>Ga0163162_10000074_pt1 | contig 91138 bp, 89 predicted proteins | sample S55metaG_FD_115310 | JGI IMG/M metagenome (GOLD analysis project Ga0163162, IMG submission 115310) | Switchgrass rhizosphere microbial communities from Kellogg Biological Station, Michigan, USA - S5-5 metaG | ecosystem: Host-associated > Plants > Roots > Rhizosphere > Soil | place: USA...
GTACTTATTCAGATAGTTCCGCTTTAAGGTGAGATCATTATTGATATTTCGCATAACGCTTTAGCTTTATTTCTTTAAAGCTAATTCTGTTACCGAATTATCTAACCTTTACAGCAATGACGTTTTAGAATAACTCGCTACTGACTATTCGTATCGCAAGGCTTCAATAGGATCGAGGCGGGAAGCTTTTTGTGCAGGGTAGTAACCGAAGAATATCCCCGTCATTGCGCAGACTACAAATGATAAAAGTACCGACGATTCAGAAATAATAGTTGGCCATTTTAGGGTAAGGGTAACTATTTGGGTCGATAGAAAACCGACCAATACGCCAATAATACCGCCTGTTACGCTGATCAGAACGGCTTCCATCAGGAACTGCATCATAATATCTTTCCCACGTGCGCCAATAGACATACGCAAGCCAATTTCTTTCGTCCGTTCAGTTACTGAAACGTACATGATGTTCATAATACCTATACCTCCGATAACCAACGAAATACCCGCTACAACCGTAAGCAGAACGGTAAGCAAACCGCTGGTTGAACTTAATGTGGCAATCAGTTCTTGTTGAGTTCTTACTGTAAAATCATTGTCTTCACTTGAGCGTAGGCGATGAGAATCGCGCAGGATATTGGTCATCTCGGTAACGGCCGCATCGGTTACCTGTTCATTAGTCGCTGAGGCATAGATATTGCCGTAGTAGATACTGGCCAATATCCTTTTTTGAACCGTTGTATAAGGAGCGATCAGGATATCGTCCTGGTCCTGTCCAAAGGCATTAAATCCTTTAGGGGTAAGCACACCTATTACCTGGAATGGGATATTGCCGAAACGGATCACCTTGCCGATCGGGTTTTCACCGCCCGGAAACAAGTTATCGATAACGGTTTGCCCGATCAAACACACTTTGGCTGACGTCCGCACATCATTCTCGGTAAAGGCAATGCCGTCTTTTAAAGTCATCTTACGGATATCCAGATACTCAGGAGCCACGCCTTGCATTTGGGTTGGCCAGTTAAGTGCACCGTTGATGGCTTGTCCCCGTGAGCTCACTGCCGGTGATATTTCTGAAATATATTGAGCGCTCGCTTTTAGGGCGACGATATCTTTCGATGTGAGCGTCTGGAAGCTCGTGCCGGCAATACGCACACCACCATTCAAATTACTGGCGGGCTGAACAGTGATCATGTTACTACCCATATTGGATAGCGCATCATGGATACTTTGTTTCGACCCTTGCCCTATGGCCACCATTGCAATAACTGAGCCCACGCCGATAATAATGCCGAGCATGGTAAGAAATGCCCGCAATTTATTACGTTGCAGTGCCTTTAATGCTATTCGTATCAGGTTAAGAAAGCTCATCTTAATTTTTAATAATCATCCGTTACCGGTAAATTATCCAACACCTCTTTTGCCGACCGTGCGTTCTCGTTTTTCGTGTCCTTTTGAATATGCCCATCACGCAGCTGTATAGTACGACTACTGAACGAAGCGATATCCGGCTCGTGCGTTACAAACACAATAGTTTTGCCCTGTTGCGAATTCAAGTCCTGCATCAGCGCCATGATCTCGTAAGATGTACGGCTATCCAGGTTACCTGTAGCCTCATCCGCCAAAATCATCACAGGTTCGTTCACCAATGCCCTTGCTATGGCAACACGTTGTTGCTGTCCGCCGGATAATTGGCTTGGGGTATGGTCCAACCGTTCAGCCAGCTTGACCGCTTCCAGCGCATGAATTGCACGGTCACGTCTTTCAGCAGCGCTGATATCTTTGTTATAAAGCAATGGCAGCTCTACATTTTCCAAAGCCGTTGTTCGGGGTAGCAAGTTATAGGCCTGAAATACAAAACCTATTTTATGATTGCGCAATTGGGCAAGTTCATCGCGCGATAATTGCTTAACATCAACGCCATCCAGGAAGTAATTACCTATAGAAGGTTTATCCAGACAGCCCAGAATATTCAGCAATGTCGTTTTTCCGGAGCCGCTACTTCCCATAATGGTCACGAACTCGCCAGCTTCCACGTCAAACGAAATCCCCCTGAGGGCATACACCGTTTCGCTGCCCATCACAAAATCGCGGCGCAGTTCTTTTATTTCTAATATCTTTTTGCTCATCGGCCGCGGCCTCCTCCGCCACCGCCACCACCGCCGCCTCTTCTTTGAGGCAGGAACGGACTAGCACTATTTGGACTGGTAGATATAGCACCTGCAGGCCCTCCGGTTATGCCTGTGGCTACCATGTCATCTGCACTTAAACCGCCAAGCACCTCCACATGGGTATTATCATTAAGCCCGATCTGTATTCTTTTTTGAACTAATTTCTTCCCTTGCAGCACCCATACCGAGGCATGCTGTTTAGTTATGCCCGATGAATCAGAACGGCTTTTGGCTGTATGTGATACCTGGTTAGCAGCAGGATTACCGCCAGCGGCCTGTGCATTTCCGGCAGCACCCCGGTTGCGGTTACCCTTTTTATGCGGTACTTTACCTTCTATCTGGTAATCCTTCATCAGGGCAGAATCTGGCGTGAAAGCTAATGCTTTGGCTGGTATCAGCATGGCATTATTTACCTCTTTGGTGTAAATAACAATATTGGCGGTCATGCCCGGTTTCAGTTTCATGTCATCATTCGGCGCATTGATGATGGTCGTATAGGTCACCACATTTGCCGACACAGTAGGGTGCAGACGTATATCCTCCACTGTTCCTGCGAACTGATCATTTATAAAGGCATCTACAGTAAACGAAGAACGGTCGCCGGCTTTTACATCGCCAATATCCGCTTCATCCACATTGGCCTGCACTTCCATCTTGGTAATGTCCTTCGCAATTACAAATAGGGTAGGTGTACTGAAACTTGCTGCTACTGTTTGTCCTATACTGACGTTACGGTTTAACACTACACCATCAATTGGCGAATAAATTTCAGCAAAAGATAAATTCTTTTGGGCCGACCGTATCTGTGCCTGCACGCTCGCCACCGCGCCTTTGGCCGAATTGAGTGTGTTCAACGCATTGTCGTAATCAGCTTTGCTGATGGCGTCTGTTTTAAAAAGCAGGTTTTGCCTGTCGAAGTTATTTTTAGCATACTGTAGCTGACTTTGTGCGTTTACCAGGTTGCCTTTGTATTGATCAAGTGTGGCTTGTAGCAATGATTTATCCAGTTCGGCAAGTAACTGTCCCTTTTTTACTTTTGAATTGAAGTCGGCATTCAATGTTTGAATGATGCCTGATATCTGCGTACCTACCGTTACGGTATCCACAGGTTCAATTTTGCCCGTAGCAGTAACGCTTTGTGCGATATACCCTTTGGTTGGTTTTTCTGCTTGCACAGTAACCGGCTGTTCCTTTTTGCGGAAGAACAGAAGCCAGATAAGCACCGCGGCTATCAGTATAGAAAGTATAATTATGATTCTTTTTATGCCAGGTTTCATAATAGCTTGCTTTACAATTTAATGGGGACACCCCGGTAAAAATCATATATCTTCAAGGTCAGTAACTCGTTGTATTTGGCCTGTATAAACTGTTGCTGCGCCTGCACAAACAACGTTTTTTGCAACAGGAAGTCGACGGTATTAGCCACGCCAACTTTTAATTGCTCACTGGCAATACGGTAGCTTTCTTTGTTAAAGTTGTATTGCTGCAGGGCAGCATCGTATTGACTTTTTGCGTTTTGTACATTGATATAGGCACGTTCTACTGACTGTGACAGCGTCACTTTAGTATTCTTCAGATCTAACTGTGCCTGGTCAACCTGTATTTTAGCTTCTTCAACCTGTGTTTTTACAACGCGTTTGGTAAAAATTGGAACTGATAAAGTGACGCCAACCTGTTGATTAAAATTATTATTTAGCTGTGACGGGAAGCTGCCATTGCTGGTAACATAACTGGAATTAAGAGAAGCTCCTGCCGTGAGCGTAGGCTTATAACCAGCCCGTGCCTTCTCCACATCATATTGCGCAATCTTTACACCCAGTTCACCACTTTTTACTTCAGGACGCGTGCTTAAGGCGATCTGCTCCGTTTCTCGAAATGCTTTTACACTGTCGGCGCGAGTTATTGTATCAGGCCTTACGATATCGAAATCCATATCGCTGGGAAGAACTAACAGCTCTTTGAGCGTAAGCAGATCGCCCCGTTCGGAATTTTTGGAATTGACGAGTGTATATTCATCAGTAGCCTGTTGGGCCTGTATTTGGATCAGGGCGCTACGGGCCACGCTTCCTACATCAAAACGCTGTTGTTCCAGTTTAGTCTGTGCTTTGGCGGTGTTTACCTGGTCGGTATCAAAAATGATGTTTTCCTTATCTTGCAAAACGGCAAGGTAAGCTTGCGTGACCTGCAAGGTGATATCATTTTCCTGCTGAATAATATTCAGGTTGGACGATTGTACAGCCAGGTTCTTTTGCGAGATAGTATTGTTAATGTAATTGCCGTTATATAAAGTAACCTGCGAGTTTAGCCCATATGAGCCATAGGCTGAAAATCCTGATCCCCCTCCGCCAATCACATTTCCATTGGCATCAACTTTACTGTTGCGGCTTTTAGCATGCTCAAAGTTTTGTGTTGCTGAACCTGAAAGACTAGGCAATCGTGCAGCCTTTGCCAGTAAATATTCCTGCTGACTGGTTTGCTGCGAGAGCCTGAGCGTATTGATCTGGATGTTGTTCTTTTTGGCATAGTCAATACATTGCTCCAGGTTCCATCTAACTGATTTTCCGACAAGGGTACTATCCTGTGCTGCGGCTTGAAAATAACAGAAAAGAGATAATACGAATAATATCCTTTTATAAAACATGGTTATCCGGTTTTGGCAGATATGTCAAATATTATGTATGACTTAAAGCTAAAAACGGGAAAAATGTTTGTGAAAGCATTGATTATGAATGTAATATTTTAATTACGATGTCATATATGAACGCCTTATTATTCTGATTTTATGATATTTTTTGATAGATAAAACGCCAATCAAGCCTTTGCAAGCGTTATAGAAACACCATTTGCCTTAGCCTGATAAAGCACATAACTACCTTTATCATCAGTCTTTACCTGTAGCTGGTGTGTGTTCTTACCTTGTGTTGCCTTAACATTTTTCCAGCCGGCAGGGACATACGTTTTAAGCGTTAATGGTAAATAGTATTGGCTTTTATCCAATGTGTGATTAATGGACACCATTATCTTCCCGTCTTTATTAGCGCTCATGACTTTTGCAGCTTCACGTTCGCGCATGTAACGGGTTACATCACCGAAAGTAGCAACCCATAGTTTGTCTTCTTTGCTTCTGATGTAATGAAAATATTCATCAAGCATGGTGCTTGGCAGGGCTTCGTAACCCATGCCATCAATGCCGTGAAATACCAATACTAGCCATGTGTCTTTTCGTTCGGCCGCGGTATCAACCCATGATTTCATTAATGGCATAGGGGTTTTAGTAGTACCGCCGCGTTGCCACTGTACGTAATCTTTCGTGTTTGGCCCCGGTGTTACTTTGCTGGCGCGATCGATCTCTTTTAACCAGGGCTCAGGCATCCGGTTTCTGAAAGCAGGGTATATCGGATACGCGATCTGCATTACCCTTTCATTTTCATAACCATAAGGCACTTCGCAAGAGAAAGTATATTTTGGCCCGAGGTGGGTTAATATTTCTTCTTTACTTTTCTCCAGTTCATATTTGATATTAGCTTCGTCTAACCCGGGCATTGTCGCGTGGGTGATAGAGTGACTCGCTATTTCATAACCTTTTGCAGCATCTTTTTTGAAATCCTCCCATGTTGAGCCTTCTGCCTGTAAGTATTCAGGACAAGGTTCATACCCTTTTGGAAAATCTCCGTGACGGACTTTTGCATACAACGAGTCCATCAATTTAAAGGCTTTATCTTTTTTGCCGGAGTCGTACATGCCACCAGCTTTGGTATGGAAACCGATAGTGCCTTTATAACCCAGGTAACCTGCGGCTGAGCATCGCTCCAGAAAGTTCTGGTCGTTGGTCGGAGTGGTAGCCGACTCTTTAATGATCTCTTCAACAGGTCTTCCTACAAATTTGCCATGATATTTAGAGCCGGTAATCGGCCCGGTGATCACGAAGAAGGTCGCGGGCATTTTTATTTTCTCCATTACCGGCAATGCCTTTAAGAATTGATTTCGCGAAGCATCATCATAGGTGATGGATACAGCACCCCCTTTACCATATTGCCATTTGGTAATAGTAGTTGAACCTGTTTGAGCAAAACAAAATATCGCCTGGCAGCTAAAGAGGGGAGCAAGAAGCAGGCATTTTAGGTTTATTGGTTTGATAAAATGCATACCCAAATATAACAATCAGCAGGTACGCATGAAATTATACACAGGATTGTTACTTAGAAAATTAACCAGAAATTACATAGTGATCACAGTACCAACACGGTGACCGTCAAAAGAGATCGGGTGCTTTTCGAGGAAGTTTCTAAGCTTAGTGCCGTTTCTTTTTTCGGCGTGATACATCAGTCCGTCGAAGATTAAAAGAAAACCACCCTGTATTAATATGGATTCGCCATAGCCTTTCATGATCGGCGATTTCCTTGAATCACCGGCAAGCTTCAGGTAGGTGCCCACCCCTAAATAACCTATATCAAGTGCACCATTAACTAAAAATATCTTTTCAAGTTTCTTTTGTTGTTCCAGTGTTTCGGCGGCATTAAGATTCTTCTTTCTATATTTTTGAATATTGGCATACCCCAGTAAAGCAGTTCCAAAGTCAACGGCGCCCCAAATGGTGTTCATCTGAAAAAAATATTTGCCTTCAGGACTAATCACTCCAGACCGTGAAACGACCTGCGACCCACCCAAATCAGCATATACACTGGTACTTTTACTATTCCAGCCCCATATAGCTCCTGTACCTAAATTTAAAATACCCCAACCGCCCAGTATTTTCATTCCAGACGATGTCGTATTAATACGCAGATTATTATAATATTTCAGCGAATCCTGCGCAAAAACAGAAGTACAAAACAGGATCAGAATTATGGTAAGGACTTTTTTCATCGGCGTGGTGTCCGTTCTTTTTAAAATTAAGTAAAAATAATAAATAAGAGTTAATGGTTGGGGGTTAAACGGTACTTAGTTCAAAAGGGTTTTGATAAACGGTGAATAACATCCTCCTCGGTCCCTCTGAATGGTCCGGGAGACTCCATTTTCAGGCTCGCTATAGCTGCAGCAAACTCTCCCGATTCTTGTATACCTTTTCCTTTTACGCGCTGATATAAATAGCCGCCCATATAAGTGTCGCCACAACCAGTAGCATCAACAATTACTTTTGGCCTGAAAGCAGGGATATCATAAAGTGTCCCTTCATTATAAATGGTTGAGCCCAGGCTGCCATTGGTAACAACTATTTCTTTCACGCCCCAATCGGCTAATAATTTTGTGCCATCAACTACTTTATCGTACCCCGTTAAAACTGTCATTTCGGCTTCGTCAACCTTTAAAATGTCTACATACTGCAAAGCTTCTTTTTTGTCAGCCCAGTCAACGGCTAATACCTTTTGATCTTCAACTTTACGCAGGTAACCCTGCGCGTCCAACGATACTTTCCCTTTTTTTGATATCGCCTTAATAAAATCCTTTGACATATCATCAGCCAGCAACGGTCCCAGGTGGAATATCTGCGCCTCTATATCTTGCAATGGTTCAATAGCGAATGGATCAGCTTTTGCCAAAACGTTTTGTGTACGGATATCCGGGTTGTCACCATAAATATTTTCGAAGAATACAGTATGGGTGCTTGGTTGAACCTTTACTTCTAATCCTTTATCGCGCAAGCGCTCTACATATTGCATTTCGTCTTTAGCCAATGCAGTCATCAGCAGGTAGTTCACGTCCAGGTTGCAAACGGCGTAAGAAAAGTAAAATGCAGTACCGCCGGCCATGTAGATGGTCGTTTTGGGCGTAACAATTTTATCAGATGTAAGGTGGCCTATGCAGCAGATGTCGTACATAATAGATTTTAAAACGGGCAAGATAGCAATTTGCTTAAATACCTCAATTATTTGCCGGAATGCTATAAAAGTATAGGGGATTATGTTCTTATATTAACCAACTGTTTGGCGGAAGTGCAAAAACGAACAGCCATTGTATCAAAAGCGAACGTTTTGAATTTTATAGAATGTTTTTAAGTATTTGATATTCAATTTTTTAAATTATTGGCAACCGATTTGCCTAGTACCTTGTATAAAATAGTACAGACAAATTTTAATTTATAAATCACGTTGTTATGTTAACGAACTATCTGAAAATTGCCTGGCGCAACATGGTAAAGAATAAAACTTTCTCGATGATCAATATCATCGGGTTGTCGCTGGGGATATCTGTATGCTTTATCATTCTGATGTATGTTCAGCATGAACTAAGCTACGATAAGTACAATAAGAATTCCGACCGTATGGCACGCATCGAGTTCAAAGCTGTTATGAATGGCGGACAGATACACGAAGCGTCTGTAATGGCGCCGGTTGCGCAGGCTGTTAAAAGTGATTTCCCTGAAGTAGAAGATGCAACCCGCGTGCTTAACATAGGAGGTCAGAAGGTTACTTACGGTACAAAGACTTACAAGAATGACGCAGTCGCGCTGGTGGATCCTGACTTTTTTTCAGTTTTTACATTGCCGCTGACCGAAGGTGATATGAAGACCGCACTTTCAAAGCCGGGTACGATCGTCATCTCTAAAGCTACCGCCGAAAAGTATTTTGGTAATGAAAGCGCGATCGGCAAAACGCTGGGATTTAACAACAATACAGATTTATATAAAGTGACAGGCGTATATGACAAGATACCCGACAACGCACATTTCCATTTTGATATGCTGGGAACAATGTTAGGCTTCAAGCCCGCAGAATCTTCCTCATGGATGGAGGGCGCATTCTTTACCTATTTACTTTTCAGACCAGGTGCAAATCAGGCAGCATTGCAAGCTAAGTTTCCGCTGATGGTAGAAAAATACATGGGCCCGCAGATAAAACAGGCAATGGGGCTAACCCTTGATCAGTTCCGCACCAAAGGCAACCAATTGGGCTTTATATTGCAACCGCTTACTGATATTCACCTGCATCCACAGGCAACTAATGAACTTGAACCGGCAGGTAACGCCAGTTATGTATACATTTTTGGTGTTATCGGTATTTTTATGCTGCTGATAGCCTGTATAAACTTTGTGAACATGGCAACTGCCAGCGCATCTAAACGCGCCAAAGAAATCGGTGTGCGTAAAGTTATCGGTTCCGATCGTTCACAATTGATAGCACAGTTTTTAATGGAATCAACATTGCTGGTGTTGGCCGCACTGGCAATAGCTTTTGTATTGATCATTATATTTCTACCCATATTTAACCAGATTTCAGGCAAAACGCTGGCGTTTGATTTTAATTTCAAACTGATAGCCGGATTGCTGGCTCTTGGCGTCATCGTAGTAGTCGCTGCGGGAATTTACCCTGCTTTTTATCTATCATCATTCAACCCGATCTCGGTTTTAAAAGGAAAAATGTCCACCGTGAATAAAGGCTTCAGTCTGCGCAGCGGGTTGGTGGTGTTCCAGTTTTTTATTTCGGTATCGCTTATAGTAGGCACGATAGTAGTGTACCAGCAAATGCGGTATATCCAAAAAAAAGATCTCGGATACAGTAAAGACCAGGTAGTAACTATTCCTAACTCTTATTTCCTTGGCAGAAATGAAAAGTTGTTTAAGGATTTAATGTTAAATGATCCGCGGGTGTTGAGCGGCAGCCTGTCATGGTATAAACCAGCCGGCCCGACCAACAATAATAATGCGATGATCTATCCGGCCGGGCATGGTAACGTTGCCATGAAGAGTGTGAATTTTTATGTAGACGAGCAATATATCCCAACGCTGGGCATCAAGATGGCTCTTGGCCGTAATTTTTCGCCTTCTATAAAAACAGACTCATTTGCGATGATCCTGAACCAGGAAGCTGTAAAAGCACTCGGCTTTACCAATAGTAACGTTATCGGGCAATACGTTGTGCAGAATAACAGTAATAAAGGAAAAGATTCCAGATTTCATGTAATAGGCGTGGTAAAGGATTTTAATTACAGGTCATTGCATGAGGCTATTTCGCCAATGTTCCTGACCCTTCAGCCTGAAGGCGGGGTGATGTTTAAGATCAATACAAAAGATGTTGCGGGCGTGCTTGAGGCTATGAAAAAGCAATGGGATTCTTTTAATACCGGCGAACCGTTTACTTATGCTTTCCTGGACGATCTTTATAACAGAACTTATGCCGCTGAACAAAAGACAGCGGTGTTGCTGGATATCTTTTCGTTATTAACCGTTATCGTGGCTTGCCTGGGTTTATTTGGGCTGGTGACTTATTCTGCCGAACAACGGGTGAAAGAAATTGGTATCAGAAAAGTGCTTGGCGCCAGTGTAGGGCAGATCATACGTATGTTGTCAACCGATTTCCTGCGCCTGGTATTGATTGCCTGTTTGATCGCATTTCCATTATCCTACTGGAGCGTTAGCAAGTGGCTGCAAAGCTTCGCCTACCACGTGAGTATCCAATGGTGGATATTTGGTTTGGCAACTATGTGTGCGTTATTAATTGCGCTCGTAACACTGAGTTTCCGCTCGATAAAGGCAGCACTGGCTAATCCTGTAAAGAGTCTGAGAACCGAATAAATTTGATTACTAGCTGTAAATATTATGATCCAGAAAGCCATTCCTGAATTTGGCTTTCGGATCATATTCGGCTACCAATTTTTTAAAATCAGCCAATTTCTCATAGTGTGATTCCAGTACTTTTGGTGACATGGTAAATATTTTGCCCCAATGTGGGCGTGGGTTAAAAGGCGCCAGTTCTTTTTCGATTAACGGGAGCAGTTTCATCACAGCTTCCGTTTCCTGTTTCCAGGTAAAATGAATCGTGACCGAAGTTTGGTTATGACATGGACTCATCCATAAATTATCTGCCGCTATAGTGCGTATTTCTGTGATGAACAAGTGCGGACCGATTTGCTTTCCTAGTTTCGATACTGCCTCAATTGCCTCTACTGCATGTTTCAGCGGAACAAAATATTCGGATTGCAACTCCTTGCCGCTGCTTGGAGTAAAGCCCATTTTGAAGTGGGGGAGCCGTTCGTACCATGGTCCGGGAACACCCATCTGGTCGGTGCAGCTTTCAGCAGAGTGATCAATGATAGGATGCAGGTTTTTGGTTGCTGCTTTAGCCCCATAAAATTCAGGTTGATTGTGGTCCTTTTCATCCATACGGCTCTTTATCCAAACCTCGTTAATGCTGTCGCTTTGCCAATCGGTAAATAAGCTCACACTATATCCGGCGGACATGATCTCCTCAAAATGTGTCTTTAACTGCGACATCGGTAATTTCAAAAACACACGCTGGCGCATATTATAAGTAGGTTGGATTTGCAGAGTCACTTTTGTGATGATACCTAAAGCACCCAGACCAACCACAGCAGCATTCAATTTTTCGGGATCTGTAGCTTTTGACAGATGGATAACACTGCCATCCGCTATCACAATTTCTAGCCCTGTGACAGCAGATGCAAGATTCCCATTTTTAATACCCGAACCATGTGTGGCCGTAGTAATTGATCCCGCAACTGAAATATGTGGCAGCGATGCCAGGTTGTGCAGCGCATAACCATGCTGATGCAGGTACGGAGCTAATTCGCCATATTTGATGCCACCTTCTACAGTAACGGAGTGATTTTTGGCATCGATAGAAATCACTTTATTCAAATCACGGGTCGAAACCAGGTCGTCTTTGCTATCGGCAATCGTATTGAAACAGTGCCGGGTGCCTAACGCACGCAGTTTGGGCAGCTTTTTTATCAATTGCTGAACTTCGGCAACCGATTTTGGATATTGAACATTATCGGTACTGTAAGTCAAATTTCCGGCCCAGTTTTTTAGGCGTGGCTGTGCGGCCAGGCTTTCAAACTTTGATAGAAGAGGAGTAGCCATTAAGGTAGTGCTTAGTTGGATAAAGGTCTTTCTTTTCATGGTCAAATTGGTTATTACAAGGTAATATTAATTTGACGATTGCGGAAGGGGATCGAACGCGCAATCTTTCCAGTTTTGTATTTTAAAGGTATAATTCAGCATAGGTTTTAGGTTGACGCTCTCAATAATTTTCCATGTATTTAGCTCATGAATAAACTGTGGAGCTTCATAACCACCTTTTAACGCAGCATCTTTATAAAAATCCTCTTTTGCCGGGTGATCGGGCGAACAAGCGTTAAATAGGTGACCAAAAGCCTCCTGTTCAATAATTGCCGAACCGATACCAACACAATCATCGAGATGGATCATATTGACAGGAGCCAATCCATTCGGCACATCCTTTTTACCTGCAAAGAAACGTCCCGGATGACGGCCAGGGCCAACCAAACCTGCAAAGCGGATAATAGTGGCTTTGAAATTGCTTTCGCTCTTGAAAAGGCTTTCTGCATACAATAGTATTTTTCCTGACTCCGAATCAGGTTTGGGATCATCGTTTTCAGCTACTATTTTATTATGATCGCCATAAACACCTGTGGAACTGATGTAGATTACTTTTGGGATGTTATTCTGTATTATGGCCTGGATGATGTGATTAAGTTTAGGCAGATAGGAGGAACCTTCACCTTTCTTCAACCCAGGTGGTATGCTGATAACAAGAACGTCGCATTTAAAGAAATCGATATCGTAGTTTATTTCGTCAGCATTTACCTGGACAGTAAAAGGAGATGTACCGAGGCCTTTCAATGCATCCAGCTTTTCTACTGAAGTTGCCGAACCTTTGACGATAATGCCTTTTTGCAGCAACTCTTTCGCCAGTGCTTTGCCATACCAGCCGCAACCTAAAATGCTAACGATCATTCTTTTCAAACAATAAAACTGATTCGCGGTAAACCTAACGCGTTTTTTCCTATTTTTCGCAATTAATAACCCAATGTCATCCATGAAATATTTTTTAGCAACAGTAGTCCTCTCTCTTTTAACTTCTTTGACTGTTTTCGCTCAGAAAAACCCGGTGATCGATGGCTGGTATGCCGATCCTGAAGGGATCAAATACGGCGATACGTATTGGATTTTCCCGACCTATTCAGCGAAATATAATGAGCAGATTTTCTTCGATGGCTTTTCGTCAAAAGACCTTGTTCATTGGGAAAAGCATCATGACATATTGGATACGGCTGCTGTTAAATGGGCCAAGCGTGCCATGTGGGCGCCGGCTGTATTGGAAAAAGGCGGTAAATATTATTTCTTCTTTGGTGCGAATGATGTTCACAAAGGCGAGATAGGCGGTATAGGCGTAGCAGTAGCCGACAAACCGGAAGGACCTTATAAAGACTTGCTGGATAAACCCCTCATCAATGATATTGTAAATGGCGCTCAGCCTATCGATCAATATGTTTTTAAAGATAAAGATGGCTCATACTATATGTATTATGGCGGCTGGGGGCATTGTAATATCGTAAAATTGAAGGACGACTTCAGCGGCATTACTCCTTTTCCTGATGGTACTTTATATAAAGAGATCACGCCCGAAGGCTATGTAGAAGGCCCTTATATGATGTACCGAAACGGCTATTACTATTTTATGTGGTCGGAAGGCGGCTGGACCGGCCCGGACTATAAAGTAGCTTATGCGATGTCAAAATCGCCGCTTGGCCCATTCAAACGCCTGGCTACTGTCTTGCAGCAGGACCCTGACGTGGCTACAGGAGCCGGGCATCACTCTGTAATTCACTCCGTGAAAGATGATAAGTATTACATTGTTTATCATCGTCGTCCGCTTGGGGAAACAGATGGCAACCACCGGGTAGTATGTGTAGATGAATTGTTTTTTGATAAAGATGGTCACATCCTACCAGTAAAAATGACCAAATAGATCAGTTTTGCAGGAATGATGACCTGAACGCAACCGGGGACTGATTGGTTTTTTGCTTGAACAATTTGTTGAACGATTGTGGGTGTTCAAACCCCAATTGATAAGCGATCTCAGCTACGGAAAGATTACTGGAGCTGAGCAGTATCTCTTTAGCCTTTTCGATGAGTTTATTGTGAATATGTTGTTGTGCGTTCTGGCCTGTGAGTGAGCGAAGCATATCACTCAGGTAACGTTGAGAGACCTGTAATTGTGCGGCAACATCCTGTACAGTGGGTAAGCCGTTCTCCATTGCTTTCTGTGTGTCGAAATGCTCTGAAAGCAATTCATCGAGCCGTGTTAATAGATCATGATTAGCGGCTTTTCGTGTGATGAACTGCCTGTTGTAATAACGATTGCTGTAATGCAGCAGCAATTCTATCTGTGAAACTATGACATCCTGGCTAAACTGATCGATCGGCAATGCCAGTTCATCCTCGATCATTTTGATCACGCCGAAAAGGCTTTCCTTCTCTTTCTCTGATAGATGCAAAGCCTCTGCGGATGTGTAAGAAAAGAACCCGTAATTTTTGATCTGTTTACCCAATGGATAATTCCTCAGAAAATCGGGGTGGATCATTAATGAAAACCCACCGTAATCCTGCTCTTCTTCGTCAACCAGAATAACCTGGTTGGGAGAAATGAAGCACATGCCGCCCTCATTAAAATCATAAAAATGCTGGCCGTATTTAAACCTGCCCGTAAAATTGGTTTTATAAGATATCTTATACAGGTTCATGATCATGCCGCCCTCAATGCTATTCCACTCTGGCCTCATCTCCTTATAATAGTTCAGACTGATAAGCGGGTGCAGCGGCTTAGGCAAACCAAGCGCATGGTTCAACTCCGAAACGGAATTGAACACACGCGGCTGTTTGGTTTCTTTTTTCATTGATGATTATGCTTATTTCAAAGTCGCCATATCGATCACGAAGCGGTAACGCACATCGCCTTTTTCCATACGCTCGTAAGCCGTGCTGATATCTTTGATGTCGATCAATTCAATATCCGACACAATGTTGTGTTCAGCGCAAAAATCCAGCATTTCCTGGGTTTCTTTTATACCACCAATACCCGAACCGGCAACGCTTTTACGGCCAGCCAGTAAACTGAATGCTGAAATCTCAGCAGGATCAGAAGGCGCACCTACGCACATCATAGTACCGTCAGTTTTTAATAAAGACAGGTACATATTGAAATCGTGCTTAGCAGAAACAGTATCAAGGATAAAATCGAATGTGCCCTGAGCGGCTTTGATTTGTTCCGGGTCAGAAGTAACCACGAAGTGATGAGCGCCTAGCTTTTTAGCGTCAGCTTCTTTTTTAGGTGAAGTACTCAACACCGTAACCTCAGCACCGAAAGCTACACCAAATTTAACACCCATATGGCCAAGACCACCAAGGCCTAATACGGCCAGTTTGTGCCCTTTACCCACTTTCCAGTGACGCAATGGTGAATAGGTAGTGATACCTGCACATAAAAGTGGCGCAGTAGCTGCCAGGTCAAGTTTGTCAGAAAGGTGAAGAACGAACTCTTCTTTTACAACGATAGTATTCGAGTAACCGCCATAAGTCGGCATCGAGTTATCGCGTTCCATCCCATTATAGGTATAGGTACAGCCTTCCAGGCAGTATTGCTCCAGGTCGTGCTGGCAATTTTCGCAGTGACCGCATGAGTCTACCATACAACCGGTTGCTGCCAAATCGCCTACTTTAAATTTAGTAACGTGTGCGCCTACTTTTACCACACGGCCAACGATCTCGTGACCCGGAACCATCGGGAAAATACCCGGGAACCAATCGTCTTTAATCTGGTGCAGGTCGGAGTGACAAACCCCGCAGTATTGAATATCAAATTGTACATCATGAGGACCTACCTCGCGGCGCTCGAAGTTCCACGGAGCTAAGTCAGATTTGTTGGTTTGGGCTGCATAGCCTTTGGTCTGTATCATAAGTTTCCTGTTTTTTTGTGGTTACAAATATTGAGTAATAAAAGCAAAACTTCATTAGCCAGAATGGTTTTTGTTGTAGCCAAACTGGTTTAAAATATCATGCGAATGTCACAAAGGTGTTAAGGTAAAGTTAGCATATATATGAGCGAAATAGATGAGCGTTTTAACAAAGTAATTTGAGCGTTTCAACAAAGCCAGTAGGCTGAATTTGATGGAACTTTGTCTTATTAAGAATTTAAGACAATGACAAAAATTTGGTTTATAACAGGCAGCTCCCGCGGATTGGGACGCAGCTTAACAGCAGCCGTTTTGGCTAAAGGTGATAAAGTGGCCGCAACAGCCCGTACTCCCGAACAATTGAATGATCTGGTTGATCAATACCCCGGTCAGATTCTTGCTTTACAACTGGATGTGACTAATAATGAGCAGATACAACACGCAGTACAACAAACGGTTGATCATTTCGGAAGAATAGATGTATTGGTAAACAACGCCGGTTTCGGAACTATTGGAGCAACTGAGGCTTATACCGACGAACAGATACGCAGCCAGCTGGAAACAAATTTATATGCACCGATAGCTATTACAAGGGCGGTATTACCTATTATGCGCAAACAGCGCTCAGGCCGTATTTTGCAAATCAGTTCGGTTGGGGGCAGGGTTGGCAATGCAGGGCTAACCATTTACCAGGCGGCAAAATTTGGTATAGGTGGTTTTACCGAAGCGCTTGCCAAAGAAGTGGCTCCGCTTGGTATTAAAGTAACCAGTGTAGAACCCGGTGGGTTTCGTACGGATTGGGTGTCTACTGCCTCCACAGTTGATGTCCTTGAGGTAGAAGGTTACGAACAGACTGTTGGTGCAAGGAAAGCATTATTTTTCAGTGATAAATTTGTGCCGATGGGCGACCCTGCTAAAGCCGCACAGGTGATGATCGAGTTGGCCGATCATCCTGAACCTCCGGTACATTTAGTATTGGGAACCGAAGCTGTGGCATTGATAAAACAAGCCGATGTTATGAGGAGCGCGGAAATGGAGAAATGGATTGCCGTTAGTCATTCCACTAATCATGATGATGCGGTAAATCCGCTTGAAACCGAAGCTGGGAAGGCTTTATTTGCTGCGAAAAGATAAATTGAAATAAGGCTCTCTCCCTAAATTTAGGGAGAGATGTCCAGCGTAGCGTCGACAGAGTGGGTAAAACTTAAGGACGGTTAAACCTGACGCAGATTTTTACCCCTCCTCCAAAGGGAGTCCTTCGGACCGGCCTCCCCTGAGATCAGGGGAGGAGTTATAAATATTTATAGATTTGACCATGCTTTTATCAACCGATAAAAAATTACCCTCTATAGCTTATTCCTGCTACGTAAACCGCAGCAGGGAAGGAGAGCAGTTTGTCCCAGAGCATGGCTTTACCTACCAGGTTGCCGGCACTATGATAATGAATGACGGTAATAAGGAATATGTATTTAATGAAGGCAGCTTCAGGTTTGGTAAAAGAAATCACCTGATGAAGTTTTTGAAAGTTCCGCCTGAAGGAGGAGAGTTTAAGTCACTTTCCGTTCGTTTGGATCAGCAAACGCTTCGCAACTTTAGCATGGAGTTTGGCTATGCGTCGGAGAACCATGTAAATGGTGATGCTATATTAAAGTTGAAGTCGGATGCCTTGTATAAAAACTATATGGATTCGCTATTACCGTATTTGCAGCTCAACGGGTTAGGTAACGAAAAACTTTTGGCTAACAAACTAAATGAGGCGATCCTGTTACTGCTCAAAGTAGACCCCGAGTTGAAAGATATCCTGTTCGACTTCAGCGAACCCGGTAAGATCGACCTGGAGGCCTTCATGAGCAAAAACTTCCATTTTAATGTAGAGTTGAATCGGTTTGCATATCTGACAGGTCGCAGCCTGGCAACTTTCAAGCGCGATTTTGAAAAGATATTCCATCTGTCACCTAGTCGCTGGCTTTTGCAGCGCAGATTACAGGAAGCTCATTATATGATCAAGGAAAAAGGTAAAGCTGCTTCTGATGTTTACCTGGAGCTGGGCTTTGAGGACCTGTCGCATTTTTCCTTTGCATTTAAGAAAGCGTATGGGGTTGCTCCGTCAAGAGTTTAATCGCCTTCTTTCTTAATCCCTTTAAGCAATGCGTAGATAGCCATCGCATGTCCATGCCCCAATTCAAAATCATCTTTAAGCCATTTTACTACATCGCCGGCTTTAGTGCTTGATTTCAGCTCGCCTTTTTGGGTAAAGCCTTTTTGCTCAGCCATCGCTTTAAAATCATCAGGACTTTTGCCTGTCTTGGCTTGAATGTTATCTAAATAAGCTTGAAATGACATAATTATTGTTGAATTGGTAACTAAAGATTGTAAATTCTGCTAACATTAAAAAATAATTTAACACTGTTAAATTTAATGACAATCAGATGGTACTGTCTTTCTGAAACGTATTTACCTTTGCCTAACACTGTTAAATAAATTTACAGTCGTAACAAAAAATGGGAAGCAAGGATAGAATATTGCGATTAAAAGAAGAAACCAGGGTAAACATCCTGGATGCTTCGCTGGATATCGTGAAGGAGGAGGGATGGCAGGCATTAAGCATGCGCAAAATTGCCGACAAGATTGAATATACTGCACCGATCATATACGAATACTTCGCTAATAAGGAAGCGATATTAATGGAATTAACCCGCAAGGGTTTTTTACTGCTGGCGAAGGAAATGAAAGAGGCGAAAGAAAAACACCGCCTGCCTGCTAAACAGATTGAAGGCATGTGGCTGGCTTACTGGAATTTTGCATTCGCGCAAAAAGAATTCTACCAGTTAATGTTCGGAGTGGATGTAAACTGTTGCGAAATGGCGCAAATAATGCCTGAGGCAGAAGAGCCATTTAATATAGTTACCGATGTAATCCAGGAGATTATGGCATCACAAAAGCCGAGCGAAGATGATATCTGTGTTAAATATTACACTTATTGGTCGGTGATACATGGTTTGATCTCTATCAACCTGACACGACGTACCACATCCGACGATATCAATCGCGAGATATTAAAAACAGCCATCAGCGGCATTACGCGCTCATTATCAGCGTAATTTTTTCACTAATATTTAACGCTGTTAAATAATTAAACAACGTTAATTTAACAAAAGTTTAATACTACATATAAATAAATACAATGGAAAATCGATCACTGTCACACTTATCAAGCAATGCTAAATACTTTAACATTGCAATGGCCATTCTTTTAGGCTTGATTATACTCTTCATATATAGCTGTTCGTCAAGCCCTGCGGCTCCGCCACCGCCGCCGCCACCAACATTGCCTGTTGCAACCATAGCTGCGGGTACTGATACTACTTATCAGGAATACCCTGCATCGGTAGAAGGCACAGTTAATGTTGAAGTCCGCCCGCAGGTAAGCGGCACGTTAGACAAGGTATTTGTTGATGAAGGCGCTTACGTAACCGCTGGTCAACCAATATTTAAGATCAACGAACAACCATACAGAGCCGCCCTAAATAACACCGTAGCAAGTTTACATGCTGCGGAAAGCGCCGCTGCCAATGCACAACTGGAAGTAGATAAACTGACTCCACTGGTTCAAAACAAAGTTGTTTCTGAATATCAGTTGAAAACCGCAAAAGCAGCCCTTGATGTTGCAAAAGCAAATATCGAACAGGCAAAAGCAAACGTTTCAACCGCGCAGATCAACCTGGGATATACTTTAATTAAGGCACCTGTAAACGGTTACATCGGCAGACTTGAAAGAAAGCAAGGTAGCTTAGTTGGTCCAACTGATACACAAGCTTTAACCCAGTTATCAGACGTGCATGATGTGCATGTTTACTTCTCATTGAGCGAAAAGGATTTTGTAAACTTTAAAGAACAATACCCTGGTCAAACCTTGAAGGATAAACTGAAACAACTGCCATCAGTATCATTATTACTGGCCGATAACAGCGTATATGCTAAACAAGGCAAAGTAGATATGATAGACGGTCAGTTTGATAAAACTACCGGCGCTATCACGCTAAGAGCAAATTTTGAGAACCCACAAGGACTATTACGTTCTGGTAACACGGGTAAAGTTCGTTTAAGCCTGCAGCATAAAGACGCTTTAATAGTACCTGAATCGGCAACTGTTGATATGCAGGATAAAGTATTTGTATTTACTGTGGGCGATAGCAGCAAAGTTAAAAAACAAGCTATCACTATTGTTGGCAAGAACGGCAGCAATTACCTGGTTAAAGACGGCGTAAAAGTTGGCGACCAGATTGTGTTAAGCGGCATCGATCACTTACAGGAAGGTATGGTGATCCACCCGGAAAAAGCAGCAGACAAAGCAGCTGTTGTAGCAAAAAATTAAGTCCCTTCCCAAGCCTCTCCAAAAGGGAGGGGCTTACTAAAATTTCTATTTAAAATTTAAAGCCATGTTTCAAAAATTTATAGAAAGGCCGGTACTCTCAACAGTTATCTCCATTTTATTGGTGATAGTGGGTGTGCTTGGTCTGACAAAACTGCCCTTAGAGCGGTTTCCAAATATCGCCCCTCCGTCGGTATTGGTTTCTGCCGTATATCCGGGCGCTAATGCCGAAACTATCTTGCGTTCCGTAACGCCGTCATTGGAAGAAGCAATCAACGGTGTGGAAAATATGACCTATATGACCTCCACCGCCAGTAATGACGGTACTTTAGGCATCACCGTTTATTTTAAACAAGGTACTAACCCGGATCAGGCAGCTGTGAACGTTCAGAACCGCGTATCACAGGCGACCAGCCAGTTACCTGCAGAGGTTGTACAATATGGTATAACCACTACCAAACAGCAAAATAGCTTTATCGGTGCTATCGGCCTTTACTCAGAAGATACAAAAAAATATGATGCGACCTTTGTAAATAATTATGCACAAATCAACATCATCCCCGAACTTAAACGTATCACAGGTGTAGGTTCTGCACAAGTATTTGGTGGTATCAAGGATTACTCCATGCGTGTTTGGCTAAATCCTGGCCAACTGGCCGCATACAAAATTACGCCTGCCGAAGTAATGGCCGCTATACAGGATAAAAACCTGGAAGCAGCGCCCGGTAAATTTGGCGAGCAAAGTCCTGTAGCATTTGAATATGTCATAAAATATAAAGGTAAGCTTACTACACCGGAGGAATATCAAAATATCGCTATCCGTGCTAATGCGGACGGTTCTGTATTACGTTTAAAAGATGTAGCACGTGTTGAACTGGGTGCCTACAGCTATGGTAGTGTGAACCGTTTGAACGGTCACGATGGTATTACGATTGGTGTGATACAACTATCAGGTTCAAATGCTAACGAGATACAGATCGCCATTGATAAGCTGATGGTGAAGCTATCAAAGGATTTCCCTTCTGGCATCAAATACAACCAGTTTTATCGTACCAAAACAGACCTTGATGAATCAATTGACCAGGTTGAACATACATTGATAGAAGCATTCGTGCTGGTATTTATCGTGGTGTTGATATTCCTGCAGGATTTCCGGTCGACATTGATCCCGGCCATAGCAGTTCCGGTAGCTATTATTGGTACCTTCTTCTTCATGAGCCTCTTTGGGTTCTCTGTTAACCTTTTAACCTTGTTCGCTCTCGTATTGGCCATAGGTATTGTGGTGGATGACGCGATTGTGGTGGTAGAGGCGGTACATGCTAAAATGGAAAGTGATCCGAGCTTAACCCCTAAGGCAGCTACCACCGGGGCCATGCACGAAATCAGCGGAGCAATTATATCTATTACGCTGGTTATGGCGGCGGTGTTCCTGCCGGTTAGCTTTATGACGGGTTCAACGGGGATATTTTACAGACAGTTTGCGTTGACAATGTCTATAGCCATTATTATATCAGCAGTGAACGCTTTGACGTTAAGCCCTGCTTTAGCTGCATTATTTTTAAAGAACAAGCATGCCGAAGGCGGCCATGATGCACCTAAGAAAAGCTTTGTTGAGAAATTCTATGCAGGCTTTAATGGTAGCTTTAACTATATGACCAACAGGTACATTGGGGGTCTGAAAGTTCTTATCCGTAATAAATGGATTAGTATGGCCGGGCTTGCATTGGTTGTTGCTGTTACAGTTTTCCTGGTAAACAGAACAAAAACAGGGTTTATTCCTACTGAGGACCAGGGATTTGTGGCTATTGCAGTTTCAACACCATCCGGAACTTCATTAAGCAATACAAATAAAATATTAAAACAGGCCGAGGCACAGCTGAATACCTTACCATCACAAAGATTTGTTATGTCCCTGGCCGGGTTTAACTTCTTAACGTTATCCAACAGCCCGTCAGCAGGGCAGATATTCCTGTTATTAAAACCTAGTAAGGATAGGGGCGCCGTTAAGAATATCGATGATATTCAAAATATTATAAGAGGGAAATTAGCCGGCATACCGGGCGGTACTTTCTTCGTATTCAGTTTTCCAACCGTTCCGGGATTTAGTAACGTGGAGGCGCTGGACGTGATGCTGCAGGATAAAACGAATGGCCGGTTGGACAAATTTAGCGGCGTAGCCAATAACTTTATAGGCAAACTGATGCAGAAACCAGCGATTGCGTTTGCTTTTACTTCTTATAAAGCAGATTATCCGCAGTATCAATTAGAAATTGATGACGAAAAGGCTAATCAGTTGGGTGTAAATGTTAAAGACATCCTTTCAACTATGCAGGCTTACTTCGGTACTGCACAAGCGTCGGATTTTAACCGCTTTGGTAAATATTACCGTGTTATTGTGGAAGCTGACATTGCCGACAGGACAGACCCTTCGGCTATTGACCGTGTATTCGTTAAGAATAAATCAGGCGAAACAGTACCTATCAATAGTATGGTTAAACTGACCCGCGTTTATGGTTCCGAAACGGCTTCACGTTATAACCTGTTTAACTCTATCGAAGTAAACGCTATTCCAAAACCGGGCTACAGCTCAGGCGATGCGATCAAAGCAATAGAGGAGACCGCTAAAGAGCAACTGCCAAATGGTTTTGCTTATGAGTTCTCTGGTCAAACGCGTGAGGAAATTTCTTCAGGCGGACAGTCTGGAATCATATTCATGCTGTGTTTGGTATTTGTTTACTTCCTGCTGGCTGCACAGTACGAAAGTTACATATTGCCACTGGCGGTAATATTGTCAATACCTACAGGTATACTGGGTGTGTTCGTGGTATTGGGTTTAACCGGGATCGAAAACAACATCTATGTGCAGGTAGCACTGATCATGCTCATTGGGCTGTTGGCTAAAAACGCCATCCTGATTGTTGAGTTTGCCGTGCAACGCCGCAGGGCGGGCCTTAGTTTGGTACAATCAGCGCTAGAGGCTGCAAGGCTCAGGATACGTCCTATTATCATGACATCACTGGCATTCGTATTCGGTTTATTCCCGATGAGTATAGCAACGGGCCCATCTGCACAGGGTAACCACTCTATCAGTATTGGTGCCGCAGGCGGGATGGTTTCAGGGGTAATACTCGGTTTGTTCATCATACCTGTATTGTTTGTCATCTTCCAGCATTTGCAGGAAAGAGTAAGTGGCGTACCGGTAGCTGTACTGAATGATGGCGAGATAGATACGCATCACCGGAATGGCAACCATGTGCCTGCCATCGAAGAAGCAGAAACTGTATAATTTAAATAGATTAAGACAATGAAAACATATATAAGCGGGTTAGCTTTGGCTCTGTTAGTACTAAGCGCCTGTACAGTTTCGAAAAATGTCGAAACACCCAAACCCGCATTGCCCGAAAGTTTTGGCAATGTGGCTGCAACAACTGACACCAGCAGTGTTGCAGATATACCCTGGAAAAATTTCTTTACCGATGCTACCCTTCAAAAACTGATCGATAGCGCGATTATAAAGAACTATGATATGCAAATCGCTATCAAAAACCTGGAAGCTTCTGATCTGCTGGTGAAACAGGTGAAATGGAATAATGTACCACAGATCGATCTTGGTGTAACTGCAAATACGCAACGCCCGTCAGACAATAGCCTGAATGGCTTGAGCCTGTCGCAGGCAGGTATAAAAACCAAGCATATCGAAGATTATTCTGCCAATGCTTCCCTGTCATGGGAAGCTGACATCTGGGGTAAGATTAAGAACCAGAATAAAACCGCAGTAGCAACGTACCTGCAAACTGCCGAGGCTAAGAAGCTGGTGCAAACCAATATTGTAGCCAGCGTATCGCAAGGATATTATAACCTGCTAATGCTGGACGATCAGTTAGGCATCGCCAAAAAGAACGTCAACCTGAATGACAGCACCCTTCGCATTATCAAATTGCAGTTTGATGCTGGACAAGTGACTTCATTAGCAGTGCAACAAGCCGAAGCTCAACGCCAGGCTGCCGCTGAGTTGGTACCACAGTTTGAGCGTGATATTACTCTGCAGGAAAATGCTTTGCATATATTAGCAGGCTCATTGCCTGGGAAGATCGATAGGTCAGCTTCGTTGAATGATATTCATTTTGGAGATAATTTGTCAGCCGGCGTTCCTTCAGCTATCCTGAGCCGCAGACCTGATGTAAGGAGCCAGGAGCTGGCTTTGACAATCGCCAATGCTAATGTAGGCATCAACAAAGCCGAAATGTACCCTGCTTTAAGGATTACTGCAGAAGGTGGTATTAACTCTTTCAAGGCAAGCAATTGGTTCAATATTCCGGCATCATTATTTGGTATAGTAGGAGGAAGCCTGGTGCAACCACTGCTGGATCATAAAGTGTTAAAAACCAACTATGAGGTAGCTAAAGTAAACCGCGAAAAAACCGTGATCCAATTCAGGCAGACTGTATTGGTAGCTGTTGGCGAAGTATCGGATGCTATGGTGAAAATAGAAAAGTTAAAAGTACAGCAAACTATCGCTGAAGATCGTTTAAAGACACTTCAGAAAGCCATTAGCAACTCTAATTTACTGTTCCAGAACGGTATGGCTAACTATTTAGAAGTAATCACAGCGCAAGGTAATGTTTTGCAAAGCGAGCTGGAATTAGCTTCTATTAAAAGGTCAGAATTAAGCGCTGTATCCGAGCTTTATAAGGCTCTTGGTGGCGGCTGGAAATAAAATACGATTAACAACTATCGAAAGAGCTCTTTAATAAGCATTAAAGAGCTCTTTTTTTGTTATTCCTTGTATTTGATCTTGATCACTACTTTTCTCAAACTATCAACGCCGTCTACCTTAATATCCGGTCTGTGGGCGTCTTGCGGGAAGAACAAGAAGAATTCTTTTGGAGTAGCAGTTAGAAACTTGCCATCGACATTATAATTGGCAGCGTCGCGGGTTTCGCTGTATGGTTCTGTTACCGTAGCTTTCGAGACAGGAGCGACACCGATTTTAACTTTGCCGGAGATCACGTAATGCAAATCGATATATTTCTTATGTGATTCCCACTTCACATCTTCCAGTTTTTTTGAAAGTCCGGAAGTCACTATGGCGTAGGCATTATCACCATCAATCGCGTATTTTCCCGGAGCCATGGTTGCCAGTTTGCTGTCACCTAAAAAGCTGAAAACTTTATCCCATAACACCTTATCGCTTTCATATTGCTTCATGAATTCTACACTGTTGATGGAAGCGTCTGGCTTAATTTTCAGGCCTTTAGCCCATTCGTGGCTTTTTACCCATTTATTAGCTGTTTTAACTTTTGCAGCTGAATCGGTTTGTGCATTGGCTGCTGTTGCAGCAGAAAATAGGAGTAATAGAGCGGCGATTTTTAAGGTTTTCATAGATGATTAATTGGCAATGCCAATATACATGTAAAAAAATTATGTCGTTAGTATGACATTGTTTTTTGCTTATTTGTTTGAATTTTGTAATTTTGTTTGTATGTCAATAGAGACTATCGAAGATTTTTATAAGAACAAATTCGACTGGATGCCGGATAATGTTCAGCAGAATATTGGGCATTTCAACGTGTTCAAAATGGATAGCTATACAGTGCCTACAGGTAAGCAAATGACCTATAGTCGCCGTAATTATTATAAGATCAGCTTAACGCGCGGAGAGGGGGTATTGCATTATGCCGACCGGAGCATCCAACTAAAAGGCACTTCGCTGATGTTTTTTAATCCCCAGGTGCCATATACTTTTGAGTCGCTGGTTGATCATCGCTCCGGCTTCTTTTGCATTTTTACGGATGAATTCTTCACTGGCCGTTTTCGTGGCGGATTGAGCGATTTGCCTGTTTTTGCGATGGGGGGAAAACCTATTTATGCATTGAATGAACAGCAGGAGGATTATGTAGCCACGCTATTTATGAAGATGCTCGATGAATTGAATTCAGATTTTGATTTCAAATATGAGCTGATCAAGAATTATATCACTGAATTGGCTTATTATGCGCTAAAAACCAAGCCATCTGAAAACCTGTATAAACATATCGACGCAAAATCCAGAATAACTTCGGTATTTACAGAACTCCTTGAACGTCAATTCCCTATTGAAGCGCCTTCGCAGCGTTTTGAAATGCGGTCGGCCAATGATTTTGCCCAAAAGCTTTCCGTTCATGTCAATCATTTGAACCGGGCCATACGTGAAACTACCGGTAAAACTACTACTGATCATATAGCTGAACGCCTGCTGCGCGAAGCTAAATCTTTGCTCAAGCACACCGATTGGAATGTATCCGAGATAGGCTATTGCCTGGGCTTTGAAGAGCCTACCCACTTTAATAACTTCTTCAAAAAACAGACCCAGCTGACACCAACCACTTTCAGAAATGTTTGAATTTCGTAACCATTGGTTTGAATAATGTAATGCTTTGCCTTCGCTGTTGATTTAATTTTGTTGTCTATGAAGACAAGAACAGAAACAGACAGCAGGAAAAAAGTATGGTTCATCACCGGTGCATCAAAAGGCTTCGGACTAAGCATTGTGAAACAGTTGCTTTGTGCCGGTCATTTTGTGGCTGCTACTTCCCGCGATAAGGAAGCATTGGCTGAAGCAGTAAACCGTGATGAAAGTAACTTTTTACCATTGCAGGTCGATCTGGCTAATGAAAGCAGCGTATCGCTGGCGCTTCAACATACTTATGAAGAATTTGGCCGGATTGATGTAGTGATCAACAATGCAGGTTATGGCATTGGCGGTACTATTGAAGAACTAACGGACGAAGAAACCCGCCAGGCATTTGATGTCAATGTATTTGCTACCCTAAACGTAATCAGGAGCGTAATGCCCTACCTTCGTGAGCAACGCTCCGGACATATCATCAATATCTCTTCGTCAGGCGGCTTTGCTCCGGGAATGGGTTGGTCAATTTATTGCGCGGCAAAATCGGCAGTAATTACACTAAGCGAAGTATTGGCAGAGGATGTGAAGCATTTAGGTGTTAAGGTTACCTGCGTATCGCCGGGATCATTCCGCACCAATTTCTTGAATGGAGAGTCAATTGCAGTCGCGCAAAACACAATTGACGACTACAGAGACATTACCGAGGCCCGCAGGCAATACATGAAAAGAGATGGCCAGCAACCCGGCGATCCTGAGAAAGCTGCCGCAGCTATCATAAAAGTGGCGGGCCAAGAGAATGCGCCTGTACATATGTTGCTCGGTGGAGACGCTTACAACCGCGTGTTAACAAGATTGGATAGCCTGCACAGCGGCATTCGTGCTATGGGCGAGGTAACCTGCTCAACCGACTTGTAATCTATAATTCTGCGCTTGTTTTAATCCATATATTATAAAAAAGCTCCGGTTTGAAGCCGGAGTTTTTTTATAATATAATAATGCACTTACTTCAACGAAGTACCGTAGAATTTGAGTCCGAGGATACCAGTCATGATCAGCGTAATAAAGAACAACTCAAGCAACGAAAAGCGTAGCTGAAAGAAAGTTATCTCTGCTATCTTAATCATAATGAGCGTAGCAGCAGTCCATACTGCATACGCAGTGGCTGTCGGTAATTGTTTAATCGCAAGCGAAAAGAAATAAATATTACAGATGCCAAAAATGATATATCCCAGTATCGGTAAAATGACAGGCAAGCCTCCGTTCATTTTATAAAAAGTAGCAAACTGCAAATTTTTGATCTCACTGAGCTTCATGTACTTGACCGAAAAGGTCCACGCAGCTTCGAATGCGGCAGCGATGACAATATATAACCAGGCCAATTTTTGAATTATTTGTCGTAAAGTATATAATCTTCTTGTATGGGCTTCAACTCAATCGGCTCCCGAGGTAGATTATTAGAGGTCTTATATTTCAGCTTTTCAGTAACCGGGTTAAGTTTCCGGAATAACTTCCATTTGCTGCTTAACCAGCCAACCATTCGCGGCCGCAAGTTATAATACCAACTAAACCACCGATAACGAAGCAGTTTCTGCTCATCAAAACGTTTTACCGAAAAAGCATGCTGTAGAAAATAATCCTTTGGATAATCATAATACAATCCCCAGTTCTCACGCTTGTCGCCGGGTTTGTGACCGGGATCATATGCTGTTCCGAACAGATGGTCCCACAGGGAAAATTTGGTCGAAAAATTAGCATGAAATACTTCGCGGTAGTTAGCATGATGCCATAAATGCAGCTCAGGTGAGTTGAGGAAGTATTTCAATTTACCGAACCTTATATTGATGTTTGCATGGATAAACATACCAAACATAGCATCCAATAGCGCCTTTATTGGAATCACCATAGGATTAGCTCCCAGAATAACAATAGGCGCAAACTCGATGGTTTGATTAATAATGATCTCCACTATATGCGAACGCGATCCCGCCAGGAAATCAACCTCTTTACCTGAATGGTGCGCTTCATGGGTTCGCCATAAAACTTTATTGGCATGCTGCAAGCGATGGAACAGGTATATGTACAGATCGTGCGTCACAAGGAAAAATAAAACCTGCTCCGTTAGCGACCAGCTTTTGATAAACTGGAAACCCGACCAATCGTAATGATGCTGCAACGGAGCAATGATGTAATCGAATATCAGGATCTTTAGAAAGTAACTCTGGATAATGGTGTACCATACCAAATCCACCCAAAATCCTTCCCTGAAGAAAGGCAGTCCCTTCCTGTAGGGTGATATCCGCTCCCAGGCGATAATGAATATCACCCAGCAGATCAGTATAGTGGTTGTTATGGCTAATAATTTCGATTGATCCATCCGCTAGTTATTGCCCCTGTTTATACTCGTCACTGATATACACACGCAGCCTTTTCATTGGGCCAAGCTCTGATTCATAAACTTTTTTAACGCCATCGCCTGCGGCTGTTTCCACATCCCTGATGTCGCGCACCAAACGCTGAAAGCCTTGCGGCTCAACTGAAGCAGCGTGATCTGATCCCCACATAGCACGATCTAATGTAAAATGCCTTTCTACAAAGGTGGCGCCTAGAGAGACGGCGGCAACGGTTGTGGCCAGCCCGGTTTCGTGACCAGAATAACCGATCGGCACGCCCGGAAATTTTTTAGCCAGGGTTTGTATCATCTTCAGGTTCAACTCTTCCGGTTTGCACGGATACGCTGAGGTCGAGTGAGCAATTAAAAGCGGATAATCCTCATCAAAATCCCTTACCAATTTTACAGCTTCTTCAATTTCCCGCATGTTCGACATGCCGGTTGATAACATCAATGGCTTACCTGTAAACACGATGCGTTTGATAAGAGGGAAATCTGTCAATGATGCAGAAGCTAATTTATAGATCGATGTATTAAACTGCTCCATAAAATCAACAGCTTCTACGTCCCAGGTTGATACAAACCAGTCGATGCCTAATTCGCGGCAGTATTGGTCGATAGCAGCGTATTCTACTACACCGAACTCGGTTTTGCGTTTATAGTCGATATAGGACATACGGCCCCATGGTGTATCGCGCATTACTTCCCATTGATCTTTAGGAACGCAAATTTCAGGAGTACGTTTCTGGAATTTCACTGCATTCGCTTTTGCGGCAACTGCTTCATCGATCAGCTTTTTAGCTATCTCCAGTGAGCCGTTATGATTAATCCCAATCTCCGCAATCACATAACAAGCTTCACCCGGCCCAATACGCTGACCAGTGCTTAACTTGTAAGTTTTATCCACCATTTGCGGATGCTGGCCAACCTCATCATAGTTTTCCTTAATGGTTAATTGTGGCTCCGCAACTTCCTTCCTTGTGTGGGCTTCGATCAGCATTTCGGCCAATTCCCTGAACGCACCTTCACCTCCTTTTGCTGAACATATATAGTCAACCTTTTCTTTTACGAATGGTAGGGCATCCGATGGCGAAGCAGTAAAGCCAACTAAATCCATAATGCCCAGGTCGTTACAATCATCGCCGATATAGGCAATTTCCGAAGCTTGCAGACCTTTGCGCTCCATTATTTCTCTAAGCACAGCCCGTTTATCTTTTGAACCTAAATGCAGTTCAGTGATCTTTAGTTTTTCTGCCCTTTTAGCAACTGAAGGAGATAATTCGCCGGTGATGATTCCGGTATCGATATTGGCCAGGTTGCGCATGCGTTCAACGGCCATGCCGTCGCGCATATTAAATTTTTTAAGTTCTTCACCTGATTCGCCATAATAAACTCCGGCATCAGTCAGTACTCCGTCGCAATCTGTCAGCAATAATTTAATGCTTAATGTTTTTTGTGATGTCATGGCTCTCAAATATTAGGGGTTGTTTTTTAAATTGCCGTCCAGCCGCCATCCACTACCAGGTTGGCGCCGGTCATATAAGCTGATGCATCGCTGGCCAGGAATATCAATGCGCCCTGGTAGTCGGAGGCGCTTGCCATGCGGCCCAGCAATGTTTTAGCTGAATAATTCTGTACAAAAAAATCGTCCTGGTTATTTTCAACTCCTCCGGGTGAAAGGGTATTTACCCGCACACCCTTATTGCCCCAGTAGGCCGCTAAAAACCGTGTGAAGTTGATTACAGCACCTTTAGTTACCGGGTATACTGCCGATTTGAAGAAGGTCTGATTGCCGTGTTTATCACGGTAAATGCTTTGATCGGGCCCAACCATGCCATAGGTTGATGCCAGGTTGATGATACTACCGCTGCCATTTTCGGCCATTACAGTTCCAAAAACTTGCGATGCAAGAAAAACGCCGGTCACATTTACATCCAGTGATTTACGGAACGAACTCAATGGATAATTTTCAAATGCTGATTGTTCTTTGGCCAGACCCGGGTTTTCGAACATATCATTGATGGCCGCATTATTTACTAACACATCAATTGAACCGTATCGGGCTAATATTGTATCGCGGGCTTCTTTCAGTGAAATCTCGTCTGTTACGTCAATCCCGATTCCAAGATGTTGTTCGCCTAATTGTGATGCAAAAGCCTGGCAGGCAGTTTCATCAATATCAGCAACTACCACATTGGCCCCGGCAGATGCCAGCGCTTCGCAGTGCTTTTTGCCGATAAGACCCACTGCACCGGTAACAATCGCCGTTTTATTTCTTAACGAAAACAGATCCATTATCTCAGGCTGTTTTAGGTTTGATATTGTAGTTATTTACCTTACGGAATACTGCTTCCAGCACTTCACCTTTCAGGTATTGCTTTACATTTCCGCTGGTAATGGCCTCTTTCATTATCGGCATTACATCGCGGTAAGCTGAAAGGGTATAGGCGATATCTTCATCCGTATGGCTGTAACACATATTGTGAAATCCTGCCCAAAGCACACCGCGTCTGATCATTTCCTGCTGCATCAGGGCTTTTACTTCAAGTCCGTTACCGGCCTCAGGGGTAAAGGTTACCATCGAACGGCAGTTGTAGCCGACACAACGGGTATAAATGTCCATGCCTGTTTCAATGGCAATCTGGTTATAACCGTCTTTCAGTAATGCGCCCTTTTCATCCAGGTATTGAGGCACATTTTTATCTCGAAGCTCATTGATAGTTGCCATGCAGGCCGCCAGCGACAAAGCCTCGCCGCCGAAAGTGGTATAGCTGAACACCTGTGAGTTAAATAACTCCATCACATCGGCGCGACCGGTAAGGAAGGCGATAGGCATACCGTTTGCACAAGCTTTTGAATAAACGGCCAGGTCGGGTTTTACATCAAAGTATTCCTGTGCACCACCTATAGCAATGCGGAAGCCGGTCCACATTTCGTCGAAGATTAAAAGTGTGCCGTTAGCCTTGCAGGCCTCCGCCAGTTCTTTCAGGAAACCAGCTTTGGGGGTTTCAAAAATGAAAGGCTCTAAAATCAATGCAGCCACAGTTTCATCCAGCGATGTTTTGATCGAATCGATATCGTTATACTCGAAAGTATAAGTCATATTTTGAATGGCTTCGGGTATGCCTGCGTTTCGACTGGTGATACCGATATACCAATCGTGCCAGCCGTGGTAACCGCAGCAAAACACCTTATCGCGCCCGGTAAATGCGCGCGCCACACGGATTGCTGCTGAACATACATCAGCTCCTGTTTTTGATATTTTCACGGCTTCGGCATTTGGGATGATTTGTTGGAGCAACTCCGATACTTCCACCTCGAGCGGGTGCATCATTGAAAAGGTGATACCGTCTTCCAGTTGTTTTTTGATCGCCTCATCCACTGCCGGGTAAGCATAGCCCAATGATATAGGGCCAATGGCCGAATTATAGTCAATGTATTCGTTGCCATCCACATCCCAAACATGAGAACCTTTGCCGCGTTGTATGTACTTCGGCGCAATGCCTTTGGTAAACTGCCCCGGACCTTTTGCTAAGGTTTGGGTAACAGGTTTCTGCACTTTCAGCGCCCGCTCATATAATTCATCCGATTTGGTGATCACCGGATAATTTTCATTAAACTTTACTGTGTTCGGCATATCGTTATTCTTTTATTATTCTGAAAATTGAGGTACGGCGATATTTTGCTGAACCGCGTTAGTGGTATATCCTAATATTTTTTCGGCTATCTGTTTGCCTGTAAATCCTTCGTGCTGCAATACGTTTGGCAGCAGTGATGGCTTGAACCATTTCTCATTCATCGCAAATGGCAATACTTTGGCTGTGGTTTGGTGCTTTAGTAGTGTTTCAGCAACGATGGTATATAGGCCGCCGGTAAGGAAGTGATCTTCCACTGTTACCACCAGTTTGCTGTTAGCCGCTTTTAGTATGGCTTGTTCATCAACCGGTTTTAAGCTGCGCATATTGATCAGCCCGACTGAAAAGCCTTCGTTTCTCAGTATTTTAACAGCAGTTAAAGTTTGAGCGAATAGCAGCCCGTAGGTTAATATGTTTATGTCTGATCCTTCAGCTATAATTTCGGCTTTGCCTAATTCAAAGGGCGCATGCTCATATCCTGATTTTTGAGTATTGATGCGTACATAAGAAGGAGTGGGGTAGTTCCAGATCTCAGGCAGCATCTTTAGCAGATCGTCGTCATCGGCTGGTGCGAAAACTGTCATGTTTGGTATGCCGCGCATCAGGGAAATATCTTCAATAGCCTGGTGAGTTGGACCGTTGCCGTCTGATAAAAATCCCGGTATAAAACTGCTTAGTTTAATAGGCAGATTAGGGATACCTGCATCGGTACGCACAAACTCAAAAGCACGCATGGTAAGGAATGATGCCAGGGCATGCACTACAGGTATGCGTCCGCGAAGAGCCAAGCCTGCGGCTGCACCGATCATGGTTTGTTCGGTAATGCCGGTATCTATAAAGCGGTTGCCCAGTTGCGCATGTATATTTCGTACCAGGGCGCGGTTCTCGGCCGTCATCACTATAAAGCGTTCGTCTGCTATTGCCTGCCTGGTTAAAAGCTCTTCGTAGGTCATATTATCGTACTACTAAAGTTTCTGATGTTAATTGTGATAAATGTTCGCCGTGTAGTTCTTTCAAAAGGCTATCGATCTCAGTTGCCGAGAAATTGCAGAACCATCTGTCTGCCCGGCGCTCAATACTTGGCAATCCTTTGCCGCGAATGGTGTCGGCTATCACCACATTGAGTTTGCCCGTTTCAAAAGGGTAGGCTGAGAAAGCATTGTGCAAAGCATCAAAATCGTGCCCATCGATACGTTTTACTGCAGCACCAAATGCAGTGAATTTATCATGCAGTGGTTCCAGAGGGATCAGTTCTTCAGTAGGCATATTTGCCTGGAACTGGTTGCGGTCAACAACAAAAACCAGGTTATCCAGCTTGTAGGCATTTGCTACTAAAACAGCTTCCCAGCAAGTGCCTTCGTTCAGCTCACCATCTCCCATGATACACACCACGCGGTTTTTATCGCCGCGTATTTTTATATCCATCGCAACGCCAATAGCGACAGAAGGCAGGTGGCCCAACGAACCAGAATGAAATTCGATACCCGGAATTTTTGTGTTCGGATGCCAGTAGATATGATCGTCAATAGATAAATGATTCTTAAGGCGATCTTTTTCCATTAAACCCAGCTCAACAAATGTTCCATATAAGGCTGGCACATCATGGCCTTTTGATAGGAAAAGGTAGTCGCGGTCAGGATCATTCAGGTTGTGATTGCCAACATTCAGCCACTCAGAGTACAGGTATAAAATCAGGTCGGCAGCAGAAAGCGAAGCACCTACAAAGCAACCTCCGTCCGTTGCCATCCTCACAATGTGCTCGCGTACTTTCAGAGCTGTTTCCTGTAGCTTTTGCTTATCTATAGTGGATTTATTAGTCATATCAACTCATTAAAGTTTTGGTTTGATCCGGCTTAATTGTTTTCAATTCGCCCAGATGATTGCGATACCAGTTTATCCCTGAGTATTCAGCATTGATCTGGTAAATGCCCGGACATTTTTCGAGCAGATGCAGGATGTCCTCACAGGAAAAGCCAGGGTTAGTTAGATATAACTCTTCGAAGACGGCCTCAATAAAATCATAGTCAGGCTGGTAATCGATGGTAAACCGGTGCGACATGGAATAATCTTTTCCAGTCTCCCATGCCACATTACCGATCCTGAATTTTTCGGGGTTCTCCCAGATGTAGGGCGTAGTATGCTCCAGTTCGAACGGACGGCTAGCTTCTTTCCATACCCTTTCAATGCAGGCCATGGTCATGATCTCCACATCGTTGCCGTCAGGGAAGGTAGCCGGGTGCAGATTGCTTACAAAATCGTATTGTCCGGGGTGATCAAAGTAGAAATCCAGTACTTGATCTATGATTCTCGGATCGACCAACGGGCAATCAGATGGAATCTTTAATACGATATCAGCATTGTATTGCTTCGCCGCCTGGTAGTGCCTGTCGAGCAGGTTATTCAGGCTGCCACGGAAACAGGGAACGCCAATTTTTAAGGCTTCCTGCTCGATAATATCATCGCCGGACTTTTCTGAAGTAGCAATCACGATCTGCGCCTCATGGCGGATCATTTTCAGCCGCCCGATCATCCTGTAAAGTAAACTCTCGCCTAAAATGGGTAGCATGACCTTGCCGGGTAAGCGACTCGACGACATCCTGGCCTGTACCACTATTACAATCTTATGCGTCCTATTATCAGGCATACACCTCTTCGTCTTGTGTAATCTTTTCTGGTTGGTAACTAAATTGACCTGGAAAATCTTTCCGGCTTCCTTCAAATTCAACATAGTCACGGCAAATATTTGCTATGTTTTTTGCTGATGTACCATTGTTCTGTATTGGCATCCTGCTCTTCAACTCGTTCAGATCGAAATAGGAGTGAACCTTTTTGCCCAAAGCAAGGCCCGTATACACCACGGTAGACCACTGGGTAATTAGTTCACAGCAGTTGGCAATCATCTCATCTGTATTGCCGGTCTGATAGATCAAAGTATCCAGCGGCGTATATTTTTTGATCTCTGCTTCGGCACGATCAAATTTTTCGTTTGGATGCAGCTTGAAGAGTAACCGTCTGCCATCGGCTATTTTTACAGTTTGCCTGATAAATGCTTCGCGATCTTCGTATTTATAAGTTTCACGCATATCACTTGTTGCTACCATCACATAGTCCCGATAAGGGAAGTTGTTATCCAAAAACCTGGCACAGTCATCATAATTAGGTATGCCCGTCACAAACAGTTTTTCCCTTTCTGTGCCGCCTTGTGCAAATAGTTCTTTATAGCCTCTGGAAGCTGCGCAATAAATATCAAACTGGTTAGTTGATCCGTTGAGTGCCGTGTTACCGCTTAACCAGGCGGGTAGCCCCAACTGCTTAACCGCATTACTCATAAATGAAGGCTTATCGATCATCCCTTCCTGCACCCAGATGGTTTTATATTGTCGCAGACTGCTTGCAATCATCAGATCAGAACAGTACACTACCAGATCGTAACTGTTTTTCTTTGCACCGTAATCGATACTTAACCCATGACCTCGCAGGTAATCCTCCGAGCGTGCTTTGAACTGACCTGCTAGGATGGTATTATCTCCCAGTGAAGTGTGCTTCTTTAAAAACTTCAGAATTTTTGAGTCGGTGAATATCTGGCTGAACCAGCAGTCGTACCCGGGCAACTGCAGCGCTATCTGGTGCATCTGCGTGGTTTGGTTGATCGAGCCTGTAATAAATAGTATCTTTTTCCTCATAGAACCACCTTTATCTCCCAATGTTAGGTTCCTATAAAGTCAAATGTAACTACCGTTTTTTACTGTAATATTAGGATGAATTAAACTTAATGGAGTGATAATATTAGCTTAACCGACAGGCAGATTATGCGGTTTTGGGGTAAAGTTTATATTAACAAAAAAGGAGGCTAACCAAGGCCTCCTTTCAAAAATGTTATCGTGTTTTTTTAGACGTTTTCTAAACCGTATTGCTTCAACACATCTGCAGGTACGCCTTCCCATTTTCCGGGTGCGTTGCCTTTATACCCTAGGTCGTCGATACCCATTTTGCTGGTGAAAAATCCAACCGCAGTAAGATTGCGCATCTTGTTAAAGAAGTTTACACCCGGTTGCATTTCGGGTTTAGCCATCATTGGAAAAGCGATCAGGTTGAGCATTTCTGTTTGCTGTTGAGGCGTACAGCTTTTAAAATCTTTATCATAACGGTTCAGGCACTGCATATCCAACCATTTTATGCCGCCGCGCATAGGAAGTTGATGTTCAGGTTCGTCCTTTACAATAAACTCGATGAAGTCAGGCACGCCTGCATCGGAAGCATTGCCGCTGCGGGAATCTTTCGGGATGATCAGATTAGCAAGAATGGTGATCGTTGCCATTTCATGCTCGTCAAAGAATTTTTGCTTCATTAACTCCTTGTCCCGGGCTATCTCAAAGTCCTGCTTTCCGGTGGTATCGGTTATGGGGTCAGCTGTTGAGCTTTCTGTAGCAGCAGGTTTGCAGCCTGCCAATAGGGCCGAGGCTGATATGGCGCCGATGCCTAATGTTTTTAAACTATCTCTTCTGTTCATGTCGGAAGTTTCTGAGGTTAAACATTTTGTTTTTTACGCTGATCGATCAAATATTCAGCGGTTCGCATAGCCAATGCAAGGATGGTCCATGTTGGATTCTTTTCCGATTGCTGTGTGAATACAGAGCCATCGGTCACAAACAGGTTTTTACAATCGTGAGCCTGTCCCCATTTGTTTAATGGCGCTTTTTTTGCATCATCACCCATACGTACGGTTCCTACTTCGTGGATACCTTTACCCGGCTTATCCAATCCGTAACTAGTTTCTGGTCCGGCTGGTTGGATCAGCGGGATACCACCTAGTTGTTTCAGTATGGCCTGGGAAGTTTCCTGCATGTGTTTGGCTTGTGCAATATCATCAGAACTCCATTTGTACCGGAACCGCAATACCGGGATGCCGTATTTGTCAACCACCGTTGGATCGATCTCACAATAGTTATCCTCACGAGCTGTTGAAGCGCCATGACAGCCAAAGCCCACCATGCTTCCATAAAAGCGACGGTAATCATCCTTCAATGATAGGCCAAATCCGCCGCCCGGCTTCATTTTGCCATCACGGCCCGGTAGGTAACCATTCAGGAACGGAACGATGGCGCCTTCAAAGCCAAAATAACCACCATAACCCGGCATAAACATTCCTCCAAATATTTCGAGATGGTAGCCTCGTGAGAAAGGGAGTTTCTTGTTATCCAGCCACCAAGGGGCGTATAAATGCAGGCTTCCTACACCATCCTCGTTGAAACGTTTGCGGTCGAACAATTGCGGTAAGATCGCTGCGCCGCCGCCCTGGGTAGAATCATGCAGGTACTTACCGACTACACCGCTGCTGTTTGCTAGTCCATTAGGATGCTTATCAGATTTGGAGTTTAACAATATCCTTGCAGACTCGCAGGTACTTGCCGCCAGGATCACGGTTTTGGCATTCACGCGGTATTCCTGCATGTCATCTTTATTGATGTAGGATACGCCATTTGCCTGTCCTTCTTTATCTGTCAATATCTCGCGGACTATTGCACCTGTGATCACCTTCAAATTTCCTGTTTTTATAGCCGGAATAACGAGGCAAGAGGATGATGAGAAATCACCGTAAATTTTACAACTGCGGTTACATTGTCCGCAATAAAAACACTCTTTGCGGTCGCTGTTGCCGGGCAGGGGAGCGGTTAGTATCGATCCTCGGCCTGCGATTACTTTAATTCCTAAACCTGTAGCTGCTTTCTTTACAAACAACTCGCCTAAGCGTGGTTTGGGTGGAGGCAGGAATATGCCGTCCGGGTCGTTCTCCATTCCTTCCATTGAGCCATAAACACCGATAAGTCGGTCGACCTTATCATAATAAGGTTTGATCTCGTCATAAGTGATAGGCCAGTCGTCACCCACGCCATAAGCGGTTTTGCCTTTGAAATCCTTTGGCCCCATGCGCAAGGAAATACGTGCCCAGTGATTGGTGCGCCCACCAAGCATCCTTGAGCGAAACCATTGAAATTCTGAGCCGTCCTTTTGTGTGTAAGGCTCGCCTTCAATTTGCCAGCCACCATAAGCAGCATCAAAATCGCCCATAGGGCGCGTAGCATTACCTCCACGTCGGGGCGATTCGTACGACCATTTTAATTGCTGCGAATCTTTAGCCGGATCGAAAAAAGGTCCTGCCTCTAACATTAATACTTTGACGCCTGCATTGGCCAGCACATAACCCGCCATGCCGCCACCCGCACCCGAGCCAATAACAACCACATCATATACGGTTGATGATCTTTTTATCTCCATAGTTGTAAGGTTTTAAGGTTAAGCCATGCGTCCTGCTTTTTCAACCAGGCTTTTGGTTGCCGAAGTGCCCGCATAATCATCAAGATATTTACTGTCTTTGGTATACATCTTAAACAATCCACCCTCGTATTCTATACTTACCCAACCTTTAAACCCGGAGTCTTTGATGATCTTGAACATGCGCACAAAGTCGGTTTCCGTATCATTGCCGCCCGAATCGAAGACATGTGTTTTGGCATGAACCCCCTTGGCAAATGGCATTAATTCGGTAATACCTTTGTAGCGATCATATTCATCCAGGCATTTAGTTTTCATGTAGCCAGCAATATCATTAGTCTCTGGCTTGGTTCGGTTGATACAGAAGTTGCCAAAGTCCGCCAAAGTGCCACAATGCGGGCTATTTACCTGTTTCATCACACCAGCTAACCATGCAGCATTACACGAAATTCCGATGTGGTTTTCTACAATCACGTCGATATTTTGCCCTTTACCATATTCTATCAATCTGCCCAGACTATCTGCTGCTGCATTTGCCACAGCTTTTGGATCGCCTTCGCCCTCCACATTCACACGAATCATCGGGCAACCTAAAGCTGATGCTGCATCAATCCATTTGTGGTGATTATCGACAGCTTTCAATCGTGTTGCTTCATTCAAATCGCCCAAAACGCCTTCGCCATCTATCATAATCCGTAAGTTGTAGCTGCCTGCATCTGCGGCGCGTTGTTTCAGGTCTTTCAGGAATTGGGCGTCTTTAGCCTTGTCCGCGAAGAACATGGAGCAATAATCCAGACCGGTAATCCCAAGCTCTTTCGCTTTTGCAGGGAAATCCAACGCCTTTAATTGCTGTGTCCAAAATTGACTCGCAAATGAAAATTGCGAAACGGCAATTTTGAAGAACAAGTCCTTGTTTGTTTCGGCAAATAAATAATCGGGGAGGGCACTTGCCAGGCCCACACCGGCCGCGCCGATTGCTGCCTTTTTAATAAAATCTCTTCTCGTGGTTTTCATTGAAATTGGTTTGATGAAAAACTTATTTAGTAAATCTTACAAAATGAAGGTATGAAGAATAATTTATTATTTAGTGAAATTTACTAAATAATATTTTTACACATTTATTTATTCCTTACTTTTAGCGAATGAATTCGGATGAAGAGTTAAAAGACTTTGTTCTTAATGGCTACCGTCATTACGTACCGCACGTATCGCTGGATTGCGCCATATTCGGTTACCACGAACAGCAATTAAAACTATTGCTCATCCGCCACAAGTTTATGGATGGTTGGTGCCTGCCGGGTGGTTATATAAAGCGTACAGAGACCTTAGTAGAGGCAGCCAACCGTAACGTAAAGGAACGTACCGGAATTGGCAATTTATTCCTGCAACAGTTTAAGACCTTTGGCGATCCTGATCGCGCCCGTACAAGCGAGTTTGATGCGGAGAAATGGTACGAAGTAACAGGAGTAAGGATCACTAATGACAACTGGCTAATCGATCAAACCATTTCAGTGGGTTTTTACGCGATAACCGATTTTTCATTGTCTGTTCCCAACCCGGATATGATGTCGGTGGAATGCGCCTGGTTTGATATCGATAGCCTGCCGCGACTGGAGTTTGACCATGATGAAATGGTGAAAGAGGCGCTGCATGTGATGCGCATCCAACTGTATCACTATCCGATAGGATATAATATGCTTCCGGAGAAATTTACTCTTTCGGAAATACACGCATTGTACGAAACTTTGCTTGGCAAAAAGCTAGACATCAGTAATTTCCCTAAAAAGCTTCTTTCTCTTGGCTTGTTGAAAAAACTTGATGAGAAACGAAGCATTGGTGCTCACCGTTCGCCGCATTTATATATGTTTGATAAGGAGCGGTACGATAGCGCGCTGAAAGAGGGGTTGGTGCTGAGCTGATAAAATTATCAGTCCAATAATCCCTTTCCTGGAATCAGTGTACCCGAATCTTTGTCATTTACCTCATCGGGGTAAAATGTTGGTAGAAAAGAAATACAATATCCATTTTTGCGCTGTAGGTGCAATACATCTTCGCCATGCATAATGTTTAATATTGCACCTACGGCGCAAAAATATCATGACGGCTATTGTTTCTACCAACATTTAGCTCCTAACGGAGCGGCTTTCGAAAGTGATATATTTGTGGGTACACTATAGCTAAATATAGGAAGAGTATGGTTATGTAAAAATTAAAACAGATTTCTCAAACAAATGCATTCCCCGGCGAAAAATTCCCGTACTTTATTCGAAATTTTCGAACTATGAAACTCCAGAGCGAACTTCTTTCTCATTTAGGCTGGTCGGATAATATTATCAATAAAGAAGCAAAAGAAAGACTGGCACATCAAATTGCAGATAAGGTGCAGGATGGTCAGATCGTTGGTGCAGGATCAGGTTCTACTGTTTATATGGCTTTGTTTGCTATTTCTGAACGTATTAAAAAGGAAAAGCTGAATGTAAAGGTGATCCCGTCATCGATAGAAATAACGATGGCTTGCAGCAGTCTGGGTATACCAGTTACTGGCTTGTTTGAGGATAAACCCGATTGGGCCTTCGATGGTGCGGATGAGGTCGACCCAAAGAATAGCCTGATCAAGGGCAGGGGTGGAGCATTATTTAAAGAGAAACTGTTAATCAAATCGAGCAAAAAGAACTATATCCTGGTTGATGAAAGTAAGATCGTTACCCGCCTTGGTATGAACTTTCCGGTTCCGGTTGAAGTGTTTCCGGGTGCTTTGCTTTATGTGGAATCAGCTTTGCGCGAGATGGGCATCAATGACATTACCCTGCGTGCCGCTAAAGGGAAGGACGGACCGATCATTACCGAAAACAACAACTGCATTTTGGATGTCCGTTTCGATCATATCCCTGATGATACGGAGCAAAGAATTAAATCCATCACCGGGGTGATCGATAGCGGTTTGTTTATCGGCTATGATGTGGAGGTGCTTATAGCGAAATAACCTTTATTTCAGATTGGCTCCCAGCTTTGACCAAAGGTGAATTGACAGCCCTTTGCTAAAGGCACTGTACGATGTCATCAATATGCCTTTCAGGTCGTTATGCATCGACCTGATGGCGTAGATCACATAATTGTCCCTTTGTCTTTTAGCTCCATCAAACCTGTAAGCTTCAATCACTTCGAAATCATCCGGACTGATCAGCTCACTGTCCTGAACATACAGGATGTGTTCATTTTTTATGACAAAGTCCTGGTCGTAACCCCGGTTCTGCAAATCAATGATGGCTTCGGCTCTGTTGTTGTAGTTTTCCATTTCCGTTACATTAAAACAGATGTACAATAAACTGGTGATATTAGTGGCAGATGCTTCTAAATGAATGTTTTACGGATAGGAAATTAAAAGCATCTTTTGCTGAAATAATATTCAAATCAGATGCCAAAAAGTTAAAATGTTAATAATCAGCCTATTTTGTGGAATTATTTAAAGAAGCGTTCACTTTAATTCGTTAAAGCGCGATATGGTTAACGAAATATAGTGGTGAGGTGGTGGACTGTGAGTAGTCAATAGTGAGTTAATGCGTGAGATAAGTTACTCACCATTCACTATTCACCTGAAGCGTCCCGAAAAAATCATATATTTGCACCCTGCTTTACTGCAAACTGCCCACCGGCAACTGTTCCAAAGGAATAACTTTGGCACAAAATCAAAAAAGGGGTCGACCGGAATTGACAGGATGGAGATAAGTAGGTAAGCATGCAGCGCGTTGGGTGAATTAGCGCTTTAATCTGAACGCTCAAACTTACAAATGGCGAAAATAACTACGCCTTGGCTGCCTAATTTAGAATTAGCATAGCCTTTGTCCCGCCGGTGTTCCGTTTCATTGGACCGGCAACCGGGGCATCGAAAAATGAAACTGGCTTGCTTAGGGTGTGATAAGCGGGCGAGATAAAGCACCTACGGAAGACGGTACAGGTAAGCGGCTGACCTTCCCCTTCCCGACAACCTAACAGCAGATAAGCATGTAGAAAGCTTACCTTATACCATGTTTGGACGAGGGTTCGAATCCCTCCGGCTCCACTGAATTACTTACCGTAAGTTGAACGTATGTTTGACTTACGGTTTTTTGTTTAAGGGAATTAGTTTCGGCAATGAAAGAGTTTATGTGATAATATAATTTTAACTAAATTGACTTTCTTTTTAAAACCTTCCAGAAGACTAACTAAATAATAATATGGGATTTTTTAGTAAATTATTTGGCTTAAAAGAACCCTCCGCCGATGTACCTGCAAACACATATCTTACTGAAACGGCGATCAAACAGAAAAATGAAGATTCTAACATCAAATTTAAGCAAACCAAGGAGTTATTTATTCATAGCTTAGAATATTATAATTCAATTAATTGTCAATGTTCTTATCCAAGATTTCAACAATTAATAGGCATCGATTGTACCAACACAGGTAATTCATTTAAATGTTACGATACAGATTTATTGATCGACTTGTCTGCAGAGTATTTTAATATTGAGAAAAGTGAATTAAACGACGAAAACAAGAACGAAAAATGGGTTTGTAAAAAATGCTGTTCCACTTATGAATATGGATGGTCAGACTTCAGCATTTATGTTGAAAGACAAAAATTAAAATTAACAAAGCTAAACGTTGCATATGTTGGCAAGCCTGTTGATAAACCTGTACCGTTATATTTAGGCCTTATGGGGCATTCTTATCCATCAAACCAAGAGATAAAAAATGTTTCGTTTGATGAATTTTCAAATTATATGAACGAAAAGTAAGTGGTCATCACTTAAAGCTGTTCTTTATTTGAAGTGGATTTTTCCATTGCTTCAACCGCATCAAGCAAATCTTTAATCAATAACAAGAAATCTTCATTTTCAAATGATAGGGGCTGATTTGGTTCTAACCCAGCCCCTTTGCCTCCACTGAAAATTAAACGGGCTATCCTTAACAAGATAGCCCGTTTAATTTTGGACAGAGCACCGAATACGATAAAAAGCGATTCTTGCACTGAAATCAAGGTTGCCTTTTCCCTCAATCACTCTACCGCCAGCCTAACGCTGGTGCAACATGCTCCAAAATACTGGATAGCACATGTACATTGTATTCAACGCCAAGTGTATTCGGTATCGTTAGCAATAAAGTATCTGCTTCCTGGATTGCTTCATCTTTCGCTAGTTCTTTAATAAGCTGATCCGGTTCTGCTGCGTAGCTTTTACCAAATACAGCGCGTTGATTGGGTTCAATATAACCGAAACTGTCTGAACTTTTACCTTGTTGCCCGAAATAATAACGGTCCTGATCAGTTACCAAAGCGAATATGGAGCGACTCACCGAAACGCGCGGTTCGCGGGTATGACCTGCTTTTTGCCAGGCTTCCCTGTAAAGCCTGATCTGTTTGGCCTGCTGAATATGAAGCGGTTCACCGCTTTCATCAAATTTTAGTGTTGAGCTTTGCAGGTTCATGCCCTGTTCAGCTGCCCAAATAGCGGTGGCATTAGAAGCGGCACCCCACCAGATACGTTCTCTTAGTCCATCCGAATGCGGTTCGAGCCGTAATAAACCGGGAGGGTTAGGAAACATCGGGTATGGATTGGGCTGTGCAAACCCTTCGCCTTTTAACTTATCCAGGAATTCCAAAGCCTTTCTTCTTCCCATATCAGAATCTGTTTCACCTTCTTCCGGTTGGTATCCGAAATAACGCCAGCCTTCAATCACTTGTTCTGGTGAACCTCTGCTAATGCCCAACTGTAAGCGACCGCCAGAGATCAGGTCGGCAGCGCCGGCATCTTCCACCATATATAGCGGATTTTCATACCGCATATCGATTACACCTGTACCTATCTCTATTGTGCTTGTCCTGGCACCAATAGCCGAAAGCAAAGGAAAAGGTGAGGCCAGCTGACGGGCAAAATGATGAACCCTGAAGTAGGCACCATCTAAGCCGATCTCTTCAGCAGCAACAGCCAGATCAATCGATTGCAGCAACGTGTCGCTTGCTGTGCGTGTGCTATATGAGGGATGATCTGACCAATGCCCGAATGATAGAAATCCAATTTTCTTCATCCTTCAAAAGTATGAATCTTTGAAATGCCAAATCATCATCGTTTTGTCGAAATCCTTTAACAATATCTTTTTGAGCCTATTCAGCTTGCGCATGAACTTGACCAACGCCTAATAAAGCATCCTTTAAGAATTTAGATATGCAGAATATAACCAAAATTGCACATATTTATGTGCTGTGTATTATGCTGTAAACAACCTATCCAACAAGTAATTCCATGAATAAGCACTTCCTTTTTTTCCTTATAAGTTTTTTGATCATCCAAGTAGCTTCTGCCCAATCGCCGCAGACTTTGGCAATCAAAAAATACGCGAGTAAAAATGCAGGCGATATCGTCAAAGAGTTTATAGAACTTCTTGCTCTACCTAATGTCGCCGCAGACCCTGCCGGTCAGCAAAAGACTGCTGCTTTCATTATGGCAATGATGAACAAAAGAGGGATTCAAAATATACAGCTTTTGGATGCCTCCACGCCGGGAGCGCCGCCGGCTGTATATGGTGAGGTTATGGTTCCGGGTGCAAAACAAACGCTTATTTTCTACGCACATTACGACGGGCAGCCTGTTAACCCTGCTCAATGGGCAAAGGAACTTACCCCATTTCAGCCTAAGCTATTTTCGGGTACCATAGACAAAGGAGGGATCAGTATGCCATTCCCCGCAGATAGCCACTACAATAACGAATGGAGGATATATGCCCGCAGCGCTTCTGACGACAAGGCAGGTGTCGATGCTATTTTAAATGCTTATGATGCGATTCGTAAAAGTGGGTTGACTCCCGGGTGTAATTTGAAGTTTTTCTTCGAAGGTGAGGAAGAAGCAGGGTCTCCTCATTTGAATGAGATATTGGAAAAATACCGTTCCTTACTCCAGTCCGACTTGTGGATCATTTGTGACGGGCCTGTTCATCAATCCGGGAAAAAGCAAATTGTATTTGGAGTCCGGGGCGATACACATCTGGATGTTACCGTATATGGCTCAAAGCGACCTTTGCATAGCGGCCATTATGGTAATTGGGCACCTAATCCGGCTATGATGCTCGCAAAGTTGCTGGCCTCTATGAAAGACGATAACGGAAGGGTAACCATTAAAGGGTTTTACGACGATGTGACTCCTCTAACCACGATGGAAAGAAAAGCCCTGAATGAAGTACCCGCAGTGGACGAACAAATGAAAGATGAATTAGGACTAAGCGCCACCGAAATGCAGGGGTTAACATTGAGTGAGGCTATTAATCAGCCTTCGTTAAATATCAATGGCATGCAAAGCGGTAACGTAGGCAAGGTGGCTTCTAACCAAATTCCGACCTACGCAACTGCCGTTCTCGATTTGAGGTTGGTCTTAGGCAACGATTGGAAAAGACAGCAGCAAAAAGTAATTGATCACATAAAAGCCCAGGGCTATTACGTAACTGATAGTGAGCCCACCGATGAGGAAAGAAAAAAATACGCGAAGATCATAAAAGTAGTGCCGGATAAAGACGGTTACAATGCCCAGCGCACATCCATGGATCTGCCCATTATTCAAAAAGTTATCACGGCAGTGAAAACCACAACTAAAGATCAAATTGTGTTGCAGCCAACAATGGGTGGTAGCCTTCCTCTTTTTTTATTTGAAAAGTACCTGGATGCCAAAACCGTTACGGTTCCTATAGCCAATCATGATAACAACCAGCATGCCGAAAATGAAAATATTCGTATCGGCAACTTATTTGAAGGAATAGAAACAATGGGAGCGCTTATGATGATCAAATAATCCATATGCACAGCAATTAATTAGCAGCGTTGATCTGCCCCATCACATTATCCACTATCCGGTCACATCTTACCAGGTTAAATTCATAAATATCGCGCGGATTCCATAAATTCTGAAGGCTTTCGCGGAGCATTTCTTTTGCACGGATGAGCCGCATTTTTACATTCGATTCGCCCAGATCCAAAGCTTCCATCGTTTCGTCGGTGCTCATGCCCTGCACTTCGCGCATCACAAATACGACGCGGTATTTCTCGGGCAACCGGGCTACAGCTTTTTCCAGGATGTCTTTTAACTCTTTATTCAATAATCCGCTCAAAGGCGTTTCATCGTGTTCGTCGGTAAATGTTGTTTCCATCACTAATTGCTGTGTTCTCTGTTCCCTTTTTTTGTACAATAAACTTTCGTTGATCAGTATACGCGTAAGCCAGGTGCCAAAGCTCGATCGCCCCTCAAAATTAACCAGTTGACGATAAGCATTGATATAGGCCGTTTGCATAATATCCTCAGCTGCATCACCATCGTTAACTATTGACAGGCTGATGCGGTAAAGCCGTTCGTTGTATTTACGCATCAGCACCTCGAACAAAGCTGTTTCGCCGCGTAATATTTTCTTTACTATTTCTTCGTCACTAAATTGAATCATGTCATGCTTTAATAAGAATGTTACTCTATTGGAGTATCGCCGTTTGAAAAGGTCACAAAATGTATAAAATTATTTTTTGTGACCCTTTTTTATTGATAAAACTCTAATGGGTAAATAAAAAGAAGATCATGGAAATTAAAGTTAAGCATTTACAAACCTTACTAAAATTCACTTTCGGATTGGTGCCCATAGTAGCTGGTACCGATAAATTTACCAATATCCTAACCAATTGGGGACAATATCTTAACCCGGGGCTGGCAAAAATGTTGCCGTTGGGCGAACATGCTTTTATGATGGTAGTAGGCGTGATTGAAATTGTGGCCGGTATTATTGTTTTAGCCAAGCCACAAATAGGTGCCTGGATAGTGAGCGTTTGGTTGGTGCTCATAGCGTTTACGCTCATATTTAGTGGTCATTTTCTCGATGTGGCCGTACGTGATATTGTAATGGCGATCGGCGCGTTTGTATTGGCTAAGCTGTCTGTAAGCGATCGGGTAATTGCTTAATTGGAAATAACATCCCCATAAGTCCCTCATTTGAGGGATTTATGGTTTTTGAGTATTAGTTCAACTATATCGGCAGGGTAAACCAAAAAGATGATCCTTTTCCTGGTTCACTTTCTACCCCGATATCGCCGCCGTGTTCCTTGACTATCTCGGCGCAAATGTATAGTCCAAGACCCAACCCCGTTTGCACAAAGCTTTGTTCCGGGCGGAAGTAACGCCTGAATATATGCGGCAAAATATCTGAAGCGATGCCCGGCCCTTTATCAGTGACGCGGATACGTACATAGCTTGGCAACCTTTCTATCGATATGGTTATCACGGGAGATTCCGGGGCATATCTCATAGCGTTTTCAACCAGGTTCACCAATACCTGCTCTATCTTCCTGGCATCTGCATATAATTGGATATTTGTGTCACCTTCTATCTTTATTTCATATTTCCCAGCTGCTTTTACAAAATAAAGGCAATCATCTATCAGTTTACTCAGCTCAAACTGCTTCCGTTCCAAATCAAATGTTTTTTGATTCATCCTGCTGGCTTCAAACAGATCATCAACAAGATAAGCCAGTTTATTAACGCTTTTACTCGCCTGATCCAGCATACGATCGGGCAATGATTGTTTTTCGCCAGTATTTTGATGTTGCAAAATCTGTATTGATCCCTTCAATGCTGTTAGCGGCGTTCGCATTTCATGGCTGGCAATTGCAATAAATTCGTCCCGTTGCTGCAGCAAACTAATATTGTTATATCTCAATTCGGTTTGCTCCATTACTACCCGGGCTAATTTTTGTAAAAGCTGTTTTTCTTGCTCGGTCATGGTGCGGGGTTTGGTATCTATCAGGCACATAGTTCCAATAACAAAACCATCCGGCGTAACAACCGGCGCCGCTGCATAAAAGCGGATACGGAGCTTATCAGTTACATAAGGGTGCCGGGCAAATAGATCGTTATTCAGCGTGTCTTCAACAAGCATGATTTCTGGCTGAAGGATAGCTATCGTGCAAAAGCCTATCCCGCGGCTAACCTTATCCATCCCGTTTAATCCAATTTCAGCCTTAATATGCTCCGTATCCTCGTCGAGGAATGATATATGGCTTATAGGGCAGGAGAAAAGTTCGCAAGCCAGTTCGCAAATGCTGTCGAACGCAGTTTCCCGGTGTGAGTTAATTATTTGGTAACGCCGCAATGCGGCTACACGCGCCGGGTCGTTTTCAGGTATGATATTTATACCGTACACATTGTCCATAGATAAATAATATAAGGTTTAAAACGGCAAAAATAAGATAACAAAGAATGCTATCATGATTGTTTTTAATTTTAGTTTATTTTTCTAAAGTTCTAATAACTTGCTACTTACCTTATTCTGACAAGGATTTATAAACAAATAGTTTCCCAGGCTTGTATTCTATTAATACTAAATCAATAATTCTTATGGATAGGATCGTATCGATTAAAATTTACGGGAACCCTACTAATGTCATCATCATACCCGAGCATTGGAACAACGGACAGAGCGGATTTGAAAACGCAGATATTTACCTGGTGATGGACGCCGTAAGGGAAAAACGAATTGCAACGATAGCTTTCACAGAAGATAAAACAGAGTGGAAGATCAACTGCGACCTTGACCGCGAGGCCGAAATTGGGATCATTGATTTTATTAAATCGCGATCACCGCTAACGGCTTTGTAGCAGTAAATGTATTACATATTGAACTGCTTATGATTTAACGCGGGTTTTCTATCCAGTGATGAAGTTTTACAAAAGTATCATTTGCCGATTCTACGAATATGGATGCTTCATTTTCAGGAAAAGATGTAATAACCTTCTTGAATTCCATCCATTTGGCCATAGTCTGGTCACCGTATCCGGTGAAATAGCCAATACAATTATCGTTGTCAAGGTTTAGCTGTTTGCGGATCATGCCGCTTATGATCTGCCCGCCTAATGTCGATCCTTCGATCACATATAAGGCGCCCATGACCTGGGCTATATTGCTGATTTCAGGAAGCGCTTCTTTTATCGCTTTATACGGTAGCTCGGCGCCGCAATTCAGCAAGTCTTGTTCTAAGATAGCCGACTTTCGCCTGGATGAATAATCGTGTAAATAAGGCACAACCAGGCTGACTGGAATGATGTCTTCCAACCCACCATAAAATGTATAGAAATGGTTCAGCAGCTCTATATAGGCTGGCATGCTGTCCATAGCTTTAATCCTGCCGATTATAAGTTTTTCAAGTTGTTGATGCTGGCTGAGTGTTTCTTGTTTTAGCCGTTCGGCGGTGTTTAAATTTTTCAAGACGAATCGGGGATTTAGCATGAACGCAATATAGGTCTTTTAATTTAGCGGGAATTCAACGAAAAACCTTGTCCCCTGGTGGCGTTCGCTTTCAAGCCAGATTTTCCCCTGGTGTTTTTCAATAATTCTTTTAACGATGGATAAGCCGACTCCTGAGCCTTCGAATTCCTTGCCGGCATCTGCCCTCGAAAACAGATCAAATATTTTGCCGAAGTCTTTCTGGTCTATACCGATGCCGTTATCACTTATGGTATACATCACCTTTTGGCCGATACGCTGACCTTCAACTTTTACTTTCGGTTGTTCGGCTTTGCTGGAATATTTAACCGCATTTCCTATCAGGTTAGAGAATGCCTGCTGAATCATCAGCTGATCACCTTCTAATTCAGGCGCATTTCCGATTTCAATCTGAATTTCCGGTTGGTTGAAAGCGATGAGCAGATCATGACGTAGCTCATCCAAAAGATGCTGCATGTTGATAGCTTTACGTTCTACCCGCGCCTGACCAACCCGGGAGTATTGCAGTACTTCTTCAATCATTGCCTGCATTTTGACGGCACCATCGTTAATGCGCCCCGCCATGTTACGCATACGTTCCTGATCTGTTGCCCTAACAATCAGTTGTGCGTAACTTTTGATAGTTGTTAAAGGGTGCTTCAGGTCATGCGAAATGGTGTAACTGAATGTATCCAACTCATTGTACGCTTCTCTCAGTTTCTCATTAAGCACACGCAACTCAGTAGCTCTGCGGCTTATGGCGAAGTTGATCTCCTCGCGTAACTGATTTGCCGCAGCATGATCGCCAGGTTCCCAGGGTAACGAATGCTGGTGAACTTCCTGCGACCAAACCTTGAATGATTCACGCGGGGAAATAGTCATTAAACCACTCTCTGTAGTTGAAGTTGGTTTTTCAGGATTGCCGGCCCAGTTAACGTAGGCAATACGCTCCGGACGGAACCAGATTATGAATTCATTCAGCTCTTTAGACAGGCGACAGGTGAGCAGGCCGCTTACAGTATTTTGTTGCTCTTTTGCAGCAGGAAATTCTGCAGCAAAATTGCTGCTGGCATAACAATCCTCCACATGTATATTCAACCACTCGCATAGTTCGTTTAAGAACTTTTCGCCGGGAACCTGTCCCGTAGTGTAGGTCTTTTTTTCAAATACGAACGCTGCGCCTGTAGCGCCGACTACTTTAAGCAACTCGCCCTCTGCGGCAAATAATGCATCAGGTATGCTGCTGCCGTGCAAAAGAGAACGTGTAAGGGTGGAAATACTTTCACGTGATTTTGAAAGAAGGTTCTGATCTTCTTCTTGTTGCCGAAAACTGATGGCAGATGATAAAACCTGGCCGACCAATTTAGCAGATTCACGCTGGTTAAAATTGATGAACCTTGGCGTATAATTATGACAGGCGATTAATCCCCAAAGTTTATCGCGATCAAGGATAGATACGCTAAAACTGGAAGCTACGCCCATGTTCTTAAGGTACTGGATATGAATTGGCGACACTGCACGAAGCCCGCTATTAGTCAGGTCCAGCGGCTGCTCTTCATGCGTTAGCAGGGCAGCAGGTTCGGTATGAACATCAGCGATCAGCCTTACCAAGTTGAGTTTATAAAGTTCGCGCGCCTGTTGAGGGATATCTGACGCAGGGTAATGCAGACCGAGCCATGGCTCCAGTTCTTCGTTTTTCGTTTCAGCTACCACCTCTCCGTGACCATCGTTATGAAACTTGTAGATCATTACACGATCATAATGAATGATCTTCTTGATCTGAACTGCCACGTTGTTCAGCAACTCAGATAACTCCTTATCAGCCAGCATTTCGGATAGGGAACGACCGACTTTGTGCTGTAGCTCCGATTCAAGGTCAGTTCGCTCGGGTTCAAACTCGAACAGATAATGTTCAGGCGACCGGTTGATAATCAGGTTCCAGGGATTGCCGGCAATGGTAACACGGTAGGGATTATTTGGACGAAAGCCATCCGGGTGTTGCCCCAGAGAGACTAACTGGCTCAGAAAACCTGTGGGCTTTTTACCCAGTACTTCGTCCAGGATGCTGCTTTTCTTTCCGGGCATCGACGTTGCGTCTATACCGGTAAAGGCTGTTATGTTGGCACTAACATGAGTTATTTGGTCATCTTCTCCGGTCACTACAATAAAACCGTGAGACTGCACTCGCCCCGGGATATGAATAGGTTCCCGGTCACAATTGGTCAAATCTGGTTGAAACATTCGATAAAGGTATTTACAACAAATGAAATTTTGCTGAAAATTTATGATTAAGTTAATATATTTTCATTCTAAAAGAATTTATAGATTTATTTGGCAATATATGGAGCAAAGCAAATTCTGCAAAGTTTACAATCAGGCTCAATTAATGTTTACACCGGGTTAATAATCTTCAAGTTTTGCTTGAGGTGTCATGAGCGCTCTCAGAGAATCGGCTTGTAATAAGTAAATATCCTAATTTAAACTATTTATGCTTTTGTCCGTTAATGAATTGATATGCTACCTGACCACGATCTGTTACATATTCTCACGCAGTTAAAGGACGCTACCGCAGTTTATGACAGCGCCGATCTTCACATCCGACTTCTGAGCGCCTGCAGGTTATTTCGCCCGATTGCGGATAATCACAGACGGCCCCATCGTCATAAATATCATGTTCCGCATCTGCGTCCCCGGCTGCCGAAGCTTGCCAATGTGCATTTAGTGCTTGGCGCATCTGTTCCTCTTCCATGGGCTATATGTTTTTATGTCTTGCTACAAATATCTGCAAATCCCATGGCATACTGACCTTCTTAAATCTGTCATAAAATAGCTACCTTTGATAGGCCTAAGCCGTTACAAATGCGTCTTTCAAAACTCCTGTTTGTTGTTCTGTTATTATTCGCCATGAGGACTTATGGCCAGCAGGACGTGGATTTTCACTTAAATGCTCACTTACTTTCAGGGAAAAAAGTATTAAAAGTAAAACGTGATTTTCATGACCCCTACCTATGGGCACTGACTGCAGGCAACGGTGTTTACCGCATTAATAGTCTTAACCTGCAGGTTGACGATTATACATCTGTGTTTAGCAGTTATAGTAATCTTCAATTTATTGATATAGCGGGACGAAGCCAGGATACTGTATTTATCGCAACCAATTCGGTCAATGTAATTGAATATAAAAAAGGAATATTGCGGACTATTGGTCCGCCGGATGGTATTTCCGGTACCATTAATAACGTCGGGATGGATGATATTTTTGAGAAATATGGCTACGGTACCAACTTTTTTCATGTTCCCGTCCTGTTATTTGCTACAACTGAAAATATTTGGTATTATGACGCCAAAAATGAAGTTGCAACCTTAATGACGGAACAAGAAAAGCCGGGAAACAATCATTTATACGAAACTACCTATCGCAGACAAGATTTCAGCAACGTTAACTGGATAACCGATGATCCCGCAAGAGAAACGGCCTTAACCATCAGACAAGGTTATACCACCTACGGGGGCGATCTGTGGTTCAATACGCCTGAGTTTGGTTACCACATTTATACAGCATATTACACTCCGGGCACCTACCAGGATGATACCTCTGGACCCTATGGTGATCCGCTGGCTATGGACCTGTTATGGGGCACTGAGAATGGATTGTTCGAGAACAATTGGAATAACTCTCATTCCGTCTCGGTATACTACCGGCATTACCTTACGGGGATAAAAGTCAATAAAGTGACGTCTATTTATGGGCTAATTGATTTTGGGAACGAGAACCCGGACGGGATAACCAAAGAAAATTTACTGGTCGGAACAGATAAGGGTTTTTATTTTAGCAGTTCGGGCTATTTTAAGTATTTACAGGGGGCAATCAGGGATTATAATACTTTTACATTCGATACTGATATAGGAAACCAGGTTGTCAATGATGTTTGTGTTAATGCCACATCATATACCACACCAATATGCGAGGATGGGGTATGGGTTGCTGCTACTGATGGCCTTTATTATCTGAAGCCCGACTGGGGGAAATACATCGATCCAAAATTGGCAAACGGCGCTATATTCAAAGATATGGATAACACTGTAACATCCGTAAATATATGTGCAGGCTCGTCAGTTACTGCCCAGGCCGATAATAATATTTACAGCGGGAATACCATTCAATGGTATAAAAATGGGGTGGGATTAGCCGGCCAAAGCAACAATACGATCACAATTAATGCGGCCGGAGATTACTACGCTGTGTTATACGATCCGTGTTCAATTGTACACGTGGAGACCAATCATTTGACCGTAAAAGTTATTTCGGCTCCCGTTTTTAGCTTTAACTATCCTGATAAAATAGAGTTTTGCGATGGTACTACTTCGACGGTCTTAAAAACAGATAATAATCCGGGCTATAAATACAGGTGGTATACCGATGGTGTGCTAAACGGGGGCACAGATTATCAGTACACTGTAACCCAAGCCGGCAAATACAAAGTAGAAGTGAGCGCCTGTACCGACAGTTGGGTACCTTCCAAAGAGGTGGAGGTGGATTTGGTAAATCTCCCCATGCCTGTTATTACTGCCGATAAGCCAAAGTATTGCACGGGGGACAATGCCATGCTTACCGTAAGCACTCCTGCAGATCCGGGCTACACGATCAACTGGTACAAAGATGGCAATTTGGTGCCTGCGGATCAGAATCAAACCAGTATCACTGCAACAACTGACGGAAGTTATAGTGTGACCATCAAAAGTAATATCGCGTCCTGTACGCAGACATCAGTCCCGCAACTGATCATTTTTACCCCGGCACCGGTTTTTACTTTTAATTATCCTGATGAGCTAAGGTATTGCTCCGGCGTTCCCATCACGCTAAAAGCCGAAGGAAGTGCCGCATACCAGTACAGATGGTATAAGGATGGTACATTGACAGGGGATACGGGCCCGTCATTATCCGTTACACAAACGGGCAAATATAAAGTAGAAGTGAGCGCATGCGATGGCTCATGGGTGCCGTCAAAAGAAGTACAGGTAGATATGATCAGCACACCGGCGCCTGTCATTGTTGCTGATAAGCAGGCATATTGTATCGGTGATATTGCTGCGCTTTCATTATCGGTTGATATCGATCCGAGCTATACCATCACATGGTATAAAGATAATGTTGCGCTGCCCGCTTATATCAATCAAACCTCCATTAATACAACCGATGCGGGCAATTATACAGTTGCAATAACAGACGGACAGCAAAACAGTGATGGGAGTGTATGTGCTTATATTTCCGCTGTTCAATCCATTATCTTTAATCCGCCGCCTACAATCAGCATACAAAAAATAGTAAGGACAACTCTTTGCAGCGGGCAAACGGTGGATCTGAAAGCGACTTACAGCAATGGAACTGTCAGTTGGTCTAATGGAGCAGATGGTGCACAGATCAGCGTAACACAATCGGGCACTTATAAGGCAATTGTAACTTCTGATGCGGGGTGTACTTCAGATGCCAGCGTCGACGTGCAATTTTTCCCGAACCCAATATTGAACATTCCGGATGCGACAGTATGTGTACCTTCGCATAAAACAGTAACCTTAACCGCTCCGACGGGATTAGCCACCTATACCTGGAACGGGCAAGTCGGAACAAGTACTTATGTTGCCGATCACCCCCAGAAAGTGACGCTAACCGTAACCGATGCTAACGGTTGCCAGGCAACGCAGGACATACAAATAGCCGACGAATGTCCCGATGTTAAGATACCCAATGCGTTTACCCCCAATGGTGATGGCATCAATGATACCTGGACCATAATCGGCCTGGAATATGACCAGACCGCCCTGGTACGCGTATTTACCCGTTACGGTCAGCAGGTATTCCAAAGCAAGGGTTACGGCACACCGTGGGGCGGTGACTACCAGGGCAAGAAACTGCCCACAGGCGCTTACTATTATATTATTAATGCTAAAAACGGATCGCTAACTTATAGTGGTGAGGTGACTATTATTTATTAACACCTTTCAATCTGGGTTTAACCTGTTATATTTGCAACACTAAAGTACTTCTAACGCTTTGAGTCATGTAATGTCATTGGCATAAAATGTTTAATGATCCTCTCCGTCCGGGAGAGGAAATGTAATTCCTATTTTCTTTTATTTTATACTAATGACATGGCTATTTCACAAAAATATGGTCGTACTTATCATTATCCGTTTTCGCCCGGTACTACCAGCGACGACAGGATTCGGCACGACTACTGGGAACATCTGCAAAAGATTCCCACACTTATACATACCGAAAAACTCGACGGCGAAAATAACTGCCTGAGCAAACACGGCGTATTTGCACGTTCGCATGCTGCGCCAACAGTTTCGCCCTGGACGGAAAGTTTGCGCCAATTCTGGCATTTGGTTAAACATGATCTGAATTCACTGGAGATATTCCTTGAAAATCTTTATGCGGTACACTCCATAGAGTATCGGAATTTAGAAAGCCATTTTTACGTGTTTGCTGTGCGCGAACATGACCGATGGCTAAGCTGGGAAGAAACAAAGTTTTATGCCAATATGCTCGATCTGCCTACTGTGCCCGAGTTAAGTACCCCCACAACACCGGCAGACCGTCAAACCTTTGAGCAGGATGTTCTGACAATGACATCTGGCCGGGGCATGCTGGAGCCATTTGACGCTTTTAATGGTCAGGCTGCTACTATGGAGGGTATAGTTACACGCAATGCAGAGTCATATACTACGGATGCGTTTTCTGAAAACGTATTTAAGTATGTACGCAAAGGGCATGTAAAAACGGATGAGCATTGGACAAGGAACTGGCGCTGTGCAAAGCTAAAACATGAAGGAGGTTCAAATGTGGCGTATTAGTGAACATAAAAACTGGGCCGGTCTGGAAACGCAATTCGATTGGGTGAAGCGTATGCAGGAAGTGCCGCAGGATCCTGTTTTTCATGCTGAAGGCAACGTGGCTATACATACGCAAATGGTGCTGGATGAATTGGTGAAACAACAGACGTACCAGCAGATGCAGCCACAGGAACAAGAGATACTGTGGACGGCAGCCCTATTGCACGACGTTGAGAAGTATAGCACTACGGTAATTGAAGCAGACGGCCATATCACCTCAAATGGTCACGCTAAAAAAGGAGCGTTGAAAGCACGGCAAATATTGTACAGGGACGTTCCTTCGCCATTTTCAATCCGGGAACAAATAGTTGCTCTTGTGCGGTATCATGGATTGCCGCTGTGGACCTTCGAGAAACCAGACCCTATAAAGGCGGTGATAATGGCGGGTATGGAGGTGAATACTGCCTGGCTTGCCCTGCTGGCTAAAGCGGATGTGCTGGGTCGTATTTGCGGCGACAAGGAGAATATGCTGTATAAAATTGAATGCTTTGAGGCGCTGTGCCAGGAACAGCAATGCTGGGGCGAAGCCAAAAAGTTTGCGACTGACGAGGCTAAAATGTATTACATGCAGCACGATGACGCTTATGCTGATTACGTGCCTTTTGAAAAGTCGACAGGCGAGGTGATCCTGATGAGCGGCCTGCCAGGTGCAGGCAAGGACAGGTACGTCAGGCAATATTATAAGGATTTGCTGGTGGTATCTTTAGACGATATCAGGGAGAAAAAAGGAATTTCGCCGACAGACAAATCGGGCAACGGGCGTGTAATACAGGAAGCAAAAGAACTGGCCAAAGTTTACCTGCGCAAAAAGCAGCCATTTGTATGGAATGCCACCAATATTACCCGGCAAATGCGAATGCAACTGATCGACCTTTTCCTGACCTATAAAATGAAGGTAAAGATCGTATACGTAGAAGTTCCTTATGCTCAGCTGCGTATACAAAATATCAGCCGCGAAGCTATTGTGCCCGAAGCCGCTGTAGAGAAATTGATAGATAAACTGGAAGTTCCTGCTGATTGGGAAGCACACCAGGTGATTTGGAAGGCGGAATAAGCAGAAGCTTCTTGCTCGTGACTTTATAATTTACTGCGAAGGCACGAGTATCCTCTAGTACTTAGCAACCAGGCATACTCGCGCCAGGTGGTTGACGATTATTTATTAAAGCCGCTCGATGAGGAGGGGATAGAAAAGCTTAGCGACCAAATACAGCTTTATGCCCCCGCCCGAGGTCTTCAAACAAATCAATTAGTTTTTTCTGTAACCGCATCACTTCTGCTTCCTTCTGCGAAAGTTTATTTTCTGCTTCGCATAATGTTTTGTCCGTCCTGATGGTCCATTCATCGTCTTTCATCAATTCGCCAAGAGATAGGCCGAATGCCCACGAGATCTGCTCGAGGCGCGACAGATTGATGTCTGTAATTCCTGTTTCTATCTTAGAAAGGGCCGTGACTGTAATATTTAGTTTCCCGGCCAAAAACTCTTGTGTCCATCCCCTTTGCTGTCTCTGGGCGCGGATCTTCTTCCCTGCACTATTCATTTCTAATTTAAAAAATTAATCAATAATTTAATTTTTAAAAATATAGAAATAAATTAAATAATGGAAAAAGAAAAAAAATTACTTTAAGTAATACATAAAACTAATTGCAGGACACAATGTTGACTTACTAAAATATAGCAAATGACACAAAATGACAGGGCAAGCATTAATGAAATACTACAAATACTTTATGATGGAGGAAGAATAGACCAATTTCTGAATGGTAATGCATTCCTTTCAGACAGGTTTGGGGCGCCGGTGTCGTTTAATTCGGAAAACTTTAATTTATTACTCGAAGAACAATTGGTGCGGCCCGTTCACCTGCTTGTGCCAAGTGGCAGCTGCTATAAGATCAGCCCTTTTGGGCTTGACCGGATTAACCAGCACCGATTAGAAAATCTATTTTCCGGGCAGGAAAATGGCTATGTGGGTCAATGACAGTCCTAAGGCAGGGCCTCTTGCCCAGCCTAATACAAATCCTAATAACTTAACCACCGTCCCCAAACAAAACTTTCCCACATCAGTTATTTCTCAAATCCTGATCATGGCCAAACCCGGAAACATCACACCTCCCAAAACCGACAGGTTCACCTTTTGGCTCGGCAATACATTGGGTAGTCCCGTATTCCTGGTGGCTTGTTTTACCATCATTGTTCTATATATTCTTTGGAACCTTGGTTACCTGCCCGGATTGTGCCCCTTTGATGGCTACCCGTTCAGCGGTTTGGAGATGGTGGTCTCTGTTTTCGCAATTTTTCTGTCGGTAACCGTGCTCATTAGTCAGAACCGGCAGCGTAAGCTTGAAAAGGTTAGGGAAGAGGTGGAGTTTGAGATCAATGTGCGGGCAGAACGGGAGATAACTAAAGTGCTTGACATGCTGCACCGCATACAGCGCAAATTGGGTATTGATGAACCGGATGAAGAACTGGAAAAGATGAAACAGAATACGGATGTAGACCGACTGCACGAGCAGGTGAGTAAGGAGGCCCAAGATAAATGAAATGCGTGATAACGCTCGCTGGCCTAACGTTATGTTACTGTACATTGTTTGCTCAAAAGGTGCCTCCGCCTGTTAAAGCCGGTGTTGTGGGCCATGTGGCTAAAAAGGATACCACCATGGAATCGGACACCTCAAAGGAAACCCAGGAACCCCGGAATTATTATGTCTCGGCTATTACCGACATATTCGTAAATACCAAAGGAGGGTTTGCAAAACGGTTTGCGCCAGCCCTGGAGTTTGGACGCACCTATGGTATTTTTGACATTGGCGTGGCTGCGGGTCAGTTTAACTCTAAGACGGCTGACACGGCACACTACCTCGAATTCCGGCCCACTATTAACGTCTTTTCCAAGGGCCGCTTTGCCGAAGCGCTTTGCCTGGGTGGGGGATATGTGTTCAATGCCAAACAGGGACTAATGACAGAGATATGTAATAGCATTAATTTCAACGTTACGGAGCGTGTGGCTATTGCCGTTACGCAGGGATATGTGTTTTTTGATGGTACCAATGACAGCAGGAGCGGACAATACATGGGGTTCAGCCTGACCTATAATTTTTTGAAGCCCCATAGCGTAAACCTGCAACGAAAGAAAAAAGCAATTGTAAGCGATAAGTGACCTATGAAAAATAAATCGAATTTCTTTGAAAGGTTTTCCAACTGGGCCACGGCCGCTACCGGAAGCTCGGCCGCATTCATCATGGCCTTCGCCGTCATTATTATCTGGGGCGTTACGGGGCCGCTATTTCATTATTCAGACACCTGGCAACTGGTAATCAACACCGGCACTACTATTGTCACGTTCCTGATGGTTTTCCTGATCCAGAAATCACAAAACAAGGATAGCAAGGCCATACATCTTAAGCTGAACGAGCTAATAGCCTCTCACCAGGGCACCAGCAACCGGATGGTTAACATCGAAGATCTATCTGAACAGGAACTCGATCATCTTTATAAGTTTTATATCCGGTTGTCAGACCTTGCAGAGAAAGAAGACGACATTACCTGTACACATTCCATTGACGCAGCGGAAGAAATTCATCAAAGCAAACAGGCACTCTACCGCGATCGAAAATCCTACCAGACGAATAAACCGAAAAGGAATAAAGCGTGAGAAGCAGTTGATTAGCCTGTCCTAGATTGCAAAATTTCGGGATAATTACGTAATGCTGATGGCTCGAAAGTGAAGAGTTTGTCGAATTATTTTTAGGAAATATATTTAAGTTCTAAGAAAACAATGCTTTTCAGGCAGATGTTATATTAATACAAAATATAAATCTATCGACATGGAAAACAACACAACAGGATCGCCTAACCGCGACGATCAGAACCAACAACGTGATTCAGATCAAAACAATCAGCAGGGAAATCAACAGGATTGGAACCGCAATCAAAGTGGCCAGGAAGGAAACAGGGGCGGTCAGCAGGAGCAGGCATCAAACTCCGGCCAGGGTAATTCCGGCTCCGGCAGTTCCCAAGGTGGCAATTGGAATCCTGGTCAGGGCCAGCAAGGCGGAAGTCAGCAAGAACAGGCAGCCAATGAAGAATCTTACCAGGATCAGGATGCAGACAGATCTGATTCTGATTCAGAAAGTGACGAATCAGATAATGACGAATTGAACACTGACGACGACGATCTGAATGACGACGATCGCGGAGAGCAGATTTAAAACGACGAGTTGAGGGAAAAGGCCATCTGTTAGCTAACAGATGGCCTTTTTTGTTAGTTGAAACCGGGAAGTAAAGCCATGGAGTAGTTTAGTGTTCACAAGCGTTCACGGCGTTGTGAGCGTGAGCACTTATTAAAAATATTTCAAATAAATTTGCGTAACTCAGAAGTTACTTATACATTTGAGTAACTTAAAAGTTACCTATTATGGAAAAAGCAATCATTCACAAAGTATTTTATGCCCACGCACCCGAGATAGTATGGGATTACCTGACCAAAGCCGAGTTGATGGAGCAATGGCTGATGAAAAGCAATTTCGAGCTGAAACTGGGCCATAATTTCCAGTTCGCCACAGGTCCGGTGCCCAGTCTTGATTTTGACGGCATCGTTTATTGCAAGGTGCTGGAGATTGAACCGTTGAAAAAGCTTACCTACTCATGGAAGTGCGGACCGGGTAATGGGCAGATCACCATTGACTCCATTGTCACCTGGACGCTTGAGGCTAAAGACAACGGAACAGAAGTTTTGCTGGTAAATGACGGCTTTAAGGAAGCCAACTTCAACGTGCTCATCTTTAATGCAATGAACCAGGGATGGCTGGCTAACATGAATAAAATTAACAAGATACTAAACGAAAAAGAAAATGGCAGTACCAGCGCTTGATGTATTCCAGGTAATAGCTGATCCGAGCAGGAGGGAGATGATGAGAATGTTGTCGGAAAAGAGCTTGCCAATCAATTCGCTGGCCGAGCATTTTGATATGAGTCGGCCGGCTGTGTCAAAGCATATAAAGATCATGTACAATGCGGGCTTTATTTCGATAGAAGACATCGGCAGGGAGCGTTATTGTACCCTGAAAAAAGACGGTTTTGACGAACTGCAAAAATGGATCAACTACTTTGATAACTTCTGGAAGACAAAACTGAAGGATTTGGAAACACTATTAAACAATAAAATTAAGAAGTCATGAAAACAGCAACATTAACAGACCAAAGCTACCATACCAGCATTGTGGTAAATGAAAACGCCATGGAGGCGTACGACAAGATCAGTCGCGTAAACGAATGGTGGGCAGCAAACTTCGGAGGCAGCGCCAAAAATTTAGGCGACGCTTTTAAAGTAACATTTGGAGAAACCTTTGTCACCTTTAAAATTACTGAAGCAATCCCCGGCAAAAAGGTTACCTGGTTAGTTACCAACAGCTGGCTGCCATGGCAGAACGACAAAACTGAATGGACAGGTACCGAAGTGGTATTTGAAATTTCGGAAGAAGGTGATTCAACTAAAATTAATATGACGCATGTTGGTTTAACTCCCGAAGTAGAGTGTTTTGAAAACTGCCAAACCGGCTGGAACCATTATATCAACAGAAGCCTGGTCAAATTTATGAACGAAGGGCAGGGCGTTCTGCAAAAAGGGCAATAACTATGCGGATCTATAAATAAAAAGACCAACCTTACGGGCTGGTCTTTTTTTATAATAATTATTTACCAATTGCAAACTGCAAACTGATAACTGCTAACTGTTGTTAACCGCCAACTGTGAGCTGTCAACTGTCCTACCCGGATAGACTTTCAGGGCTTCTTCCAGGCAGGTCATCGCTTTTTCAATGTCATGGTTATTCAGTACATAAGCTAAGCGAACTTCATTCGCACCAGCGCCTGGTGTACTGTAAAATCCTGTTGCAGGGGCCATCATAACCGTCTGGTTTTCGTAGCTAAACTCTTGCAAAATCCACTGGCAGAATTTATCAGCATTATCAATCGGTAATCGCGCTACCACATAAAACGCACCGCCCGGATTAGGGCAGTAAACGCCCTCCATATTGTTCAGGGCATTCACTAAGGTATCGCGACGATGGGTATATTCTTTGTTAACTGCCTCAAAATAGCTGTCAGGGGTATCAACAGCAGCTTCACCAGCGATCTGCTCCACCATACCCGGACTTAAACGCGCCTGCGCAAATTTCAATCCGGTCGACCATACTTCTTTATTCTTGGTGATCAAACATCCTAAACGTGCACCGCATGCGCTGTAACGTTTGCTCACCGTATCCATCACGATCACATTATCTTCCAATCCGCTCAAATGCATTGGCGAAAGAAAAGTGCGGCCATCGTAACAAAATTCGCGGTATGCTTCGTCCGAGAACAGGTACAGGTCATATTTCAATGCCAGTTCCTTTAAAGCTTCCATTTCTTCTCGCGAATAGAGGTAGCCCGTCGGGTTATTGGGATTGCAAATAATGATCGCTTTGGTCTTTTCAGTGATCAGTTTTTCAAACTCGCTGATGGGAGGCAGAGCGAAACCATTATCGATATAAGATAAAATAGGTTTCACCACAATATCACTCTGGCAGGCAAAGCCATTGTAATTAGCATAAAATGGCTCAGGAATGATCACCTCGTCACCTGGATTAAGACAGGTCATCATGGCAATGGTGATGGCTTCTGATCCGCCTGTAGTTACCAGGATATTATCCGGAGTGATATTATAACCCAATTTGTTGTAGTATTCTGTCAGTTTTTTGCGGTACGATAAAGTTCCTTCTGAGGCAGTGTACGCCCACACCTTAAAGTCAATGTTTTTAATGGCGTTCAGCATTCCTTCAGGCGTTTCTATATCTGGTTGACCGATATTGAGATGATAAACTTTCTTACCGTCGACCTTAGCTTTGTCCGCAAAGGGGGTAAGTTTACGTATGGGAGAGGCCGGCATCAGCTGTCCCTTTTCTGATATTTTTGGCATGGTGCAAAATTAGCAAAAGATAGTGTAAGGAACCCAAATAAATATTTCTGTAAAATTTTCGTTATAGTAAAATGGCTAAAAACAAAAAAGCCTCCTGAGAAATGTCAGAAGGCTTTCGAATGTTTTCTGTGATCTCTTATTTGCTGCTACTGGTTGGTGGTGCTTTCGCCATAACCTCACCCACAATATTTAAATATTTGGTAGGAGTTTTAGCATTTGATGTCACTACAATAGTTTTATTAAACGGAGATACCGCCTGTGCATTATAAGTGATCTTTATAACACCTTTTTCGCCGCTTTTTACTGGCGTCTTGGTGTAATCAGCAATAGTACAGCCACATGTAGGTTTAACTTCTGCCAAGATCAAAGGCTCTTTACCGATATTGGTAAATTCAAAAACAGTAGTAACAGGAGTTCCCTGCGGAATTTTGCCGAAGTCGTGTTTTTCCTCGTTAAACTTAAATTCGGCTTTTTCGCTATCTTGCGCCGAAGCGGTAAAGGCGAAGCCTAAAATAACCGCACATACTAACAGTAATCGTTTCATATTTTCTTTTTGATTAATACAAATATAAAAGGTTTAAAATGATTTAAAAACTATTAAACGTACAATGTGTTTTGTGTGTTACGTATGACGAATACAAAATAGAATTTTATACTTTTGTCCCTTAAACAAAATATTATTATGCCTGAAACCATAATAAGTGCTACAAGTAAATTCAGTGCATCTGAACTCAGTTTTGAAGACTTCAAAAAGATAGTCATAAATGATTATCGGATAGCTTTCGAAAGTCGCCAGGCCAGTTTGATCGGCAGGCGAGAGGTACTGACAGGGAAGGCCAAATTCGGAATTTTTGGCGACGGCAAGGAAGTGGCGCAATTGGCTATGGCGAAGGCATTCAAAGCGGGCGACTGGCGTGCGGGCTACTACCGAGATCAAACATTTATGTTCGCTACAGGCATGAGTAACCTGGAAGAATTTTTTGCGCAGTTATATGCTAATCCTGATATAGAAAAAGACCCGGCTTCTGCAGGACGACAAATGAATTGTCACTTTGCTACGCGTTTTGTAAATGCTGACGGTACATGGGCCAACCAGGCTGAATCTATGAACTGTGCTGCGGATATCTCTACAACCGCGGGTCATATGCCACGTTTATTAGGCCTGGCTTATGCATCAAAATTATATCGACAAAATAAAGAGCTGGAATACCTGGAACAGTTTTCTGTTAATGGTAACGAGGTGGCTTTTGGAACGATTGGTAACGGTTCTACCTCGGAAGGGCTGTTTTTTGAGACCTTTAATGCCGCCGGGGTATTGCAGGTGCCGATGGCTATTTCCATCTGGGACGATGCTTACGCCATTTCGGTCCCGGCAAAATTGCAAACTACTAAGGAAGATATTTCTGAAATACTAAAAGGCTTTCAGCGCGAGGACGGAACTAATGGCTACGAGATATTTAAGGTACGCGGATGGGACTATGTCGCGCTATGCGAAACGTATGAGCGTGCCATTGAGGTTTGCAGACGCGAACATGTGCCTGTGCTGATCCACGTAACCGAGATGACGCAGCCGCAGGGGCACTCTACCTCGGGCTCGCACGAGCGTTATAAATCAAAAGAGCGCCTGGCATGGGAAAATGAGCATGATTGCCTGGTGCAAATGCGCAAATGGATGCTTGAATCGGCTATTGCTACAGAGGAGGAGATGGACGGGCTGGAAGCAACTGCCAAGAAATATGTACGCGAAATTCAGCGTGAAGCCTGGAATGACTTGGCAGGGGAGATCAACGAAGAGATTGGGCAGGTTTCGACTTTGATCGAGCAAGTTGCTGCACAAAGCCAGAATAGCGCTAAGCTTAAAGATGTCATTGCTGAATTGAAAGCCACCGTTGACCCTGGTCGGAAAGATGCAATTTCTGCGGGTCGAAAAACCTTGCGTATCACCGTAAAAGAAAAATTAAAGAGCAGGCAGGACCTGGTGAACTGGTTAAATGCTGAACGAGTAAAAAATGATGAACGCTTCAGCTCAAAATTGTTTACTGAAACGGCAACATCACCATTAAATGTGCCGGTTGTAAAAGCAAACTATGATGACGACGCCAAAATGCTGGATGGTCGCGAAATATTAAATGCCTGCTTCGACAGCAATTTTGACCGTGATAAATCGATAGTTGCTTTTGGAGAAGATGTTGGTGCGATTGGTGACGTAAACCAGGGATTTGCCGGTTTGCAAAATAAATACTCAGATCTGCGTATTTCTGATACCGGAATCCGTGAAGCCACGATCATAGGGCAGGGTATGGGTCTGGCCATGCGTGGCATTAAACCTATTGCTGAAATACAATATCTGGACTATCTGATTTATGCCACTACCGTTTTAAGCGATGACCTGGCTTCATTGAGTTACCGCACACGCGGCGGACAAAAAGCACCCGTGATCGTTCGTACTCGCGGGCATAGACTGGAAGGTATCTGGCATTCTGGCTCTCCGTTGGGTCTAATACTAAATGCCATGCGTGGCTTGCATATCTGTGTACCGCGCGATATGACACAGGCAGCAGGTATGTACAATACATTGCTTCGTGGTGATGAGCCTGCATTAGTAATTGAATGTTTGAATGGCTACCGACTGAAAGAGCGTTTACCATCCAACATTGGAGAATTTACTGTTCCGTTAGGTAAAGCTGAGGTTTTGAGAGAAGGAGCCGATATGACAGTTGTATCTTACGGCTCAACTTTGCGCATCGTAATGGAAGCAGCGGAGGAACTGGAAAAGATGGGTATCCATATCGAAGTGATCGACCCACAAACTTTATATCCTTTTGATACAGAGAATGTTTGTGGTGATTCATTAAAGAAAACTAACAAGTTATTGGTGGTTGATGAAGATATGCCCGGAGGAGGCTCAGCATACATTCTGCAAAAGATATTGGAAACTCAAAATGGGTATTATAGCCTGGATTCGCAGCCCAAGACACTCCCTGCCCGCGAGCATCGTCCGCCGTATGGAACGGATGGTGATTACTTCAGCAAACCATCCATGGATGACGTAGTAGAAGTGGTATATAATATGATGAGTGAGGCAAATCCGACAAAATATCCCGATTTATATTAATTATTACATTTAAATCAAATATTATATCAATAGTGCCCGTATTTTTGCGGGCATTATTTTTTTATATATGGATATCGCATTTTCTACTATATCAACTATTATTAAAACCCGCCGCAGCATCAAGCCAGTGGCTATGAACGGCAAAAAGATCCCTGATTATCAAGTCGAGTCGTTACTTGAACTGGCAGATTGGGCGCCGACCCACGGCTTTACCGAGCCATGGCGTTTTGTTGTTTATGCAACTGCAGCCGACTTCTCACATCAACATGCCGAATTGTATAAATGCAGTATCGCACCAGAAAATTTTCAGCAAGGAGAATATGACAGGCTATATCAGCAAGGCGATAAAGCTTCCCATGTAATATTGGCTGTTATGAAGCGTGGCAATCTGCCTAAAATTCCTGTTATTGAGGAGGTAGAAGCAGTTTCTTGCGCCGTACAAAACATCCTTTTGGGAGCGACTGCTCTAGGCATTGCTTCTTTCTGGAGCACCGGTGGCATGGCACTTCGTCCACCCATGAGGGAGTTTTTAAAATTGGGTGAAGATGATCATTTGATCGGTGTTTTATACCTGGGCTACGTTGATAATAACCCCGAGGGCAGCCGCACTATTCCGCTTGAGGAAAAAATTACCTGGGTGAAGTAAAATTTCTCTCTAACCCACGACGCGTTTTTAACGTATAAGAAATCAATTGATTGGCTCTGGTTTTAATCTTGTCGTAATTTATTTAATTATTAGTGTAAAATAATTTCAATCTAATTTCGTTTGTGACTTTAGATGATTTAGTTTATATATTTATAAATCACGATAATAACCTAATTGATTTAGCCTTAGCCAGTTGAATTTTTTATTGATTAAACTTAAAAACAAATCAACGGAGTATGAAGAGACGCTTCTGGGGAACATTGTGTGCATTATTGATCTTCACTATTGCTATTATCAGTATCAGCTGGAAATCTGATACAAAAGAAAAATCCAAAAAATCTACTACTAAAACTACAAAAGCCTTCTCGGCAAAAGAGCATTTTGCTCAATATCTTGAGAATATTTATAACACAGCCCAGTTAAATGAGACCGGGCTTGACCTAGCTGTTTTCCAAAAAGCAGTAACCGGGTATTTTAATCTGAAGGCCGCTAACAAGGTGCCTCAGTATAGTTCTATCATCACTATTGTCGATCTGGCTAAATCGAGCTGTACCAAACGCATGTGGATCGTCGACCTGATCAATAAAGACCTGGTATTAAACACATGGGTAGCACATGGCAACGGCAGCGGTGACGATTTGGCAAACTATTTTTCAAACGAAAGTGATTCTCATGCCAGCAGCCTCGGATTCTATGTTACTGAAGGTATATACAATGGCAAGCATGGTCGTTCGCTTAAGTTGAATGGGATGGATGCAGGCTTTAACGATAATGCCCGTGCGCGTTCAATTGTTGTGCACGCTGCTCCCTACGTTTCACAGGGATCGATCAACCAATTAGGTCGCCTGGGACGCAGCGAAGGATGCCCGGCTGTATCTCCAAGGGTTGCCAAAAAAGTGATCAACACCATTAAAGGCGGCTCGGTGCTGTTTATCAACGGGAATGACAGGAGTTATAATTCAAGATACCTTGATACCGATATAGCTACCAATTACGTTTACCCTGGCAGTATATCAGTTACAGCAAGTCTTTAATCAAATTACTCGGTAGGAAGATACTTTTTCAGGTGTTCGTACAGGACGATATCCAGTCCGTACACATCACCTCTGAATTGTAATTGACCGCCTGAGTCAGACCAGCAGGTTACATAAGTAATATAAACCGGAACTTTTGGCCGCAGTGCAATGTCCTGCGAAGTGCTATCATCTTCATCCATATCCTTTACTATCCGGTTATATTTCACCGTATCGCGGAAGAGGGTATGGGCAAGATCAAGAGGTTTTTCCAGGCGCACACAACCGTGACTCACGGCCCGCATCGAATAATGAAACGCATCTTTTGCAGGAGTATCGTGCAAATAAACACTGCTCCGGTTTTCAAACAGGAATTTGATCTTCCCTAATGAATTGTCTGCACCTGGCTGCTGCTTAAACTCGTACTCGTTATTTTCTTTGGTTACTTTTGACCAGTCTATCGTTTCAGGGTCTTTGATCAGTTTATCATTCAAATAAACATTGATGTTCTTGTTCGAAAGATAATAGGGATCGTCGGCTGCTTCTTTAATGATCTCTTTCGTCGCAATACTTCTCGGAATATTCCATATGGGGTTGACCTGCACACTGTGTATCACGCTGCTTAATAGCGGTGTTTCATGAGAGTTGGGGTTATCAACTTTACAGGTATCGTTATAATTCTCAAGACTATTTAAATACTTTTTGTTACGGCCTTCACCCACACAAACTTTCATGCCTAATATCGATTTACCACTGTCGATCACATCCAACCGGAAGTCGGGAATGTTTACATACACGTATTCATTATCAGTAGGCTTATTTTTCCAGCGCAATCGCTCCATGTTGACCACTAAAAGCCGTTTGGTTTCCTCTTTTGATAGTTTTGGTGCCTGATATCCTTCTAGATAAGCTTTCTGCAAAGCCAGGTATTGCGGATCTTTTGGTTGTATGCTGTCCAGGTAAGCCGGTATGTTTTCAACAGAAAATATCTTATTGATAGAAGCGCTATCGGGGCGAGGCGTTTTAATAAAATAACGTGAGTATAATTTCTTTGGACTAATCACCCCAAATTGCAAGTCATTAGAGTAATCTATCAGCGAGTTGGAGGCTAATATTTCCAGTTGAGAGACGTACTTATAAGCATCCTGCGGCGTTTTGATGGCAGTTTTACTATAAAACTTATCCATCAGCGCGGTTATATGATCGGGTTTAAATAATTTCGGATCAAGGCCATGTTCATTAGCTTTTCTGAATTTAGCAACCATCGCATCCAATCCGCCGTCCCACAGCTGGTATAGCACAAAATCTGGCTCATAGTCGTTTTCTGCATAATGGGCAGCAATCCAATCGTGATTAACCATGCCATTGCGTTCTTTCCTGATTTCTTTTTTGAAATAAGCTGCGAATTCGTCAGGGTCAAAGTCTTTAAAAACACTGTTATGTGTTTTTTTATAGAGGATCGACGCCATTTCAGAGCGCTTCTTCTTGCAACTCTGGATAATTGTGGTAAGGCAGAAAATTAGTAATACTAAAGCAAAACAGGTGTTTCTTTTAGTACCTGTAAATATCGTCATATAAAGTTTTTAGTTGCATAGCTTGAGTTTAGCAATCACTATACCAAACTAATATACTTATTTTACTATAAATTTGAACAGACGTTAAAATCTGTTTTTTTACGGTCGCAAAGTTGTACATTATAAATCATTTATAGTGCAATAAAGAATTAAGTTTTGTTTGTAAATAAATACCTATGGCTGAAAGTGATAACAATAAAAGAGAGTTTTGGCTTCGTGGCCCGATGCCCGGCATACCACCTTTGCTACAACCTGTAGCACATACTATACTACAGGCCAGGGATGAAGTAAATCGTTATATGTCTGACTTTCCGGAAATATTTCTTTGGGTAAAACCCGGCGCTATGGCCTCACCCGGTTTCCATTTGCAGCATATTACCGGCATACTCGACCGGCTTTTTACTTATGCCAGGGGCGAGGGATTGAACGAACAGCAATTTGCTTTCCTGTCTAACGAAGGCAATGAGCCAGAACGAGACGGCAGTGTTGCCGATTTGCTGAACCTAGTGAACACACAGGTCGAGAAAGCTATAGAACAATTAGGCAATACTAACGAGGCAACTTTAACTGAAGTTAGAGGAGTCGGACGAGCTCAAATACCGTCAACTGTACAGGGCCTATTATTTCATGCTGCCGAGCATATGATGCGCCATACCGGGCAATTATTGGTAACTACCAGGATATTAAAAAATTGAGATCAATCGATCAGTTTCAGTACATCCTGCAAATTGTGTGACCTATAAGTCACTTGCACGTGTGGATGTTTATTTGCCGGGTCGTAAAGAAAGGTGTCGATACTCAGGGCTTTAGCAGCTTTTATTTCCGATTCAGGGTCATCGCCGATTACAAGTAAATCTGCGGGAGCGTAATTATGGGCTTGCATGATCTCAGCAAAAATATCTCGCTTAGTCAGCTGATTTATGTCCGGATCGACGATATGAATATGTTTAAAATCATCTTCAATCCCAAGCATTTTCACTTTACTCCATTGTAGCTTTGAAAAGCCAGTCGTTACCAGGAATTTGTCTAACGGAATAGTACGTACATGCTGATAGTCGTCATAAGGCTTCATCGGCTGGGTGTAAGCCATGTTACGGAGCATATCAACCATTTTATCCCTGACACCTTCATTCAAGTTGAACTCATCAGCAATATGCTGAAATGGCCGGCGTGTCATCTCATCTTTGATTTTATCTACTGTGTTGGCATCGTTTGCATTGATGATCTCAGCATGTTGATCAAGTACATCAAACAAAGCTTCAAACAAGTTTTCGGAGATAGAACTTACCGGGTAGATAGTATTATCAAGATCGAGTATGAGGGCCTTTTTCATTAGCTTAAAATACGGTTTCTTCGATAGGAACCACTTGTGTTTTCTTAATATTAAAATGATACAGCGCCAGCATGCCAATTGACGCGCCCAGGCAAATCGCACCGGTTAGCCACCACAATAAATTATAGTCTACAAATGTGATGATTTGTCCGCCTATGATCGGCGACATAATGGAAGCGGCCGACCAGCCCATAGCATATAAAGCCGCATATTCACCACGATTTTGTGTTGTAGTACGCATGATCCAGAACGAATTCATAAAAGGCATTGATAGCATTTCACCCAGGGTGATGAACAACAGGATAAATAACGCTGAATAATAACTTGCCGGAAGAAAATTCATCAGCACAAACCCGAAACCGACGATCAGTATTCCAATATAAATATACCTGAGTGGGTGCTTTTTACCCTCCAGGTTATGAACGATCAGCATTTCAAAACACACGATCAATAATCCATTGATACCCATTAGTAACCCAATCAATTGTTCGCTGATGTGCCACTGACTTTTGTAAAACAACGGTTGCATGGTAAATATCTGGAAAAAGCAAAGCGCATAAAGTATCAGCATACCGATAAATGCCAGGTAGACCTTATCCCTGTAAGCAGATGGTCCTTTGACGCGCTCAGCTACTTTCTTGATGGATTTGGTCACCTTAGAAAAGGGCAGGAGTCTCAGCAATAACAACGATGCTAAAATGTTTGTGCTGCCATCAACCCAAAATAGTAAATGATAATCTATATGGGCCAGTGTGCCGCCAAGTAAGCCACCAAAGGCCCAGCCGAGGTTTACCGCAAGCCGGTTTAAAGAGTTTGAACGCGTGAGGTTCTGCTCCGTGCTATAATGTGCAACCGCTGTAGAATTGGCCGGACGAAATGCATCATTGCACATATTCAATACGAAGGAGCAGATTCCGACTGATAAGAAAGTTTTTTGGAAGCCCAGCAATAGAAATAATAATCCGCCAAGCAGCAGACCCAGCACCTGGACATAATAGAAGCCGTACTTATCGGTCAATCTGCCGCCAATGTAAGCGCCACAAAGCGAACCGATCCCGAACAGGCCCATGATAATGCCAGCCTGCTCAACTGTAAAGTGCAGCTTTTGAGTGCAGTAAATGGTCATAAAAGGAATAACCATGGTGCCACTGCGATTGATGAACATCACCAGGCACAGGTACCAGCTATTTATCGATAACCCACTATATGCGTTTTTGTATAATTGGATAGTTCGGGAGAACATTTACACAAATATAGTTTTTGATGTGCAAATGAGTGGATGTGCAGATGTGCTAATGTGCAAATAGGTAGATGTGCAGATTGAAAAATGACAAATGGATAACCTTTTGCCGTTCACCTTTAACCCTTTACCTCAGAATGGAATTCCTGTTCCTCAACCAGTGATCGGCAATAACCAGCGCCGCCATAGCTTCAACAATAACAACTGCACGCGGTACCACACAAGGATCATGGCGACCTTTGCCGGATATCTCGGCAGCATTGCCTTCGCTATCAATTGTAGGCTGACTTTGCATGATGGTGGCCACCGGTTTAAAGGCTACTTTAAACTCGATAGGCATACCATTGCTGATACCACCTTGTATACCACCGGAGAAGTTGGTGATGGTTTTAACTTTGTCGCCCTGGTTGATGAAAATATCGTTATGTTCTGATCCACGCATTTCACTGCCTGCAAAACCTGAGCCATATTCAAAACCGTGAACGGCATTAATACTCAGCATAGCTTTACCCAACTCTGCGTGCAGCTTATCAAAAACGGGCTCTCCTAAACCCACAGGACAATTTTGTATGTAACAGCTGATCTTGCCGCCAACGGTATCGCCTTGCTTGCGGATGGAGTCGATAAACTCGATCATTTCCTCCGCAGTTGCCGGGTCTGCACAACGGACAATGTTTTGTTCGCGCGCATCAATAAATTCCTTAGCACTGGTGATCTCTACATTCGGTGAGTTTATCTTACCCACGCTACTTACATGCGCTACGATCTCAATTCCCTGCGATTTTAATAGCAACTTAGCCAAGGCGCCCGCAGCCACCCGTGCTGCAGTCTCGCGTGCTGATGAACGGCCACCACCGCGATGATCGCGGATGCCATATTTGGTTTGGTAAGTGTAATCGGCATGAGATGGACGGAATACATCCACATTGTGTGAGTAATCCTTCGAACGCTGATCCTCATTCGGGATCAACATAGCAATAGGTGTTCCGGTGGTCTTACCTTCAAATACACCAGAAAGGATCTTTACCGTATCACTTTCCTTACGCTGCGTAGTGATCTTCGACTGACCAGGACGGCGTTTATCCAATTCAGATTGAATATACTCGAGGTCGACATCCAGTTGAGCAGGGCAGCCATCGATGATCACACCGATCGCTTCGCCATGCGATTCGCCAAAAGTTGTTATTCTGAATAATTGTCCGAATGAATTGCCAGCCATGTTTTTTAGATGTGCAGATTTGCTGATGTGCAAATGTGCGGATTATTAATTTGTTATTAATATATGTCATCGCGAGTAACGAATCAATCCCAAACGGTGCATATTCGCCCTGCATAGTATGCGGTTGCTTCGTTCCTCGCAATGACAAAGTAAGTACCTTTTACCTTTAAGCTTTCACCTCGTACTCAAATCCCACCTTCTTTAAATCTTCCCAAAACGCCGGATACGATTTTTCTACCACCATATAATCTTCAACCTCAATTTCAGGGATCAGCAGGGCTAGCGGCGCAAGCGCCATCGCCATACGGTGATCGTCATAGGTGTTAACGAAGATCTTTTCAGGAATGAACTTTTCGCTGCAATCGAGTTTATAAACTTGCCCCTTTTCGATTAGTTTTACGCCGATCTTGGCCAGTTCATTCTGCAATGCTTTAACGCGGTCGGTTTCCTTGATCTTTAGGGTTTCCAACCCGGTAAAGGTAGCATCATGCCCTAAGGCCGCGCATACCACAATAACGGTTTGTGCCAGGTCCGGGCAGGATTTCAGGTCGAATATTTTACGCCCCAGGGGTTTTGGTTCCTTTTTCAAGTGCACACCGCCGTTAATAAACTGCGAAGTGATACCAAAATTGGCCATGATCTCGGTGATAACGCTATCGCCTTGCAGACTATAAGCCGTTAAGCCCGGCAAGAATAATTCAGCTTCATCAGCCAGAGCAGCGATAGAGTACCAATAAGATGCTGCACTCCAGTCAGGTTCAACAGGTAATGAGGTTTCCTTAAACTCCTGGTGAGGAATATGAATGCTGTTACCTATCCATTGGTGTTGAATACCAGCCTGACGAAGCATAGCAAGGGTCATTTCAACATAAGGCCTTGATGTCAATTCGCCTTCTATATGCAGAATCAATCCCTGCGGCAATTGTGAAGCTATCAGCAGCAATGCAGTGATGTACTGACTACTGATGTCGCCTTTTATATTGATCTTTTCGCTTTGCTGCTCAAACCCGCCTTTGATTTTAAGAGGAGGGAAGCCTTCGTTCTCCACATACTCGATATGTGCGCCAAGCTCGCGCAACGCATTTACCAATATACCGATAGGGCGCTGTTTCATGCGCTCGCTACCGGTTAAAGTAACGGTATTCGTTTGCAACGTTAGGTATGCGGTTAAAAAACGCATTGCAGTACCTGCCGGTCCGATATCTATTTGAGATTCTGCATCTCCAAACTTTTGAGACTTCAGGTTCGATTGCAACATCTTTTGCAGGGTATAAGTATCCATTGCGTCGGAAACATTCTCTACTCTTACCTTGCCCTTACTTAAAGCCTCAATGATCAAAGCCCTGTTACATTCACTTTTAGAACCTGTGAGTTCAATTGTGCCGCCTACAGACTTACCCTTTTTAGTCAGGATTATATTTTCCTTCATGTTTTTGTTAGTACAGAGATGTGATCATGAGTTCTTATCTCAAATCTCACATCTCATATCTCAAATCTAACTAAGCGTGGGTCAGTTTTTCCTGCGCCTGTCCTGACTGTCCTTCATTCATGATCTCAGTTTGTCTGCGGATCGATTCGCTGTGCATCAGTTCCAGCAATTTTTCAGCAAATTCAGGACTTAACTTTAACGCCTTTGCGTAAGGAATACGTCTGTTAAGTATTTCTTCCCAACGGTTAACCTGCAAAATGGTGATACCGTTTTCTTTTTTATAGTTACCGATCTTCTCAACGATCTGCATTCTTTCGCCCATTTTCTGGAAAACGATATCGTCAATCTTGTCAATTTGGGTACGCAGTTCCGCCAGTTTATCTTTCAGGTCAGCGCCTTTAACTTCAGGTTGACGCAGGGTTAAACGGTCGATGATATCTGCCAAAGCGGCAGGAGTAACCTGTTGTTTAGCGTCGGTCCATGCTACGCTTGGGTCGATGTGCGATTCCATCATCAAGCCTTGCATATCCAGGTCAAGCGCTTTTTGAGCAACGTAGCCTAATAACTCACGGTTACCGCAAATGTGGCTTGGATCGTTGATGATAGGCAGGTGAGGCACGTGTGTTTTAAGAGCAATGGCCATATCCCACATTGGCTCGTTGCGGAAAGCGGTTTTTTCATGGTAAGAGAAGCCGCGGTGAATAGCAGCCAGTTTGGTGATACCGGCACCGTTAATACGCTCTAAAGCACCTATCCACAATGACAGATCAGGGTTTACCGGGTTTTTAACCATTACAGGAACGTCAACACCTCTAAGCGCATCAGCAATTTCCTGTACAGTGAATGGGTTCACAGTTGAACGTGCACCAACCCAAAGGATATCTACACCTGATTTAAGAGCTTCTTCAACGTGTTTTGCAGTTGCAACTTCAATAGCGGTTGGTAAACCGGTTTCTTCTTTGGCGCGGCTCAGCCATTTCAGGCCGATGCTGCCAATACCTTCAAACTCACCCGGACGGGTACGTGGTTTCCAGATTCCGGCGCGTAGGGCTGTTACCTTACCTGTTTTAGCCAATAAATGGGCTGTGGCTACTAATTGCTCCTCAGTCTCGGCGCTGCAAGGACCGGCAATTAAAAGTGGCTCGGATTTGGCTTTGATCCACGACTCGAGCGGCTGTATGTTAAGATCTAATTTCATACGATTCTGTTTGTTTTCCCGGCTATCCGGATGGTTTAATATTTTACTTTACTATTTTCTTTACGTTAATATATTTACGGCTTATTGTTTCCTGGGCCCTCAGCTTTTGCTCACGCTCATTTTGCGTGTTTTCATCTTCATGGCGCTGATATTCGCCCAGGATATTGAAGTTGTGGGTATACTTTAATACCTGGCGGATTGCGGTATCATACTGCTTATTGTTTTCCCACTCTATATCCACATAAAAATTATACTCGTTACGCTTACCGAGTACCGGCATCGACTGAATTTTACTCATGTTGATGTTTTGTTCCGCAAATATTTGCAGCACCCTTGCCAATGCGCCCACCTGGTTGCTCACCTGGAAGCACAGCGAAGCTTTATTGTTATCCTTGCGCTCCACATTGTCGTGATGGGTAAGAATCAGGAAACGTGTGAAATTCTTTTTATTTGATTCGATACGACGCTCCAATACATCCAACTGGTAAAGTTTGGCGGCTAAAGTGTTAGCGATGGCAACAGTATCGCGCAGATTTTCATCGCGGATACGTTTGGCGCAGGCCGCGGTATCACTGCTTTCAACAATTTTCAGTTGCGGGTATTCATCAAAAAAATCAATACACTGACGGATAGCAATAGGGTGGGAGGTTACATATTTAATATCCTCAAACTTAACGCCCGGCAGAGCCATCAAGTGCAATTGGATTGGCAGATACACTTCGCCCACAATAGGGAAGCCATAGCTCATCATTAGCGTGTAGTTGGGCAAGATGCTGCCGGCAATGCTGTTTTCGATGGCCATCACAATGTAGTCGGCCTCTTTGTTCTGCAAAGCCTCAAATGTCTGCTTGAATGAGTTGCACTCAATGGTTTGAATTTCCTCACCAAAATGCAGAAATGCGGCTTCTTCGTGAAATGAGGCCCTGATCCCCTGGATAGCTACTCTTGTTCTTTTATCCTTCATAAAACCCGTTTAAAGCAGAAAGTCCCGGCTTGTTCGGCCGGGACTTTTCAGTTTACTTTATATGTTTGTTAGTGCATATTAGTCCCGGCTCTTACTGGTAAAGTAAAAGTAGTAACCATAAAAATATGCGTTGTTAAACTTCATTGCTTTTTGTTTGTGGCGTAAATGTACGCTAAAAAAACATTCCGTCAATAGAAAATTTTATTTTTTTGAAAAAATGGGATGATAACCAAATTTTATTTGCCACAAATGAACTATTAAAGGCTACACAAGCGTAGACACCTGAACGGGAGCGGATAACATAATCTTAAAATTTAATTTTAAATTTAACTCAAAATCTACGCCATGAGGAAAGTCATGTTCGCTATGAATATCAGTATCGATGGCTGCTATGAACACACCCATTTCACCCCTCATGTGGACCTCATGGAGTATTTTACCAAATTGATGCTGGATACCGGCGTTATAGTGTATGGCCGTAAAACCTATGAGTTAATGATACCTTACTGGCCCGAAGTAGCCAAAAGCCAAACTGACAGGCCCGAAGATATTGTTTTTGCTAAGGCCATGACCCCGATCCCGAAAGTCGTCCTTTCGCGTACCCTTAAAAATGCAAATGAAAATACAACTATAGCCACCGAAACTCCGGAAGCGCTTATACACCGGCTCAAACAGCAGCCTGGCAAAAAGATTGCCTTTAGCAGCACAAGCCTGCTTCCTGAAATGCTCGAACTAGGCCTTATAGACGAACTTTATTTGATCGTCCACCCAATATTGGTGGGAAAGGGCAAACGCCTATTTGAAAATTTCCACTCGCCGGAAAAGCAGAACTTAAAACTAACAGCATCGCAATCATTTCAATCGGGCGCTATCGCCCTTCATTACCAAAAAAATGACAACTAGCAACACACACGATGAGCGCATCGCTAAAATGATATTCGGTTCCGTCTATCCTTTATATCTAACCAAGGTCGAGAAGAAAGGGCGGACTAAAGCGGAACTCGATGAGGTCATCACATGGCTTACGGGTTTTACTAATGACCAGATACAAGACCTCATCGCACAAAAAGTAACGTTTGAAAGTTTTTTCGGCCAGGCATCACTCCATCCCAATGCCTCGCTTATCACAGGGCTTATCTGCGGGTATCGTGTCGAAGAGATTGAAAATCCCCTAACACAAAAGGTACGTTATTTAGATAAACTGGTGGATGAATTGGCTAAAGGCAAAAAGATGGAAAAGATATTACGAACAGCGTAAGTCTATATGACTAACCTTACATCTCGCCGGGCTTAACCTTAAGATAAGTTTTATAAGCAGCAAGCCTTTTTAGCAAATCGCTACCTTCCTTTACTATTTGAGCCCGTTCTGATTTGCCTGCGGGCATAATCATAAAACCATACGGCCCCTTCTTGTCTCCCAATACGGCGTTGCCCGGATTATTTACAAAAGGGCCATTTGACGTATCGCCACCAATGTCAGAATTATTTAAATATGGCGCATAAAACATATAATGCGGCATACTCATCGTCATAACTTCATTGTTAGGCGGGCTTCCCGGATACACACGCATCAGCGGGGCCAGCATATAAGAAACACCGGATCTTGACGGCGCTTTATAAATGCCTTTCCGGATGCGGTCTACAACGATGTCCTGTATCTGTTTAGCCGTATATCTTCCGGAGGCACGCATCGCTGCCACATCCATAGTTACAGTAAAAATTTTCCTGGCGCCTTCAGCATCATAGCTGATGGGTGCTGCAACATCGTTCCTGAATACATCCCATTCCCAGGATGTCCGTTCGACATAACAGATGAAGCCATTCGTTCCCTTCTTTGCCACATAATAGCCTTTCGCGGGATCCAATAAATAAACAGTTGCTTCTTTTCTCAGATGTGGAGGAAGTGCACTTAAGGCAAAGTCACGTTCCAGGTCAGCAGGCCATTTTTCAAGCTTTGTCGCTGCTGTCTCCTGGCAAAAAGCCTTAGAACTTAGTAGTAGACTCAAAACGGATAATATTGGTATAAAAAGGGTACACAAACCTTTGGCGCGTCTCTTTAATAAATTGTTTGAATGAATCATGATAAAAAGGGAAATTGAGTTATGATCCTATAAAGTTATGGCAGAGATGCTGATCCGAATGAGGGGCGGAAGCGTCAATCGCAGGGTAGTTTTGCGACTCGCATTTGACAGTTATTTGATTTAAAAATAAAATTCTATATTGCGCTAGTAATGAAAACAACACTAGATATGTTTAACAAAATCACCACAGATCGCATTGGCGGACTGCTGGTCGTTGTTGTCATTATTATTAGCATTATTACTCAATCACCGGGGTAGGCAATCGTTTTGTAAATTATTAAACCACATAACGGCCCCCCGGATAATACCGGGGGGCTTTTTTTATTTGTTAGCATTATGAAAAAGCAATCCAAACCCACCAATCAATTCATCTTCACTGTTTATGCCGAGGACAAACGGGGTCTGATCGGGCAGTTAATGGTATTCTTTAACCGCCGCTATTACGACGTACATAGCCTGAATGTGGCCCGAACAGATATCAGCGATTTGGTTATGATTACCATTGAAGCAGCAGTGCCAGCTCTGGAGGTTTTTACGCTGCAGGAGAAACTCAAAAAGATCATAGAGGTTTATTCGGTTACGGTTACACCGGGAGACGCGGGACTAAAGAAAACCGGCTTTTACCGCTTGTCGGTTGATGTGCTTAAGGAACCGCTGTGGCAACTGATTCAAAAGTATGGGGCAACGCTTAGCAGTATCGACAAGGATAGCCTCGTGATCACCAAAACAGGACAGGATAAAGACCTTGCAGAATTGTACAGTTTGCTTGAAGGACCGTCTTTGCTCGGGTTCTGCAAAAGCGCACTGATTGTCGAAAGCTGCTTGATACCTTTTGAACAATTGGTTGGCACCGAATTGACTGTGGATAAGCTTGATCTAAAATTTGCAATTATTTCAAGTCGCTGAACTATAGCCTGATTAGCTTTTACGATGCTATGTGTAGAATATTTTACAATTAATCTGTGGATTTTAGCCGATTTTTGCGGGGCGATCATCTATGAAAAAAGTTAATGAGATAAATCTTTTCCGGGCTTTCCGCAGCCGCAATTTTATATATTATTTTATCGGCAGGGCAGTTTCGCAGTTCGGTACCTGGATGCAGCGAACGGCTGTGATCTGGGTGGTGTATACGATTACGCATTCGCCGTTTTGGATAGGGGTAACCATTTTTGCTGAGCAATTTCCTTCATTTTTATTCTCATTCTGGGGCGGCGTTGCTGCCGACAGATACGACCGTTTTAAGGTGATCCAGGTTACGCAGGCAACATCTATCGTACAGGCAGTTTTATTAGCTGTTCTAGTGCTAACAGGGTATACCACTGTATGGGCTATATTGGCTCTGAGCGTTGTACTCGGTATTATTAACGCCTTTGATATTCCGGCAAGACAATCGTTGTTTAACGAAATAATAGCCGATCCGGCTGATCTGTCTAACGCTTTATCACTGTCTACGGCAACAGCCAGCCTCTCTCAGTTGCTTGGCCCGGCACTGGCCGGTATCATATTGGCCTCTTTTGGAGCGGCAACCTGTTTTTTTATTAATGCGGCCAGTTTTGCGGGAGTGATGATCTCGTTATTTCTGATGGACCGTCCTTCATACCACCCTAAGGAAACTAAGAAGAAAGTTACACGGGACTTTGTGGATGGCTTCTCTTATATATGGAAAACGCCATCTATCGGTCTTATTATTTTGATGCTGGCTATCATCAGTCTGCTGGTTTTGCCCTACAATACGGTGCTGCCGGTGTTTGCCAAAGTTATTTTTAAGGGAGATGCTAAAACCTTTGGATATATCACCAGCTTCATCAGCGTAGGTGCGGTAGCGGGTACCATTTTCCTGGCATCGCGCAAGCCGGGCACATATATGCGGCGGATATTGTTTTACAGTACGATCATCATGGGTATTGGTATGATCTTTTTCTCGCAACTTAAAAGCTTTCCATTGGCCATGTTTTTCGCTGCACTTACAGGGTTGGGTTCCATTGCGCAATTTACGGTCTGTAATATCGTGGTTCAGTCAGAATCAGCACCGGAAATGCGCGGACGTGCAATAGGCATATTGCTGATGGCTATTTTCGGGATGATGCCGCTGGGGAGCGTAATAGTGGGTGCTGTTTCAGAGAGGATAGGCGCGCCTGATACGGTATTGGCAGAGGGAATTCTGGCAATCGTTATTGCTTTGGCATTTATCAAATACCTGACAAGCATGGCGACAGACAAGGCCATAAACAATGTTGAAATAGAAGAGGCGAAGGATATTGTTGAGGAAGGTCTTTAGAATGACAGTCTTTCAACTGCTAACCGTAAGTTTAATAAAAAGCCTTGGCTAAATGCTAATGTATATGCATAACGCCAGCATCTGGAAAGCGATAAGGCCGGCATAAATTATATAATACCCTTTGCTATCCTTACTTCGGATTGCCTTAACCAGTGCTATTAAAAACAGAACAAGTGCTGCTGCGATGACTAATACCAGGCCATAGAATGCCCGCTCCATTGGTTGAGCGTTGATCTGACCATTTGTATCATAAAGACTATGATAATGATCTCTTGCCCATAAAAAATACAGCCATATTAACAGAAATACAATATAGCAACAGATTGATAATGGATGTTTGCTGACAAGCTTGCGCATAGGATTTAAATTCTTAACTATAAATATCGTTATAAATGTCAGATTTGGTGATTTTGCATTTAGGCTCTTACTAACCAGCATCTCCAATTTCAGGCAGCTGCTTTTCAGCATCGATGGCCAACCATAGGAGGCAACCAGCAATCAATACTGTTCCCACTACATAAACCGGGTAATCAAAGCGATGAGTCGCTTGCACGATCTGTCCGAAAATAAGAGCGAGAAAGAATGCGCCCATCTGTCCGAAAAAGTTCATCGCGCCCGTTACTGTACCCGCATTGTTTCGACCGATGTCAGCACATACCGCGTAAGATACCATTACGCCAAAAGAGAAGGCGAAATTTGCGCCGATAAGGCAGCATGCTGTTAAGAGGTTGTTAGTTGAAAAACCAGCAACGAACAATAATATCCCGCAGCAACCCAGGCCCAGCATCCCGGTAAGCCGGCGACCTATTTTAAGCCCTTTATATTTTAGCAGCCAGTCGCCTGCCGCTCCGCCTGCCAGAAAGCCGCTTATGCCCACCACAAAAAGGAGGGAAGTAACCTGCTTCATTCCGTTCTCTGAAAAACCGCGACCTTCCTGCAAGTAAACGGGCATCCAGGCAATAAAAAAATAATTAGCCCATTGGCAGCAAAAATACATTAGCATCAAAGGCCACAAGGTGCTGTTACGAAAGATGAGTTTCCATGGAACGAGGTGTTGACCTGTTTTGTGCCGGCATTGTGATTGAATTAACTCCTTTTCTGTATCAGATATGCCTTTCATTTGCGAAGGGAAGTCCTGAAACCATTTGTAGCAAATACTTACCCATAATAAACCAATAGCTCCGACTACGAAAAATGGCGTTCTCCATCCGTAAGCCACCGCTAACGGTACAATGATGATAGGAGCCAGCGCGGCACCTATTTGCGAGCCAATGCCCACCCATGATAACGCCTTGCCCGTTTCATTTACCGGGAACCATCGCGAAACAGTTAATATAGCGTTGGGATAAGTGCCTGATTCACCCACACCAAACAAAAAACGTATGATGAGCAAACTTGTCAATCCATTTACCAAGCCGGTAAGTGCGGTAAATATTGACCAGGCTATCACAATGCGGATAAATACTTTCTTAGGGCCAATGCGATCACCCAGCATACCCGAAGGAATTTCGAAAATAGCATAAGCCAGTGCAAAAGCTGCCAACACCCAGCCAAACTTCTCATTGCTGAGGTGCAGATCAGCCTTAAGACGCACGCCAACTATGGAAATGCAAATACGGTCCATATACGTTAGTGTAGTAAGTGAGCATAGCAGCACCAGCACACGGTAACGATATGGCACCGATAGCCGGTTAAAAAGTTGGTTCATTGAGCCGGGTTATAATGGTTCAATAAAGTAAAGGTTAATGGGGGAGAAGTGCAAGGGGAAGGGAGTTGCATGTTCAGCTCTTGGTACCGAACTATTGTTTTTTATTAAAAGGATTAGGCATGAATTGTAAATTACTTTCTTGAATCACAAATGTACAGGTTGAGTAATTCTCTTGCCCTGTTGTCATACCTTTAAATAAATATATATTGTATGTTTTATCTTTGCTTATCCACTTTAAACTATCTTTCACTTGTGTAAGGCCTGTAGAGCTTTGGTTAAGAGAGTCTTTTAATTTATTTATCCATTCTTCTCCCCGAAACATCACATTGTATTCAATACATTTATTTTGTCTTGTGAAATAAAATTGTTTAAAGATCACGCCAGTCTTTTTGGGATAAGGGAATGTAAATAATAAAACATGATAAAATCCTTTTATATGGAGATTCTCTTCTACAACGCTTTTATTTTGTTTAGCATGTTCCGAAAGCATTTGCCTTTTAATTTGAAGTGAATCTGCTCCCAAAAGTGTTTGAGTCTGCCCTTTGAAATTGCAAAAAATGAAAATAATTAACAAAGAAGCTTTAAAAATTGAAAGTTTAACGTTGCTCATAGTAAACAGCTTTTTATTACCTAAAATATGTAAACCTCATCCCTTCGCTAATCTAAACATCGTAAACAAATGATGCGCTTCATGCAAAAGGAAAAACTCTGTCCATTCGGTAATCATCAGCGTGCCATATTTGGGGTGGGTGCCTTTCAGTGAAAGTTGGTCATCCGGTAAATTGGTGATCAATTCCAGTATTTGCCGGCGGTTGCCATTTAGTTTACTGAGTAGGTCGTTTAGTGATAATCCACGAGCTTCTATAAAATCGGCCTCATCATCAGCACGGTAAGCGCTAAATGTTGGTGTATCACCTTTTAGCATCTGGTGTACACGATCAATAAAGACCGGTTGATAGCTTACCAAATGGGCAACATTATCCTTAATGCTCCATTTACCCGGTTCGGGTTGATGGCTAAGGCGTTGTTCGTCTATATGTTTTACGATCTCGGCTACGGCGAGGTGCTGTGTTTTGAGGCGGCAGACTAATGCAGGATAAAGCATGATAAATTGGTGTTGTAGTTATTCGAAATTACACAATAAATATATATTAGATTAGAAATATGGGGTGTCACGCTGAGCCCGTCGAAGTGCGGTGCGTAAGGTCTTAGCCCGCAGAGTCTTCGACAAGCTCAGACTGACACGCTCTTTTTATTCAGGAAAATCTATTGGGTACTTAGACTAACAAAAAGGTTATAAAATTTTCCGGCTTTGTTCGGCTGAGCGATATTCTCTTTGCATCACCCTAGCCGTTTGGGTACTGCCATCATGACTCCATCCTGGTGGATTGAACAGGTATTGCAGCTTGGCTTTAAAGGATGGCGCTTTTTTTATATCGCGGAGTAAGGCTTTCCACTCATGAAACAGGATGTTTACAGGACCGGCATCTTCAGGCTGTTTGGTTAAACCGTATTTAATTGGCTCAGGTATATTTTCCTCCTGGAAAGTACCAAATAGACGGTCCCATACGATAAACATCATCCCCATGTTTTTATCCAGGTAGGGGATATTAGACGCGTGGTGCACCCGGTGATGCGATGGTGTTACAAATATCCAGCCGTACCATTTGGGCAAGTTCACCTTGTATTGCGTATGAACGATATTACCGTATAATTGAGTAAGAAGATAAGCGTAAAGGATATCGATCGCATTAAAACCCATTAATGCAAGCGGCAAATAAAAGAACACACGATATAGTGGCTCAAACACAGTGGACCGGAAACCGGTAGTCAGATTGAAATGTTCTGACGAATGATGCGTAACATGCATCGCCCAAAACAGCCGGCAATAATGGCCGACATAATGCAGCACCCAATACAAAAAGTCCTGTACTACAACCAATATCAACCAGTAAGCTATAGCATTTTTTATCTCGAATAGCCGAAAATGCCAGGCATAATCCAGTGCGAAGAATGTAGAAGTTTTTACAGCGAGATTTAAAACGAAAGCCAGCAGCGTGAGATAGAGATTGGTGAAGGTATCGCGCTTTTCGTAATATTTGCGGTTTTCCCAATAGCTAAGCCCCATCTCGATAAGCGTAAGCACTGCCAGCGCGATCACCAGGACCACGGCAGCTTCGCTTCGTTTATCAAGAGAAAACATTGTTCAATGTAGAATAATAGTTCAATCCAGCATAAAGTTCGTCTTCTGTACAGATATTGTCAATACGGCATTGTCCGATGCTTGTCAATAATGTACAGTTGATCTTGCCTGATTGATTCTTTTTATCCTTCTGCATAATGCTGTAGAGCTCCTTGTAGCAGGATTCGGAAATAGTATAACGCGGATAAAGGCCACTAATTACTTCAACGATCTCCAACAGGTCAGCATCGCTCATGCCAACCTTCATGTTGGATAGTTTTGCTTCACAGATCATACCAATGGCAATAGCCTCGCCGTGAGTAAGCGGATCTTCGTCGTGCATCAGTGAATAAGTTTCAACCGCGTGCCCTATAGTATGACCGAAATTGAGGCTCTTACGGATGCCTTTTTCGTGCGGATCTTCGATCACTACCTTGTTTTTGATCGCGATTGATTTGTGAACTAATTCTGCAGATGGATTCTGTAAGTCGCTTATTTTTAATTCTTTCCAATATTCAGAGTCGAATATTAAGCCATGTTTCAGCATTTCTGCCAGGCCTGAAAGTATCTGTCTTGCCGGAAGTGTTTTTAAGAACGAATGCTCTATAAAAACAGCTTTAGGCTGAGTGAATGTACCGATGATGTTTTTGATATTGTCCAGGTCGATGCCTGTTTTACCGCCTACAGAAGCGTCTACCTGCGAAAGCAGGGTAGTAGGTACATGAACAAAATCAATACCTCTTTTGTAAGTCGATGCCGCAAATCCGCCCAAATCGCTGATCACACCGCCACCAAGATTGATCAATAAACTCTGACGATCGGCACTGAAATCAATCAGCATTTTCCAAACGCCTACACAGAAATCAATATTCTTATTTTCTTCACCCGCATTGATCTCGATGATATCGAAATTATCCAGGTTGTCAATATATTTTCTGATCAGCGGCAAGCAGTGTTTCCCTGTGTTCTCGTCGGTCAGGACAAAAAAGCGTGAGTAATTACCTTTATTGATAAAATTGACCAGCTCGGTCAGTGTATCTTCAAAAAAAATCGGATAGCTGATGCTATTAAGTGTCTTCATAAACTATATAACCTTGATCTTCGTCCCACGAAATTCAACCAGATCACCCTTTTTTACTTTTAATCTTTTGCGATAATCTACCTCACCATTGTACAGTACTTCGCCCTCGGCAACAACAATTTGTGCCTCTCCGCCGGTTTCAACCAGGTTGGTGGCCTTTAGCAATTGTATCATCGGGATGTAGTCGCCCTCTACTTTAAACGTTATCATGGGGCAGCAAAAATAAACTATTCAAAGGATAATGAGTTATTTGGTTTGCATTTTCTAATTTTGCACCATGCTCAATAATGAAACTGTTGCTGACCCCGGCAAGGGCCGGCTGTCTTTTGAAAATACTGAAATAGCTTTTCGCAATTCTACAAACGCCGACCTGAAGCGTGCCTACTGGCTTTTCAGGATGATCAATATTAACTTCTTTGTTAAGATTGGGCCACCGATAACCAACTTTGCCATGAAGATTGGTTTACCTATCAAATCCATTATCAAAGCTACCATATTTAAACATTTTTGCGGCGGAGAAACCATCGAAGAATGCGATACTACCATCAAAAAGCTATATAAAGGTGGTGTAGGGACAATCCTTGATTATTCTGTTGAGGGCGAAGAAGAGGAACACATTTTTGATGCTACCCGCGACGAGATTATCAAAACTATTAAACGCGCTGCGGGAGATAATGCTGTGCCGATCACCGTATTTAAAGTGACCGGAGTAGGGCGATTTGGCTTGCTGGAAAAACTGGATGCAAAGGATCAGTTGTCAGCACAGGAAACTGCCGAATGGGAAAAAGTACAGGCACGAGTATTGGCTATCTGCGGCAAAGCTTATGAAAACAGCGTGCCGGTAATGATTGACGCTGAAGAAACCTGGATACAAGATACCATCGATATGCTGGCACTGAACATGATGCGCAAGTTCAATAAGGAAAAGATCATCGTTTATAATACTTACCAGATCTATCGTCATGATAAGCTGGCATCGTTAAAGCACGATCACAGTATCGCCATTAAAGAAGGATTTATTTTAGGAGCGAAGCTTGTACGTGGCGCCTATATGGAAAAGGAACGCAGGCGGGCTGCCGAGATGGGCTACGAATGCCTGATACAACCCGATAAAGCATCAACCGACCGGGATTATGATGCCGCTTTGCATTTCTGTATGGATAACCTGGACAGCTTAGCTTTTGTAGCAGGAACGCATAACGAAAACAGCTGCCGCTTATTGGCCGATCTGTTGAACGAAAAGCAGGTATCGCATAATCATCCGCATGTGTATTTTTCGCAATTGCTGGGTATGAGCGATAATTTAAGCTTCAATTTGGCTGATGCAGGCTATAATGTAGCCAAATATGTGCCTTACGGACCTGTTAAAGCAGTTTTACCTTACTTGTTCCGCCGCGCACAGGAAAATACTGCAATTGCCGGACAGATGAGCCGCGAACTAAGCCTGATTATTAAGGAAAGAAAGCGCAGGCAAGCTTAAGTACGGATAACATCAGTATCTACCGGTATGTAGCCTAAAAGCCGGCTCATGGTTAGTATCTGACCTTTGTGGTGAAATTCGTGCGTGGTTACATGAGTGAAAAGCTGAAGTGGAGATAAAGTAAATGTGATATCTTTTCTTGCTATGTATTTGGTCATAGGACGCATATAATCATCGTTATACCTGTCTAAGAAATCCTTAACGATCTGATCTACTTCTTTGTATAGTGATTCAATATCGCTTAAACTGCTTACCTGAGTGTTCGAATAGAACGTGCGTACCCCGTCCATGCCAAAATTGTCGAGCCAGCTGATGTAAGTGTTCGCGTTATGCACCAGTAAGTCGCGTATGGAGTTATCATTAAAGGCGGGGACAGATTTAAATAAATCCTCAGCCAGAGCCGCACAATAGCTAAGCAAAGCGCCCCTTGCTCCCTTAACCAATTCGTATTGGGCTGATAATAGTTCTTTCATCAAAGTAATCCTTCGCGTTTAATAAAATCCTGGATAGTATCAGGAGCAGCCATCATAAAAGTCTGAATACCCAGTTCTTTCGCGGGTTCAAGGTTAGCGGCAATATCATCAATAAATAAAGTTTCTTCAGGTACCAAGCCGTTTTCACGCAATACCTTTTCAAAGATGGCTCTGTCCGGTTTACGGATACCGATCAGGTGAGAATAGTAAGTCTTCTCAAATAAATGGTCATTACTTTCAAATCCGAACTCATCTTTCAGATAATTCATAATATAGTTGTAATGTATCGGGTTGATGTTGCTCAGCAAAAATGTTCGGTACTTTTTATTCAGCTCGGTTAAAAGCTCATGGGTGCCTTCATCAACGCCTAAAAGCAAACTGTTCCATGCTGCATCTATATCTTCATCAGTCAGGGCAGCATTGCCGATCTTATTTCTCAGAAAATCCCTGAATTCCGTTTCAGTAACCAGGCCACGATCAAACCTGTCAAAAATAGGCTCCTGCACACCGTGACTAAAGAATTTATCCGGGTCTTCAATAGCCAGGCTTTTCCAGCCTTCTTTTAGTTTCTGAAAATCGAGTAGAAAGATGACATTGCCGTAGTCGAAGATGATATTTTTGATGTTTTGCATGAGATGATTGTTTGCCGTAAAAATGTCAAATTAGTCTGTTAAATTAAAACTCAATATTTCAAAATATCAATAATATTTCTCCAGTATTATTACAAAATCCCTGTGTAAATAGCATAAAAAATCATAAGATGAACGCACTCAAAAAAATTACCCCTATTTTATTGTTTGCTGCCGTTATTGCTGCTCCAGGCAAATCATCGGCGCAAAAAACAGGCTTCAAAGTATTGAACGATTATAAAATTTCCAGTCCGGGCGGCTGGGATTATATTTTAGTTGACGGCGCTAACAAACGTGTGTATGTGTCACATGGCACACAAGTGAATGTCCTAAGCACCACCGGCGACTCATTAGGATACATTCCGAAAACAAACGGCGTGCATGGTATTGCATTGGTGCATTCGCTAAATAAGGGCTTCACCAGCAACGGCAGAGGTAACTCAGTTACAGTGTTTGATTTGAAAACTCTGAAAGCGACAGGTGAGATTGCCTTGCCTGTAAAAAACCCGGACGCTATTTTTTATGACGATTTTTCGAAGAAGATTATTACCTGCGATGGCGGCAGTCATGATTTATGCTTTATCGATCCGGTAACTGAAAAAGTTGTAGGAACTGTACAGTTAGGTGAAAAATTAGAAACAGCAGTATCTGATGGCAAAGGCAAAATATTTGTGAACGGTGAAGATAATAGTGATGTACATGTAGTTGATGCAACCACGCTGAAGAAAATCACCACTTATAAAATTGATGGTGGCGACTCACCTTCGGGATTAGACATTGACCGCAAAACCAATCGCCTGTTTATTGCCTGCGGCGACAGCAAGACCATGATAATAATGGATGCATCAAACGGCAAAACGGTAGGTAAGTTTCCAATCGGCAGGAGTGACGGTTTAGTGTTTGATCCGGCTTTAAAAATTGCGTATGCTTCAAACGGAGAAGGTACTATAACGGCTGTAAGAGAGATCAGTGCCAATAAGTTTGAATTGATCGAAAATATTACTACCGAACCCGGAGCGCGCACTATCGGTATAGACCTGGTAACGCATCACTTGTATTTGCCAACAGCAAAAACGGAGCCCGTCGCACCAACTGCAGAAAATGCACATCCACGACCTAAAATGATTCCTGGAACATTTCATGTGATTGAGGTAGGGAAGTGATGGGTGGTTGAAGTGGTTGTAGAAGTTATAATGGTTGTAGGAGTTGATGTTGAGTTTAGTCTTCAGTCTCTACAACCTTTACAACTTCTACAACCTCTATAACTTTTACAACCTAATAATAAACCCCTTATAAGTATAACTAAAAAACGTTTTTGAAATTTGGCTGTAAATCCGTAACATTGCAGCCGAAATTTCAACACGATTTCAGCGCCTATAGCTCAGTCGGTTAGAGTAGAAGACTCATAATCTTTTGGTCCCTGGTTCGAGCCCAGGTGGGCGCAC
>Ga0163162_10000075_pt1 | contig 90751 bp, 65 predicted proteins | sample S55metaG_FD_115310 | JGI IMG/M metagenome (GOLD analysis project Ga0163162, IMG submission 115310) | Switchgrass rhizosphere microbial communities from Kellogg Biological Station, Michigan, USA - S5-5 metaG | ecosystem: Host-associated > Plants > Roots > Rhizosphere > Soil | place: USA...
CCGGAAGACATCATCTTCGACCCGAACATCTTCGCCGTCGCCACCGGCATCGAAGAACACAACAACTACGCTGTGGACTTCATCAACGCCTGCGCCTACATCCGCGACGAACTGCCGTATGCGCTGACCTCGGGCGGCGTGTCCAAAGTGTCGTTCTCGTTCCGCGGCAACAACCCGGTGCGTGAGGCGATCCACTCGGTGTTCCTACTGTACGCAATCCGCGCCGGCCTGACCATGGGCATCGTCAACGCCGGTCAGTTGGAGATCTACGACCAGATCCCGCAGGAACTGCGCGACGCTGTGGAAGACGTGATTCTCAACCGCACGCCGGAAGGCACCGACGCCCTCCTCGCCATCGCCGACAAGTACAAGGGCGACGGCAGCGTCAAGGAAGCCGAAACCGAAGAGTGGCGCAACTGGGACGTCAACAAGCGTCTGGAACATGCGCTGGTCAAAGGCATCACCACCCACATCGTTGAAGACACCGAAGAGTCGCGTCAGTCGTTCGCCCGCCCGATCGAAGTGATCGAAGGCCCGCTGATGTCGGGCATGAACATCGTCGGTGACCTGTTCGGCGCCGGCAAAATGTTCCTGCCGCAGGTGGTGAAATCCGCCCGTGTGATGAAGCAGGCCGTGGCGCACTTGATCCCGTTCATCGAACTGGAAAAAGGCGACAAGCCGGAAGCCAAGGGCAAGATCCTCATGGCGACCGTGAAAGGCGACGTGCATGACATCGGCAAGAACATCGTCGGCGTGGTGCTCGGTTGCAACGGCTATGACATCGTCGACCTCGGCGTGATGGTGCCGGCGGAGAAGATTCTGCAGGTCGCCAAAGAACAGAAGTGCGACATCATCGGCCTGTCCGGCCTGATCACGCCGTCGCTGGACGAAATGGTTCACGTTGCCCGTGAGATGCAGCGTCAGGATTTCCATCTGCCGCTGATGATCGGTGGCGCGACCACCTCCAAAGCGCACACCGCGGTGAAGATCGAACCGAAGTACAGCAACGATGCCGTGGTTTACGTGACCGACGCCTCCCGCGCGGTCGGCGTGGCCACGCAGTTGCTGTCGAAAGAATTGAAGGCCGGTTTCGTCGAGAAAACCCGTCTGGAATACGTCGATGTACGCGAACGTACCTCGAACCGCAGTGCCCGTACCGAGCGCTTGAGCTACGCAGCGGCCATCGCCAAGAAGCCGCAGTTCGACTGGGCAACTTATGAGCCGGTCAAACCGACCTTCACCGGCAGCAAGGTGCTGGACAACATCGACCTCAAAGTCCTCGCTGAATACATCGACTGGACGCCGTTCTTTATCTCTTGGGACCTGGCCGGCAAGTTCCCGCGCATCCTTGAAGACGAAGTGGTCGGTGAAGCCGCCACGGCGCTGTACAAGGACGCGCAGGAAATGCTCGCCAAGCTGATCGACGAGAAGCTGATCAGCGCCCGTGCGGTGTTCGGTTTCTGGCCGGCCAATCAGGTGCATGACGACGACATCGAGTTGTACGGCGATGACGGTCAACCATTGGCCAAACTGCATCACCTGCGTCAACAGATTATCAAGACCGATGGCAAACCAAACTTCTCGTTGGCCGACTTCGTGGCGCCGAAGGACAGCGAAGTGACTGACTACGTCGGGGGCTTCATCACCACCGCCGGCATCGGCGCCGAAGAAGTGGCCAAGGCTTATCAGGACGCCGGCGACGACTACAACTCGATCATGGTCAAAGCCCTCGCTGACCGTTTGGCCGAAGCCTGCGCCGAATGGCTGCACCAGCAAGTGCGTAAAGAGCACTGGGGTTATGCCAAGGATGAAACCCTCGACAACGACGCGCTGATCAAAGAGCAATACAGCGGCATCCGCCCTGCCCCGGGTTACCCGGCCTGCCCGGATCACACCGAGAAGGCTGCGCTGTTCGCCCTGCTCGACCCGCAAGCGCAAGAAATGCGCGCTGGCCGCAGCGGCGTGTTCCTCACTGAGCACTACGCGATGTTCCCGGCGGCAGCGGTCAGCGGCTGGTACTTCGCCCATCCGCAGGCGCAGTACTTTGCCGTCGGCAAGGTCGACAAGGATCAGGTGCAGAGCTACACCTCGCGTAAAGGTCAGGAATTGAGCGTGACCGAGCGCTGGCTGGCGCCGAATCTGGGTTACGACAACTGAGACCAGTCAAGGGCCCGGGATTTCTCTAATCCCGAGCCCGGTCAATCACTCAGTCACGAACGCCACGAGGGCCCGGGCTTGGCTGAAAGCGTGCCTGGGCGCTCCGACTCATCGGCCAGACTCCGAAGATCGTTGATCTCTCGACGGGTCAGCTCGACTACTTTCTGTACGCGCAGGGCATCAATCGTCCTGCTCAGCTCATTCAATTCCAGGTCGTATTGTGCTTTGTCGATTTCACCGTTTGACTGGCGATCCTCAAGCTCGCTGTGCGATTGGTGACGCTGCTCGACCACCGCGCGGTCGATCGCATTCATTTCCTGCGGATAACGCTCGTGCAGATACTCGTTCCAGTAGTCGCGCGATGCCATGCTCACCAACAGTGCGTCGGTGCGCTCCGCCTCCAGAATCGACGCCCGGGCTTGCGCCAGCATTTGGTCACTGATCGGCGTGCCGTATAGCATGTACGCCGGTTGCCCGGGCAAATCCACGCCGTCCCCCCAACCGCTGGTCAGGCTGATCCGATAACGCAAACGTATCTCGGCGCGATCATGCCCCTGCCCTGCGGCCTCGGCCAGGGTCTCGACCCTTTCCAGACGAAACAACTGCCGTGACAACCTCAACAAGGCCCGCCCTCGGAACATCATTCGATTCGGTGGAATTTCGCGCAAGGCGCGATACACCGCCACCCGTACTTCCATTTCGCTGAACGTCAGAGTTCGTCCATCAGGGCAGGTGCCATGGGACTCAGCGCCCTGGAACAGCAACTCCCGAAGCTCGGTGTTGTCGCTCGCGGCGTCCATGACATCCCATACCCTGCGCGTCAGATCGGCCTGCACAAGCCTGTAGTCGCGGGTATCGCGCAACAGTCGGATCAATTGGAAAAAGCGCTCGTGGTCTGGCTCTTGCGCCAATCGCGCCCAGACGCCCCTTCTCACCTCAGCCAATTGCGGTGAAGCCCCCTCGAGCCAGGGATTCAATGCCCTTGGCGCAACGTCATTGGCCGGGTCAAAAACGTTTTCGGCTGGCAACACGGCCGCATGGGGGTCATGCCCTGCGACGGCGCCATCTTCAACTCCTACCCAGCCACCGTTTCCGGCAATGGGCTGCTCGGCGAGTGGGCTGACGTCGGCGCCAAACAGCTGAGCGTGAATCATCCCGTCAATCTGCCCGCGTGAAATCCCCAGGACATGAGAAGAGGCATTCACGCGACTGAAGTATCTGAGCTGCTGTAACGCAGAAAGTGACAGGTCATCGTTGCCGGACAAATCGGTGCCTGCTACCAGGCGCGAGTGATTGCCATCGAAAAGCGTCTCGGGAAGGTGCGCGATGTTGTTGCTGCGCAGATCCAGCCGGCGCAGGTATCGAGCCTGCAAGACGCCAGCGGGCCAATCGTTCAACGCGTTGTAGCGCAGATCCAGCGTTTCGAGGACGCCGAAACCGGGCGGGTTGAAGGCTTGCAGAATGTTGTAGCCCAGATCCAGTCTGCGCAGACGGTTGCGGCTCAGCAAAGGGTAAACACTGGCGCCGCTCGAGAGGTTGCAGTGCTGCATTTCCAGTTGCTCCAGATCGCGCATGCGGCGCACCGCGCCTGGAAGATTCGCGAGGTCATTGCCACTGATGATCAATGTGCTCAGATCAGGAAAGGCGTTCAGAAAGCCATTGGACCCGTGCTCGCTGATTCCCACACCGCGCAGGTTCAGCGTCGTCACCCCTGCAAGCGGCGCATCCAGAGAGGGTAGATCGCCGGTCTGCAATCCTTGCATCCTGAGCTCCATGGCTTCGCCAGCGACGCCCGGCGTCAGCCCCTCGAGCCAGGCTTCACAGATGCGCAAAGCCGCGAACGAGCGACTTTGCGCAGTGATGTGGCGCCTGCCAGTGCGCACCTCGCGGGTATACAGCCAGTCATTCAACTGGCGGATCAAGCCCTCACTGGCTTGCTGCCATTGGCTGATTTGCGCGTCTATCTGCACATCGCTGCGCCCCGCTTCACGCAGCTTGCGCAATAGCAACCGGGCGCGTTCGGGCGTCATGTTCGGGGTCAGGCGCCGCAGGTGCGCCAGCCTCCCCGCCTTGCCCGGAGTCACGGCGCCCCGCTCGGGCACGGGTAACAACAGGTCAGCCAGAGACCAGCCCGTTTCCGCCGGTGGAAACTGTGCAGGCACCGGCTCCTCGGCGAAGCGTGTCAATGCGCCTTGTCCAAGCCCCTTGGCCTGTTCGATGCGACGCAAAGCCGTACTCAGGGCGGTCTCGCCTTCAGGACTGAAGACATTGCCCGTCAGATTGGCTTTTATCAATGCATCGGGATGCGCCAGTACTTGAGGCGACAGCGACGCTATCTCGTTGTCACGCAAGTCGAGCCAGGACAACTGCGGCAGACTTTCGGCGCCGGTGGGCCAGGATTGCAGCTTCGTCGAGCGGAGGTTCAACGCCTGCAACCCGGTCATCGCCCTGACATCGAGAGTGTTTAACGGGTTTTGCCCCAGATTCAGTACCTCGATGCGCGGCAAGTCATTGAATTGCGCTTGCACTGGCGGTGTGACGACCAGGTGGTTATTAGACAAGTCGAGTTCGGTCAGGGCCGGTAGCTCACCGGCGGTAAACGGCAGTTCGGTGAACGCATTGCCGCTGACATCCAATATTTGCGCACCGCTGAACGCTCTGATAAACCCGCGGGCCTGTTCGACGGGAACGTCCAGCAACCCCAGGCGCAACGTAGAAACGTGGGGAAAACTGCCCGCCGGCAATGACGGCAGCGTGAGGATCTTCTCGGCCGATGCCAGTCCTCCAAGGCTCGGCCCTGACTCAGGCAGGGCAAATGTGGAAAGGTCTGCCCTCACGCCGTAACGCTGACGAAGCGCGCCATTCCAGCTGCTCTTGAGCGCCCTTAAAACGCCGGCGCTGCGTCCGGTCGCCCATTGCCAGCGAAGTGCCGGGTTGCGCAGCCCTTCCTGCTGGGACGGTGTGTAGAACTGCGCAAAGATTTCATCGTGTTCGACCCTGAGCTGGTCAATCGCCATCAGTCTCGCTTCGGGCGTTGTCCAGACCTCATTGAATCTCTGCGGCAGAGGATCGCTGAAGTTCGGCATCACGGCCATGAAGTCCAGTTCTGCGCGGCAATACTCGCTCACCATTTGTTCCAGATCGACCAGATGGCCGAAGGGGCCTGAATAGTTTTTGACGTATTCAAAGGCGCGCCTGAACGCCGCCCGACTCAGTTTCGACCAGTCCAGCGAGAGTCCGGCCCAAAGCCTTTCGTGCCCGCTGTAGAGGGCATCGGGCAATGCGTCTATCGAGGTACGTGTCAAATCCAGACGTTCAAGCTGCTCCAGCCGCTCGACGTAAGCCGGCCATTGCCGCAATGCGTAAGGGGCGTTGACTTGCAACGCACGCAAACCACTCAGCGGTGAAAGATCCAGCGCGTGCAGGGTTGTCGAGTCGAATCCTGAATAGTCGATGCGCAACGTCTGCAAAGACGTCAACGCACTGAGCCTGGGCGTAAAACTCTCCGCCAATTCCGGCGCATGGGTCGAAAACCGCAGGTGGGTCAGCCCGGACAACCGAGTGACCGCCTCGGGCAATGAGGTCAGTGGTTGAGGCCTGGCGGGCAGTTGACCATAGCTGGGGGCCAGATCCCCCAGGCTCAGCCGGGTGACATTGGGGAACAATGCGATGAAGGCGTCGGCGTTGGCATCCGTGATGCCGCTGCCTGTCACCGAAAGTTCGCGCACATGGGGAAAACGCGTGGTGATCACCGGCAGCGGCGTCTCACACACCAGCGACAGACGCGCCGCTTCGGCTGAGTGCTCCGCGAGCGGGCAATTGCGCCAAGTCTCCCTGAGCGCCTGAGAGAATGACCACTGGCGTTGTCCAGCCTGACTGCCAGTCGGGCCGGCCTGCCATTGATCCAGTGTGGCGTTGAGCGCCTCCCACTCACGCCGACGCGTGCCCAGTTCAGTGAAGATTTGCCTGTCGGTCCGGCCACGCTGCTGGCGCAGAAATGCCTCGGCTTGTTGCGGGCTCGGATAAAGCTCCGTCACGCTCGCTGCGACAGAGGAATGCAGACCGGCGCCACGCCCGCTTGCGTAGTAACCCTTGAGTGTTGCGCTCACCCGTGTCGGAGGCTTGAACCATTTGAGCTGCGGCGCCAGCAATTGTGCGGCTTCACGGCGATGGATATGCGCGTATTCGATGATTTTGCGTTGCAGTTCATGGCTGTCACTGACCTGCGGCAGACCGATCGCCGCACGTGCGTCATCCGGCAGCGCATGCATGATCGAGTTGTAGAAGTTATCGCCCGTCCCGGAAGCGTGATTAAGCAATTCACCGCGCTCATTGAAGGCGAGAAAAAATGCTCCGTTCTTGACCAGGTATCTTTTATCCGGCGCGGTTGTTTCACCGAGGCTGTCGAGCAGTGCTCCGGTGGTGCTGCCTTCACGGAGTTCCAGACGCAGGGTCGACGGCCAGCCTGGCAATTGCCGCAAGGCGTGCAAGGCCAATCGTCGGCTGTCCGCCGTTGCAAGGTTGGCACTGCGCAAACCGATAAAGGCGCGGGTCTGGCGCCCTTGACGGGCATGCCAGCGAGCCTCTTCGAGCATTTTCAAAGGCGAGCGCCGCGTCGTATCCATACGGGCCAGCTGTGCTGCAGTGGCATGATCCAGCACATCCTGCGCGGCGGCCTCGCTCAAACCTGGACACTCGCGCTGCAGCCGGCTGACACGCACATCGAGCGGTCCAGTGCCCCTGTAGAGGCTGGCAAAAATCGCAGGCTGGCGTGTATTGGCAAAACCGGCGAGTTGCTTGCGCAATGCGTCTGCTCTGGCGGAATGGAGTCGCGCCGCATCCCTGCCAAGCAGATAGGTAATCTCGTTTTCGTCCAGCGCCGCCAGAATCCGCACCGGCATTTCGCCGTTCAACACCTGCGCACGACTGAGCTGGATAACCGGTCGGGGGACGACCCATGGCGGTTGTTTTGCCGCGCCATAGCGGATGGACGGCCCGGACAATCCCGCCTCTTCAAAAACTTCCAGCGCCCGACCGAGTGGCCAGCGCGGCATTTCGGTGACCAGGGTAAGTGCATACAGATAGCGATCATCGATCCGCGCTGCCCCGCTCAATTGTTCGATGACCTGTCCTGCCGACGCATCCGCTTTGAACAAACGCATGGCGTCGAGCCATTCCGGCGGCGGTGGCAAATGATCCAGGTGCATTTTGCGCAAGGTGTTGTCGCTGACATCGCTGATCTGCGCCAGCATCAGCAACGCCTCATCCGAAAGGCCCTCGGTGACATGCCCCATGCGCCGCAGCAGTGTCAGGGTGTCCCAGGACATCGGGCGTTCCAGCGTGTGGCGCCAGGCACCCCGGCCGTTGTGCCCAAGGACGGGCTGGTAAGCGTTGGGTTCAGTGGGGTGCCTGAGGCGCCATTGCGACGTCGCGGGATCAAAAAACTGTTCGTAGACCTTGTCACCCTGACGGATGTAGGTTTTACCGTCGATAGAGTGTTGCCCCAGGACATTCGGCCCGGTCGAATCACTCAGCGTGACAGGATGTTCATAGCCGCTCAGATCGGATTTCCACAAACGTGTTTCACCGTTGGGCAATGTCACCGGGTGCAGATCTTCGATCACCGGTTCAGGCTTGACGGCAGCCAGTCGATTGAACCCCGCGCCCGCGCCGGCCATCACAGCGATCAGCGCAAGGTTTTCTGCCACGTCCACCAGATGCGCCTTGGCGGCGTGCTTGTCGCCCTCGCTCCACTCTTTTACGCCTTCGAAGGTTTCGTATAACAGTTGTCCGGCCATGATCGCCATCATGACCTCCCCTAACACCGGGACGAACATCGACACCATGTTCAGCCCCAGCAACCCGAACTGCAGCAAGGCCGCCAGTTTGGCGTCGCGCGCCTTGATGTTGACGTCAGCGGTCGGAACCGCATGGCTGCGGGCGTCGGCCAACACCCTGTCGCGATGCTGTTCATAGAGGTATGTCCACAAATCCGCGTTCTCGGCCCAATATCCATCGCCTTCGTGACGCAAAAGCGAGGCGCCCAGGTAAGGATCAGGATCGGGCTGCATTTTCGTATGCCTGGGTGGCAGCTCCTGGATCGCGATAAACTGGTAAGCCGGGGTAATGACCTCGATGATCCTGCGCCACGGCGACCAAAGCAGATCAGTTGATGCATCGTCAGCCTCCTGTACGAACTGGCTGAAGTAATAGGGACGCTTGTCATAAGGCAAAAACTGGCTGAAAAACCGCTGATAGGGTGTCGGTTCGGCACTCTGTGCCTGTTGTGCATCGCGAGTGGTAAACAGGCGCTTGAACGTTTCGTCGGCTTGCTGGCCGGAGTAGCGCTTCAGCGGATGCTCGGGATCATTGGGCACATACAGAATCGTTGCATCGAACGACCGGCGCTTTTCAGCGATCGTGAAGGCGACGCAGCCCACCAGCCTTTCCCCCATCAGTCCCAAGTCATGAAACCAGACTGGTTTGCCTCCCACCTTTGGATTTTTTTCACCATCGACGACTGAAAGAATCATGGCGTGTTCTTCTGGCTGAATATCCCTGGCCAACAACGCGCGTTCGGCCGCCGCCCTCAGGGCGGCCTTTTGACTGGCAATGAAATGCTCGCGCAACAGCGTTTCTGCCGCAGTGTCCGCTGGGTGGAAAAAAACCTTGAGATAGGCCTGGTATTTCGCCCCGATGTCCAGGTCGCGGCACAGGCTCAGAAATGCTCTGACCGAGACGTTAACGGGCACGGGCGTGTAAATGCCGGGAGTAGTGGTCTCTACGATGAAACCGGAACTGCGGTGAAAGGCACCGTACTTGCACTCCTGACTTTCGAAGTTGTGCAGAGCCGCCTGCAGCAGCGGCAACTTCAAGACTTCGAAAGAACCGATTTCCGCTTGAAAGATCCCCATGACCAAAGGACGTTTGAGGCATAACAAGGTCTTATCGACGTCGACATCCACCTGATGGCGAGTTTTCAACGCTTCAAGCAGTAAAGGCCGGGCAAACGCGTCGATGTCTTTGAAGCTGGACATGGTTTTGTCCAATTGGACCTGCGCCGTGACGCTGCTCTTGAAACTGGCATCCAGAATCTGGCGTTGTTGAGATGACGCGCGCGCGTACCAGTGTGGCATCACCGTCCCCGCGCGCTTGATCGCCGTCCTTCTCGGCTCGCTGGCATCGATCAGCCATTGCGGTACTGCGGCTTCCAGGAACGGCGCGTGGAAACTGTCCGTGGCTTGAGGTCTGGCTGGCCCGTTGTCCTGGGCAGTAAGGGAATTGGGGGACATACATCGCTCCTGTAAATGGAGCGACAGCACACCATCTCTGCCCCGCTGTCCTGCGATACATAGTTATCAAGGATCGGTATCAGTTGTAACAAGTCATCTGAATCAAAAGACTGAGGCACCGCTGGCGCCTTTGACTATGCTTCAAATGCACGATTTCGAAGGGGGATTTATGGACGATCCAATCGACAACAAACCACCGACCTTCTGGCAAATGCTACACAGCGTGATGGCGGCGGCGTTCGGGGTGCAGAGCGGCAAGAACCGGGCAAGGGACTTCACCCATGGCAAGCCCAGCCATTTCGTGATACTGGGCATTCTGTTCACGGCGGTGTTTGCGTTGACACTATTTGCCATCGTCAAACTGGTGCTGCATTTCGCCGGGGTCTGAGCGGTCAGCGCATCAGGGTCTGCAAGGTGAACGGGTAGCGATACGACACCGGCTGCCCCTTGGCCGAGAGCTTGCGGAAATTCACACCGTAGTTCGGCGACTTGCCCATGGCCAGCATTTGCCGTGCATGCGCTTTGTCGATCAATTGCAACAACGGAATCTGCCGCTCACGGCCGCCGTAGTGATTCAAATCGACGCCCTGCTCAACGTCATGCAACTCGACCAACGCCCAGCCGCCCAAGGTGAAATGTCCACCGACCAGTGCGCTCAGGCGCCCGTCAACCAGCGCCTGCAAGGCCGCCGGCGAGGTGTTGACCGCACTGAACAAGGCATTTTTGCCAGCGACTTTGCCGGTCTCGGCGTACGCGCGCATCGCGCCGAAAGCCATTTCATCATTGGCCGACCACACTAGCGACACCTTCGGGTAACGGGCGAACAGCTGTTTGGCCTGCTCATAGGCGCGTTCCTGGTTCCAGCCGCTGTAGACCAATTGCCGCAGGCGCATCTGAGGGTGTTCGGCCAGCGCCCGTTGCATGCCGCGCTCGCGTAACTGCGCCGAGGGGGTGACTTTCAGCCCGGAGAACGCCAACACTTCAATCGGCTCGGCAGCGGGCGTCGGCGGGTGCAGGCGGATCAGCTCCTTCATCATCAGGTAACCGCCCTCCTCGTCGTTCGGCACCAGACTGCCGATGCGGTCATTCCGTTCGCCGACCAGCGCTTGCTGGTCAGGTGTCAGCGCCGCATTGACCATAAACAGCTTCACGCCGCTGTTCTCGGCCAGACGCAGAATTTGCGGGGCGACGTATTGTTCGTTGACGAACACCAGGTACTCTGGACGATTCGGCCCCTGCAACGCGACACGCGCCTGAGCCAGGGTCAGTTCGGGCTGGCGTTGGGAGTAGAGAATCTGCAGATCGATCCCCAGATCATGGGCGGCCGCCTGCATGAATTGCGAATAGCTCACCCAGAAGGCTTCCTGCGTCGAACCCGGATTCAAAAACAGCACAGACTCTGCCCGCGCGCGGGTCTGGAACAGCGCGACGAACAACAGAAGACTGATTTGCAAAAACTTGAACATGAAGCATCCGGGCCCAAGGAAAAATGGCCGCGCATTATAGCCCTCGTTCCACCGGCTATTGATGCCTGATCCCGCTTTTGTCCGACAATTTGTCGGAAGCGGGCCCGGATGGGTCGTTTACTGATGGCTGACCCAGAATACCGCTGTTCCTACCACGAGAATGATCAGGAACAAAATGGCCCACGCATCGACACTGCTGTCGCTTTTTCTTGCCTTGGTCGGATTGCTCATTGCATCGCCTCTTGTCGGTTTTATCGGTGATTGCAGAAAGACTCGACCACAGTTAAGACGATGATTGTCCGCACGACAAATGTGGATTAGTTGACAGCGATTCTCGTTAGGCGATTTGGTTCTTTACATATACTCAAACATCACTTTTGCGCATAACTGCAAACGGGTATATTGCCCCGGCTCCGTTAGGGAGTGCGCGGCCGTGCGCGCAGAATTGCAGAGGCACAATCGGACTCCGGCAAGCGAAAACGCAGTGCTACTCCGAATGGCCCAAGCCTGAGAACAGGACTTATATGTACGTATACGACGAGTACGATCAGCGGATCATCGAGGACCGCGTCAAGCAGTTCCGTGATCAGACCCGACGCTATCTGGCAGGTGAGCTGAGCGAAGAAGAATTCCGCCCCCTGCGCCTGCAAAATGGCCTGTACATCCAGCGCTTCGCGCCGATGTTGCGTGTGGCGGTGCCTTACGGCCAGTTGACTTCGCGTCAGACGCGCATGATGGCCAAGATTGCCCGCGACTACGACAAGGGCTACGCCCACATCAGTACGCGGCAGAACGTGCAGTTCAACTGGCCGGCGGTGGAAGACATCCCGGACATTCTGGCTGAACTGGCCACCGTGCAGATGCACGCGATCCAGACCAGCGGCAACTGCCTGCGCAACGTCACCACTGACCAGTTCGCCGGTGTCGCTGCCGACGAAGTGATCGACCCGCGCCCATGGTGCGAAATCGTCCGTCAGTGGACTACATTCCACCCGGAATTCGCCTACCTGCCGCGCAAATTCAAGATCGCCGTCAACGGTTCGACCGCTGACCGTGCGGCCATTGAAGTCCACGACATCGGTCTTGAGCCGGTGCACAACGCCGCCGGCGAGCTGGGTTTCCGCGTGCTGGTCGGCGGTGGCCTTGGTCGTACGCCAGTCGTTGGCGCGTTCATCAACGAGTTCCTGCCATGGCAGGACCTGTTGAGCTACCTCGACGCCATCCTGCGTGTCTACAACCGCTACGGCCGTCGCGACAACAAATACAAGGCGCGGATCAAGATCCTCGTCAAGGCACTCACGCCTGAAGTGTTCGCACAGAAAGTCGATGCGGAAATGGAACACCTGCGCGGTGGCCAGACCACACTGACCGACGCTGAACTGCAACGCGTGGCCAAGCACTTCGTCGACCCGGACTACAAGGCGCTGGACAACCAGACCGCGCAACTCGCCGATCTCGACAAAGAGCATCCGGGTTTCGCCCGCTGGCGTACCCGCAACGCCCTGGCGCACAAGAAGCCGGGCTATGTCGCCGTGACCCTGTCGCTGAAGCCGACCGGCGTTGCCCCGGGGGATATCACTGACAAACAGCTTGATGCCGTCGCCGATCTGGCCGACCGCTACAGCTTCGGTCAACTGCGCACCTCGCACGAGCAGAACATCATTCTTGCCGACGTCGAGCAGAGCCAACTGTTCACCCTCTGGGGCGAACTGCGTGAAGGCGGTTTCGCCACGCCGAACATCGGCCTGCTGACCGACATCATCTGCTGCCCTGGCGGTGATTTCTGCTCGCTGGCCAACGCCAAGTCGATCCCGATTGCCGAGTCGATCCAGCGCCGCTTCGACGACCTCGATTACCTGTTCGACATCGGTGAGCTGGACCTGAACATTTCCGGTTGCATGAACGCCTGCGGTCACCACCACGTCGGCCACATCGGCATCCTCGGCGTCGACAAGAAAGGCGAAGAGTTCTATCAGGTCTCCCTCGGCGGCAGCGCCAGCCGTGATGCGAGCCTGGGCAAGATCCTCGGCCCGTCCTTCGCACAGGAAGCCATGCCGGACGTGATCTCGAAGCTGATCGACGTGTACGTTGAACAACGTACCGAAGACGAGCGCTTCATCGACACCTATCAGCGTATTGGCATCGACCTCTTCAAGGAACGCGTCTATGCAGCGAATCATTAAGAACAACGAGGTCGTCGACGAAACCTGGCACTTGCTGCCCAAGGATTTCAACATCGACGAGATCAGCAACTGCGACGATCTGATCGTGCCGTTGCAACTGTGGCGCGAACACAGCCGCATGCTCAAGGCTCGCGACGGCGGTCTGGGTGTATGGCTGGACGCCGACGAAGAAGCCGAAGAAATCGGTGAAGACGTTGCCGAGTTCCAGGTGATTGCCCTGAACTTCCCGGCGTTCACCGACGGCCGCAACTACTCCAACGCCCGCCTGCTGCGTGACCGTTACGGTTTCAAAGGTGAACTGCGGGCGATTGGCGACGTGCTGCGCGATCAACTGTTCTACATGCACCGCTGTGGCTTCGACGCCTTTGCCGTGCGTGCGGACAAAGACCCGTACGAAGCCCTGGAAGGTCTCAAGGACTTTTCGGTGACCTACCAGGCTGCCACTGATGAGCCGCTACCGCTGTTCCGTCGCCGCTAAGTCTTCTGGTTTAGCGCGGACAAAAAACGCCGGTCATGTGACCGGCGTTTTTTTATGCCTGCTCGATTTACCAGAAACGCTGCTGGGTCAGGCGACTCCACCAGCTCAACAGTACGCGATCGACCGAACCGCTGGCGGCCATGCCGATACGCTCCTGCAAGCTTTTGCGCTCGGCGTAGTGCAGGTGATAGACCTCGGCCTTTTTCGCCCGGTCTGCGAGGTACTCATCACTGGTCTTGAGTTCATCGACCAGTTGTTTATCCAGTGCCGCGACGCCGAGCCAGACTTCACCGGTGGCGACATCGTCGATCGCCAGTTGTGGACGGTAGCGGGCGACGAAGTTTTTGAACAACTGATGAGTGATGTCCAAGTCCTCCTGGAACTTCTCCCGGCCTTTCTCGGTGTTTTCGCCAAACACGGTCAGGGTGCGCTTGTACTCACCGGCGGTAAGGACTTCAAAGTCGATGTCGTGCTTCTTCAGCAAGCGGTTGACGTTGGGCAACTGTGCAACCACACCAATCGAGCCGAGAATCGCGAACGGCGCGCTGATGATCTTCTCGCCGATGCACGCCATCATGTAACCGCCGCTGGCCGCGACCTTGTCGATGCACACGGTCAACGGCACGCCGGCTTCACGGATACGCGCCAGTTGCGAGGACGCCAGACCGTAGCTGTGAACCATGCCGCCACCGCTTTCCAGACGCAGCACCACTTCGTCTTTGGGTGTGGCGAGGGTCAGCAGTGCAGTGATTTCATGGCGCAGGCTTTCGGTGGCCGAGGCCTTGATGTCGCCGTCAAAATCCAGCACGAACACCCGCGACTTGGTCTCGGGCTTGCTCTTCTTCTTTTTCTCGCTTTTCTCCGATTTGGCTTCGCCCTTGCGCAACGCCTTGAGCTGATCCTTGTCGAGCAAGGTCTGCTCCAGGCGTTCGCGCAGGCCCTTGTAGAAATCATTGAGTTTGCTGACCTGCAACTGACCGGCCGATTTGCGCCGGCCCTTGCTGCGCAATGCAGCAAAACTGGCCAGCACCACCAGAATGGCGATCACCAGGGTGACGGTCTTGGCCAGGAAGCTGGCGTATTCGGTGAAAAACTCCACAGAGACTCCTTAAACGATGCGCGGATTTCAGACACACGCGGGATGGCTCCAGCATACCCATGCGCCGGCTTGTCGGCCAGCCGTGAAACCTCTGGCAACACCCCTGTAACGAGCATTTCAAACAAGCGTATGTTTTTTCATTGACAGCTACCCGTCATCCTCATAACCTCGCCACAACCTTCAACGTACCGGGATGACGCGGACGTGGGCAGCATCTACTTGATTCGACATGGCCAGGCCTCCTTTGGTGCAGACGACTATGACGTCCTGTCGCCGACCGGTGTGCGCCAGGCAGAAATCCTCGGTCAACACCTCGCTGAACTGGGGATCCGCTTCGATCGCTGCCTCGCCGGTGACCTGCGTCGTCAGCAGCACACGGCCACCAGCGCGCTGGCGCAATTCGCCGCCAAAGGCCTGCCGGTACCGACGCTGGAAACCGATTCCGCCTTCAACGAATTCGATGCCGATGCGGTCATCCGCGCGCTGCTCCCGGACATGCTGGCGGACGAGCCGGAAGCGCTCGACATCCTGCGCAACGCCGCGCAAAACCGTGGCGAATTCCAACGCATTTTCGCCCTGATCATCGAGCGCTGGCTGGCCGGCACTTATGACACACCGGGGCTGGAAAGCTGGCTGGGGTTCGTCGAACGCGTTCAGGCCGGGCTGCAGCGGATTCTCGATCTGGCCGAAAAAAATCAGAAAATCGCCGTGTTCACCTCCGGCGGCACCATCACCGCCCTGCTCCACCTCATTACGCAAATGCCTGCGAAACAGGCCTTTGAATTGAACTGGCAAATCGTCAACACCTCGCTCAACCAGCTGAAGTTCCGCGGTCGCGAGGTGGCTTTGGCCTCCTTCAACAGTCATGCACATCTGCAACTGCTGAAGGCTCCGGAACTCATCACTTTTCGCTGAGTCCGGTTAGCTGTGAACCTTGCTGTAATCAACCAGCTCCTATTACCAAGAAAGGATCGAACCATGACCTCCGTAGCCGATGCCGTAAAAGCAATGCAAGCCAAGTTCAACCCAGCCGCTGCTGCAGGTCTGGATCTGGTCTTCGGTTTCAACATCACTGACGAAGACAAGCAGTACTCGCTGATCGTCAAAGACGGCACTTGCGACATCCAGGAAGGCGAAAACCCGGACGCCAACTGCACGCTGGTGCTGGACAGCGAAACCCTGAAAGGTATCGTCAGCGGCGAAACCGACGGCATGCAGGCTTTCATGGGCGGCAAGCTGCGCGTTGAAGGCGACATGATGCTGTCGATGAAACTGTCCGAGCTGTTCCCTTCGTAATAGCGCGTTCAGTGACACAAAAATCCCGCCTTCATGGCGGGATTTTTACATTCGAGCGCTGAGAAGTACTGCTCACACTCGTTACCACAGTTGATATGGGGTCAGTCAGTGAACGAGGCGGCGAGCAACTCTCGGGTATACGGATGCCGCGCTGTATGAAACAGCGCATTCGTTTCGCCACGCTCCACCACCTCCCCCTCCTTCATCACAATCAAGTCATGCGCCAGCGCTCGCACCACCGCCAGATCGTGGCTGATGAACAGGTAAGTCAAGCCGTGCTCCGCCTGCAAACGCCGCAACAACGCGACGATCTGCTTTTGTATTGTGCGATCCAGCGCCGACGTTGGTTCATCCAGCAGGATCAAGTCGGGCTTGAGCACCAGCGCCCGGGCAATGGCGATGCGTTGCCGCTGACCACCGGAAAACTCGTGGGGATAGCGATGGCGGGTGGCCGGATCGAGGCCGACTTCACGCAGCACCTCAATCACCGCCCTCTCACGCTCGCCGGCGTTCAAATCGCTGTGCACCTGTAAACCTTCAGCGATGATCTGCTCCACGCACAGGCGTGGACTGAGGCTGCCAAACCGATCCTGAAACACCACTTGCAGGCGATTGCGCAGCGGTCTGAGTTGCTTGCCGCTCAACTGCTCCAGTGCCTCGCCCCGAAAGCGGATGCTGCCCTGGGCATCGATCAACCGCAGAATCGCCTGGCCCAATGTCGATTTACCGGAGCCGGATTCGCCGACGATCCCCAAGGTCTTGCCGCGCTGAAGATTCAAGTCAATGCCGTTGACCGCGTGCAACCAAGACTTCGCGCGCAGCCATCAGCCGCCCAAACGGAAGCGCACATTGAGATCGCGCACCTCCAGCAAATTCTCAGCGGGCTCACGGCACAATGCCTCACCACCCGGTTCAGCGTTGAGCAACTCAATGCTGTAAGGATGTTGCGGCGCGCTGAACAGCAGTTCACAGGACGCCTGTTCGACAATCACCCCGCCACGCATGACCGCCACCCGCTGAGCGATATTGCGCACCAGATTCAAGTCATGACTGATGATCAACAACGCCATGCCCAACCGTTCTTGCAGCTCCTTGAGCAGCAGCAGAATCTTGCGTTGCACGGTCACGTCCAGCGCCGTAGTCGGCTCGTCGGCGATCAACAACTGCGGTTCGCAGGCCAGCGCCATGGCAATCATCACCCGTTGGCGCTGACCGCCCGAGAGTTGATGCGGATAGGCCTTGAGCCGCTCGCGCGGGCGCTGAATACCCACGAGTTCGAGCAACTGCACAATTCGCTGACGTGCAGCCGCTCCGGCCAACCCCTTGTGCAGCGCAAGGCTTTCACCCAGTTGCCGCTCAATCGTGTGCAAAGGGTTCAGCGAGCTCATCGGCTCCTGAAAAATCATCGCGATGCGGTTGCCACGCAATTGCCGCAAGTAGCGCTCATGCACGCCCAGCAGTTCCGTGCCGTCATAGCGGATGCTGCCGTCGATCCGGGTGATGGCCGGGTCAAGCAATTGCAGAATGCTGTGCGCCGTGACGGATTTGCCCGAACCGGATTCGCCGACCAGTGCCAGGCACTCGCCGGGGCGGATATCAAGGTCGATGCCGTGCACCACAGACTGGCCATTGAAGGCGACGCGCAGGTCGCGTATTTCGATCAGATGTTCTGGCATCTCAAGTCCTCGGATCAAACGCATCGCGGCAGGCTTCGCCGATGAATACCAGCAGCGAAAGGATCAGCGCCAGCGCAAAGAACGCGGTCAAACCCAGCCACGGTGCTTGCAGATTACTTTTGCCCTGGCCAATCAACTCACCCAGCGAAGCGCTGCCGGCCGGCAGGCCGAAACCGAGAAAATCCAGCGCCGACAAGGTTGCAATCGCCCCGGTGAGAATGAACGGCAGGTAGGTCAGCGTCGCGCTCATGGCATTGGGCAGGATGTGTCGAACGATCACCTGCGCATCACCTACCCCCAGCGCCCGCGCCGCTTTCACGTACTCCAGACCGCGACTGCGCAGGAATTCGGCCCGCACCACATCGACCAGGCTCAACCAGGAAAACAGCGCCATGATCCCCAGCAGCCACCAGAAATTCGGCTCGACAAACCCGGACAGAATGATCAGCAGGTACAACACCGGCAGCCCCGACCAGACCTCCAGCAAGCGCTGACCGATCAGGTCGACCCAGCCGCCGTAGTAACCCTGCAAGGCCCCCGCGGCTATGCCGATCAGCGCACTGGCCGCCGTCAGCGCCAAAGCAAACAGTAGCGATACACGTGTGCCGAAAATCACCCGCGCCAGCACATCGCGCGCCTGATCATCAGTGCCCAGCCAGTTGTCGCTACTGGGCGGACTCGGCGCCGGTTCCGTGAGGTCGTAATTGACCGTGTCGAACGCGAACGGAATCGGCGCAAACCACCTTCGCCCGCCCTGCCCCTCGATCAATTGCCGCACCTGAGCACTGCGATAGTCCGGTTGAAACGGCAACTCACCGCCGAAGTCCTGCTCGGTGTAGCGCTTGAACGCCGGGAAATACCAGTCGCCCTGATACGTCACCAACAGCGGTTTGTCATTGGCCACCAGCTCACCGCCGAGGCTCAGGCCGAACAGCGCGAGCAACAGCCACAACGACCACCAACCACGGCGATGCGCCTTGAAGCGCGCCCAGCGACGCTGACCGATTGGAGATAATGTCAGCATCAGGCCGCCCTCGCGGTGAAGTCGATGCGCGGGTCGACCAGCGTGTAGCAAAGGTCGCCGAGCAGTTTTATCAGCAGGCCGAACAGGGTGAAGATAAACAGCGAGCCGAACACCACCGGGTAATCGCGCGCCACCGCTGCTTCGTAACTGAGACGGCCGAGGCCATCGAGGGAAAAGATCACTTCGATCAGCAACGAGCCGCCGAAGAACACCGTCACTAATGCTTGCGGCAAACCGGCAACGACCAGCAGCATCGCATTGCGAAACACGTGCCCGTACAACACCTGTTTTTCACTCAATCCCTTTGCACGCGCAGTCACCACGTACAGTCGTGAGATCTCATTGAGAAAGCTGTTCTTGGTCAGAATGGTCAACGTGGCGAACCCACCAATGACCAAGGCAATCACCGGCAACACCAAGTGCCAGAAATAGTCGGCCACCTTGGCCCACGGCGACAGCTCGGCGAAGTTGTCCGAGACCAGCCCGCGTACCGGAAACCAGTCCAGCGCCGTGCCGCCGGCAAACACCACGATCAGCAGCAGCGCGAAAAGGAATCCCGGCAACGCATAGCCGATGATGATCGCCACGCTGCTCCAGACATCGAACGCCGAGCCGTTATGCACAGCCTTGCGAATGCCCAGCGGAATCGACACCAGATAGGTGATCAGCGTCGCCCACACGCCCAACGACAAAGTCACCGGCAGTTTCTGCCAGATCAGTTCCGTGACGCTGGCACCGCGAAAGAAACTCTGGCCGAAGTCCAGTCGCGCATAGCTCTTGAGCATCAGCCACAAGCGCTCGCTGGCCGGTTTATCGAAGCCGTACTGACGCTCGATATCGGCCAGCAGTTTCGGGTCCAGCCCTCGGGTCGCGCGGGATTCGCCACCAACCGTTTCGACATGACTGGAACCCACCGCCGCGCCGACGCCTATCCCCTGCAAGCGCGCAATGGCCTGCTCCACCGGGCCACCGGGCGCGGCTTGGACGATAACGAAATTGACCAGCAGGATCGCGAACAAGGTCGGCACGATCAGCAGCAGACGCCGCAGGCTATAACCCCACATGGCTGTACTCCTTGTGCATCTGGGTCGAGGTCAGTGCAGTCGGGCTGATTTCCCACCAGGTGTCGAGACCGGCGTCGTACAGCGGCGCAATCGCCGGTCGGCCGAAGCGGTTCCACCACACCGTGGAAATCCCCGGCGGGTAATAGTTGGGCACCCAGTAATAGCCCCACTGCAACACCCGATCCAGCGCATGAGCATGGCGCAGCAGACTCTCGCGATTGTCGGCCTGCACCAGCCCTTCGAGCAGTGAATCGACGGCCGGATCGCGCAACACCATGTAATTGTTCGAGCCGGGATCATCGGCGCCATCGGAACCGAAGTAATTGAACATCTCGCGCCCCGGCGCCTGACTCACCGGGTAACCGGCGACGATCATGTCGTAATCGCGATTGCGTACGCGGTTGGTGTATTGCGCGGTGTCGACCTGGCGGATATCGAAGCCGATGCCGATCTGCGCCAGGTTGCGTTTGAACGGCAATAACAGCCGTTCGAAACCTTTCTGGCCATTGAGAAACGTGAAGTGCAGCGGCTCGCCATTGGCGTTCACCAATTGATCGCCACGGGGTTTCCAGCCAGCGGCTTCGAGCAATTTCAAAGCCTGCAACTGTTCGGCGCGGACGTTGCCGCTGCCATCGGTTTTCGGTGCTTCAAACACCGTGGTGAACACTTCATCGGGGATCTGTCCGCGCAACGGCTCAAGAATCTTCAACTCTTCGGCATCCGGCAACGCGGTGGCCGCCAGCGCGCTGTGGGAGAAGTAGCTGCGCTGACGCAGGTACATGCCGCGCATCATCTGTCGGTTGGTCCACTCGAAATCCCAGAGCATGGCGATCGCCTGACGCACGCGACGATCCTGAAACGGCGGTTTCTGCAGGTTGAACACAAAGCCCTGCGCGCCTTGAGCGGCACCGGGTGCGAGATGTTCACGGAGCAATTTGCCTTGCTCCAACGCGGTTCCCGCGTAACCGATGGTGAAACTGGTGGCGGAGAATTCGCGGTTGTAATCAAAGCCGCCGGCCTTGAGCACTTGCCGTGACACATCGGTGTCGGCGAAGAACTCCACGCTTAACTGATCGAAGTTGTATAGCCCACGGGTGATCGGCAGATCCTTGGCCCACCAGTCCTGCACCCGCTGGAATTTCACGCTGCGCCCGGCATCTACCGCGCTGAGGCGATACGGACCGCTGCCGGGCGGGATCTCGAAACCACCACCCTCGGCGAAATCGCGGGTCCGCCACCAATGCTCGGGCAGCACCGGCAGTGTCGCCAGGTCCAGCGGCAAGGTGCGGCTGTCGTTGTTCTTGAAGAGGAAGCGTACTTGCGTCGGCGATTCCACGACGACTTCAGCAACATCGCGAAACTGCTGGCGGTATTTGAGGCTGCCCTGACTGGTGAACAGTTCGAAGGTGTAACGCACGTCTTCGGCGGTGATCGGCGTGCCGTCGTCGAAACGCGCCTTCGGGTTCAGGTAGAAGCGTATCCAGCGGCGATCCGGATCCAGCTCCATCTGCTGCGCCACCAGACCGTAGACACTGTAGGGCTCGTCCTTGCTGCGATAGGCCAGCGGTGCGTAGAGCCAGCCATCGATGTCGGCCACGCCAGTGCCTTTGTCGGTATAGGGAATCAGGTGGTCGAACGGGCCGCTTTCCAGCGAGGACCGCCGCAGGCTGCCGCCCTTCGGCGCATCGGGGTTGGCGTAGGCCAGGTGCTGAAAGTCGGGAGCGTATTTGGGAGCTTCGCCGTAGACCGTTAACGCCGGTTGCGGAGCGGCCCAACTGAACGGCGTTAAAAGCGCACATGCGCTGAATAAAATGAGCCTGGAGAACATGGGCAGATCCTTTTACACGGTGCTGCTGACGGCCTCTTCGCGAGCAAGCTCGCTCCCACAGGGTCTGCGGTGAACACAAATCCAATGTAGGAGTGAGCCTGCTCGCGATAACGCCGGAACAGTCACCACACATCCTGCCTACCTGTGATGTGGAACAGGCCGGCGATTTTTATAGGGCTGGCTTTAGATCAATAGGTGACTAAAACCCGCCACCTCTGATCATTCTCAGAACTTGTAACTGACCCGCGTGTACAGCGTCCGGCCAAACGGATCGCCATATTTCGGGTCGTAGCCGCTCTGGAATGTGTAGGTCTGGTTGCTGAACGGTGGTTCGCGGTCGAACAGGTTTTTCGCGCCGAGGGTCACGCTCAGAGTCTTGCGCCAGGTGTAGGTGCCGGCCAGGTCCCAGACGTTGTACGAGCCGACGTAATCGTGGGTGTCGCGATCGGAGTCGTGGTAACCGCTGGTGTAGCGGTTGGTCAGCGCGGCGCCGAACGGGCCGTAATTCCAGCTGCCGGTCAGGCTGTGCCGCCAGCGCGCCACGGCGCCCGCCGAAGCAAAGTCGCCGCCACGGAAATCGCCCAGCTTGTCGATGTAGTCGCCCTTGAGTTGTTGCTGATAGTCATAGCGGGTGACGTAAGTGCCTTGCAGGCCGATGCCGAAGTTGCCGTACGGGGTGCTCGGCAGACGGTAATCGAAGCTGACGTCGACGCCGTTGGTCTTGATCTTGCCGAGGTTGGCCAGGCCGGTAACGATGTGATCGATGGAGCCATCCGGCTTGCGGACCAGACGATCCGGGTACAACTCAGGATTTTCGAACACCGCCGACTCGGGGAATTCGGCAATTTGGTTGGCAATGTCGATCCACCAGAAATCCAGTCCGGCCGTCAGGCGCTCGAACGGCTGATAGACAAACCCAAGGGTGACGTTACGCGCGGTTTCCGGGCTCAGATCGGTATTGCCGCCGCTGGTGCGATTGAACTGCTGCGCGCAGTCGCGGTTGGCGATGCCGCCATTGCTCGGATTGCCGCCAGCGCACAAGCGTGGATCGTTGTAGTTGGCGTTGGTGAAACTGGTGAAGGTCGGGTTGTACAGCTCATACAACGACGGCGCACGGAACCCTTCGCTGTAGGCACCACGTACCACCAACTCCTTGAACGGCTGGAAGCGGAACGAGTATTTCGGATTGGTGGTGCTGCCGAAGTCACTGTACTTGTCGTGGCGTACGGCGGCGGACAGTTCGAGGCTGTCGAGCACCGGCACGTTGACCTCGGCGTACTCGGCGGAAACGCTGCGATCCCCGGCAACGCTGCCGTTCGGATCAACACCAAGGCTTTGCACATCGCCGGCAAATTGCGCGAAATCCTGATGGAAGTCTTCCTTGCGGTACTCGCCGCCCAGCGCCAATGCCGAAGGGCCGGCGCCGAACCAGTCGCCGATTTCACGACTGATGCGCCCGTCGATGGCCTTCACCCGCCCGACCGCCGTGGCGTAATCGCCATCCACCGCGTTGGCCGCCAACAGCGCCGAGCCGGCAGCTGTCTGCGGGCCGAACGGGTTGATCACGCCGTTGGCAATGCCGGCGCTGACGGCGCGGTCGTTGACGTAGCCGTCCTCAATACTGTTGACCACTTTGTTCTGGTTGTACGAGGCACCGAGGTTGTAATCCCAGCCGACCAGCGTGCCGTCGAAACTCAGCAGCAAGCGCTGACTGGTGTTGTCGTCTTCGTGCTGACGCGCGCCGACGGCGGTTTCGCGCCAGTTGACGTCAACCGGTTGTGTCGGGTCGAGGGCAAAGCCGTTTGGCCCCGGCGTGATGCCGTTACCCGGATAAAACGCGGTGCCGGGATTGACCTGATTGCCCATCAACGTGCCGGGGCCGATTTGCGTGCGGTTTTCGTTGCGCGCCCAGAAGTATTCGAGGCTGACGTTGTGATCGTCCGAGAGCTTGCCCGTGGCTTTGGCGAAGGCCGAGGTCTTCTCCGTTTCCGGCACCAGATCGAGGTAATTCCACAGGCTCTGCCGGCAGATGCCGTTGCGTGCCAGCAACCCCGGTGCGTTGCAGCCGGAGCCGGCCAAGGGGTTGGTGGCATTACTGCCCTGACTCCAGTTGGCCGGCGAGGCGGTGCCGGAGGTGTAGTCGAGCCCGCGGCTCGGCTGATAGTTATAGGTGTAGCCGCGATCCTCAGCAGCCAGACGTTGCTGTTTGTCGTAGCTGACCACGCCGAACACGTTGAAGCGATCATCCTGCAAATCGCCGAAGCCCCAGCTGCCGCTGAAGTTGCGGCTTTCACCGCCACCCGAATGCGTCGGCGTGTCGTAGTTGGTGCTGATCTGCCCTTCGGTGAGGCTGGTCTTGGTGATGAAGTTGATCACCCCGCCGATCGCATCGGTGCCGTACAACGCCGAGGCGCCATCGCGCAGCACTTCCACACGGTCAATGGCGGCAAACGGAATGGTGTTGAGGTCGACACCCGAGCCGTTGATCGCGTTGGTCGCGTTGTTGCTCAGGCGGCGACCGTTGAGCAGCACCAGTGTTTTGTTCGGACCGATGCCACGCAAGTCTGCATACGACGCGCCGCCACTGCTCGACCCTACCGAACGCCCGGAGCCAACCGAAGATTGGTTGGCGGAAATGCGACTGACCAGCTCCTCGGTGGTGGAAACACCCTGCTCGCGCAACTCTTCGACGCGCAGGATGGTGACCGGCACCGCGGTTTCTGCATCGACCCGACGGATTGCCGTCCCCGTGACTTCGACACGCTGCAGTTGAGTGGTCGGTTCGGATGCCGTGCTGTCGGCGGCAATCGCCGGCAGCGTGTTGATTGCCAGCAGCAAGGCCAGGCTCAAAGGTGATTTGACGGGTGAAAACTGAATCATGAACAGCCATCCCTGCGTTTTGGTTTATGCAGGGATGTGCGATGAAGAATAAGGATTTATAGAGGGCGGTTTAGACCGTTGGGTGATGAGGTTATGCACAAAATGCAACGCGCTCGCCTCAGGCCAATGCCATCTCCTTCAACAAGCGGGTATCCAGGCCAAACCTTTCTTGAGAGACCATCTTGAACTGTCCCTCGGCCAGATCGCAGCTCACCAGCAGATTCCACGAGTGGCGGGTTGCCGCCGACGGAATCAGGACAAACGGATGCTCATCCAGTAAAGCGTCGGCAAACCGCTGTTGATTGGGCGACGGCCACGCGGGACTCAACCAGTAAGGATTCGGTACCTCTTCGGGCTGAACGACTTTTACCCGTGCATCACGGATGACCTCAAAGCACGTCAGCACATAAGGCTCTCTGTCCAGTGCATCAAAACTATTATTGGCTGCTACCTCCAGAATGGCCGAGGACGGGTCGACAGATGCATAGACGACTCGCCGGCCAGGCGCATTCCATCGACCGCCCTTCAGTTTTGAACCCATCCCGCTGTCCCACGTCTCTCCGTAGGCCTCCTGATCCAGGCGCCAGCCATACCAGTGCCCTTCCCAGGGCAAGGGATTCATGGGTAACCCCCGTACAGGAGCTGACACAAGTATTGCTCGACCATCTGGAAACCCAGTGGGTGGCGGGTCAGTTCCAACGGCACGTAACCGTTAAGGTAAGGGGTGGATTTTTGCATCCATATCTCCGCCTGTGACAGCCCCCCGAACGCCCGAGTGGCCATCTCCAGCACCAGCGCATATTGGTAGGCGACGACACTCTGCTGCGAGTCAAGCCGTATCGATTTGCCTTCCTTCATTAGCCGCTGCACGGTTCTGACAGACCTGCCGGTGATGCGTTTGACCATGTCTTCGCGCAGGTACATTTCGGAAGTTGAAAGCATGTTGACGACGTCGCTCAGCTCAAAGCCCTCCTCGGTAAGGCGGACAATCAACATGGCATCGTCACCGAGGTCCTGGCCATGCACGAGCAAATCGACAGGCTTGCCCGCGACCTTCTTTAGCCCCGTCAGCCGGGGCGTTTTTGGCGTGGGCATTGCGACATCCTCCATGGGGCATCTGGCGCGATCGTCGATCCAGAAGTTACGCAGGGAATAAGCAGGCGTTTCATGCTCGATGTGTGGGGTACGCATAATCGATCCTTTATCTGGGAGCCTGAGCGTTCAAGCCGCTCAGCGACTTCAATGTCAGGTCCGATGCTATAGATCGCGCTTCCGACGACCAACCTGAAAAAGTCGTCGGAAATATCCCCTGCTTACCGCAAAACCCACCATTTTCCGTAGGACGTAAACGCGAAACAGCCTGCCATCAGCCGCCGAAGTGATAACTCACATCGAGCCACCATTGCCGCCCGTAGGGGTCATAGTTGCCGGTCGGGTAATACGGCCACCCCGCAGAATCATCGTGTTTCACCTGATTGAGCACGTTGTTCACGGTCAGCCCGACACTTGCACGATCATTGAGTTTGTAGCGCGCACTGGCGTTGAACACCGTCCACGGCGACAGGCGTCCGTCTCCTGCACCGTTGGTGACTGAGCCGTAACGAATGCCCATCAGCGTCGCCGTGGCTTTCTGATAATCCCAGGTCAGGCTGGCGTTGACCTTGCTGCGCCAGTCGTAGTTGGTGCGTGAAGTGCGCCAGTCTTGCGTGGGGGCTTCTTCCGATTCCTTGTAGTAATGCGAAAGCACCAAGGTATAGCCCAGCGCCGAACTGAACGCGCCGTACTGCCCGGCGCCCCAGCGGATATTGCTCTTGAAATCCAGACCGCTGACCCGCTCGCTGGCGGCGTTGTTCGCGTTGACCCGCACGCGATTCAACTGGTTCGGATCGACCGCCGCATTGCCGGCGTTGCGATCGATCCGCGCCAGGGTCGATTGGCAATTGGCCGAGTTGATGTCCTGCGTGCCGTTGCGGCATTCATTTTCCTGCTGCAGCAAGCGATTTTCATCGACGGTGGTCAGCAAGTCGTCGATCTCGACACGCCAGAAATCCGTGGAGAAATCGAAATTGCGCGACGGCGACCAGACAAATCCGTAGGTCCAGGATTTGCCACGTTCGGACTCCAGATTCGCGGTACCGCTCTGGGTGTAATCGACCCGCCCACGATCACACGCGCCCTCCACGCCCTGGCTGCAACCGTAGTAATCGATTTGCGCCGGGTAGTAGCCGTTGCTGTCGGACTGATAGATGTAGTTCAGGTCCGGCGCACGGAAACTGGTGCCGTAACTGCCGCGCAGCAACAGGCTGGTCACCGGGCGCCACTCAAGCCCCAGGTTGTAGGTTTTCTGCTGCTCGGTGCGGCCGCTGAATTTGTATTGGTCCCAGCGCCCGGCGGCGGTCGCCAGAATCGTGTCAGTCAGCGGAATGCTGAACTCGCCACCCGCCGCATAACGCTTGCGCGAGCCCCCGGAGCTTTGCTGTGGCTTACGCCGTAGAACGTGCCGTCGTTGAGGCCGTCATCCGGGTCAACGCGATACTCCTGCTTGCCCGCCTCCAGCACACCGGCGAAACCGACGGGGCCGGCCGGCAAGTCGAACAGATCACCGTTGACCGAAGCGTTGTAACTGGTCGACACCGACTTGCTGCTCTGGGTCAGGTTACCGCGAAACTGCTGCCACTCCTGCGGCGTCAGTGGCCGGTCGAGCCGCGAGGCGTCCGGGGCGAACACCGGATAACCGCCGCTCACACCCAACTGCGGGCCGAGGTAGAAATCCTGAATCGATGACAGCGGCGTGTAGCGGGTGGTTCTGACGCTGCGATACTCCGAGCGATTGGCCGCCAGATCGTAACTCCAGCCGGTGTCGGCGATCTTGTCCGAGAGGCCGAGGGTGCCGGTCCACGAGGTGTCGCGCCACTTGCTGTTATTGCTGGTGCGCCCGCCGATCTCTTCCTCACCGAAACGGCGATACCAGCGTTCCAGATTGCCACTGTTCTGGTTGATGAAGTCCGGCGAAGTGAAGGTCGGCCCGCGCGTGTTGTTCTGGATATGGTCGAGGCCGTACATCAAATCGGCGAAGACCTGACCGCTGTCGCTGAAATGCCAGGTGCCACGGGTGTAGCCGTCGTAGTTTTCCTTCTGGGTCTGCACGGTCCAGTAATCGTTGTACATCTGGTCGGTGCGGCAGCGCCCGCCGCTGTTGACCAGTTTGTTGTCGAAGGTGCCCTGATAAGCACCGCAACCCGGTCCCAGATAACGACTGTTGCTCAGGTCGCGGCGGTAACCGACGTCCGCCAGCGGGCCGTTTTGCATAAAGCCACGGTCATCGGCCCAGATCGGATCGCGGTTAGTCAGCTCCAGACCGAACAAGCCGTCAAAATCCCCCCAACTGCCGCCGCCGCTGATCTGCAAGCGCTGGTTGTCACCGCCGCCGCGCTCGCTGGTGCCGCCCTTGAGATTGACGTCGACGCCGTTGATCTTGTCCTTGAGGATGATGTTGACCACCCCGGCGATCGCGTCCGAGCCGTAAATCGCCGAGGCACCGCTGCTGAGGATTTCGATGCGTTCGATGACCGCTGACGGAATGTTCGCCAGGTTAGTGAAGTTGACCTTGCCGTCGTATGGCGTCGGGTAATCGGCCACGCGTCGGCCGTTGATCAGCACCATCGTATGGTTCGGGCCGAGGCCGCGCAGGTTGAGTGCGCTGGCCGCCGGTTGCCAGGTGTTGCCGTAATCTTCGCCTTGGGTCATGCCGGTGTTTTGCGTCTGCGTCGCGAGGGCGTCGTAGACGTTTTTGTAGCCGCGCGCTTCCATTTCTTCGTGGGTAATGACGTTGACCGGTGTGGCGCCATCGCTCTGCGCGCGGGCAATGCGCGAGCCGGTGACGGTGACTTTTTCCATGCGGTAATCGGCGCTGGTGACCGGCGCGACGCTGGTGACTTTCGCCGGCGCATCGGCTTCGCGAACCGTCAAACCCTGAGCGCTTTGCTCGACTTGCAGACCGCTGCCGAGCAAGGCTTTTTCGACTGCCTGCCGGCCACCCAACACGCCGCGCACCGCCGCGCTGCGCTTGCCTTGTACCAATTCCTGACTGAATGAAATCGGCACGCCGCTCTGCCGCGAGATGCCCAGCAGCACTTCATCGAGCGGTCCGCTGGCGATGTCGAAAGTGAACACCGCCGCTACCGATTCCTGGGCCACCGCCGCCAATGGACTGACGCCCAGCGCCAAGGCAGCGGCGAGGGTCAATCGAGGTAATTGTTGTTTGATTGAGAACATCGAAGGGTTTCCCTGTTGGAGGCATCTGCAGGGAATGAGCAGCGGGCCGGCGCTTTTTATAGGGCGGCGATTAGGCCAAGAAGTTATGGGTTTATAACCGCGCGTCGATGCTGACCCAGTACGGGTTGTGCCAGGTGACGCGGATCGGCAGCGAGCGCTCCAGCAGTTGCAACGTGCGATCACTGTCGTCAAGCGGATAGAGGCCGCTGAGGCGCAGATCCGTAACGTCGGGACTCAGATGCAAGATGCCGCGACGGTAGCGGCGCAGGCTGTCGATGACTTCGTACAAAGGCCGGTCGCGCACTTCCAGGCGTCCTTGCACCCAGGCACTTTCCTGGCCGCTGCTGCGTTCCAGCGACAGCACGCCAGCGCTGTTGAACAGCAGACTCTCGCCGGCCTGCACCACTTGCCGCGCACCACTTGCGGTGATCACTTCAACCTGCGAATGAAGCATCACCAATCGCGTCGCCTCTTCGCTGTACTGCACGAGAAACTTCGTCCCCAGCGCACGCAGGCGACCGTGCTCGGTCTCGACCACAAAAGGCCGCGCCGGCTCTTTCGCCACATCGACCAACAACTCGCCGCTGCGCAACCCGAGCAAGCGTTGCTGGTTATCGAACAAAGGCACCACACGACTGCGCGCATTCAGGGTCAGCGCACTGCCGTCCGCGAGCGTGAAGTCACGCCGCTCACCAGTCCCGGTCGACAACTCCCCCGCCTCCGGCAGCCAGCCGTAGCGCCGTCCGAGCAACCCGGCCAACAGCGCAACACCGAGCACACTCAAACTGCCGCTGATAAAACGTCGACGACTCGACGGCGCATTGAGACTGTGCAGCAGACTGCTGCGCGGCACACTGCGCAGGCTCGGGTTACGCAGCAAATTGAGGCCACCGCCCATTTGCTCGATGACCTGTTGATGGCGTGGATCGGCAACCCGCCACGCTTCAAACGCTGCCCGTTCAGCCATGCCCGCCTCGCCCGACTGCAACAACGCCAGCCATTGCGCTGCCTCGTCGATCACCGCCTCGTCCGGCCTCATGCCTGCATCGCCTGATAGCAGCGCTTGAACGCTTCGACCATGTATTGCTGCACGCGACTGGTCGACACGCCGAGGCGCTCGCCGATCTCGCTGTAAGTCAAACCGTCGAGTTGATGGTAGAGAAACGCCGCTTTCGCCTTGGCCGACAGCCCGTTGAGCAAGCGATCAACCGCCAGCAGCGCTTCGATCACCAGCGCGCGTTCTTCCGGCGATGGATGCACCGGTTCCGGCGCCAGCGCCAGACTGTCCAGATAAGCGCGTTCAAGGTCCTGACGGCGCCAGCCTTCGTACACCAGCCGCCGGGCGATGGTGGTCAGCAGCGCGCGTGGCTCGCGAATGGCCGTGGGGTCCGGCAGTGCCAGCACCCGCAAAAAGGTTTCCGAGGCAATGTCTTGCGCACTGTGCGGGCAACCCAACGTGCGGCCAACGGCGGCGCACAGCCAGCGATAGTCCTTTTGGAACATCTGCCCGATGATCTGGTAATGCGGGTTGTACCCACCCATGCCTTGCTCCCTGAAACGGGTCCCACCCGCTGCGAAAAACCATCGTTCTGCCGGGATCGTCCGGCTCTGATCAGGCGCGACTGTGCAATAGCCTCGAAGACATTTGAAGTAATAAAAAATCAGCACAAGCAAACCATTGAGCATAAGCCGCTTCGTCGCCGCAGAAACATTGGCTGACACAACGTTGACCTCGATCACTGGCGCGTGGGCGGGTACTGATTAATCTCGCGGCTCCATCGAAAGCCAAGGACGGCTCAGCGAGAGCCCGTGGCTGAACCCACTCAAGGAAGAGCAAGCATGCGACCACTCAACATCATCCTGCTGTCGTCGGCCTTCAACGGCCTGACTCAACGCGCCTGGCTGGAGCTGCGCGAGGCCGGGCACTCACCCAGCGTTGTGCTGTTTACCAATGAACAAGCTGTGTGCGAACAGATCGAGAACAGTGGCGCGGATCTGGTGATCTGCCCGTTCCTCAAGGACCGCGTACCCCAGGCACTGTGGAGCAATGCCCAGCGGCCGGTGGTGATCATCCATCCCGGCATCGTCGGCGATCGCGGCGCCAGTGCCCTCGACTGGGCGATTACCAACGAGTTGCCGAGCTGGGGCGTCACTGCGCTGCAAGCGGTCGAAGAAATGGACGCAGGCCCGGTGTGGGCCACCTGCGAATTCAACCTGCCGGCGGGCCTGCGCAAATCCGAGCTGTACAACGGCCGGGTCAGTGATGCGGCGATTCGTTGCATACGCGAAGTGGTAGAGAAATTCATCGAAGGTTTTGAGCCGGTGGCCCTGGACTATGCCGATGCAAAAGTGCGCGGGCGCTTGCAACCGAACATGAAACAGGTCGACCGCAGTTTCAGCTGGCACGATTGCGCGCGGTTCATCAAACGCTGCATTGATGCCGCCGACGGCCAGCCCGGTGTGCTGGCGAGCCTCGCTGGCGGTCAGTATTACGTGTACGACGCACACCTCGATTCGCGCAGCGGCATGCCCGGCGAGATTCTCGCGGTGCATGACGATGCAGTGCTGGTCGCGGCGGGTGATCAAAGTTTGTGGATTGGCGCACTGCGGCGTAAACCGCAACCCGGCGAGGAAACCTTCAAGCAACCGGCGCGGCACCTGTTGGCCGGGCAACTGGACGATGTGCCGGTGCTGGACTGGTCGATTGCCACGCAGCCGTTCAGTGACGAAGCGTATCAACCGCTTCGTTATCGCGAATCCGGCAACGTTGGCGAACTGACCTTCGAGTTCTACAACGGCGCCATGAGCACCGAGCAATGCCAGCGCATGGTCGCCGCGCTGCGCTGGGCCAAGTCCCGTGATACCCAGGTGTTGCTGATCAAGGGCGGGCGCGGCAGCTTTTCCAACGGCGTGCATTTGAATGTGATTCAGGCTGCGCAGGATCCTGGCGCCGAAGCCTGGGCCAATATTCAGGCAATCGATGACGTCTGCGCAGAACTGCTGACGGCCCGGCAACTGGTGGTCAGCGGCGTCACCGGCAACGCGGGCGCCGGTGGCGTGATGCTCGCACTGGCGGCGGATATTGTGTTTGCCCGCGCCGATGTGGTGCTCAATCCGCATTACAAGAGCATGGGTTTGTACGGCTCCGAATACTGGACTTACAGCCTGCCCCGCGCCGTCGGCCCGGCCATGGCCGAGCAATTGACTCAGGCGTGCCTGCCGGTAAGCGCGGTGCAGGCGTGGCAACTGGGTATGGTTCAGGAAGTTGGCCCGCGCTGCCCGGACGAGTTTTCGTTGTGGTTGCTGCAGCGGGCCAATGCTGTGGTGAGCGATCCGACTTATGCCGCGGTGCGCGAGCGCAAGGCGCGGGTTGATCAGGTGTTGATCCAGCAGTGCCGCGAAACCGAGTTGCAGGAGATGCAGGAAGACATGCTGTACAACCGTAATCAGTTCGCCGAGAAGTGCCGAAATTTTGTCTACAAGCGCAAGGTTTGCGGCACGCCGGCGCGGTTGATTGAGGAATGGGCGCGGGTGCGTTTGACCGAGTTGGCCAGTTGATTTTGGCGGTGACTGCATTTTCCCTCACCCTAGCCCTCTCCCAGAGGGAGAGGGGACCGACCGAGGTGTCTGGTGCTCTGCATCGACCTGAAAAATCGGGTCGATTATGGATTCAACGCTGGCCGTTCAAGTCGGTGCATTGCTTCAATATTCCCCCATCAGTCCCCTCTCCCTCCGGGAGAGGGTTAGGCGGGCGGCGATCCGATGAGGGGCTTTTGCCTTTACAATGCCCGACACTTCAAACACCGGCCCGCCCATGGACATCGATCTCGCTCGCACCTTTCTGGAAATCGTCCGTCACGGCAGTCTCGCCGCAGCCGCACAGAAGCTGTTCGTCACGCAAACGGCGATCACCGCCCGGGTGCAAAAACTCGAAAGCCAGCTGGGCAGCACGCTGTTCGTGCGCAACCGCGCCGGGGCGAAGCTGACGCCCAATGGCGAGGCCTTTGTGGTCTACGCCAATCAACTGGTGCAGACCTGGGAAGCGGCGCGCCGCGACCTGCCGCTGCCCGAGGGTTATCACAACGTGCTGCACATCGGCGGCGAAGTCAGCCTGTGCAACCCGTTGATGCTCAGTTGGGCGGCTGAGTTGCGTGAGAAAATTCCCGGGCATGCCCTGCGCATGGAAATCCGCGACGGCGAAAACCTGCTCCGCCAACTCGAGCTCGGTGTGCTCGACGCCGCACTGGTCTACCAACCGGAATACTGGCCCGGATTGCAGGTCGAGCAAGTGCTGGAAGAAAAACTGATTCTGGTGCGTGCCCCCGACCGTCCCGATCCCTACGTCTACATCGACTGGGGCCCGGACTTCCGTCGCCAGCATGACGCCGCCCTGCCGGAAAAAGCCAAAGCGGCGCTGAGTTTCAACCTCGGCCCGCTGGCCCTGCAATACATCCTCGAACACGGCGGCAGCGGCTACTTCCGCACTCGTGTGGTGCGCACCTATCTGGAAAGCGGCGCGCTTGAGGCAGTGACCAAAGCTCCGGAATTCGGCTATCCGACCTACCTCGTTTACTCTCGCGATCGCGATTCGGCAACGCTGCAACAAGCCTTCCATCTACTGCGCGAAGTGATCCGCACCGATGACGACTGGTCGCAACGCTGGAACCCGCTGAGCTAAAGCGGCGGCTTCGTACCGGAGCATGGCGCATGTGACACCGAGGTCCGGCCGGCACAAACGGCCGGATCGGCTAATCTGCCGGGTATAACAACAATCCCGCAGGTGACGCAGTGAGGCAGACCACCGAGATATTCCGCAGCCGCTACCGCGCGGCCATTCACCCGCTGTACAACCCGTGGCTGCACGGCGCCTTCGTGCTGTTGTTCGGCGTGCTGACCATCGCTGCGTTCTGGAGCAGTGTGCAGCAGGTCAGCCTGCTGGAATGGCTGACGGTGCCGTTGACCCTGCTGTTGTTCAATTTCGGCGTGTACATGGTCCATCGCCATCTCGGCCACCACAAAAAAGCCTTCGCGAAAATGTTCTACGCCCGGCATGCCGGCGATCATCACAGCTTCTTCACCCCCGGCCACATGACCTACGACAGCGCCCGCGACTGGCGAGTGATTCTGTTCCCGGCGTGGCTGATCGTGCTGCACACCCTGGTGATTACCCTGCCGCTGTGGTGGCTGATCGCACAAGCCACCGCCAACGTTGCCGGGTTGTTCGGTGGCTGCATGGTGCTGGGTTATCTGACTTACGAGATATTCCACGCCTGTGAACACCTGCCGCCGCACAACCCGCTGACCCGCCTGCCGTGGATCCGCCAGATGCGCCGTCTGCACGAATTGCATCACCGCCGCGAGCGCATGCAGGAGCGCAACTTCAACATCGTCCTGCCGCTGATGGACTACCTGTTCGGCACTCTGTACTGGGAGCCGGACACCGCACCGTTGAGCTATTCGAGAATGCCCATGACCCGTATGCAGCACACCATCGATATCGCTGGCGACCCCGTTGCCGTGCTCGCCTACGCCGCCAGTGTCAGTCGCTGGCCTGAGTGGCACCCGTCATCGCTGAAAATCGACGGCGCCCACGGCCCGCTGCATGCCGGCTCGCGCTTCGAAGAGGACATTCATGCCGGCGGGCGCGCGGGGCATTTGAGCTGGGAGGTTACTGAGTACCTGCCCGGCCGGCGCTGGTGTGCGCGGGCACAGGGTGATCACGGTTTGTCGCTGTTGCTGACTTATGAATGCAGCGCTGAAGGCAGCGGCACGCGGTTCGTGCGCACGCTGGATTATCGCTTCGACGGTCTGGGCATGCGCATCGCCAATCACTTGCTGCTGAAACGGCGCATCGAGCGCGAATCTGCCGCATCGATGCTGGCACTGCGCGATATGGCCGCGCACTACCTGGCATCGACGAGGGCCAGCGCGTGAAGCTACGGCATCTGTTGTTGCTGCTGATCCTCATCGTCATCGCGTTCTTATTATTGATGCCGACCAAAGTCGAACCCGTGGCCTGGACGCCGCCTCCAGCACCTTCGCTGACAGAAGGTCTCTACGCCGAGAACCAGAAACTCAAAGCCGCAGCGCAGGTCGGGCCGAGCGACATCGAAGGGCCTGAAGCGTTGCTGCTGGAGAGTGATTTCTTGATCACCGGGCTGCACGACGGCCGACTGATACGCACCAGCCTCGACGGCCAGCAACGCAAAGTCCTCGCCGACACCGGTGGCCGCCCGTTGGGGCTGGCCCGGCACCCGAACGGCATGCTGGTGATCGCTGATGGGGTCAAGGGCTTGTTGTCCCTCGATGCGCAAGGTCAGCTGGTTCCTTTGACCACGGAGGCCAATGGTCTGGCGTTCGGTTTCACTGATGATGTGGCCATCGACAAGTCCGGGCATTACGCCTATTTCAGCGATGCTTCCAGCCGCTGGGGTTATGGCCATGACGGCGAGGCAATCATTGAGCACGGCGGCGACGGACGCCTGCTGCGCTACGACTTTCAGAGTGGTAAAACCAGCGTGCTGCTGGACAAACTGCAGTTCGCCAACGGCGTGACCCTCGGCCCCGACGACGCCTATGTGCTGGTCAATGAAACCGGCGCCTATCGCATCAGCCGTTACTGGCTGACCGGGCCGAAAGCCGGCACTCACGACCTGTTCATCGACAACCTGCCCGGGCTGCCGGACAACCTCGCGTTCAATGGCAGTAACCGGTTCTGGGTGGCGTTGTATGCGCCGCGCAATGCTCTGCTTGATGGCACGGCGGGGCATCCATTCGTGCGCAAGATGATCGTGCGGGCGTTGACGGTTTTGCCTAAGCCGGTGGAGAAGCGCGGGTTTGTCCTGGGGCTGGATCTGGACGGCAAGGTGATTGCCAATTTGCAGGATGCGAGCAGTGGCAATTATTCGCCGATTACCACGGTGCGCGAGTATGGGCCGTGGTTGTATTTCGGCTCGTTGAAGGCGATGCATATGGCGCGGATGCCGTTGGATGCGGCCCTTAAGTGAAACTGATGTTTTTGTGTTGCATGGGCTGACGCCATCGCGAGCAGGCTCGCTCCCACATTGGATTGTGTTGACCACAAATGCTGTGGTCAGCCGAGAACCTTGTGGGAGCGAGCCTGCTCCGGGCGGCGTTCCGACGAATGCGGTCTGTCAGTTACTGGACTTGTCGAACTTGTCCGGATCTTCGTCTTCGGGAAGATCCTCATCCGGCTCTTCGGGGTTGGCCGTGGTATGCGCCGGGCTGTTCGGTTCGGGATGCGTGGGAACCGGGTCGAAAGCGCCCTGCTCTTCACTGGGGAATTTGGGATCGTTCATAAGGCACCTCGCAATGAGTCGGATGGAAGACTCTGTACATTCGAGGTGCCGGTCGTGGCTGTCGTTCCCGTCAATGCGCGACCGCAGGTCGGCGGATCAACAGGGCCTCAGGTTCGCGCCTGTAATTGTTCGACGATCTTGTCTTTGACCTGCAAGCGCTTTTCTTTGAGTTTTTTCAACGTGTCGTCGCTGGGAGCATCCGAGGTGGCAGTCTCGGCCTTGACTACCTCGGCGTCCGCCTGGGAGTACTTGTTGATCAGTGCGTCCAGATGTGGATCCGCGGTGCGTTTTTTCTGGATCTCTTCCTTTGTAAGTTTCAAGTCCTGTAACAGATCATGGATCACCGGCATGGAACACCTCCGTCAGTTGATCGGCTGGCCACCGCGACCGATTGCGCTGGCCAGTTATCAGAATGGCCTCGGTTGCACGGTTCTGTCGACCACCTGTCAGACCAGCGGTGCCCGTTCGTCGCCCTGTCGCAAATGCGATCAAACCTTTGTTCGCCACATTGCCTCCATTGGTTAACACCAACAAAAACTGCGTGGAGATACACCAATGGACGGATTCAACCTGCGTCATCTGGTTTTGGCTGTGGCTTTGAGCAGCGGCATGGGCAGCGCTTTCGCTGCGACCGACAATGACTTTGTCGATAACGCTGCGGCCGGTGGTATCGCTGAAATCGAAACCAGCCGTCTGGCCCTGGAAAAAAGCCAATCGGCTGACATCAAGGCGTTCGCCAACATGATGATCACCGATCACGGCAAGGCCAACGATGAGCTGGCCACCATTGCCAAGGCTAACGACATCGAAGTTCCGGACACCACAACTCTGGTCAAACAGGCCAAGGAAAAAATCCTCGAAGTGCGTGATGAATCTTTCGACGCGGCGTACGCCAACAATCAGGTGAAGGCGCACGAAGAGACCATCGAGCTGTTCAAGAAACAAGCCAATACCGTGACCGATGACAAGGTCAAGGGCGCTCCTGAACTGAAGGCCTTTGCGCAGAAAATGCTGCCGGCGCTGGAGAAACACCTCGCGGCTGCCAAAGAGCTGCAAGCCAAGCATCCGAGCAAGTAAAAAGCCTTACCCTCACCCCAGCCCTCTCCCGGAGGGAGAGGGAGCCGACCGAGGTGGATGTTCGAGTTACATCGACCTGACAGTCTCGAGTTGAACGCAGGTTTTGAACATTCCCCAATCGGCTCCCTTTCCCTTTGAGCGAGCGAGAGGGATTCGGGCGGGTTGAATGTTCGAGTTACACCGACCTGAAATCTCGAGTCGAACCTGGCCTTTATAATGCACCGAGATCGGCTCCCTTTCCCCCTCGCCCCCTGGGGGAGAGGGCTGGGGTGAGGGGGATCGATCTCAGCCACCCCACAAGATTCAAGCGAAAAAAAGGCCGCATCCATAAAAATGCGGCCTTGTCATATTCGCCGAAATCAACCGCCATCCGTATCAATATCAGCATCGGTCTCCTCGCCTGGCTTAGCCCGGTCCGGTTTTGGCTCGAAGCCCGGACTGAATTCGTTATCGTTGTCCGTGTGCTTATTCTTCTGGTCCAACGCCGGGTCGGCACTCTGCGCCTGACCGCCATCGCCCTGCTGCTGCGTCGGCGCCGGTTGCCCCGGCACCTGCGGGTCAATCGCTGGATCGTTGCGGTTAATCGGTTCGCCAGATTGGCTCTGCTGCTTCGTTTGCTCGTTCATGGCCACCTCGTTGGTCAAAACACGCCCGACACACATCCGCCGGGTGTTAAAGATTCGAAGCCTGCCCCACGCCAACGTTCAAAACTTCGCCGCGCCCGGCCACGCCGACTAGAGTTACCGGGACGTTCCTTGCGCCAGATGAAAAATATACGTGCATGAGCGAACAACTATTTCGAACGGCAAATGTCGATCAATTCGCGGCGATCACTTTTCACGATCGCCCCCCAATTCGCGACGGAGCAACAGGCACATGGCAGCACTGCAGAACAGCACACTCGATGCGATGAAAAACAAACAAGCACAACTGCTGGGCGAATGGATCAACGGCCTGCAAGCCAGCGGCGCCACGCGCAATCTGAAAGACCACGACGTTCAGCAGCAAACCGGCGAATTTCTGCAATTGGTGGTCAACGGCCTGGAAAGCGACAACGGCACCAACATCAATGCCCCTGGTTGGGAATCGACGCGTCAGTTCCTCGAAAAACTGTCCCACAGCCGCGCCCTCCTCGGCCAGGATTCGCAGCAGACCGCCAGCTTCATCTTCGCCCTCAAAGGCCCGTTGTTTAACCTGCTCCAGAACCATTACAAAGACCAGCCTGCACTGCTCGCCGAACAACTTTGGGAAGTCTCCGAACTGCTCGACGCCTTCGGCATGCACACCATTCGCACCTTCCAGAAATCCCGCGAGGCGGTGATCAAGCGTCAACAGGAAGAACTGCTGGAACTCTCCACTCCGGTGGTCAAGCTGTGGGACGGCGTCCTGGCGCTGCCGATGATCGGCACCCTCGACTCCCAGCGCACGCAAGTGGTGATGGAATCGCTGCTGCAACGCATCGTCGACACCGGTTCGGAAATCGCCATCATCGACATCACCGGCGTGCCGACCGTCGATACCTTGGTCGCCCAACATCTGTTGAAAACCGTCACCGCGATCCGCCTGATGGGCGCCGACTGCATCATCAGTGGCGTGCGTCCGCAGATTGCGCAAACCATCGTCCACCTCGGCCTCAACCTGCAAGGCGTGGTGACCAAGGCCAATCTGGCCGACGCGTTGAAACTGGCCCTGACCCGTCTGGGTGTCAGCCTCGTCAAGACGGTATAAACATGGAACGTATCCCGATTCTCCAGATGGGCAAGTTCCTGCTGGTGACCATTCAGGTCGACATGCATGACCAGCTCGCCCTCACTTTGCAGGACGACTTGTCCGAGCGCATCAGCAAGACCTCGGCGCGCGGGGTGTTGATCGACATCTCGGCGCTGGACATGGTCGACTCGTTCATTGGCCGGATGATCAGCACGATCTCCGGCCTGTCGAAAATCATGGACGCCGAAACCATGCTGGTCGGCATGCAGCCGGCGGTGGCGATCACCCTGGTCGAACTGGGCCTGACGCTGCCCGGTGTCAGCACGGCATTGAACGTCGAGCGCGGGATGAAGCTGCTGCAGGAACGAGTAGACCGGCAATGACCGTACGCAGCAGCGGTACTCAACCCATCCACATCGAGCAGGATGTCGTGCTCGCGCGCCAGACCGCACGCAAACTGGCCACCGAATGCGGAATGCGCCTGATCGACCTGACGAAAATGGTCACGGCCGTCAGCGAGCTGGCGCGTAACACCATGGTTTACGGTGGTGGCGGCGACATGGACTGGCAGATTCTCGATGAAGATCACAAGGTCGGTCTGCGCTTGACCTTCCGCGACGAAGGCCCGGGTATTGCCGATATCAAGCTGGCGATGACTGACGGCTGGACGTCCGGCAGCGGCATGGGTCTGGGCCTGACCGGGGCGAAACGCCTGGTTGAAGAGTTCGAACTGGAAACAGAGCCCGGCAAGGGCACACGAATAACGATTACCCGATGGACATGAATATCAGCGGGTCGATGACCCAGGTTTTACTGATCGAGGACAGCAGCCAGATCGGCTACGCACGGCGTACGGCGCAACAACTGGCCGAACAGCATGGCTTCGACGAGCGCGATGCCGGGCGTGTGGCATTGGTGGCGACGGAGCTGGCGAGTAACGTGCTCAAGCACGCCAACCACGGTGAGATGCATCTGCGGGTGCTGCCGCGCATTGATGGTTTCGGCATTGAGTTGCTCGCCATCGACCGTGCTCAGGGGTTTGATTTGCAGGCCTGTATGCCCGACGGCTTCTCCACCGGAGGCACCCAAGGCATTGGCCTCGGCTCGATATCACGCCAGGCTGAAGTGTTTGATGTGTACGCCGATGCTCGTGGCGCGGTGTTACTGGCCCGGTTTTATCCACGCTCGGATCGCGAACCGGACATGCATTTTGGAGTCAGCCAGCACTCGCTGCACAACGATCCCGCCTGCGGCGATGTCTGGCACCTGGCGTATGACAACGGCAGCGTCAGCGCGCTGATCATCGACGGCCTCGGTCACGGTGAAGACGCCGAACGCGCCGGGCGGGCCGGAGCGCAAACCTTCGCTCTGATGCCTTTCGCCGAGCCGGTGATGCTGATGGAAGACATGCACCGCGACATGATCGGTACTCGCGGCGGCGCTGTCGCGTTTGCCCAATTCGATGCGCGGCGCGACAGCCTGACCTTCGCCGGCGTCGGCAACATCGGCGCCAGCCTGATCAACGCCGACAAGTCCCGCGGCCTCGCTTCGCACCCGGGCATTGTCGGCGTGCAATACCGGAAAGCCCGGCCCTTTGACTATGCTCACGTGAACGGACATCTATTGATCATGTACAGCGACGGCTTGCAGTCCCGTTGGAATCTTCAAGACTACCCCGGTCTGGTGCACCGCCACCCCGCCGTGATTGCCGCCGTCCTGCACCGCGACTTCTGTCGCGGGCGCGACGATGTAACGGTACTGGTCGTTGCCCTGGAGGCCGCCCATGGCTGAGTCGCCGATTCTGAGCAGCGCCGAGCAGGCTGCGCTGATTGCGCAGTTGCAGAGCGAAACCGCAGCCCTGCGCGAAGAACTCGATGAAACCAATCAGGGCGTGCTGGCGCTGTACGCTGAACTCGACATACAGGCTGAGGAACTGCGCCAGGCTTCGGATCTGAAAAGCCGCTTTCTGTCGTACATGAGCCACGAATTTCGCACGCCACTGGGTTCGATCCTGAGCATCAACAGCCTGCCCGCCGACGAACTCGACGGCCCGCTCAGTCCCGAGCAACACAAGCAGGTAGCGTTCGTCAGCACGGCTGCGCGCGAACTCAGCGACATGGTCGATGACCTGCTCGATCTGGCGAAGATCGAGGCCGGACGCATCAGCATTTCCCCGGCGTGGTTCGACATGTTCGATCTGTTCTCTGCCCTGCGCGGGATGTTTCGGCCGATTGTCGACGCCAGCGCCGTGGACCTGATCTTCGAGGAACCGGTCGGTTTGCCGCGTTTGTATACCGACGACAAGAAGCTCGCGCAGATTCTGCGCAATTTCATTTCCAACTCGCTGAAGTTCACCACGCGAGGCGAAGTACGGGTTTCCGCACGGCTCGAAGGTGCGGACAAGGTGCGTTTTGCCGTCAGTGACACCGGCATCGGTATCGCACCAGAGCTGCATGGTGCATTGTTCGAGGACTTTTCCCAGGTCGACTCGCCGTTGCAGAAACGTCTGCGCGGCACCGGGCTGGGCCTGTCGCTGTGTAAACGCTTCGCCGCCCTGCTCGGCGGTGAAGTCGGGCTGGAAAGCACGCCGGGGGTCGGCTCGACCTTTTTCGTGATCATTCCGCTGGCGATCGCTCTGGAGAACGTCGATGAAACGTGACATCCGCCTGTTGATCGTCGACGACAACGTCGCCACCCGCTACGCCCTGCGCCGACGGCTGGAGCGTCACGGCTACGAGGTGCTGGAGGCCGGCACCGGCGGCGAGGGGCTGGCGCTGATCGACAGCGAAGCGCTCGATGCGTTGATTCTCGACGTCAATCTGCCGGACATGAGCGGCTTCGACATCGTGCGCAAACTGCGCGCAGATACCCGCACGGCGCTGCTACCCGTTATTCATGTGTCAGCTGCGTCGATCCAGACCGGCGACATCATCACCGGCCTCGACGCCGGTGCCGATGCCTACCTGATTCACCCGGTTGACCCGGATGTGCTGCTGGCCACCCTGCGCACGTTGCTGCGAGTACGCGACACGGAAAATGCCCTGCGCGAAAGTGAAGCGCGGTTTCGCGAGATTTTCGTCAACGTCTCCGCACCGATCGCGGTGCTCGATGCCAGCCTCAAGGTGCACGAATGCAACCATGCCTTCACACAACTGATTCTCGACAATCGGGATCCGCAGGCCCTGCGTGAATGCTTCCCCGAAGATCAGAGCGCCATCCTCAATGAGCTGCGCCTGCGTCTGGTCGATGGCGAGCGCTGGAAAGGCACGCTGAACATGCGCGTGCAGGGCGAGATCCGCGAGACCGAGTGGCAGATTTCCCCGTACCGCACGCCCGAACTGAGCCTGGTCTTCGTTGAGGACGTTACCGTGCACCGCCACCGCGAGCGCTCGCATCTGGCGCGCCTGGACGACACCACCACGCAACTGGCCAAGGAAACCGCCGAGCGCGTGCGCGCCGAGGCGCAGTTGCTGCAAGTGCAGAAAATGGATGCGCTGGGCAAGCTCACGGGCGGTATTGCTCACGACTTCAACAACCTGCTGACCGGGATCATCACCAGCCTGGAACTGATCCAGAAACGCGTTGCCGATCAGCGTCTGGACAAGGTGCAGTTTTATAGCGAAGCGGCGCTGAATTCAGCAATGAGTGCCGCCTCGCTGACCCATCGCTTGCTGGCCTTTGCCCGTCAGCAACCGCTGGACACACGGCCGGTCGACATCAACGAGCAAGTCCGTTCGCTGGAAGAGTTGCTGGGGCGCACCATCGGTGAGCGAATCACCCTCAAGCTTGAATTGACCAGCAAACCGGCAATCGCGCTGGTCGACCCGGTGCAGCTGGAAAGCGCGGTGTTGAACCTGGTAATCAACGCCCGCGATGCGCTGCCGGCGGGCGGCAATATCTGGGTCAACACCTACGCCGCCTACTCCCACGGTGATCCGAATATGGCCGATGGCGCCTACGTGGCGCTGTCGGTGCGCGACGACGGTACGGGCATCGAGCACAACGTCATCGACAAAGTCTTCGATCCGTTTTTCACCACCAAACCGTTGGGCCAGGGCACGGGGTTGGGGTTGTCGACGATCTATGGTTTTGCCCGTCAGTCGGGCGGTGACGCACACATCCGCAGTGTCGCGCGGCGCGGCACCGAAGTGACCATCATGTTGCCGGCCAGCACCGACCCGACGGGCGCCGATATCCCTGCTCCCGTGGTCGATCCGCCAGGCAGCGGTGAGCATGTACTGATTGTCGAGGACATGCCGTCGGTGCGCATGTTTGTCACTGAGGTGCTGGAGGACGCCGGTTATCGCTGCACCCAGGCGGCGGATATCGAAACAGCGCTGGAGCGATTGCAGAATGATGCGTCGATCAACCTGTTGCTGACCGACGTTGGCCTGCCGCGCATGAGTGGACGCGAGCTGGCGGATGTCGCGCGGGGCTGGCGTGAGGGATTGCCGATACTGTTCATGACCGGGTATGCGGAGACGGCGATCAATCGTCAGGTGTTTCTGGGCAGTGGTATGGACATGCTGGTCAAGCCGTTTCAGATCAGCGAATTATTGGATAAGGTTCGCCGCACCCTTGATGGTGCCTGATCCAATGTGGGAGCGAGCCTGCTCGCGAAGGCGTCAGATCAGTGACTACATCTATGACTGACACTCCGCTTTCGCGAGCAGGCTCGCTCCCACAGGGGGCTTGTGTGTACTGATATCCAGTTCACACCACAAAACCTGTGGGCGCCAGTCGGAACACCGCAATTACCGGCTCAACGCTCTAGCCAAAAACGGTGCCGTCCTGCTCTTCTTGCTCGCCGCAACCTTCTGCGGCGTGCCCGCCACGACAATCCTGCCGCCCTGATCCCCCGCCCCCGGCCCGATGTCGATCACCCCGTCACTCTGCGCCACCACGCGCATTTCGTGCTCGACCACGATCACCGTGTGCCCCGCCGTCACCAGCGTATCCAGTTGTTCCAGCAACCGGTCGACATCACGCGGATGCAGCCCGGTGGTCGGTTCATCCAGCACATACAAGGTCGCGCCGCGCTGATTACGCTGCAACTCGGTAGCCAGTTTGATCCGCTGCGCTTCACCGCCGGACAGCTCCGTGGCCGGCTGGCCCAGGCGCAGATAACCCAGGCCAATATCGCGCAGCACTTCCAGTGAACGACGAATCCCCGCTTGCTCGGCAAACACCGTCACCGCTTCATCGACAGTCAATTGCAGCACCTGCGCAATGCTCAAACCCTCCCAGAGAATCGCCAGCGTCTGCGGGTTGTAGCGCGCACCATGGCAGGTCGGGCACGGTGCATAGACGCTGGGCATGAACAACAACTCGACACTGACAAAGCCCTCACCTTCGCAGATGGCGCAACGGCCCTTGGCGACGTTGAAGGAGAACTGCCCGGCGTCATAACCCGCCGCCCGTGCAGCGTCGGTCGCGGCGTAGAGTTTGCGCACGTTGTCGAACAGCCCGGTGTAGGTCGCCAGATTGGAACGTGGCGTACGGCCGATGGGTTTCTGGTCGACCTGCACCAGTCGCTTGATCGACTCCAGCCCGGACGTGACCTGGCCGCTGCTGACCTGCGGGGCGTCGTCTTCAAGGCTGAGTTCTTCAGGCTCGCTGTCCACCGTCGGCCGCCCCAACTGCGCGCCGACCAGTTCCAGCAAGGCCTGACTGACCAGGCTCGATTTGCCGGAACCGGACACGCCGGTCACCGACGTGAAGCAGCCCAACGGAAATTCGGCACTGAGGTTGTTCAGATTATTGCGGGTGATGCCCTCAAGCTTCAGCCACGCCGTCGGTTTACGTGCCGTTCTTGTCTGACGTTGCGATTCGGCAAACAGATAAGCACGAGTCTGCGATTGCTCGATCTCGGCCGGACCGGCGGGCGGGCCGCTGTACAGCACCTGCCCACCCTGCTCGCCGGCTGCCGGGCCGACATCGATCAGCCAGTCGGCGCGGCGCATGGTTTCCAGGTCATGCTCGACCACAAACAGCGTGTTGCCGTCCGCCTTCAAGCGCTGCAAGGCTTCGAACAACGCTTCGCCATCGGCTGGATGCAAACCGGCGGAAGGTTCGTCGAGCACATAAATCACACCAAACAACTGCGAGCCCAATTGTGTCGCCAGGCGCAAGCGCTGCAACTCACCCGACGACAGCGTTGGCGTACTGCGCTCCAGCGCCAGATAACCGAGGCCCAGATCGGTCAGCGTGCTGACCCGCTCCAGCAGATCCTCGGCAATGCGCTGCGCTGCCAGACGTTTCTCCAGCGACAGATTTGGCGTGTCGCGCACGTCGGGCGCGCTGCCGTGCCCGCTGGCGCCATGGGCCACACGCTGCTGACGGGCCTCGCGGGTTTGCGCGTGGCTCAAGGTCTCACCGGTTTCTTCGGCCTGCTGCAGATAACTGGCCGCCGCCACCGGCCGTAATACCTCGGCCACTTGCAATAACGGCATCTGCGACAACTCGCCAATGTCGTACCCGGCAAACGTCACTGACAACGCCTCACGCTTCAAACGCTTGCCGTCACACAACGGGCAAGGGCTGCCGAGCATGAACTGCGAAACGCGTTTCTTCATCAACGCACTTTGCGAATGAGTAAAAGTGTGCAGGATGTAGCGCCGGGCACCGGTGAAGGTGCCCTGATAACTCGGCTCCATCTTGCGTTTGAGGGCGACGCGGGTTTCTTCCGGGGTCAGCCCGGCGTACACCGGCACGGTCGGGGTTTCTTCGGTGAAGAGAATCCACTCGCGCTGTTTTTTCGGCAGCTTTTTCCACGGGATGTCGACGTCGATGCCCATGGTCACGAGGATGTCGCGCAGATTCTGCCCCTGCCACGCCAGCGGCCAGGACGCCACGGCGCGCTGGCGGATGGTCAGGCTCGGATCGGGCACCATCAGCGCCTCGGTGACTTCATAGACGCGGCCGAGGCCATGGCACTCCGGGCAGGCGCCTTGCGGGGTGTTCGGCGAAAAATCCTCGGCGTACAACATCGGCTGCCCCGGCGGATAACTGCCGGCGCGCGAATACAGCATGCGGATCAGGCTCGACAACGTGGTCACGCTGCCCACCGACGAGCGCGTGCTCGGTGTGCCGCGTTGCTGTTGCAGGGCCACGGCCGGCGGCAGGCCTTCAATCGAGTCGACATCCGGTACGCCAACCTGATCGATCAGCCGTCGCGCGTACGGCGCCACCGATTCGAAGTAACGGCGCTGGGCTTCGGCATACAAGGTCGAGAACGCCAACGAGGATTTGCCCGAACCGGACACCCCGGTAAACACCACGAGAGCATCGCGGGGAATGTCGATATCGACGTTCTTAAGGTTGTGTTCACGGGCGCCGCGCACCCGGACCATGCCGGTGGGCGCTTTGGAGGTGCGTTTGGAAGTCATCGACCTGCCTTGGTGAAGGAATGTTCAGCGCTCAGTTGCCGAGAACCAACCGGATCATCTGCAACAAGGCTTCGGGGCTGTACGGTTTGCCGAGCAAATGGGTGTCGGGACTCAACTGGTGATTGCGCGAGATGATGTCGCGGGTGTGGCCGGAGGTGAACAGCACCGCCACCGGCGGCGTCTGCACCGTGGACCAGGCAAACAGGTCCGAGCTTTTGATCAGCCCCGGCATGACCACGTCGGTGAAGATCAGGTCGACTTCGGTACCTTCCAGGAGCATTTGCATGGCCGCATCGCCGTGGCCGGCGGTCAACACGCGGTAACCCTCCTCGCGCAACAACTCGACCACCGAAGCGCGCACCGCGTCGTTGTCTTCGACCACCAGAATCGTCTCGTGGCCGCCACTCTGCTGCCGTTGCAGATTGGGTGATTCATCAAGGATCGGTCGCAGACTACGCGGGAAATACAATTGCACCCGCGTGCCCTCGCCAACGGTACTGACGATCTCGACGTGGCCGCCACTCTGCTTGACGAAGCCGAACACCATGCTCAGGCCCAGCCCGGTGCCCTGGCCGTCGGCCTTGGTGGTGAAAAACGGTTCGAACACTTGCTCGAGAATGCCCGGCGCAATGCCGGCGCCGGTGTCACTGACGGCAACGCGAACAAACTCGCCGGGGACGATGCCTTTACCGGCGCAGAACTCGCGATCGAGGCGCACGTTGGCGGCGCTGAGCGCAATGGTGCCCTCGCCCTTCATCGCATCACGGGCATTGATCGCCAGGTTGAGAATGGCGTTTTCCAACTGGTTGCGGTCGACGTTGATATGCCACGGTTGCTGCGGCAGCTGCACATCGATCTGAATGGTTTCGCCCAGGGCTCGCTGCAGCAATTCGCCGACACCTTCGAAGATCTGCCGCGGATTGCACACTGCCGGCGACAACGGCTGACGCCGGGCAAACGCGAGCAATTGCGAGGACAGCTTGGCACCGCGTTCGACCGCCGCCAGCGACGCACTGACCCGGCGTTGCACGTTGGCATTGTTCGGTTCGTGACGTGCAAGCAGATGCAGATTGCCGGCGATCACTTGCAGCAGATTATTGAAGTCGTGAGCGACGCCGCCGGTCAGCCCGCCAATCGCTTCGAGCTTCTGTGACTGGCGCAACTGCTCTTCCGCCGCCAGCCGCGCCTCGACTTCTTCGCCGACGCGCTGTTCGAGGTTGCGGGTAAATTTGAGCAGGGACTCTTCGGCAATCTTGCGCTCATGAATGTCGATCAGCACGCCGGGGAAGCGCAACGGCTTGCCGTGCTCGTCGAACTCGCAACCGCCGCTGGCCAGCACCCACAGATAACTGCCGTCGCTGCGCCGGACGCGGTATTCAGCGTTATACGGCTCGCCGGTCTGCACGGAATGGGTGATGCGCTCTTGTACCCAGGCGTGGTCATCGGGATGGATGCGCGACTCGGCAATATCCTGGGCCAGATTGCTCAGGTCATGATCCGGCGGATAAGAGAACGTGCGGGCGAAACGCTCGTCTGCCGAGAGCGTGTTGTTTTTCACGTCCCAGACAAACGAGCCAAGCAAGGCCCCGGCATTCAACGCCAGACGGACCCGCTCATTATCGGCGCGGTAGGCTTGTTCCGCCGCCTGCCGCCGGCGTTCGGAGTGCACGAACTCGGTGGTTTCTACCACCATCGCCATGACCCCGGCCGGCTTGCCGTCATCATTGGCCACCGGGCTGTAATACAGATCCATCCAGACGTCTTCGGGGACGCCATCGCGCAACAACACCAATTCTTTGTTGCGGAAGGACAAGGTGCCGCCCGCCAGGCAGGTGTCGACCACGTGTCGATTGAATTCAGCGACTTCCGGCCAGCCCAGTTCCACTGGCGAACCGAGCAGATACGGATGGCGACCACCGGCAAATTTCGAATAGGCATCGTTGTAGATCATGTACCCGGCATAGCCCCAGAGCATGACCATCGGCAGCGGCGACGCCAGCATCAGTTGCACCGCGCTGCACAGACTGGCCGGCCAGCCATTGAGCGGACCGAGTTCGGTGTGGCTCCAGTCGAACGCACTGATGCGCCCGGCCATTTCGCCTTTCCAGCCCTCACAACCATGGCTATCGGATAAAAACTGCATCGACTGACTCAGTGTCCTGTGGTGATTGCCCGATATATCGCGACGCCATAACGACGCGACGCCCGTCTGTTTCGAGCGTCTTGCGTCGTATTGGTTTCATTAGAGGTATAGCCGATTTCATCGCCGTTCGGGGACTAGACCCCGATCAAGTGTTTGAGCGGATGGTAGCCAGTTTTCATCTTCGCGGCGACGTCGAGAATGGCCTTCTCGATGCCGTTCAAATGCATGCAGGTCAGCTCGATGGCGGCGCTCTGATTGCCGGCCTCGATGTATTCGATCAGGCGCAGGTGTTCGTCATCGCGGCACACCTCGTGGCTGTCATCGTCCAGCGCAGCAGCATACAGCGAGGCACGAGAAATCAGCTTCTGGAACCAGTCGAGCAGCACCGGATTATTCAGACTGCGCGCCAGTTTGATGTGGAACTCGCCAAGCAGATGGATCAGCCGTTCGTGGTCACCGGCGGCGTGGGCTTCGTCTTCCAGCAGCAGGTGTTCGCGCAGGTCCTGCATCGCCGCGCCGTCCTTGCGCCGGCACAATTCTGTGACGATACCGATTTCGATCAGCCGCCGGGTTTCGAACAGCGAACGGATCTCTTCGTTGCTCGGCAGCGACACCGATGCCCCTTTATTGGGCTCGGTGGTGACCAGACCATCGGCCTCCAATTGCTTCAATGCGGCGCGCACCGATGTGCGGCTGACATTAAATAACTCGGCCAGCGAGGCCTCACCCAGTTTCATCCCCGGGCGCAACGAACGCTTGCTGATTGCCTCGTAGACCCCTTGGTAGACGCGGTCGACCGTGGTTTCCGGTTTCTTGTCGGTCATTCGAACACTCCTTTAGCGTCAGGCAACCAGCCCCGGCGATGCCTGGCCATGGAAAAAGGGCGGCAGACGCAGGTTAATCCGGGCCTTGGCAAATTGCATTCATATATTGCATACCGACGGAGGATGGCGCTGAACATCGGTCAATTGGGCCTGGATGCGATCGGGCGCATGGGTGGCCATGGCTATGCGCGAACCCGCGATTACTCCGATCTGCCGACCCGCTCGTTGCAAGCGTGGACGGAAGCACCGGAGGGGCTAGCGGTTTTGGCCCGAGCCCAAATAATCCAACAGAGAAACGCATCCCCCCCTGTGGGAGCGAGCCTGCTCGCGAAAGCGGTATATCAGACAAATAATCTTTGAATGACAGACCGCCTTCGCGAGCAGGCTCGCTCCCACAGGGATTATGTCGTTTCTTAGTCCGTGCCGTATTTCGGCGAACGCGGGCCGTATAGCAGGCCTGCCCGGTGTCCGGCCGAGAGCAGACGATTGCTCGCCACACCGGCAATCGGGTAGCCGGCATCGGTGGAGCTGTTGATGATCTGCTTCACTGCCGCCGAGATCAGCATGCCGACGATACCGCCGGCATTGCTATTGCCGCCCTCTTCGCTCGACGCCCGGGCCGAACCGGTCCACAGCGTCGTGCCGCTTTTCAGGTCGACCAGTTTCGCCGTCGCGGTCACTGCCGTTTCGCTGCTGATCACCATGTAACGCGTACCGTATTCGGTCACGGTGATGTACAGCGCAGCGTCCGCACCGAAGATCTCCTTCAGTTTGCTCGGCGGGGCCTGATGGATATCGTCCGGGGTGGTCAGACCGTTCTGGCGGAACGTCTCGTCAACCAGCGCGATCGGCAGCACGTAATAACCGGCTTCGGCCAGTGGGAAGGTCACCTGCGACAACAGGCTGTACGACGCTTTCACATCCGGCGAAGTGTTCAGCGGAGGCAGCACCAGAATGGTTTTCGGCCGCGCCTGGTTGTAGGCCGAGTAATCCACGGTCTTGGGTGCAACGCAGCCACCCAGCACGGTAAGGGCCAGACCGGCGGCCAGCAGTTTCAAGGTGCGCGCGATCATTTCGCGTCTCCGCTCTTGGCGTTTTTGAGCAGGAAATCCATGTACGTCCCGGACTCGGGGAACAGGGTTTTCTCGGTTTTGAACTGCTGCACCATCTGGTCGTCCTTGCCCATGCTCAGATAGAGCAGGCCAAGGTGCGCGTGGTAACCCGGCGGTACGGCCTTGCCGGTGGAGCGGATTTTCTGCAGGTCACGTTCCAGCGCTTCGGCCTGGGCTTCTTTCGGCTCTTCGCCTTTGAAGTATTCGTAGACCTGGGGCTCGTAACCTTCCCACTGGTATAGGGTTTGCGGGCCGGAGGCACAGCCGGCCAGCAAGGCACTGGCGGCCAGCGTCAGCGCCATTAACGAGCGCGACAAATTCAGAGTCATGGGGTGTTGCTCCTTGCAATGGGCGTCGATCAGTTGCCCGGTTTCCAGGCACCGGCGTTCATGCCATCGACCAGACGATTGATCGCCTCGCGCATGGCCAGATCCAGTACTTTGCCGTTGAGGGTGGAGTCGTACGCAGCGGTGCCGCCGAAGCCGATGATTTCGCGGTTGGACAAGGCGTATTCGCCGGCGCCCTGGGTCGAATAGACCACTTCGGAAGTGCTGATGTTGACGATGTTCAGGTTGACCTTGGCGTAGGCCACTTGAGTCTTGCCACGGCCAAGAATGCCGAACAACTGGTGATCGCCAGTCTCTTTGCGGCCGAACTCGGTGACGTCACCGGTGACCACATAGTCAGCGCCTTTCAAGCGTTGGGCCTGGCCCTTGATCGCGGCTTCCTGCTGGATTTCACCCATGTTGTCGCGATCCAGCACGCTGAAGCGGTTGGTCTGTTGCAAGTGGGTGATGAGGATGGTCTTGGCCTGACCGCCGAGACTGTCAACGCCGTCGGAGAAGATCCCGCGCATGTAGCTGGAACGGTTGTCGAACTTGCCCACGGCCATTGGCACGCGAACGCCGGTCCAGACTTGAGTGGCGCTTTCAACCTTGGCCACCGGCAGCGCGCGGGAGCTCTCGGTGGCGCAACCGGCGAGTGTGCCGGCAATCGTGCCGAGCACAGCAATCGCGACGCCTGAAACCAGCATCCGGGAGATCATTCTCACTGAATATTCCTTTTGAAAAACGGGGATGTCCCACCACGGCAATGCGCGGCAGGAGTTGAAAAGGGGCGGCATTATGACAAAGTGCCATCATTCGCGACAGGTTTTTTTGACGCCAGTGAATTGGCTGTTCCGGACTTGATCGTTCCCACGCTCTGCGTGGGAACGATCAGAGATCCCTTGTGGGAGCGAGCCTGCTCGCGAAAGCGGTATGTCAGAAGAATCATCTTTGACTGATAGATTGCTTTCGCGAGCAGGCTCGCTCCCACTGGGGGGTGTGTTTGGCTTGGGGGATGGGATCAATGGAAATCGCGGCTCTGCACGCGAATGCCATTGAGCAACGGGCTGAGGTCGCTCAGTCGGCCAGCGATCAGGTGGCGTACTTCGCCTTCGCGCTCCCAGCGGCCATCGACCTTGAGCAATTGCGAACCGACCAGCACTTGCCGCTGACGCTCGGCCAGCTCCCGCCAGACCACCACGTTGACGTTGCCAAACTCGTCTTCCAGGGTCACACACGTCACGCCACTGGCAGTGCCCGGTCGTTGCCGTCCCGTCACCAGCCCGGCAATGCTCACCGGCCGGCCGTGCTCGACCTCAAGCAATTCCTGCGAACTACGACAGCGCCGCGCCTTGAGTTCACCGCGCAACAGCGCCAGTGGATGCGGCCCCAACGTCGTGCCGACGGTGCTGTAATCGGCGTGCAGATCCTCGCCAACGCTGGGTTTGGGCAGCAGTACTTCCGCCTCCTCCTGACTCGGCAGCCCGGCAAACAGACCCAGCTGTTTCTGCACCCCGGCGACTTCCCAGCGCGCGCGATGACGATGCCCGGCCAAACCGCGCAACGCCCCGGAATCGGCCAGCAATGCCTGCGCCCGACTGTCGAGCGCCGCCCGCTCGCCCAGGTCGGCAACATCGGCAAACGCCCCACGCGCCCGCGCCGCCTCAATGCGTCGCGCGTCGTCTTCACGAAAGCCTTTGATCATGCGCAGGCCCATGCGGATCGCTGGTTGCGCCGCCGTGGTGGTTTCCAGGCTGCAATCCCAATCACTGGCGCGCACGTCGACCGGGCGGATCTGCAACTGATGCCGGCGCGCATCCTGGAGAATCTGGTCCGGGCTGTAGAAGCCCATCGGCCAGCTATTGATCAGCGCACAGGCGAACGCCGCCGGTTCGTGGCACTTGAGCCAGCAACTGGCATAGGTCAGCAAGGCGAAACTGGCGGCATGGGATTCGGGGAAGCCGTAGCTGCCGAAGCCTTTGATCTGCTCGAAAATCTGCGCGGCGAATTCCGGCGTGTAGCCGTTTTTCTTCATGCCGGCGGCGAGGCGTTCCTTGTGCGGTTCGAGTCCGCCGTGGCGTTTCCACGCCGCCATGGAGCGGCGCAACTGATCGGCCTCGCCGGGGCTGTAATCGGCGGCGACAATGGCGATCTGCATCACCTGTTCCTGAAACAGCGGCACGCCGAGGGTTCTTTCCAGAACGACCTTGAGTTCTGGCGACGGATAGGTTTCCTCTTCTTCTTTATTGCGGCGGCGCAGGTACGGATGGACCATCCCGCCCTGAATCGGCCCCGGGCGGACGATGGCCACTTCGATCACCAGATCGTAGAACTTCGCCGGTTTCAGACGCGGCAGCATCGACATCTGCGCCCGTGACTCGATCTGGAACACGCCGATGGTGTCGGCGCGGCTGATCATCTCGTAAGTCGGTTTGTCTTCAGGCGGAATCGTCGCAAGACTCAGATCAAGATTGCGATGGCGGCGCAGCAGGTCGAAGCAACGACGAATCGCGCTGAGCATGCCGAGGGCGAGGATATCCACCTTGAGCAGGCCGACCGCGTCGAGGTCGTCCTTGTCCCTCTGGATGATCGTGCGATCGGCCATCGCGGCGTTTTCCACCGGCACCAGCGTGTCCAGCGGCTGCTCGGAAATCACGAAACCACCGGGGTGTTGCGACAGGTGCCGGGGGAAGCCGATCAACTGCCCGGTCAGGCTCAGCACCCGGCGCAGCACCGGGCTGTCCGGGTCGAAGCCGCCTTCGAGCAAACGCGCGACCGGCGGCGTTTCATCGCTCCAGTGGCCGCAGCAATCAGCCAATGCATTGATCTGATCCAGCGGCAGGCCCAAGGCCTTGGCCACATCACGCACCGCGCCGGCGGCGTGGTAAGTGCTGACCACCGCCGTCAGCGCCGCGCGACCACGGCCGTAACGGCGAAACACGTATTGCAGGACTTCTTCGCGGCGCTCGTGTTCGAAGTCGACGTCGATGTCCGGCGGTTCGTTACGCTCCTTGGACATAAAGCGTTCGAACAGCAGTGTGGTGCGATCCGGGTCGATTTCGGTGATGCCCAAGGCAAAACACACCGCCGAGTTGGCCGCCGAGCCCCGGCCCTGATAGAGGATTTTTTGCTCACGAGCAAAGCGCACCACGTCATGCACGGTGAGGAAGTAGCTTTCGTAGCCGAGTTCGGCGATCAGCTTCAGCTCTTTGTTGATCTGCCTCAGCACCTTGAAGGGCGCGCCCTTCTTCCAACGCCAGGCGATGCCTTCCTTGGTCAGTTGCCGTAGCCAGGAACTGGCGCTATGTCCCTCGGGGACCAGTTCCTTGGGATATTGATAACGCAATTCGCCCAGATCAAAGGTGCAGCGTCGGGCCAGACGCACCGACTCATCCAGCAAGGCCTGCGGATACAACTCGCGCAACACCTCGACGCTGCGCAAATGTCGCTCGCCATTGGGGTGCAAACGCAACCCGGCTTCGGCCACCGGCACGTGATGCCGGATCGCCGTCATGGTGTCCTGCAAGGCGCGGCGGCCACGGGCGTGCATGTGCACATCACCGCTGGCCACAGCGGGAATCTGCAACTCGGCGGCCAGCCCCAACAACGCCGCCAGCCGCTGCTGATCGTCCTGGCCACGATGCAATTGCACCGCCAGCCACAAGCGTTCGGCGAAGGTCTGCTGCAGCCAACGGCCCTCTTCCACGTCATCGAGTGAATCCGGCACCCACAACACCAGCAACCCCGGCAACGACTCGGCGAAGTCTTCGCGCAACACCTGATACTGGCCTTTCTGCGTGCGCCGCCGCGCGCGGGTGATCAAACCGCACAGCGTTTGATAACCCGCCAGGTTCTCCACCAACAGCACCAGTTTCGGGCCGTTTTCGATGCGCACTTCACTGCCGATGATCAACGGCAGCTCAACGGATTTCGCCGCTTGCCAGGCGCGGACGATCCCGGCCAGCGTGCATTCATCGGTGATCGCCAGTGCCTGATAGCCGTGCTTTTTTGCCCGTTGAAACAGTTCCAGCGCACTGGACGCACCGCGCTGAAAACTGAAGTTCGACAGGCAGTGCAGTTCGGCATAACCGTCGTTCATGCAAACCAGCCCTGCAGCCACAACGGACCGCCCTCACCCACCGCGCGATAAGCCCAGCCCTGTTGGCCGGCGCGGTTCTGGATCAGGTAATAATCGCGGCGCACATCGTCACCGTCCCACCAGCCGGATTCGATGCGTTCCGGACCCATGAGAATCCGCGCCGAACCCTCCGCCACACTCTGCGGTTCACCCAATAACCAGCCCGGACGCTGCACATTCGGCAAGCCTGCGCAGCGTTGTTTGTCGACGCCGTGCTGCCACGCGCACTCCGGACGATGATCGGCCTGAAAGCGCAGCCCCTGCACGGCGTCATCGCCCAAGCGTGCACGCAGGCGTTCGCGCAATTGCTCCCAAGGCAAGGTCTGCTGCGGACGGTCGTCGAACAGTTCCTGAAACTGTGGCACGAAGCTCGGCAGGTCCTCGGCACGCAGACGAAAGCCACGCACGGGCGCCTCGACCTGCACCTGTTCCAGCCGCCCGCGCGCCAGTTCAAACAGCATCGCCGGATCACGTTCGGCGCTGAGCAAACCGACTTTGATTACGCTGTCCGGCAGCCCGGCGTGTTCCAGGTGCAGGTCGAAACGCTGCACGCCGCTGTCGCGCCCGCAGAGGAACGCCGACAGATCGCCAGTCAAACGCCGTAGCGGGAACAGCAGCGCCTGATGGGATTGCACGTCAAAGTTGAGTTCGATGCGCACATCGAAACGATCGGGCGGCAAGTAAAATTCCAGCGCCAAGGGTCGCGCACCGAACAAGGTGTCGAGGTGCTTGAGCATCTGCGCTTCGAAGCGTCGGGCCAGCGCCTGACGCGGCAGGCTCTGCACCTGAGTGAGGTTGCGCAAGCCCATGCGCGACAACGCCGTGGCCACGCTCGGCTCCAGGCCGACACGGTCGACGGGCAACTGGCCGAGGTGATGCTGCAAGGCTTCGCCGTCCGGCACCACCAAGCCGTCGTAAGCATTGGCCAGTACCCGCGCCGCCACCGGATTCGGTGCGGCAACGATGCGATGGCGAAAGCCCAGATCGCTCAGTTCCTTGCGCAACCGTGCTTCAAACTGCGCCCAGGAACCGAACAGACCCAGGCTCGATTCGATCTCGAACACCACGGCGCGCGGGTAATGCACGCTGACCTGCGCGCTGAAACCGTAGGCCCACGCGGCAAGAAACTGCTGCCAGTGCTCGACCTCGGCCACCTCGTAATCGACGGTGGCAAACCCTTTGCTCATCGCTTGGGCGGCGGTCATCGACTGGCCAGCGCGCAACCCGAGTTTGCGCGCCGCCGGGTTGACTGCTTGCAGCACCCGGCGCTGGGCCGGGCCGCTGAGCAGCACCAACGGTTCATCGGGATCTGGGCGCTGACGCAGCACGGCGTCAAGGGCCAATTGCGGAAACAGAATACACACCCAGCGCATGGCGACCTCAGTGACCCACGGCAAAGGCAATCGGCGCCGCACGCGCCAAACCGCCACGGCACTTGAGCACGCGCAACTGCGCGGGTTTGGCATCGATGGCGATCCGTAATGCCGCCGGTGACGGGTTGACCGCCTCGCTCAACGGGCGCCAGGCAAACGCCAGGGTCTGACCGGTTTCCGCCGCCACCTGCAAACGCCGCAACGCACGATCATCGGCCTTGTGCGGCCAGCACAGCACCGCGCCGCAACTGCCTGAGCGCAGGCATTGTTCCGCCGCCCACAAGGCATCGCGCTCGCTGGCCTGAATCACCGACAACTGGCGCAGATCGACTCCGGCGTTTTCCCACGCCTGCGGGTACGGCACGAATGGCGGCGCCACCAGTACGATGCGCTCGCCCGCCGCCGACAACCGCGCCAGCGTCGGCCAGACCAGTTGCAGCTCGCCGACACCGGGGCCGGCCAAGAGGATTTCGCTCAGCGCCGCCTCCGGCCAGCCACCGCTGGGCAATGCTGCGTCCAGCGCGGCGTGCCCGGTCGGTTGCGGACTGGCGGCCGGCGGCGCAGGCCGGCCCCTCCAGACCTGGCCGCCATTGAACAGCGTATCCAACGCAACGACGGCGCCCATCAGCCTTGCCTCACCAGACCGCAGAACACCCCTTCGATGGCCAGATCCTGATCGTCACGCACGACAATCGGCTGGTACGCCGGGTTGCGCGGCAACAGCCGTACCTTATCGCCGAGCCGTTCGAAGCGTTTGATGGTGACTTCGCCGTCGAGCCGCGCCACGACAATCTGGCCGTTGAGCGCCTCGAGATTGCGCTTCACGCCGACCAGATCACCGTCGAGGATGCCGTCCTCGATCATCGAATCGCCCTGCACCCGCAGCATGTAGTCGGGTGCGCGCGAGAACAGCGCCGGGTCGAGCATCAAACGGCTATGGATGTCGGCATCGGCGCCAATCGGCGCACCGGCAGCGACGCGGCCGAGCACAGGGATGTCGAGCAGCTCCGGGCGCGGCGGTTGCCCGAGCAGGCGAATGCCCCGGGCCTGATGCGGATTGACTTCGATAAACCCGGCTTCGGTGAGCGCGAGCACGTGCTTGCGCGCCACGCTGCGCGAGGCAAAACCAAAAGCCTCGCTGATTTCAGCGAGGCTTGGGGGCTGACCGTGTTCGGCGATTCGATCGCGGATAAAGGTCAGAATGGCGGTACGGCGGGGAGTCAGGTTCGTCATGGAGTACATTTGTACTCCTGTAGGATTTTCCTGACAAGCGCCGCAGGTCGGCCCACCCCACGTTGATCGTTCCTACGTTCTTGATCGTTCCCACGCTCTGCGTTGGAATGCCTCTAGGGACGCTCTGCGTCCAGTGACGCGGAGCGTCACGGGCTGCATTCCCACGCCGGAGCGTGGGAACGATCAGTGCGTGGGTGTTAGCCAAGGCCGCGTTCTGCGAGATATGCGGCGATGTAATCGATGAAGGCGACGACCTTGGCCGTAGCCCGGCGGTGGCTCGGGTACACCGCCAGAATATGCGGGCCAAACGTATCCGGATCGATCTCGTAATCCGCCATGACCCGCACCAGTCGCCCGTCGGCAATGTACGGCGCAGCGCTCCACAGCGGCGTGTGCAGCAAACCACGCCCGGCAAAAGCACTCGCCAGCAACAAATCGTAATTATCACTGCGCAATCGCGGCGCCGCCGGTTGCGCCAGGCTCAGGCGCTGCCCGTCGCGCTCGGCCCACCAGAATTCGCGGCTGAGCAACGGGTGCTGATACAGCAGCCATTCGTGCTGTTCAAGGGTCTGCGGATTGACCGGCAAGCCCTTGCGTGCGAGGTACTCCGGGCTGCCGCACAATGCCAGACGATTGCTGCCCACCACCCGCGCAATCAGCCCCGGCAAATCATCGTGACCCTCACGCAGCGCCAGGTCATAACCACTTTCCAGCAGATTGACGAACGCATCGCACAGATCCACTTGCAGGCTGATCTGCGGGTATTGCTGCAAAAATCCGTCACACACCTGATCGAGAAACGCCCGCCCATAGGCCAGCGGGGCGGTGATTTTCAGGCTGCCACGCAAACCGTGCTGCAACTGTTCGATCTCTTCACTGGCCTCGTCCAGACGCTGCAACACCAGCCGCGCGGTTTCCAGGTACACCCGACCGATTTCGGTGAGCAGAATCCGCCGCGTGCTGCGCTCGAACAGCCGTGCGCCCAGCTCCGATTCCAGGTGATTGACCGCTTTGGTCAGCGCCGACGGGGTCTTGCCCAACTGCTCGGCGGCGCGGCTGAAACTGCCAAGCTGCGCGGTGACCACAAACATTTTCAATGCACCCAACTTGTCCATGCTTTTTCCATTCAGGCAAAAACGTTTTTCGTGAGGGAGGCGTTCTGTCAGGCGCTACCAGCCACTAATCTCGCCATCAGACGCAATAACAAGGAAATCTTCAATGAAAAGATTCATCCCGAGTCTGTTGGTAGCTGCTGTAAGTTTTGCCTCGATGGAAGCCATGGCCGCCCCTGATCTGATCCTGCTCAACGGCAAGATTTTCACCGCCGACCGCACTCAACCCAAGGTGCAAGCCTTGGCCGTGGAGAACGGCAAAGTGCTGAAAGTCGGCACCGACGCACAGATCAAAGCCTTGATCGAACCCGGCACAAAAGTCATCGACCTCAAGGGCAAAGCGTTGATGCCCGGCCTGATCGACAGCCACTCCCACGCGATTTTCGGTGGACTGGAAATGGTCTCGGCGAACATGGAAGACGAAGTCGTCGACCTCGACGAACTGCAAAAACGCCTGCGCGACTGGCGTGCAGACGGCAAGGCGAAACACGGCGACGTTCTGAGCATTGCCGGCATGAGTTCGGTTTATTGGGCGCAGGCCGAAGCCTTGGGCAAAACCTTCAACAGCGGCGAATGGGCCGATGTGCCGGTGGTGTTTATCGGCAGCGACCACCACACGGCATGGGCCAACAACGTCATGCTCAAGCGCGCCGGCATCGACGCGGCGCTGCTGAAACCCCTGCCCGACGCGGAAAAAGACACCCTCGGCAAACTGGCCAGCGGCGAGCCGAACGGTTTTGTGGTCGATGCCGGTTGGGATCGGGTCGCCTCGAAAATGCCGGTACCAAGCCCCGCCGACATGTTGAAGGCCGCAAAATCAGCGGTGCGCTACAACAACAGCCTCGGCATCACCGCGTGGATGGATCCGGCCGCCAACGCCGCACCGGGCGAAGCGGTGTTCGCGCTCAAACCCACCGAGAAAACCGTCGGCGTGTTGCCGGCCTATAAAGCCTTGTCTGAAAGCGGCGACATGAGCGTGCACGTCGCGGCGCTGCTGGTGGCCAACCCGAAAAGCGTGCCCGCCGACCTCGATACGCTGGACAAGGTGCGCCAACAATTTCAGGGCATTCCCAACCTGACCCTGCCCGGCATCAAGATCTTCGCCGACGGCGTGATCGAATTCCCGGCGCAGAGCGCGGCGATGATCGACCCGTACAGCAACTCGCACAAACAGGGCGAATTGCTGATCGATCCGCAGCATTTCGGCGAACTGGTCAGCGCCATCGATCAGCGCGGCTGGCTGGTGCATATCCACGCGATCGGCGACCGCGCCGTGCGTGAAGCGCTGAACGGCATCGCTCAGGCGCGCAAGGATCGGCAGAGCGGCGTGACCCACTCGATCACTCACTTGCAAATGGTCAACCCGAAAGAGTTCGCCCGCTTCAAACCGCTTAACGTCATCGCCTCGATGCAACTGCTGTGGGCCAGCGCCGACGATTACACCACCGACATGATCAAGCCCTACGTCAGCGCCCTCGCCTTTCGCTATCAGTACCCGGCGCACTCGCTGCTCAAACAGGGCGCGACGATTGCCGGTGCGAGTGACTGGCCGGTGTCTTCGCCGAATCCGTTCAACGCCATGGCGCAGGCGATCACGCGCGTTGGCCCGTTGGGTGTGCTCAATGCCGATGAGCGTCTGGATCGCGACACGATGTTCTATGCCTACACCGTTAATGCGGCGCGCACGATTGGTCTGGAGAAGCAGATCGGCTCGCTGACGCCGGGCAAGCAGGCAGACTTTATCGTCCTTGATCGCGACGTGTTCAGCGTCGACAACAAGGCCCTGCATGACACCAAAGTCCTGCAAACCTGGTTCGGCGGCCGTCAGGTCTACACCGCCACCCAATAACAATACTGTTCCCCCCTGTGGGAGCGAGCCTGCTCGCGAAGGCGGCGTATCAGTCGCCATCAATGCTGAATGAACCAGCGCTTTCGCGAGCAGGCTCGCTCCCACAGGGTCTGTGCGGGGGGCGAAATCGAATCCCCCCGCAGTTCTCTTTCTGCCCAAAAATAATCACAACATCGGGACTTCACATGAAAGCCTTGCCCCTGTTCGCCCTGAGTTTCTTGAGCGCGCTGCCGTTGAGCAGCTTCGCGATCCCTTTGAACGATGACTTTGCGCTGTTGGTGGATCTCACTTTAGCCAGCGACTACCGCACCCGCGGCATCTCACAAACGCAAAACGATCCTGCCGTACAAGCCGGTCTGACCCTCGCCCACAGCAGCGGTCTGTACCTCGGTGCCTGGAGTTCCAACGTCGATTTCGGCGATGGCCTGAAAACCCGGCAGGAAGTCGATTACTACGGCGGCTGGCTGTGGCAGGCGGCCGAGGAGGTCAGCCTCGATCTGGGCTACATCAAGTACGCCTACCCCAAGGAAAGCCAGTTCAACCAGAGCGAGGTCTACGGGATTCTCGGGGTATACGGGGTTAAGCTGGCGGCGTATTACTCCAGTGATGCGCCGGGGATCGATAGCAAACAGAGTTCGCTGTACACCTACATCGGTTATGAAACCGAGCTGCCGTACGACTCGGGCTTGAAGCTGCGCTACGGCAATATGGATTTCAAGGATCCGCATTTGTATTCGGCGTCCGGGCAGGCCGAGGACAGTTATCGGGAGTGGGAAGTCAAACTCACCCACAACCTCGCCGGGGTGGTACTTGGCCTGAGCTACATCGACACTGATCTCTCACAAACCCAATGTCTGAGCAATTGGGGTTTCAAGGATGTGTGCACCGCCACCGTCGTCGCCAGCGTCAGCAAATCTTTCTGAAAACACGCTGACCACCTGTGGGAGCGAGCCTGCTCGCGAAGGCGGAGGAACAGCCAACATAAATTTGACTGACACACCGCCTTCGCGAGCAGGCTCGCTCCCACAGTTTTGATTGGGGTGAGCCAGCAGGTAGTTGTTACAGGATGTTTACGAATTTTTTACTAATGTTCTTCTACAGTTACCCGCGCAACCGCGTGGTTTTCATTCATGTAGAGGAATGTTTGACATGGCTTTGGGCAACGGACTGCGTTTACCGTCCATCACTCCTACCCGACTGGTGCTGCTGTTTTCCCTGGCACTGGTGGCGTTGTACAACCTGGCGACCTGGAAGGCGCTGGGCACGCTGATCACCCTGCAAGGCGCGCACAAAGTAGCGTTCTTTGCTTCATTCGGGCTGTTTCTTTGGGCCGCGATCACCCTGCTGCTGACCCTAGTGTCGTTTCGCTGGACACTGAAACCGCTGCTCAGCGTGGTCGCCCTGCTCTCTGCCTGCGCTGCGTATTTCATGAACGAATACGGCATCACCATCGACACGGTGATGATTCAGAATGTCTTCGAAACCAACCCCGCCGAAGCCACCGCGCTGTTCAACGGCAAGCTGCTGGCTTACGTGCTGCTGCTCGGTGTGTTGCCAGCGGCATTGATCTGGCGTTGGCCGGTGAGTTATCGGCCGTTCTTTCGCGGCTTGCTCAACAAGATTCTGGTGATCATCGCCTGTGTGCTGGTGATCGCCGCGTCGGTGGGCGCGTTTTATTCGACCTACGCGCCGATCTTCCGCGAAGAAGACAAGCTCACCCACTTCATCAACCCGACCAACTACATCTACGCGATCAGCAAATACACCAAGCAACGCCTGGGCATCAAAAAGCACTTCGTGGTGCAGGCCATCGGCGAAGACGCGGTGATGAGCGCCAAGGCGGCCAGCCGCGAGAAGAAATCGCTGATGGTGTTTGTGGTCGGTGAAACCGCACGCGCCGATCACTTCTCGCTGAACGGATATGAACGCGAGACCAACCCCGAACTGAGCAAACTGGACATCCTCAACTTCACTCAGGTGCACTCCTGCGGCACCTCGACGGCGGTCTCGGTGCCGTGCATGTTCTCGGTGTTCCCGCGTGAGGATTACAGCGACAAGAAAGGCAAAACCTACGAAGGCCTGCTCGACATCCTCCAGCGCGCCGGCGTGCAAGTGCTGTGGCTGGACAACAACAGCGACTGCAACGGCACCTGCCTGCGCGTGCCACATCGCGATGTTTCGAAGCACCAGCCGGGGCCGTTCTGCGATGGCAACAACTGCCTCGACGAAGCACTGCTGGCCGATCTGCAAAGCTACATCGACAGTCTCAAGGGCCACGCGATCATTGTCCTGCACGCCGACGGCAGCCACGGCCCCGAGTACTACGAGCGCTATCCGAAAGACATGGAGCGCTTCAAACCGATCTGCCACACCAACCAGTTGGGCAGTTGCAGCCGCGATGAACTGGTGAACGTGTACGACAACACGATTCTCTACACCGACCATTTCCTCGCCAAGGTGATTGAGCTGCTCAAGCGTAATCAGGACTCGCTGGACACGTCGATGGTGTACGTCTCCGACCACGGTGAATCGCTGGGCGAGAACGGTTTGTATCTGCACGCGGCGCCGTATGCGCTGGCACCTGAAGCGCAGACCCATGTGCCGATGGTGATGTGGTTTGGCGACGGCACGCTGGCGAGTGAAGGGATTGATCGCGGGTGTCTGCAAGGCAAGACCGGGCAGGCGGATTTGAGCCACGACAACCTGTTTCACTCGGTGCTGGGATTGTTTGAGGTGAAGACGTCGGTGTATCAGCCGGGGCTGGATATTTTTCATGGGTGCCGGCCTTCAATGACAGCTGCGCAATAACCCGGGAATTACACACTTCCCCCTGTGGGAGCGAGCCTGCTCGCGAAGGCGGCGTATCAGTCGCCATCAATGCTGAATGAACCACCGCATTCGCGAGCAGGCTCGCTCCCACATTTGGATATTTGTCGGGTCAAGAATTGAGGTTTGCCAGATAGGCCCACGGGTAGATGCCGCGCTGGTGACCATCGCTGAACACCAGTTGCACGCCGTAACCCTGGGGGTTGAGTTCGATCAGGCGCACGCGATCATCCACCAGCGGCGTCAGGCCTTTGAGGCGAAACGCGCGGCATTGCGAGCATGGGCACTGGCGGCGCAGTTCGGCGTGGTTGAGCTGTTGTTCGCGGCCGTCCGGCCAGCTCAAACGCAGAGTGCCTTCGCTTTGCGAGTTACCCACCGACAGCGGGTTCATTGCAACTGACTCAAGGCAATGCGCACGGCTTTGCGCACTTCCGGGTCGCCGTCGTCCTGCGCGGCCTGCAAGGCGGCCACGGCGCCGCGATCATTGAGTTCGCCCAAGGCCAGCGCGGCCTCTTTGCGCAGATTGCTGATGCGATGAGCAAGGGTGTCGATCAGCGCATCCAGCGCCGGCGCGAAACGCAGGCGCCCGAGGCTGCGAGTAGCGCGCAGGCGTACTTGCCAGTAATCGTCGCTCAAGGCTTCGACCAGTGCAGAGCCAGCGTCAATGTGGCCGACCTTGCCCAAGGTCGTCGCGGCTTCTTCGCGCACTTGCCAGGCGTCGTCCTGCAAAGCCTGGCGCAGGGCTGGCAACACTTCGGCACTGGAGGCCAGTCCCAACGCACCGGTCGCAGCGCGGCGCACTTCGGTGTCCGGGTCAGCGCTGGCCAATCGCGCCAAGGCTGGCAGTGCGTCGAGTTGTTTGAGCCAGCCGAGCACGCCGACGGCTTCGCGGCGCACACTGGCGTCGGCATCGTTCAGCGCCGAAACCGCAGCCGGCGCGGCGTCGGCGAAACGCAACTCACGCAAGGCACGGAACGCAGCGATACGCACACTGACGTCGGCATGATCAGTCCACGGCAAAATCACCTGCCCCGCCGCTTCCGTTTTGAGCAAACTCAGGCTCTGCGCGGCGGCCGATTGCACGGCGGGCGACGGATCAGTCAGCGCCTCGCACAAGGCCTGCACGACCTCAGCATCTTCCCAGGCCTCCAGTAATCGCGCAGCTTCAGCGCGGACTTCATCGGCGGGATCTTGCCTCAAGCGATCAACCAGCCAGAGCAAGCCATCCGGCTCCTCCAGATCCGCCAGATCAATCAGCGCAATACGCCGCACACCGGCGTCTTCAGCAGTCAGGCGCGGTTGCAGATCGAGAATGTCTTGGTTATCGGTCACAGCAAAAATAGAGGTCATAGGGCAAATCGCGGCAAAGGGTTTTCAGGAGGCAGGCCGAGCGGCTTGAGGCGCGGCAGCGGTCGGTCGTTGTCGTGGCGCAGCAGGTCGAGGCAGTGGCGTTTGAGTCGGGAGAACTCGGGACTGGTGACCAGTTCGCTGGTGCGTGGTCGGGCGAAGTCCAGACGCAGGTCCTCGATGATTCGCCCCGGCCGCGCACTCATCACCAGCAAGCGGTCGGCGAGGAACAGCGCCTCGTCAATGTCGTGGGTAACGAAGACCACGGTGGTGCGGATACGCGTCCAGATATCCAGCAGCAGTTCTTGCATGTTCAGGCGGGTCAAGGCATCCAGCGCGCCGAACGGCTCATCCATCAGCAACAGGCGCGGGCGATTGACCAGCACGCGGGCGATCTCGACACGTTGCTGCATGCCGCCGGACAGCTGAGCGGGCCAGCGTTCGGCAAACCCGTCGAGGCCAACCAGCTTGAGGATCTCATCGGCCGCACGATGGCGCTCAGCCTTGCCGATGCCACGCATCTTCAGGCCGAAAGCCACGTTGTCACGCACCGTGCGCCACGGAAACAGCGTGTGGTGCTGGAACACCATGCCGCGCTGCGGAGACGGGCCAGACACCGCCGCGCCATCGACTTTCAAGCTACCGGCGTGAGCGCTCAGGTGCCCGGCCAACGCACCGAGCAAGGTCGATTTGCCACAACCGGACGGGCCGAGAATGCACACGAACTGGCCGGGCTCAATCTGGCAATCGAGTTCGCGCACCGCTTCGAACGCCTCACTTCCTTGGCCGAGGACGATGGACAATTGGCGAATGTCGATCCGCCCTTCCGGGGTTTGCATGACGCTCATCAGGCTTTTCCTCGCGGTCGATGCCAGGGCGTGAACAACCCGCCCAGACGTTTGATCAGCAGACTGCTGCCCATGCCCAACACGCCGATCAGCAACATGCCGACGACGATGTCGGCGTAGTTCTGAATGGTGTAGGACTCCCAGGTGTAATAACCGATGCCGAACTGGCCGGAGATCATTTCCGCCGTCACCAGACAGAACCACGATGTGCCCATACCGATCGCCAGGCCGGTGATGATGCTGGGTGCGGCGCCCGGCAAAATCACTTCCAGGAGGATCGCCCGGCGCCCTGCCCCGAGGCTTTTTGCCGAGGCGATCAGGCGTGGGTCGACGCCTTCGACGCCGTGCACGGTGTTGAGCAGAATCGGGAACAGCGCGCCGGTGAAGGTGATGAAGACCATCGACAGTTCCGAGGATGGAAACATCAGGATCGCCAATGGAATCCATGCGACGGCGGGGATCGGGCGCAGGACTTCGAGGGGTGGCAGCAGCAGGTCTTCGGCCCATTTCGAGCGGCCGATGGCCAGGCCCAGGGCGATGCCGATCAGCAGTGCCGCGAGGTAACCGGCGAAGACGCGGCTGAGGCTGGCGGTCAGGTGTTGCAGGAGCTTGCCGGAGTCGCCGAGGCCCAATGCTGCTTCGATCACCGCGACAGGCGTCGGCACGTTGGCGAAGGTGACCAGGCCGAGGTTCCAGTGGTGGCTGGCGGCGAGTTGCCAGAACAGCAGGCAGAGCAGCAAGGATGCGGCTCTTGATGTCCAGCGGATGGGTGTTTTCATGGAGCGGGTTTCCAGTTCTGGATCTGTGTTGTGGCTGAGATTTACCCCCCTCACCCCAGCCCTCTCCCCCCAAGGGGGGCGAGGGGGAAAGGGAGCCGATCTTCATGCTTTTCAAAACTTGAGTTCGGCTCGATAGAGTCTTTTCAAAACCTGAGTTCGGCTCGATATTTCAGGTCGGCGCAGCTAGTCCAGACACCGCAGTCAGTCCCCTCTCCCTCCGGGAGAGGGCTAGGGTGAGGGGCTCTTGATCTTCAATCAGCGGGCAGCAACGGCCTGGGTAGTGGCATCGGCGAAGTCGAAAACCTTGCCACCCTGTGCCGAGGCGTATTGCTGGGCCTGACCCTTGAGCAAAAACGCGCTCAGACGCCCTTTCGCATCACTGGCAAACCACGCCTGTTCGGCGAGCAACTTGATCCCGCTGTCACTGGCCTGCGCATACACCGCCCGAATGTTTTTGCCTTCCTGCTTCAAAGCCGCCAGTGCAGTGAAGGCAGACTCGGCCGAGGCATAGCGGCGGACTTTGTCCTCACCGCGCACCCAGATTTCCGCAACATGGCTGAAGTCGGTGATTGCGTTACCGGTTACGGCATCCGTGGCTTTCAGCGGCGTCTGCGCGTAGTTGGCCAGTTGCGCCGTGTAATCCAGACCCGACGCCTTGAACGCCGCACGGATGTATTGATCGTCAATGAAGTTGTTCAGATCGAGCCCGCGATCAGCCTTCTTCAGCAACTTCAACGTATCGATAGCCGTGCCGACTGCCTGACGATATTCCGGCTTCCAGCTCAGGTCGCGGGTCTGTACGCCGAGCGGACCGTGGAACAGATAATTCACCTCGGCATCGACCCCGGTGACTTTGGCGATCAGCTCGCTGTACTTCTCAGGCTCGGCGGCGAGCAATTGATTGGCTTCGATACTCGCCCGCAGGTAAGCGACAACGATCTCCGGGTACTTCTTGGCGTAAGCCTGATCCACCAGCGCACCATGAAACGTCGGCGCGTTGGCCTGCGCGCCGTCATAAATCTTGCGGGCGAAACCACGGCTCGGGAACAGTTCGGCGAACGGCACGAAATCGGCGTGAGCGTCGATCTTGCCGGCCTGCAACGCGGAGCCGGCGACTTCTGGCGGCTGGGCGATGATGTTGACGTCCTTCAGTGGATCCCAGCCCTGCGCCGCCACCGCACGCAGCAACATGCCGTGCGCCGTGGAAGCGAACGGCACGGAAATGGTCTTACCCTTGAGTTCGCTCAGCGCCTGCACACCCGACGCGCTCGGCACGACGATGCCGTTGCCGCTGCCCTTGATGCTGCCCGACAGCACGCTGATAAACAGGCTGTGTTTGCCGGCGGTTTCAAACGCGACACCGTTGAACGCACCGGGGAAATCGGCCATGGCGCCGAAGTCGAGTTTGCCGGCAACCATTTCGTTGGTCAGTGGCGCGCCACTGGTGAAGTTTTTCCACTGAACATCGTACTTCGCGTCTTTGTAGGCGCCGTCGTGGGGCAGGTATTTGTCGAGCAGCCCCAACTCACGAATCAACAAGCCGCCGGCGGCGCAGTTGATGGTGGTGTCTTGGGTGCCGATGGCGATGCGGATGGTTTCGGCCGAGGCCGACAAGGTGAACGAAGCCAGTACCAGACCGGCGATTGCTGCACGCAACATGAGTGTTTCCCCTCGAATCATTTATTTGAGTTCGTCTCCGCCGCGATCAGGGCGCGGTGGGAAACGAGGGGTTTTCGGTGAATCCAGCGTCCGGGTGTTTCCGGATGGCTAATGGCATGCCACCAATCCCTGTGGGAGCGAGCCTGCTCGCGAAAGCGGTGTGTCAGGTGTCGATGTGCTAGCTGGATCACCGCATTCGCGAGCAGGCTCGCTCCCACAGTGGTCCGGGTTTCAACGCAGGAGATAAGGGATGTCGACCTTGACGGCACCCGTCGGGCAATCCTTCTCGCACGGCATGCAGTACCAGCATTCATCGAACGCCATGTAGGCCTTCTGCGTCGCCGGATTGATCGCCAGCAAGTCCATCGGGCAGACGTCCACGCACACGGTGCAGCCCTTTTCGGCGATGCATTTGTCCTCGTCCACGGTGACGGGGGCGTTGGAGCGGAAGAAGATTTCCTGAGCTTGATAGGCCATGGTTCGGACTCTTTGATTTATTGATGTATCAAGCGGCAAATGCGCCGACCCGCAAACGGTCGTAAGCCTGCATTTCTTCAGCATCGAGCGGGATGATGTAAGGCTCGACGGCTTTCTTGAAACTGGTCATCTGGCCGTCCTCGCCCTTTTTCAAATGGCAATGGCAGAACCACTCGCTGTCGTTGCGTTGCGGGTGATCGACGCGATAGTGGTACAGGCCCCAGCGGCTTTCGGCGCGGAACAACGAGGCGCGGGCGGCCATTTCGGCGCAGTCGCGAATCACGCTGGTTTCCATGGCGCGCATCAGTTCGTGGGCGTTGTTGGCTTTCATCTGCTCGAGATCGCGTTCGATGTCGCTGAACCGCTGCAGGCCGATCTGCATTTTCTTGGTCACTTTCGGCGGTTGCAGGTAGTCGTTGACGAAGCGCCGCAGCTTGTACTCGACCTGCGCTGGCGGCAGACCGTGTTCACGATCCAACGGCGCGTAGACGCGGGCCTTTTCCTTCTCAATCTGCTCGGCATCCAGCGCGGAAAACTCGCGACCGGCGACGAAATCGGCGGCGTTATGCCCGGCAAACCAGCCATAGGTGAACGCACCGAGCATGTAATTGTGCGGCACGGCAGCCATGTCACCCGCCGAGTACAAACCCTTGACTGACGTCTCGGCGCGTTCGTTCACCCACACGCCAGACGCCGAGTGGCCGCTGCAAAAACCGATTTCGGAGATGTGCATCTCGACCATCTGCGTGCGGTAGTCAGTGCCACGATTGGCGTGAAACTGGCCGCGACTTGGGCGCTCGTTGCTGTGCAGAATCTCTTCAATATTCTGGATGGTTTCTTCGGCCAGGTGATCGAGTTTGAGAAACACCGGGCCGTTGCCGCTCTCCAGTTCCTGATGGAACTCCCACATCATCTGCCCGCTCCAGTAATCGCACTCGATGAAGCGTTCACCCTTGTTGTTGGCGGTGTAGCCACCCAGCGGACCAGTGACATAAGCGCAGGCCGGGCCGTTGTAATCCTTGATCAGCTGGTTGATCTGGAAGCATTCGAGGTTGGCCAGTTCGGCGCCGGCGTGATAGGCCATCGCGTAGCCGTCACCAGCATTGGTCGGATTTTCGTAGGTGCCCATCAGATAACCGGAGGACGGCAAGCCGAGGCGCCCGGCAGCACCGCAGGCGAGGATCACCGCTTTGGCCTTGATCACATGGAAGTCAGCGGTGCGGCAGTCGAAGCCCATCACCCCGTTGACGGTGCCCTCCTCGTCGGTCAGCAACCGCGTGCAAACGAGGCGATTGGTGATGCTCACTCGTGCACGTTTCAACTGGCGATAGAGGACTTTTTTGATGTCGTGCCCTTCCGGCATCGGCAGCACGTAGGCGCCCATGTGGTGGACTTTTTTCACCGCGTAATCGCCGGTCTCGTCCTTCTCGAACTTCACACCCCAACGGTCGAGCTGTTCGATGGTTTCAAAGCTGTGCGTTGCATAGGCGTAAACGGCGGCCTGATTGACGATGCCGTCGTTGGCGATGGTGATTTCCTTGGTGTACTGCTCGGGGGTCGAGTGGCCGGGGATGATAGCGTTGTTCAGGCCGTCCATGCCCATGCTGATCGCGCCGCTGCGTTTGACGTTGGCCTTGTCGACCAGCAACACGCGCAGATCGCGGTTGTTTTCCTTGGCCTTGATTGCGGCCATCGGCCCGGCGGTGCCGCCGCCGATGACGACGATGTCGTATTCCTGTTCGAGCACATTGCGGGTCATGCCTGCTCCCCTTTTTGCCGGTCGATCCGCAGGCGGTACTGGAACGCATCGCCACGGTAGTAAAGGTGTTCGAAGTCCAGCGGCTGGCCTTGCGCGTCATGAGTCAGGCGTTCGATGCGCATGATCGGCGAGCCGGCCTCGACGTTCAGTGCCTGGGTCAGGTCGCTGTCGGCCAGCACTGCGTCGATGGCCAGATCGGCGTGGCCGAGGGCGATGCCGCAGTCGTTTTCGAGGATCAGGAAGATGTCGCGGGTGACCAGATCGGCCTTCTCCAGTCGCTCGCCGACGGCTTTGGGCAGGTAGGTGATTTCCAGCGAGATCGGCTCGCGGTTGATCAGCCGTACACGTTTGATTTGCGTGACGATCTCGCCCTCGGCGACTTGCAAACGCTCGGCGACGCGCTTGTCGGCCGGGATGAATTTAAAGCTGCGCAGGCGGTTGATCACCTCATAGCCACGCCCGGTCATCGACTCGGCAAGGCCTTGCAGGCTGCTGACGTTCTGAAAGGTTTTCGGCTTGGCGACGAAGGTGCCTTTGCCGTGGATCTTGAAGATCAACCCTTCCTTTTGCAGATCGCCGAGCGCCTGGCGCACGGTGATGCGGCTGACTTTGAACAGCGCGCCGAGTTCGCTTTCGGAAGGCATCTGGCTGTCTTGCGGGTATTCGCCGTCGAGAATCCGCGCACGGAGGACGTCGCGCAGCTGGGTGTGCAGCGGGACGCTGCTAAGGGAGAGAACGTTATCGGTCATCACGGGATCACTTGTTATAACGAGTTATGACGTGATCTTAGAGTTGTTATGACGAGGTTGAGAAATATTGTTTGGGCATAACCTTAGATGCGACGACGCACTGCCCAACGTGGGAGTGAGCCCGCTCGCTAAAGCGGTGGTTCCTTCAACAATGATGGTGACTGACACGCAGCCTTCGCGAGCAGACTCGCTCCCACAGGGGGTTTGTGTAGGCCTGGGAGGTCAGTGGCGTTTGAGGATCTGGTCCATGACCCAGTCGGTCTTGAGCGCTTGCTCGGCGACGGCGGGATGTTGTGAGTCGCCACGAATGTGGGCGTTCATACCGAGGACGTGATGCCACTGAATGTGTTCGTGATGCGGGATGTCCAGGCTGATGATTTCCTCCGCATGCAATTGCACGGGATGTTCATCAAACACCGAAAAACCGATCCGCCCGAGGCTGCCAATGATCTCGACCCGATCCTCGCGCCGATCCGCGACAAAGCTCCAGCAGCCCATGCCCAGCGCCCCGGAGGCGAACCGCCAACTGGCGCTGACGGCATCTTCCGCCGCATACAAACCGGCCTGACGCGCGGTGAATCCGGCGACTTCAACAATGTCGCCAAGCAGATACTGGAACAGGTCGAAACCATGGCTGGCCAGATCGGCAAAGTAACCGCCACCGGCCACCGCCGGATCGGTACGCCAATTATCGCGACCGTCCAGATCTGCCGGCGACGGCGCTTTGGTCAGCGTCCAGCTCAGATGCCGAACCTCACCAATGCGCCCCTCCTCCAACCATTGCCGCACCTGCGCAAAACGCGGCAACGAGCGGCGGTAGTAGGACACAAACAAGTGCAATCCGGCCTCGGCAAACACCTGCTGCATCTCGCGACTTTGTCCGGCATTCAACGCCATGGGTTTTTCCACGCAGCAATGCTTGCCGGCGGCGGCGACTTTGAGGCTGTAGGCGTGGTGGCTGTCGGGGGGCGTGGCGATGTACACCGCGTCCACCTCGGGATCATTGATCAGCGCATCGACGTCGGTGTAGACCCGGGCGATGCCGTGGCGCGCGGCGTAATCGGTCACCGCTTCCAGGCGTCGGCCCATCACCGCCACCAGCGCCGAACCGGGCGCCTTGTAGAAGGCCGGCCCGCTCTTGCGCTCAGCGACGCTGCCGCAACCGATCATGCCCCAACGCACCACATCCATGTTCATTCCTGTTAGCCGATGCGCAACGCGCGCAGATCGAGGTGACCGTCCTTCAGCGGCGGGCACCAGTAGTAGCCGCCAGTGATTGGCCGGCTGATGCGATAAAAACCGTCGGTGATGCCATCTTCCAGACCGCTCATACGGCGCAGTTGCGCTTCGAAGGCATCCAGCGAGAAGCCAAAAGCAAGGAACATCAGACCGGCGCGATCACCTTCGATCCACGGCATCGAGCGGCGCACGACGAAGGCTTCCGGCGCAAAGCTTTCCTGCGCGGTGCGTTTGACGTGGGCGGAGATTGGCGCGTCGTCGATCTCTTCGTTGTCGCTGAGGCGACGGCCCATGATGTTGTCTTTGTCATCGGCGGACAGCTTGTGGAAACCCTTGAGGTCGTGCTGCCACTGCTGGATCGCGGCGAAGCTGCCACCGACCATGCCGTCAGCGCCTGCGCTTTGCAGGGCGGCGGCGATGGCGGCTTCGTCGTGCGGGTTTTCGGTGCCGTCTTCGTAGCCGGTGAGGTCGTGGCCGTCCTTGTGGCGGAAGGCTTCCTGCATTTCTACCAGGCGCAGGGCCGGGGCCAGTGCGGCTTCGAGGGCGTTGCAACGGTTGAGCAGTTCACCACGGTCGACGCCGTGCAGCCAGACCCACAGTGCGTGCTGGGTCGACGGGTTTTCGACGCCAACACCGGTCATGGCCGGGAAGCTGCGCAGGCCGTCGATCTGCACGTTGAGGGCCTTGGCCAGGGATTCGCCGAAACCGACCACCGCCGACTGGCCGTCCACCTGATTCATCAGGTTGTCGATCGCCTGCGGCAGCGCTTCCACCGACTCAAGGGCGAAAAACAGGTGACGTGCTTGCGCAGGAACTGGGGTGGCGAGAATGCCCGGCTGGTAGTAACTCATGTGAACTCCTTGGGAAAGTGCGCGGGAGTTTACCTGTGGCCGGAGGGTTTGTGGGGGTTTGGATGGAAGTCAAAAGCCCCTCACCCTAGCCCTCTCCCAAAGGGAGAGGGAACTGATTCGGGGATATTAAAGATCTACACCGACTTGAACGTGCTGTACCGAATCCATAATCGACAAAAATCTTTCAGGTCGATGTACGACGAAAGACACTTCGGTCGGCCCAATCTCTCAAGTCCATAATCGACGCAATCTTTCAGGTCGATGTAACTCGCAAGACACCGCGGTCGGCACCCTCTCCCTCCGGGAGAGGGCTGGGGTGAGGGTTTGCGTCCTGGCGCCAGGCACTCGGACTCATCCCCGTCCAACGCTTGAACGCCCGGCGAAAACTGCGCACATCGCTGTAGCCCACCTCTTCGGTAATCCGCTCGATCGGCATATCAGGATTGGCCAGCAAACTCAGGGTCCGCGCCTGCCGCACCTGCTCCAGCAACGCCTCGAACGTCAGCGCATGCTCGGTCAGCCGCCGGCGCAGCGTACGACTGCTCATGTTCAAATCGCCGGCAATCTTTTCAATGTGGCTGCCACTGCTCAGGTCCCGCGCAATCGCCCGCTCCACGGCCTGAATCAAATCGAGTTTCTGATGCACCTGCGCCGCTTCCAGCTCCAGCAATGCCACCGCCTGACGCAACGCCAGCGAATGATGATTGGGCAGATTCACATCCAGCCATTGCCCATCGATCAGCATGCGATTGTGCAGGCAACCGAAGCGCACATCCGGCCCCAGCAGGCGGTGGTATTCGCTCAGATAATCCGGCGCGGCGTGCACGAACTCCACGGCAATCGCCTTGAACTCGGCACCCACCAGCGCGCGGCCATACACCAGCAGGCTGGCAAAAAACTCCTCAACCGCGAACACCTGCACATCAGCGAACGGCAGACGGCATTCCGCATCGAGATGCACCTGGCCGCCGACCACGTCGACGCTGGACACCACAATCCCGCCCGAGGTGTGCTGATGTCGAATCCCGAGGGCAAAGGCATCGCGCAAGGTCTTGCACAGCGACAACACGTGCCCGAGCAGGCCCAAAGTGCCGAGTACGTTCTGCGCCCCGACCCACAGCCCCAAGCCTTGATTGGGTAGCACTTTGAGTGCGCGCTGAATCATCGCCACGGCCTGGCGATAGGCAATCCGCTGCGTCGGATCCTGCAGATCTTCAAGGGTAAAACCCAACCCACGGCACAGGCTCTGGGGATCGATGCCCTTGTTCTGTACGACTTCAGCGAGGGTTTGCAAGAGGAACGGCGAGACCAGCGCCAGTTCGAAGGTCGGGTCTAGGACTTTTACGTTCATGGGGGCTGACATTCCGGATCACGCTTGATTGTTATTTTTGTAACCGGTTGTGTCGATGGAAGTTAGCACAAGGTTTACGGACTGTCCGCAGATGCCCCCCTCAGTGTCCGCCAATACCCTGCCCCAACGTACGCCAAACGCTTATTTCTAGCGTACCGGCGCGCCGAGCGACCGGTACCAGGTCCCAATCACAATAATAATGAGGACAGTCATGAGCCCGAACCGTGCAACATCCTTCTTGCCGCTCGCCCTTTTCATCGCGGGTTGCCCGCTGACGTTGCCCGCCCTGGCCACCGAAGCCGGGGTCGACAACATCGGCACCGGCACCGACGGCTTCTTCATGCTGCCGCTGGAGGTCGACAGCCTCCCGGAGAACATGGTCGCGTTCAACCTCTACTACAACCATTACAAATCGACCAAGCTCAACATCAGCTCGCTGGGCGGCAAGGTGCCGAATGTCGAAATCGAATCCACGGCCGTGATTCCGCGTCTCGATTATTTAAGCCCGGTGCGTGTGTTCGGCGGGCGCCTGGCCGGTTACATCGCCCAGCCGTGGTTGAAGCAGGAAGTCTCGGTGTTCGGCTTGAGCGACACCCGCGAAGGCATGGGCGATACCACGTTCGCCCCGATCATTCTGTGGGACATGGGCAAGAACCTGACCCTCGGCGCCGCCGTGGAGATCACCGTGCCCACCGGCGAATACAGCGTCGATCGACTGGCCAACACCAGCAACAATTTCTACACCTACAAACCGCTGTTCTCGTTCACCTGGCTGCCGACTGAACGCACCGAAGTCTCGATGAAGACCACCTACAGCTTCAACGAGAAGAACAAAGACACTGACTACAAGTCCGGGCAGATCTTCCACTTCGATTACTCGGCCAGCTACAAGATCACCGACGACTTGATGCTCGGCGTCAACGGCTACTTCCTCAAGCAAACCACCGACGACAAACAGTTCGGCCATACCGTGCAGTTTGCCGGGCAGGACGTCGATGACGGCGTACGCGGCAAGGTGTTCGCGATTGGTCCGGCGCTGCATTTCACCTTTCTCAAGTACGCCAGTGCGGAGATTCGCTGGGCCAAGGAATTTGATGTGGAGAACCGGCCGGAGGGGGAAATGTTGTGGGCGAAGGTGAGTATTCCCTATGCGTTCTGAGTGCATTTGTAGGAATGCGCACCTGGATTTGTAGCCTGAAAACCTGAAAAACGCATGGGTGGAATACGCCTACAGCGGCGGTCGAGATTACCGGACAACAGGGGGAAACGTCTGGCAGATTTAAAGGGTGCGCTTGCAGATACTGGGCTCCGTTATCCCATGGTTGCTCAAGGTCTCATGGGGTGCATCGTCAGCCAGTGACGACAATGGGCCATGTCCCCCCTAAACTGCCGAGATTGATCACGGAGATCACTATGAGCATATTACTTTCCCCGTTTTACTCTGACTTCGAATCCGAAGAAGAGGCCGAGAGCTACGATCGCTGGTTTCGTGCCAAGGTGCAGGCTGCACTGGACGATCCTCGCCCTGCCATTCCCCATGAGGAAGCCATGGTGCGGCTCGACCAATTATTAGAAGAGAAACGCAAGAATCGACGCGCTGCCGCTTGAATGGAGCGATCAGGCTCTGGACGATCTGGCTGACATTATCGATTACATTGAACAACACAATTCCAACGCTTCAGCGGCTTTGCAGCGCAAGGTGGGTGCAGCAACGCAAAGGCTTTCATTAATTCCCTTTGGTTACAGATCCGGTCGAGTGCCAGGCACTCGGGAAATGGTGGTCAATCCAAACTATCTGCTGGTCTATCGAGTGAACGGGCGCATCAAAATCCTGACGTTAGTCCACACCCGACAACAATACCCACGAACCTCATAAATATAAAAAAAGGGCGACCAACCGGCCGCCCAAACGTACTGCACGAGAGTCTTTTACAACGTCAGTTGCCCACGCTCCTCTTCGGTCAACTGCTGTTTCGCCTGTTCATCCAGCGCCCCGGCACCCAACACCTGCACCGGGCTGTTCGGGTTGTAACCCGGGGCCGGTGCACGGCTTGCGCCATCGCGAGACGGCGCGAGCTGTTCGCTGCCGAAGCTCAACACCTGCACGGTAAACACCGACGCCTGATTCTGCCGCGCCGCCGCTTGCTGCTGACGAGCGACGTCCTCCGCCGCTTGCGTCGCCGACGATGCCGCCGAACTGGCCGAAGTAATCGCCCCGGTATTCACCGCCGACACCACCGGCACACCCGTCGCCTTGCCCTGCACCGAGATGTTGGCGGCGTTGACCACCGTCAGCGCGGCGAAGTTGACGCTGCCCGACACGCGAATCCCCGCCTCGCCCGCATCGATAGTCCCCAGCGGCGCGATCAGGTCGATGTCGCCCGGTGCCACTTCGGCAATCGGGTTGAGCGTGGCGATACCGGCGCCGGTGCTCGGCACCGACGGCGACAAGGTGACGTTGCCCCAAGTGTCGTACACGCGTTTCGGCGGGGTGTAGACCACGGTGGTTTTCGAGCCGCGACCGGCGTTGATGTCGCCTTCAGAAGACCAGCCGAGAATCGAGCCGCCAAACGTGGTCATGATCCGGCTCTGACCCAGCAGAATGCTGCCCTGCGAATAGAGCTGAATGTTGCCCGAGCCCTGAGTGATGATCCCTGCGGTGGACGGTGGCGCCGCGCCTTCGATGCCAAACACCTGACCGCCACCCGGGGTGAGCATCTGGATGTCGCCGCCGAACAGGGTCTTGACCCCTGCTCCGCCGTACAGCGTGATGTCGCCGTCGTAACGGATCGGATTACCGGCCACATCAGTGGTCGGGAACAGCGCCGCAATGGCGTTGCGACCGCGCAAATAACTGCCTTTGCGCGGGCCATCGACATCGTTGTACTCCAGGCCGCCGGCGCGCAGTTCGGCGAAGTACACCTGCCGAGCGAAGATCGCCTGCTCGGCGCTTGGCAGTGCGGCGTAGAACGCTTGCGCCTGCTCCGCGTTGCCGCTGAAGCCATAGCCGAGGGTCAGCCAGCTCTGCAGTTCGTCGAGGTAGGTCCTGGCCACTTTGCCCGGTTGCGCACTCAACGACTGGTCAGGGTTGGCGAGGTTCTGGCGATTCAGATAATGCGCGATAAAGCGTGAGTAATCAGGCCCTTGCGCCCCCACACCCGCCTGCATGACCACGCTGGCACCAGGGCGGTTGTCACCCGCCACCACCGGCCCGATGCTGGTAATACTGGCGCGGTCCTCCATCAGGATATTGCGCCCGGCATTGATGTCGAGAACGCCGGGGCCGGCGATATCGAAGCTGCTGTAGAGAATGTCGCGGCCCGCGGATACCCGCGAGATATCTCGCGGATCGTTATGCACGAACAGGTTGCCGGTCGACGCAATGCTTTCGCTACTCGGGGAGCCCATTTCAGCGTTGGGCACGATCGTTGGCTGGCCGAGGAATGTACCGGACGCAACGATGTCGCGCCCGGCCAGCATCGACACCGGGGCCGCCGCTTCGTACCAGGTGCGTCTGGACAGGTTGAACGTCAGCGTTTCACCGCTGCGCACGCCCACCAGATCACCGGTCAGGGCATAGAAACGTGCCGGTGCCTGCACATCACTCAACCCCGAGTAACTGTTGGGCCCAAAGGCAAACAGCGGATAGCGCACATTCTTGTCCGCTGAAACACCGTCACTGTTCAGATTGGTCATGATTGGCGTCGCCGACGTACTGCTGCCGTAGCCATTGAATGCGGGAGCGAACGGCGTGGCGATGGCCAGTGGACTGGCGCCCGACTGGTTGATCGCATAGCCGCCGGCATAGATCGAATCCTGCGCCAGCAACTCCAGTTGCCCTGCATTCGACGGCGCCAGCAGCAATGAATACCTCGTTGCCGGCACTACGCCGCTGCCTTGGCTGTACACCGCTGACGGCCCGGCATAGATCGAGCCTTGCGCAGCCACTGCGCGCAAGATCGACGGATAGACAAAGCGCCCATCGGTCGGCGAGGTATTACGCGCAGTAACGGGACCTTGCCCGGTGGTTTCGCCCAGTTGGGTGCTCGGCGTCAGATTGCCGCCCGCTGAAAACAGGTCGATCGCGGTGTGATCGGTCCACAACGAGAAGCCGCTCAAGCCGCCGCCGTCGTGTACGACGCCGTCATCGGTGGTAAACGGCGTAGAGTTCTGCAAGCGCACCCGGCCCGGGTCCGCCGCCCCACCCAGCACCAGATCGCCACGGGTGTTCAGGCTCATGGCCGAATCGCCCGGGATCAACACCAGGCCGCCGGAAGCGCTGCCCAGCGTGGCCGTAAACGGATCGTACGGGCGGACTTCACGAACGTCCTGAACAGGGGCGGCAGCGCCATACTGAAGATTGATACCACCCAGCGCACCACCGGTCAGTTGTGCGGCACCGCGCAGGTTGATCAACGCACCTTGCAGATCATGTTGCGCAATACCGATGCCATTTTGTCCCGCCCGGGCCTGCAACGACGGGTTGACCGAGCCACCCACGCGGATGTCCATGTCGCCGCCGCCGGTCAATTGCAGAGTACCGTCGCTGCCCACACGTCCGGTGCTGCCGACTGCCACGATCAAGCCCTGCCCACGAGGATAAAGGTTGCTGTTGCCGCTGCCGCCCATGGCCTTGAGCATGCCGGCGTCAGCACCGGCGCGCAGGCTGATGTTGCCGCCACCCAACGTCCCGAAACCGGTGAATCCCACCAGGAAGGGGCCAGTGTCGACGCTTTGATCCGGCAACGGCTGAGTCGCGTAGCTGCCGAAGTTGATCCACCACGCCGTCGGTACATCGCTGTTGCCGGTGCCTTGCCGCCAGAGCCAATTGCCCACGGCCACACTCGGCACCTGTTCCGGGGTATCCATGTTTTGCGAGTACCCGCGACGACCCAGCACATCGCCGGAAATCGAACCGCCGGCATTGATCGTCAGGTTGCCACCCATTTGCGGGTACCAGGCCTGATACAGGCTGTCGTTGCCACTGACCCATTTTTCGTAATCGCTGCCGCCACTGCCCAGCACCGAGCCGTTGTCCGACAGGCGTCCGCGCGGCTGGTTGTACAGCGGATCGACATCCTGCGACTGTGTGCCGGCGGTGTAGACGCCGAACGGTGAGTCCATGCTCAGATCGCCCGCGGCGAGCACGTCCAGATCGCCGGTGCCGGTGCGCAACACGCTGAACATTTGCGTGCGGGTTTTGACGGTGATGCCCGGTTTGTTTTCCACGCACAGTTCCGGGAACGCACCGCACCAGGACGCCACGTCATCGTCGCTCATCGGGGAGCCGGCAGGCATGCCCAGCCAGTTGTCCGGCGCCCACGCCCAACGCGGCGCCGGCACGCAAGAGTTCGGCGCCCAGTCACACCAGTCTTTCAGATCGTCAGGCACTGGCTCACCGGGAGTAAAACCACCCAGGTTGCCGTCGCCCCAGACCAGCGTCGGCGGTTTTTCCGTCACCTTCAAGCCGTAGTGGGTGTCGGCCAGACGCAAGTGCCCATCGCTGGAAAGCGGTTTGATCTCGCGGCTGTCCGCCGCACTCAGATCCGCACCCGCCACCACGCGCATCGACCACGACGCACTGCCGGCCGGCAACATGCTTGCGACTGCCCAGTTGCGCCCCTGTTGCGTGCCGCTCAACGGGCGCAACTCAATGAACGCGGTGCCGTCGGCCAACACGACATCCGTCATCGACGGGATCAGCGAGCCACGCAACAGAGCAAGCGAACCGCTCAGGCGCACGCCCTTGATCGCGTTGGTGCCCGCCTCGACGTTGCCTGGCAACGGCACGCCTTTGGGCCAGCGCACGGCGCCGATCGCCGTCACGTTGTTCAAGCGGATGCCCGCGCCAAGGCGACTGCCCGCCGGCAAGGTCACGCTGTCGGCAAGCAACGTACCGGCGGCGTACAGCAACTGGCCCGTCGCATCGTGTACCGCAGCGGCCAGCACTGTGCCTGCGCCCAAGGTATACGGTCCGGCCAGGGTCGCCTCGGTGGGCAACAGGGTCCCGGTGGGCAGCGTCGCCGCTTGCAGCGGCACGTCGTAGTTCAACGTGACACCGGCCGGGAACAGCGTGCCTTCGGCCAGGGTCACGCCCGCCGTCGGCACGATCAGGTCGCCACCAAACGGCTGGATGCCCGGCAAGAGTTTCCAGCCGGCATCGTCGACGGTTTCCGGCGGCGGCGCGAAGCCGTCGTTGAGGCTGCCATGAATATCGAGGTTGCCGCCGGCACGCATCACCAGACTGCCCGCCTCGCCCGAACCGTACACAGCGGTTTTCTGCGTATGCGGATTGAGGCTGGCATAGCGGTAGCCGGACAAGTCCACATCGCCCTGCACCACCAGATCGCCGTCGGCGGTTTTGCTGGCGATTTCCACGCCCGGCCGTAAATGGAATGCATCGGCGTAGGTGGCATTGTTCAGCCCCGCCAGCTTGTTCTGCAGCAGGTTGCGGTTGGCCAGCGCGGCGTCGATGAACGCACTGCTGTCAGCATGGATGCGGTCGAAGTAGGCCTGATCGATCACCTGATACGGCCGTCCGCTGGCCGCCGGGTCGACGCCGTCGGTGGCATCGGTATAACGCCGCGTGGCGTTAAGGCCAATCGACCGCGCGCCCTGAATGCTCAGCGCACCGCTGGCATCAATGGCGATGTCATCGACCCCAAGGCGCGGCGCGTTCAACTCCAGCGTGCCGCGCAACAACCCGTCGGACTGACCGGGCAATGTGCCCCGCACGGCATCGGTGCCATGACGCAGATCGATCCGCGCACCGGCGCCAAGGGTCAACAGACCCGCAGCGGAATTGAGCTCAACCGTCGCCCGGTTCGGCGCGTCGATGATCTTGCCGTAGCTGTCGACCCGCAGCACACGACCATGGGCGTCGAGCACGGCGTTGCCGGCCAGGGTCAGGCCGTTTTGCGCCGACAGGCGAATGTTGCCGACCCGCTCGCCGCTGGCATCGATCAAACCCGCGACGGTCAGGCTGCCGTTGTCCACCGAGACGTTTACTTCGCCAGCCTTCAGTCCGTCGCCAATCAGCAGATCACCCTGCTTGAGTTGCAAGCTGCGGCTGCCGAAGACCTGACCGGCATTCAAGCGCTGGTTGAGGGCGGCAAACTGTTGACTGGCATCACCGTTCAGGTGCTGGGCGCGGATGTCCACGCCGGCGGATTTGTACGGCACCCACGTGCCGCCGGCATCGTAATGGCCGCTGCTGGTCCCGAGGATCTGGCCTTGCAGATCAACCATGCCCGCATCGCTGGCCAGCGCGACGGCACTGAGCGTGCCGGCCTGATTGTTCTGCGCCGAGAGGTCGATGCGCGAACCGGCGGCCTGGCGGATATTGCCGTGGCTGCTGTACAGCGCCACATCGCCGCCCCAGCTGTACTTACTGACATCATTGAACGGCAAGGTGCGTCCGGCCATGTCCACAGACGCGCCATCGGCGAGGGTCAGATCGCCCTCGGATTTCACCAGCAGTTTGCCGCTGGCCAGGGTGATGCGGCTGTCCAGCACGACGCTGCGGGCATCAAGCGTCAGTTCCGCGCCCAAGGCATTGGCGGCCGCTGGCGTGCCGGCGCCGGTGAGCGTCAGGTTGTTGCCGGCCTTGAGCAGGTTGACCGAAGCGGCCTCCCCCGTCAGCAGCGGCGTGCGCAGGTTGAGATTGCCGCCGCTGTAGACATAGCCCTTGACTGGATCGTAAGCGCCCTGTTCCTGGTACACCGCCAGACTGCCTTTGTGGTTGGCGGTGATGCGCTCGCTAGCGCTGAGGTTGACGTTGGCAAAACCCAGCGCCAGCCGATTGTTCTGCTCCAGACCGCTGGCCTGCGGATTGGGGCCGTAACCGAATTCGATGCGCTGCGCCTGAATATCGAGGGTGCCACGGCCCGTGCCGGCGCCGCCAGTGATGACGGCGCCGGGATCCTGGTTGGCGCCGTTCCAGATCAGATTGGCGGTGCGAATGGACGCCACGTCAGCGCTTTCACCCAAGCCGTAAATGGCTGGCGTGGTGAATATCAGGTTCTGCAATTTACTCACGCCCGTCTGCGCGTCCAGCGTATCGAGGCTGACGTTGCCGTAGAAGTTGAACGCATCGCGGCTGGTCAGGCTCAAGGTTTCCAGCGCGGGCGCACCCAACTGCGTATCGCCGCGCAACAGGCGATCGAGCACGCTCTGGTTCAGGGTCAGACCGGTCGGCACGCGGTTGCCGGCAGCGCTCAAGGCTTCGGCGCTGCCAGCGTTGACGGCGCCGACAGCCAGGGCCAGATGGCGGGTGCCGAAGCGTACCGACTCATCGAGTTCAAACTGCTTGTCGGTGGCGGCGGTAATGCTGCCGTTGGAATAGAGCAGCGTCGGGTTGGTGCAGACGGTCGTCGGGCACTTGCCAATGCGAATGTCGCCCGCACCGGAAGTACCGTCCGCTACCGCTGGCGCCAGGACGTTGGTCCAACCGTTCGACACCATCAGCAGCGCGGCCGCCCCCGGCTGGTAGATGAAACCACTGCTGGAGTCGTACGGCGCGTTGCCACGGCCCAGGGTGTTGATCCCCGAACCGACTTCGAGGGTAATGCCACCATCGCTGCGGGCGGTGCGCAACAGCACCTCGGGCGCCGACAACATCGCCCCTTCGCGCAGGGTGATCGACGTCGTGTAGCCAGTGAACGAGATGATATTGCCCGCGCCGCTGTAATCGATCAGCGGTTGCGCGCCGAGGGTCAGGCGCCCGGCATTCAGACCGTTGAGGCTGTCGGCATACAGCGACACGCCAGTGAAACCGTCGGTGCGCGAATGCCCGGCGCCGAGAATTTCAAAGTCCATTGCCCCGCGTACCGTGGCCGTTCCGACCACCCCGCCGGCGGCCGGGGCGAATAACGCGCGGCCGTTGAAATCCAGGGCAACGTCCTGCTCGGCACCTGGCATCAAATACAGATTCAGCGATTTGCCATCCAGCGGGGCCAAGGCCCGGGGCACGCCACGCCGTGTCGCGTCACTCTGGATGAATTGACTGAAACCGGTCTCGTTGTACTGCGAATAACGGCGCAGAACATCCGCAGACGTCAGAATCACCTGGCTGGGCAGGCTGTTACGCAGCCCGGTGTTGGCAATCGACATCTGCCCCGAACGGGTCCACGAACCATTGCGCATCTGCAACGCGTCGTTGCTGACGCCTGCTGTGGCCTGACCGTTGACTTCGACCCGGAACGCCCCGGGCAGCAAGGCAAAGGTCGAGGGCAGTAACGTGTAGGTGCCCGCCGCCAGACCCGGCACGCCGGCACCGAGGGTAATCTGCTGGCCGATGCGCGGATCGACCGCCCCGGCCTCGGCGAGCATCGGCGCGTAGGCACTCTGATTGCCCGGCACGATGGCGTACACCGGATTGCTGGCAAGGCCCGGCAGGCTGAAGGTGCCGTCATTGGCGTTGCGCACCAGCGGGTTGTAGCGGGCATCGGTGGAACCGCCGCGCCCGGAGACAAACCCGGCGCCGCGCAGATCACCGCCACCGGACAAATCAATCAGCGCGCCGCTCTGTACATCGACATAGCGCGAGGTCAGCGTCACCCCGGCCGTGTCCGCACTGATGCCCTTGAGCTGAACGGATTTGCCAGCGTAGCGATAGTCGATGCCGTCGGTGGTTCCGCCATAAGGCATGACCAACCCGGCGGCGCTGACCGAAGTCACGCTGCCCGGCAGCAAGTGCAGCTCGCGGGTATTGACCACCGTCTCACCGCCAAGGCTGATCATGCCCAGCGGTGCGCGGATCACCCCGCCTTGTTCAATGCGCCCGGCCGCCAGTGTCAGGTTGCCAAACACCGAATACGGCAACGCGGCCGGTGCGGCCCCGCTGCTGCTGATGCGCAAGGTGCGAGCCGGATCGGCACCGGGGATCACGCTTTGGTAGCCCACCCGCACCTCAGCGGTGACATCGCTGGCAGGATAGATCTGCGCGGCACGCAGGTTGAGGTCGCCCGGTGTCCACAGTTCGGTTTTCTCGACATAACCGGTCGGCGCCAGAAAGCGCAGGTCACCACGGCTGTGCAGGGAGACCTGATCAAAGCCACGACGCGTCACCTGCAAATCCGCACCCGTGAGCTGGACAATATTGCCCGCGGTACCGAACGACAGGCTGTTGCTCAGGTCCAGTTGATCCGCACTGGCATTGAATTGCCCCGTCGATACACGCGTAGTCGGCGTGTTCATCACCCGTGGCCGAAGGTTGCCCGGCGCCTCGAAATACTTGCCCGTACCCGACAGGCGCAGGTAGGGCGCAGACAGGTCGATACGCGCATTGTCTTGCGCGCCTTCGGCCAGCGAAATCGCGCCGGCATACAAACTCAGACTTTGCTGCATGTGCAGATTGACGTCACCGTCGAACGACAGCAGGCCGTTGCTCAGCACGCTCAGATTATCGAACCCGCCAGCCATCAACCGGTCGGCACTCAGGCGGGCACGCCCGTATTGCAACGCGGGCGCCGCTTCACCCGGTTGCACATCGGCCGGCAACAGGGCGTCAGCGGTTTGCTGGCTGATGATGATTTCGCGCGGCACGCGCACCTCATTGCTGGCATCACTGCGCAGATAACTCGGCGTCTCCAGAGCGATTTCCAGGCGCCCACCCGCCGCGCCGACGCCACCGGCCGCCGCGCGCAGGTCGCCGTCGATGAACAGACCGTTATAGGAACTCAAGGAAATTCGCCCGCCGTCCGTAGCGACCGCCGTCGGCCCCTGCCCGGCGATATCCAGCAGCGCCTGCGCACCGGAAGCGTCAAGCCGCGCGCCATTGCGCACGACGACATAGGCATCGGCCGCCGTGGCGGTGGCCTTCTTCGCATCGGTTTCACCGCCAATGATGATGCTGCCGCCCTTGCCCACCAGCCCATATACCCGGCCCAGCGCATCCACTCCCGTGGCAGCGCGCCCGGCGACATCGAGCACGGCGTGGTCGCCGATCCAGATCGAGCGGTTGTGGGCATTTTTGTCAGCGACTTGCGAGGCCTCGGCGACATTCATCGAACCGAACTGCTGCTGGCGAATGTCGATGATGCCGCCCCAGGCATTCAACTCACCGTCGACAGTAATCTGTCCGGCGCCGCGCACGTTGATGCTTTGCCCCGGGTCGACACGGATGCGCGAGCCCTGGCCAAGGGTCAACGCATTACGCGCAGGATCGCTCAACGCCACCTCGCTGGAACCGGCCTGCAAGCTCAGGCTGGCACCCGCGCGTTGCGTCAGTTGCGCCTTGCTCGGATTATCCTGATAGAGCGTCGGCGTCCACAGCTCCAGCGCCTGTTGCGGGGCGACACCGCTGGCCTGACTGGCTGCCGCGTCAGCAAACCGGTAAACCGGCATCAGCACGTCGATCAGGGTGTTGTCCGCAACGTCCAGGCGGTTGAGCCCGATCAGGTTGTAGGCTGAAAAGCCCTTGTCGAACAGATCCGCTTGCAGCTGCAAGGTATTGTCGGTGAGGGCTTTGTCGGTCTGGCCGATCAGCACGTTGCCGGCCTGAATCAACAGGCTGCCGCCGCCCGTCACACCATAGCCACGCAACTGGCCAGCGAGGCGCAGATGACTGTCACCCGGCGCTGACAACGCACTGGACTCCAGCGTCATGTCACCGCCCTTGCCCCCCCGAGTCTTGCCGTTGGCCAGGATCGCGCCGCCGGAGGAGACGTCGAGCAGGCTGCCGGTGCCGATTTCGATGTCGCCGCTGCTGCGGATCGAAATCACGCCACCGTCCAGATACGCAAGACTGCTCGCGTCATCCGGGTCAGTGCGCAAATTGCTCCACAGCCCCCGGGTGTCCAGTTGCACTTTTTCCGCCACGCGAACACCCGTGGTCGTGCCCGCAGGCGCAACGATGCGGGTATCGGTGACACGGTCGGTATTGAGCTGGTTGAGCACGTTGCCCACATGCAGGCTGCCGCCCCGCGCAATCAGGTCGGCGTTGACCTGCACCTGCGGCGCGTAGAGGGTGATATCGCCACCGTTGCCGACCGTCACGGCGCCGTCCACGTCGATGCGCTCTTTGGCGGCTACCTTCAGTGCGCCCAGTTGCCAGTCACTCAGTTGTGCGGCATCGAGAAACAGCTTGCCATTGCGCGCCTCGGACACCACGCCGGTCAGGCCCGCGTCGTTATCGCCGAGCGGACGCTCAATGCCGATCTGCACCTGATCGAGCAACGGACTGAGGCCATAGAGCACGCCACCCGCCGCCGCGACGTAGGCGGCATCGTAACCACCGACGATCAACTGCCCGCGCCGCGCGAGTGCGGTTTGACGCTGCGCGTAGCCATCGAGCACGGCACGCGGCGCCTGAGTCTGGCGCTCGCCCTGATAAACCTGCCCCAGCAGTTGCCCGTCGAGCACCGCGTTACGGGTGCCGATCACCAATTGCCCGGCATCGCGACCCACGGTGTAGCCGGCCTCCAGGCGCTTGGTCGGTGCGATCAGCGGATTGTAGTAATAGCTCGTCTGACCCCAGCGTTCGCTGCTGTCTTCATAACCGTTGTACAGACCGCTGTAGAGCAGATCGCCTGGCGCCTTGGACAATTCGTAGAGATGCCCGTCAGCCCCGCGCAACCAACTCTGGCGAATCTCGCCACTTTGCACATCGAGCGTGCCGCCAGACAGGTTGATCAACGAGCCCTTCTCGGTCACCACGTCATTGCCGGCGAAATTTACCGTCCCGCCCTGGGCCATCCATTCACCGATGCTGTGCCCTTGGGTGCCAAGGTAACCACCGACTTCGAGCAGACCACCTGCTGTGTACCAGCGATCCGTGGCGTAACCGTTGGTGCCGGCGGGCACGTAGACCAGCTCACGCACGTCAACCCAGACGTCGTTGCTGTTCAGCGCACCTTTGTCGCGGTTGCCCGAAGCGTCGCGCTGTTCGTTGCCCTGCACATTGATCTTGATGCTGTTGGATTCCATCGCGACTTTCACGCCGATGGCGCCGGAAACGTCGATCAGCGCACCGTCGCGCACCAGGCTGCGACGCTGCGCGGCCACGGCGATTTGTCCGCCCGTGGCCAGGGTAATCGAACCGTTCTGGAACTCGACGCTGCCACCACTCTGGATGTCGATGCGCGATTGGTCACTGCGAATCGAATTGGTCGGGGTAACGGCGGTCAGTGCGGACCGATGCTGGCTGTCGAGGGCCGTGAGGTCACTGCTGTCGAGCATGATCGCCGTGGCACTGCCCTGCCCCAGTGTCACGCTGCCTTGGGTGTCCGTTGCCGGGTTGAGCAGATGAATCGTGCCGCGCGTGGCGACCGATGTGCTGGCGAGTAATACGCCGTTTTGCACGACCTCATGGCCGGTCAGGGTGATGTCGCCGGTCGCGGCCTGAATCAGACCGTTGTTGCTGACCTTGCCGGCAACGCTGGCGGCTTTGAAGCCCGGCGTGACTTCGTTGCCGAACGTCGTGGAGAAACCGTTGCCTTCGGTGCCCGAACCCTTGCGAATATAAAAGCGATCCCCCGCCCCCAGCACGGTCTGGCCCTTGGCGGTGTTGATGCTGCCGTCGTTCTGCACTTCGCTGCCCAACAGCAAGGCATAACCGCCGGCGTCGGTGGACTTCGCCGGTCGCGCGGTTTCAATGGACGCCCCGCGCTCCACCAGCACTTTGCCCACCGCGTCGGTGAACGTCGGCTGGCTGGCGCTGCTGTCGAAATACAGGCCGCGATCACGGAACTGGATATCGGTGATGTTGGCGGCGGCCGCCACCAGGTTGCGCACGTTGACCTGACTGGTGCCGCTGAAAACGATGCCGTTGCGGTTGATCAGCATCACCGTGCCGTCGCCCTTGATCTGCCCCTGAATCTGACTGGCGCGTGCACTCGGATCGTTGACCCGGGTGAGCACCGCCCAATTCGCTTGCTGGGCAAATTCAACGCTGGTGTTACGCCCGACGTTGAAGGTTTCCCAGTTGAGAATGGCTTTGTCGGCGGTTTGCTCGATCTTCACCGTGGTCTTGCCGTCGGCCTGAGTCTGTTGCGGGCCTTTGGCGTTCTGCCAGCCCTGGGTGAGGCTGTTGTCGACCTTCAGCCCCCCCTCGGCCAAACCGTCCGGAACAAACTGCACCGAGCCCAATGCCGTCGCGCGTCCGGCCGCTTGCGCCGCTTGCTGTGCAGCAATCGCGGCGACGGTGTTGTTCAAGGTCTGAATCGAACGCTGCAGCTGTTGGTTGGCCTTCTGCTGTTGCGCCAGCGGCGGCGTCATCCCCGGCAAACCGCCGGTGCTGGGCCGTGCAGCGCTCGCCTGCTGCGCCGCGCCCTTGGCGGCAAACCATCCCGAACTGAAAGCAGTGGCCGCCTCGGCGCTGCCCGCCACCAGACACAAGGCAATCGCCTGCGCCAACGGCTTGAGCAGCCACAGCGCCGGATCGACGACAAGACGCTGTTGAGGCTGGACACGGGTACTGCGACGGGATGGGCGAGCGAGCATCACTACGAGATCCTTTTGAGTTGCCACACGAGGCCGCAGGTCGGGTGGACCCTGCTGTTATGACATAGGCGGTTGGCGAGGGCCGCGACCGAACGGATGTCACACAAACTTCATGATTGAGGAGTAGATCGGCCAAAAAAAAGCAGCAGCCCGAAGGCTGCTGCGATTTCATTGCGACTGAAGCGAGGCTTACAAAGGACGACCGATAGCGTTGCAGACGCTGGCGTTGTTGATGTCCAGGTTGTTGCCCGAAGTGTTGGTGACGAAGTTGGCGGTCACAGCGGCTTTCCAGTTGGTTGGAACCGGAGTGAAGCTGTGCGCGATGGTGGCCGCGTTGTTGCCCGGGTTGCTGTAGTGAGTGGTCAGGAAGCTACGGACATCGTTGGCCACGGTTGCATCCTTGTAGCACTGGCCGAAGATGAAGTTGGTGTAAGCGACGATCGGGTAGCCGCTCGCCGGGTTAGGCACAACCGGTACCCACTGCGCCGGGTTGGCAGGCGCGGCTGGCAGAGCGGCCGAACCCAATGCCAGGGAAACGTTGGCAGTGGTTGGCTGCACGCCGTTGACGGGCAACAACAGCGTTGCTCGCAGCGTTCACACCGTCCGGACCGACATAACCGATCGAACCGTCAACGGCGTTGACCTGGGTGGCGACGTCAGACGTACCGGCAACACCTACCCAGTTCGCTGGCAGTGCGGAGCCGGCTGGCAGGCGAGCGTTGGTGAAGGTGGAGTTGGTGGCGAACTTGGTCGGGCAGATCGAGTTCAGGTGGCGGGTGAGGATTTCCGAGGTGCCGCTGGAAACGTTGCGATAAACAACGCGAATCGGCGTGGTGTCGGCAGTACCCAACAGCGCACCCCAAGTGGTTTTGGCGCCCGAGAAGGCATCACACAGCTGAGTGCTGGTCAGGTTCAGCGCGGTCTGGCCAGACTTTTTGTAAGGAATGGCAACCGAAGTGGCCACCGAAGGCAGTTGGATCAGCGGGCCGTACGAAGCGCCGTAGGTGCTGTTGTAGGTGCTGATTTCCGTAGCGCTGAGGATCGAGTCGCTACCGGCGAAGTGCACCGAACCGGTGGTGCTGAACAGTGCGGAGTTGTTGGTCAGGAAAGCCGTTTTGCCAGTACCGCTACCGGTGCCCAGGTAGCTGAAGTTGGCTGGCAGGATGCTGTTGGCAGAACCTTTGTACAGAGCGGCAGGCAGAGTCGCGCCACCACCGGTAACGTTGGCGGCCATGGCCTGGGCGGAAGCCAGAGCGGCGACGGTCAGTGAGGCTGCGATCAGAGTGCGCTTGAACATGAAGAATCTCCTTTTCAACTGGGTTATGAACACAGGTTTCGGGGTTGCTTGCATGACACTGGGAGAACTCACCGAGGCCCTCGCTAGCGTTGGCCCTGGTTAAGTCGCACTGAGAAATTCGCAGTTTCCGGTGACAGATAAAGGAAAAAACCTCGGGAGCTGTGAGGTGTTTCCGAAGGGATTTTCTCGGGTGTTTGTCGGGTGCAGCGCAGGGTCTGGATCGCAGGTTTGGCTGAATCGGGCTGGAGGCGTTGGCGGGTGGTTGCAGATGACAGAAAGGAGAACCCGAGGATGGTTCTTTTGAGGGTCGGGTGATGCAGAAGTCCTGGAAAAAAGATTGGATTATTCATTGCCCTGGCTGGCCCCTTCGCGAGCAGGCTCGCTCCCACAGGGATTGATGTTGTCAATGCAATTTACTTCACACCACAGAAACCTGTGGGAGCGAGCCTGCTCGCGAAGGGGCCGGCCCAAACATCATCAATACTTCAGACACACCGCTACTGGATCAACTCAGTGCTCTCAATGAGCGAATGCAACTTACTTCACACCACAGAACCCTGTGGGAGCGAGCCTGCTCGCGAAAAGGCCGGCCCAAACAGCATCAATACTTCAGACACAGCACTACTGGATCAACTGAGTGCTCTCAATGATCGAATGCAATTCACCTCACACCACAGAACAATGTGGGAGCGAGCCTGCTCGCGAAGGGGCCCGATCAGACACCATCAAAACCGGCTACTGGACCAGTTGATTGATCTCAATGATCGGCAACAACACCGCCATCACAATCACCAGCACCACCCCG
>Ga0163162_10000077_pt1 | contig 90095 bp, 192 predicted proteins | sample S55metaG_FD_115310 | JGI IMG/M metagenome (GOLD analysis project Ga0163162, IMG submission 115310) | Switchgrass rhizosphere microbial communities from Kellogg Biological Station, Michigan, USA - S5-5 metaG | ecosystem: Host-associated > Plants > Roots > Rhizosphere > Soil | place: USA...
AAGAGCTTACGATCCAAAACTACACGAGAAATTTCCAACTTATGTGGGATGTAGTGTTCATGAACATTGGAGACGCTTCTCAAAATTCAAGCTATGGATGGAAAATCAAAATTATGTAAACCTCTATTTAGATAAAGACATATTAATAGAAGGCAATAAAGAATACGGCCCCGAAACTTGTGCTTTCGTCCCAAAAGAAATTAACCAGTTACTGCATATAAAAAGTTCTAATAGAGACGTTCCAGTAGGTGTTTTTGTAAAAATAAGGGGTCAAAGCAAAAGGTATATTGCAACAATTTGTGAAAATGGGCTTGGTCGGCACCTACAGTCCTTTGAGTGTGAAAAAGAGGCACATAAAGCTTGGCAGGAAGAGAAAGCAGATGTTATTGAGAGGACAGTCAACAAATACGCTAAGACCTGCGAATTTAATACACAGGTGGCGGATGCGCTGATGTCAAGAGTATGGAAGCTAAGACTCCACGCGTTTTTAGGGGTAGAGACAAAAAATTTATAAAAATTGTTGACAGTAGGTTTAGCCTATGCCAGAATGAGTACAGATAAAACAAACCAAACACAGGAATCATAGCCATGACTTACTCGATTGTAGACATTCAAACCAAAACAGTGGTTGGTAAACCATATAATGATCGTGCAAGAGCCCGTAATCAGGCTAACAAGCTTGACTTGAAGTATGGAGCAGTACGCTTCACTGTTCGTACAAACTACGCTTCGTAACTTAAATAGATAAGGAGATTTAAAATGACAGTAATTATTGATAGCGCTTTGAATGGTGGTACACAGGTTGTTCACCGTTTTGATAACAACTTTGGTGCTAGTGTTGTGTGCCATGACTTCTCTTATGGTCGCGAAGAAGGCTTGAAAGAGCTTGCTGTGCTTAAGTTTGGCACAGACGAATATAACTATGAACTGACGTATGACACTGAAATTACAGATGATGTTATTGGTGACTTGACAGACGGAGATGTAAACGATTTACTTGCTCGGATTGAAGCTCTTAAAGCTGAATAATTTTACCAGAAGCCTCTTGACACATTGAGAGGTTTCGATTAAGATTATGCTTGTATCTAAGCAAACATAAGAAGTAAGACAAACAGACATTGGAGGGATGATATGAAATGTTCAATCGAAGACAAACGTAAAATACTCGACTCTGCCAACGGACGTATCTTTTCTTGTGTTTTTATAAAGAAAGACGGTAGTGTGCGTGAGATGACAGCTAAAACTTGGATGGAAAAAGCCTTTACGTATGGTTCCGCAAATGCACGAGCAAATACGGTGACAGCACGTCCAGAATATTACACTGCTGCTGAGGTTGGTAGTGGCGAGTTTAGGAATATTAATTTGTCAAGCATGATTGAAGCTAAAGTGAATGGTGTTTGCTATAATTTTGGAGAAGAGTAATGACCACCAACCAAACGATTGACGGCGTGTCTGTCAGCCTTACCGATGAGCAAGTAAAAGACCTGCTGCGCTTCCACGAAACCACCGAAGACGGCCAGGATTATGACGTATCGAAAGATGGCATGAAGGCGCTGGCACGCATTGGCGCTGTTCGCTGGTGCGGCGGTTCGCGCTACGATTTCACGGATGTCGGCATTAAGCTGCGCGCCCTGCTGGATGCGCCCGCTGTTAACACTGATGTTCGCACGATCCTGCTTGACGTTACCCCTGGCTTTGACGGCATGGGTCACGAGGTGTACGCCAGGTCTGTTGAAGATGTTGAGGACGCGTTGAGCAAACAGGGTGAGCGCATCGAAGAGCTGGAAATGGAGCTGCACAGGATCAAAGCCGCCCAGCCCCAGGGCGAGCCGGTGGCGTGGGAGTATCGAATGGTTAATAAGGGTGCCATTCTTTTTGATGATCTAGTACCGAGCGGGTGGCTTAGGTGCAGCCGAAAGCAGGCTGAAAATATGGTTAAACACCCTTGCACTGGAAGTTTTCTTTGTGTGGTCAGGCCGCTCTACGCCGAGCAGCCCGCGCCGGTAGCAGTGGTGATGCCGGAGCGCAAAACCGTTTCGGTCGGCGTTCTTTCTGAGTCCAATACGCATAACCAAGGCTGGAACGCCTGCCTCGACGAGCTGAAACGCCTCAACACAAAATAAACCCTTGACATCTCCTAAATCTATGCTAATATCTACACAAAGGAGAAGGAAATAAGTCTTTCTCTGTTGATAACGTAGGTTTAGGAGGTTCTTGTGTCTGGTATTGCGCATTTGTTGCACTTTGTGATGTTAGTCCTAACTGGTGGCTTCTGGTTGCCTGTGTGGGTAGTTTGTGCATTAGTCTGTGGAAGTGCTCGTAAGAAAGAAGAACGAGCTATGAAGAAAGAAGAGCTTGAACTATTGAGGCAGTTAGTAAAGGATAAAAAGTGATGGATAAACTATTAGATTTGATAGAACGTTTCCAAAACCTGAAAAATATTACAGGTACTACTAAATCTAGCAGCTATTCTGTACAGCTACACTTTGATCCTTGGTCTGACAGAGTTCAGATTGAGTTTGGTGGTTATGATGTCGGATGCTGGTCTAGACATGAATACCTAAACACCACCAAACAGAACCTTTTATTTGATATGGAAGCTAAGATTGTAGAAGCAGAATCGTTAGTGAAGGACATTGACCATCTATAAAATAATCTGAAATTTTTCCAAATGGCCCTTGCGGCCCTTCTTTTGTTTGTGTAGAATGACCCTAACGAAACAGAAAAGCTTTAGAGGTGTAACATGTGGGCTTCCAAAGGTAGATCAGGTTATGGTGACAGCACAATCGGTGGTGACTACGATTCGTGGGATGGTGTGAGCCCTAATGGTCGTCAGTACAAGAATGAAGCCACTATGGAAACACGTAACCTGTCTGGCGCTGACTACTGGCATTATCGTAAACAGAATCGTCCTACAGAGGCTATCCCTGCACATCTTCATATGCTCAACAAAGATCGTGCCAACATTGATGCTTATGCTGATCCTGTTGAAACAACCAAACGCAAAACCTCTGTCCCTTTGTCTGATAGAATTTTACCTCAGAAAAAGCGTCTGAACACCCTCCGTGATCAACTCATCGAACTCGAAAAAGAATACAAAACCACAGACATGTCAATAGAAGAATATAGCACTCTTCGTGACATTTTGATGGTTAAGATCAATCGTGCAGAAGTGCTTTACAAGAAGGCTGTCAATGTACGTCCAACACAGCCTCAAGAATCAATCGAAGAGGACGATTCACCGATAGAATCAGCCTATAAAATCAACGATAGCCATTCAGCTAACTCCGTATGTGGAGCTGGGATTATCGACGATTTGAGTGATGAAAATTGCCTGAAAGTATTTTTACAAAAGGCTTGCACAACAGCTAAAACTTTAGTAAAGTGGTGTCAACAGGCAAAAGCCTATTACCAAGAATTGAAAGAGGTGTAACATGGACAAGTACCAAGCTTTGTTTGTACGAGCAATTAAAAGTAAATCTCCCGACTTTCGTGTTAAACGTCTTTACTCTAAGTTTTACTGTTCACAGGTATCTGAAATCCACATCTGTCGAGTAGTAAGTAAAATCGTAGAAAATAACAACTTAATGTCTACTAAAGATTGGATTGATGGACTTAACCCCAGTAATGGTTGGATGTACGGTATTGATGAGAATACAAGCTACTACGAACGCTGCAACAAGTTAATGTACAGCTTTATTCGATTAACCGAAATCAGCAAGTTTGATAAATTTCCTCTACCGGCATTCTGGAGAAACAAATGACAAACACACAAGCATTCACTAAAGCTTTCTCCTTGCTTGAGAACGGAATTAGGACTAAGCTGTATAAATCTAATGGAATGTGGGTTTGTGAGGAGATAAAGTGATCAAATTTAAGCTCACAATCCTATGTGTAATTCTTATAATTGGTCCTATATCTTTAGCTGTAATAGGTGTTGGCGTAAGTTTGTCACAGAGCAATTGTGTAATTGAAGTATCTAAAACCCACAATGTAATTGAAACTAAGGAACTTTGCAAATGAAACACATCCAACAATACGTTGAACAAACATCATTCCAGAAATTCGTTAAGACATCTAAGCGAGATGGTGTAGAAGATTATAGTGATAAGACTAGTAAGCGCAATGGCTACAGCAAGCAACGAGAATTTAAACGAGATATGTGGAGTGTTGATTAATGGATGATAGTCTTAAAGTAGGATTAGGGTTGGGTATTTTAATTCTTATATGCTTTGGTATGTTAGCTATTGGGGCCACTATTGAAAATACTAACAGGCTTAAGTGTTTAGAAACTGTATCAGCACACAAGAATAATGTCTCAGAAATAAAAGACATTTGTGGGGTTAGGTGATGAAATTCATTGAAAACAATACATACACTCTACAAACTGACAAGGGGCTTGCCCCGTATAACAGTGTCAAAGTAGTGTGTACTTATGTTGAGGATGGCGTAGCCTATTTCCATTCTAAGACTACCCAAGATGTGTGGAATGTTCCAACAGAGCTAGCCTATAAGCTTGTACTTAAGACACATAAACTCTATCAGTGGAACTATGCTTATATGTCCTGGGATTCTGTTGAGAACACATTGTCTGAAGAAACAGCAGAGGATGTGTGGTCGAAACGAATGGGCTATCAAAGTTATTCATATGATGGAATGAATCAAGGAGATTGATATGGATGACATGGATAAAGGTATCTCTCTTGGACTGCTTTTAGGTGCATTCACACTGGTCGGTGGCATCTTCATGGCTTACATAACTCAGTCACCGGATGAGAAGTTTGTTAGAGATAAAGATAATTCTTGTAAAGTGGTTCAGCAGCAAGACACAGACGAGAAAATCTATTGTGGTAAAGCTTGTTGGGTACCTGCTGTCATCAATACCTATCAATGTGCCAATGGTAGAAGCTACACAATCACCGAGACAGATAGACGGTAAGAATAATCTGTTGACAGCTTCCTAGGAACCCTCTAGAATTCACTTAGTAGAACGACATTCTCTAGGAACAATAGCCATGAACCAATTAAGAACCCCAATGTTTACAATGCTTGATGGTGAGGAAGTTGTTCTGTTCCAACCCTATTGGTATGCTGATACACATAAGCTGTTCTTAATGTTTAGTGAAGATTATGGGATGTATTGCCCAGTGGTTTTTGACTGATCCTTTTGTGTTTGATTAATCTGAGAGGTGTAGTATGAAATATCCAATCAAGTGTTATGGACGTGTGTTCAATAATTCAACTGAGCTTCAAGATTACACAGACGGTTTAATTCTTTTCATGAAAAGTAAACCAAGCTTTGAGCTTATCAAGTTTGATTATCTGACTGTCAAACACTGCTACGATAATGGTGTTCTTAACCATCCAGATTACAAATACCTTATGAAAATCTGGCCTAAGGAATAACCCATGTACTCCCTAAAAGACATTGTACGAATCAATGACATCCTATCTGAATATCATGGTGTTAAATGTGTTGTTGTGAAGGTAGGATCTGGCAATCCTCCGAAGTACTATGATGTAGAGACACTGAACACAAAGACTCGGATTCGAGTGGTACAAGAGCAGATTATTGGGAGTGTTAAAAATAAATCAAAATAGTTGTTGACAGCTATGTGTAGGATTGAGATAATCATTACATCGAAACCAAACAACGGAGCAAGACGAGATGACTAGCCTGACCTTTGAAACCGCAGTAATGGCAATCTCTAAAGTAGCAGTGACTTATGAAGTTTCTGAATTAGAAGCCATTACTATTATGCAAGCTGCCGCTGCTAAAGCTAACGATGAAAAGTCTTTGGAAATTCTTTGTGATATAAAATCCACCTTGATTCTTAAACAATATGCTAAAGCATAGGACTTGGAATATGACTACTATAAAATTTAAAGAAATCAAACTGACAGCCAGCAAAAGTGGAAAATGTGCTTTCTGTGGAAAACAAGCAAAAAGAACTCAGCACTTCTGGCAAACTGTCAACCCATTTAACAAAAATACAGATGGATCAGTTAAAACATCTGATGAAATAAAGAAAGAGATTAGTAAAGAAGCCGAACTTTGGAAAGATAGCCCTGTATATCATATCAAGTGTGAAAGTAATTAATTTACTGAAAACAATTGGAGAACAATCATGACACACAATAGAGAAGACATTACAGATTATGGAATCTTGTTTATCATTGGTTTTATTGCTTTGTGTGTGCTGCTATGATTGTGTCGAGAACATGTCTTAGCTGATGTGTTATCGTTTTCTTGTTTTGAAGACATGTGAAATAATTGAAAATATGTGGTTGACAAGGTTGTTTGTTGTGGCTATAATTTAAGTATAGAAAGCAAACAGTAGATAGGAATTAAGATTATGACAAACCAAGAGAAAATAAAATATGTAAGCTTATTGACACTCGTTAGTGAAGATCTTGCCAAGGCATACTTGGAGGCTGAAGAGTGGCTTGTAGATGAAGCTGTATACACAATCAATGCTGAACGTAAGGACAGTATACTTGATGAATAGCATATGGTTGGCATGGTATCCTGTGAAGACGGTAAGTGGCTGCTGGGTATGGCTAAGGCCCGTCATTAAGGAATGGGATGAGTCACTTAAACCTTGGTGTGATGCTTATACAGGCTACAGCGGAACAGACGGTGGTTGGAAATACTATTAACTAGAGGCTTCATAATAATGAATATCTATCGAGCTAAACTTCTTTACAATGAATTCGAATCATGCTCTGAAGGCTCTACTGTTCAAGAAGCTATTGACAGGGCATGGGTTGACAGCCATACGATCCAAGGTGCTGTTGACTATTGGCACATAGCACTGATCGTATGGATACAAGGACTTGACAAAGTATGGAGAGTCTGTGAGGTTTGCCGTTTCCATGAGTACAAAGGTTGACGACGAACGGTAGGTATTCTTTTTAAAATAAGTGTTGACTGCTTTTCTAGCTGCTGTATACTGAACACAAGAAAGCAAAACAACCCAAAAGGAATACGAAAATGAGCCTGATCAAAATCCAAGAGTACGCAGTAGCAGCTTTCAAAGTAGCTAAAGTTGCACACGTAGATGCTGGTAAGAAGATGTCTGATCGTGTAGAAGCTACTCGTAAATACTGGATCAAGTTTGCAATGGATAAGAAAGGCTACTCACTGGAATCGGCTACACTGATGATCAAAGATTCTGAAGACATGGCTGACTTGGAGATGAATGCAATCTGAATACTAGCAGGATTTAATAAGCCTCTCACATGAGAGGCTTAATGCTATTCTTAATATGACTTCAATCACTCTTCTAGATTCCTTTCCGGAATACTGTAAATTGTCCTCAATACCTTATAGAATCTAGTGTACACATGTACTCTTAAAGAGGTATAAGTTACTAAAGTAGCTAGTATAAGGTGGGTGAAAGTATGTTGAAAGATTAAGCATAGGCACAAACCCCTCTCAATTCCATCATCCCAATATATGAACACAATCATTTAGTACACTAAATATTAGCTTCTTTACACTCTAGCTACAAATAATCCTGTACAAATCTCTTAAACAATGCTATATGAACACGATAGGTTTTCTCTACTGTTAGCCAAGAGTGTGATAGAAATCTTTGTTAGAGATTGTTGGAAATAAATGTAGACACCTATCTTCAAAGTGCTATACTAACTACACAGAAGCAAAACAACTTAGACAGGAATACAGACATGAAAAAGTTCTTTGCAGTGATGGTCAATGGTAAGGCTCACACTAAACAAGAAGTCACTTTGCAGATGTTCGAAGAACGTGGTTACAGTGTTAAGAAGTCTCGTGCCTATGGTGACTATGACGTCTTCACTAAGGACGGTATCAACAAAGTAGCAACTCTGTTTAGTAATCAAATTGAAGCTGTAGATTATCTTAATCAAGTAAAATAATACCCAACTATAGGAATACAGGCTAGTATTAGGACACTCTGGCAACGTTAGCTGTCTACCCATACACACTGTCAGCTAGATCAATAGCCCCTACAGAGAGGGGCTTTCTTATGCCTGTTGTTTAATTATCTTGTGCACTAAGTATTAGTATCTTAATAGACTCTTCACTAACATCCTTTGTGCAAGACATTGGTGTGTACAGGTGTGTCCTGATTAGTCTCTATCAGGATAGCTTAGGTGATAGATTGTGTTAATGATTAGGAGAGACTATTGGACAGAGAGTGTTGATGAATTGTTTAGGATATTTTGATATTATGGTTGACATGGGGTTGACGGGGTGGTAGGCTGTTAAGCCCCTCAGATATAGAGACAGTAAATTCATAGACAACGCCCCTTACAAATAAAGGCTTTCACATATTTCCAGACATAAAAATAGACACTTACTAATACAAGCTAAGTGTCTCTCAGAGGGGGTTGGGAAATTATACTGCCTAGAACTTACTCTTATATTATATATGTCTATTTGCTCTGTCACATAATACGTGGCTTACAGACACTTTAAGGGATTTTGAAAATCCCTTTAGGTCATTTCTATATCTTCTCCATATTCGTAACTCAGACCAATAGCCACAGCCCATGCACTGTATCTACCTTTCCAGTAAAGCTTTGGGTGTACTTTAATCAAAGACTTCCATGCACCGCCTAAGTCAAACCTGTCGTGGAGCAATTTGACAAGTCCTTTTTCTTCAAGTGATTTAAATACTCTACCTGCGTGTTTCTTACTCTTAAGCTTTAGTGCATCTTTGAAAGAGTCTTGCTCCACCACAGAGTAATTCCAAACAATAACATTCTCACACAGATATTTGAACAGCTTAGTTTCAGTTAAAGTGCAGTCTTCATTCCACAAGAAATCCAGAAGGAAGCCATCATCACCTTTACGATGTCTAGTTTTATCCGAACACAGCCTGTGCAGCTCAGACAAATCTTTAGCTGTATCCGGATGATTCTTTGGGATTGAATACCCTTGCGTATAAAAGTCTCTAAACGTTGTATTGTTGTTCCACTCGTAATCCCATATTTCTATGTATTCATCTAGGGTAACTTTCTTATATATTTCACCTGTATGTTTATCAGTTACAAATACAAAATCCCCATCTCTGATATAGAGTATGGGGTAATTTGCTATGTCGTCTGCTAGATATTCTTTTATGTAGTTTCTACCCATTGTGTATCCCGTTATCTTTTAGATATTCCATAAACCAAGCTCCTTCAAGAAATCCTTGAAAACGTAACTCTGTTTCTAGATTGTGGTAAATTGTATATGTCTTATCAAATTTAAGATCTGGTTCGGTGTATTCATGTAACATAAAATCCTCAAATCCCTTCCTTAGAAAGTTCATTTGATAGTTGCTATCTTCTTCAATCCTATCTTCATACTTTACTCCTCCCATCATTCACCCTCCACAAACTTAATCAATCGTTGTTTATCTTCTTCATTGTACAAATTAAAACAAGGAACTCCATTTGCTTTAGCTAGGCTCCATGCTGTTGCAGTCCCACCTTTAATCTTACCATGTTTGTCTACTTGTGCCCAACAGATAAGAAAGCTACTTGGATTATTCAAACCACTACCTAGGATTTGAAATGTATTACGTGCATGGAGAGCCTTAACTCCCTTTGAACACTTATCCCATGCTGGATGTGTCTCAGAGGCTAGGTGATAAGCCTCAGCTTTCTTAGGCATTCTATCCAGCACTTTGTACCAATCTTTGTAGAACTCGTCGTAAATTACAAAGCTAGCCCATGGAATATATAACTGAGCTAGTGTGACACGCTCATCAACCTGTTCAGCATAAGCCTTAGCACCAAGTTCAAAGGCAGTGTCAGCACCTCCAGCAGCACCTGAACGTAGAATGTAACCCTTCTGTGCAAGCTTGAATGCAATATCTTCCATAAGCTTGAGGATATCTTTGGGTGTCTGCCTTGATCCAATCCCCGTATAATATTTCATTTGCACCACTCCACCATAATAAACAAGAATCCATCTTCAATATGACTGGAGTGTTCATCTTCGTATGCAATAGCATCTTCAACTTTATCAAAACGTCCTATGATATCCCACCGCTCATCGTCATAATCTTTTCGATAGCAGTGTGTAACTGTATAACTAATATTCATTCCCGACCCCCATCCTCTAACCAACTCCGATAAGCCTCTACTGGTGTCTTTCCCACACCACAAGCATAGTATATTTCCCAATCCTTGTTAGAAGCGTCTCCTTGTGGAGTATCCTCATCTGGTATTGTGCAGATATAGTGATCAGGACTTAGTCTGTTGATTACCCCATCAGCCCTAACTATTCTTGGTTTCATTTCGTCTCCATACATCCAGCAGCTAATGTCTTACCTGTAAAGCTCGGAACAATCATTGTGAAGTATGTCCCATTACGCTCAATACACATCTTACGAATGTGTAGGTAATCATCTGTGTTGATTTGATTACAACCTGAAACAGTAAGTAAACAGAAAGTCAATATTACATATTTCATTGAATAAACACCCCACTAGAACACTTCTCACAACCCTTATACCAAATCATGTAATTACCTCCTTTCCAATAAGACTTAGGTATTCCTTTATGGTAACATTTGAAACATGTGAGTTCTTTCATTCTTCTCTCCTAGAAAATCTGACATTATATTTCATACCAAAAGATTCTACTTCCACAACAGTATTCCCCACCATAAACATAGTGTTGTATACAGGCATCTTCTGAAAGATAAGATTTGCTACATCCTCATCTGTACCACCGTACACAAATAGCTCTGTGGTTAGTGGAGAATACTCATCTTGAGGATATTCTTCAAGAATCTTAGTTACACCAATAGCTTCCCAATCTGACCAAGATATCATCTAATCCTCCATCACAATAGTTTCATAACACCAACTACGCCAATGCTCATCACCACATCCACACGGGCAAGAATACTTAAACCCTTTCAATCCAGGATCTTGCTGTATACAATACTCTTGTGCAGACTTATGGTCAACAAAGACTTTCTCAGGGATATTAATCAAGCCCGGAGTATCATCTAAAGGCATTTCATATCACTGCACTAGATAAACTATTTTCTCACTCACTGTTCATCCTCCCAATAAACATAATCACTCCAGTCAGCATCACAAGCACACTCTGATGGTTCGTATGCACAACAGAAGCAAGCTCTGATATCCAATACCTTAGACCCATTACAAACTCCACACACTGTATCTAGTGTAAGATGTTCTTCTAGATATTTCTCATCCCTGTCTGCACAGAACTCACAAGGTCTTGTTGTCATAGTAATGGTAGCTCTACATATCTGTATTTATAGGCAAAATTCTTTTGGTTGCACAATAGACAAACCTCTTCAGCAGCATCTTGAGTAGAATGGACACTCATCAAATCCCGCATACTGTCTTCTTTCCACTCTCGATAAACAACGTACACCTTCTCCATAATCTATCCTCAACAATAAGCTGAACACTTCCTACACGGGCACGATAGGCCCATAGGCTTCATACGTTCTTCTACAGGAATGCTATCCCACAGACATTTTGTTTCATAGGTAATATAATAATTAGGTTGTTCTTCGCTCAACCACCCAAATCTTTTATACCGTGCAACACTCTCTTCCATCTCTTTGCGAAGTTGTTTTAGTTCATCTTCTACGTTTTGCATACGATCTTCTAGTGTTTGATTCATTGTTCTTTCCTCAAATAAAGCTCATCACCGGTTGTCATGTACATAAACCACATCCTTGCTTTATGTCTGGCCTCTCTAGGTGTTTTCCATGTACCGACCATGAATCCATCTGAGTCAATAACATCAAACCATTTTTGGAATATACCTATTAGGTGCAATTTTAATCATTTCTCACTAACCTTCTTTAAAGCATGTTGATATCTACCAAACATAATATCAAAAGTTTCTTCAACACTCAAGTTGTTTGGTTTAGGTTCTCCATAAATTTGGTCTAGAAAATACTCCCCATACTTTCTAACTTCATCTTTAACCCATCTATCCCTGTAGTCAGAATCTTTTAGAAGTCTTTGTTCATCAATAAATTCCCTCAAACACATCTTCCCACTCTTGTGCTCAGATTCCTCACAACATTTATGTTTAGGTCTTTTACCACATGTGCATAGGGGTTCAGTCATTTTATTTACCTATCAAATGTAAGTAGACACCAATCGAGCCTAATACAGTTCCAATAGCAATTTGCCAAATAGGGAAAACTACAAATGTAAAAGCAATCAGCATACCAAGACCTGCACAAAGCACACAAGCAATAAATCCCATGACTAGTAGGTAAAGAAGCCCTATTAGTGTTTTAAGATATTTCATTTATTCCTCCAATAATTCTCGCATTCAGGCTGATAACAACCTTTTGATTTAAAGAATAACCAATTAGGCTTCATTCCACTACCACATAGTGTGCAGGGGTCACCATTGCAGCCTACACGCATTAATGGTGATTTAGGTGGTGCACAAGGAGCTTTTGGTCTAATAACCCCCTCTGGCATTGGTATAGGTTCTTTAGCTGTCATTTTATTACTCTCCCATTAACAATCCCGAAATGTTCCTGAAGTATATCACACATCACTTGATAAGCAACAGGACTTTTCTCTTTCATCATAGCCCTGCCTGTACCAATACCATCTTCAGGGAATACAATCACTTTACCTTGTGAAATCTTGTACAGATTACGTAACGATTCCTTTACAGCCTCAATCTCTTCCGGCTGGTCACTAAAGAATGCCCAATCATCCCAAGACGGGTATCTTTTTGTGGGGATACCGAAGGCATTGGGCTCACCTCTGATGATAGCTTGTCCACCTTTGCCAAATGCTTTGAGATTATCACCAAAGACAAATATCTTATTTGGGTAACGTCTGCACACTGGAGGGGATAAGATTTTATGGTACTCAATTATCAAAATCTCTCCTATTTAAATTTATTACCCCGATTATAGCTAGCCTTCTTCCATTTGTACAGTAATCTTTCCTCTTCTTTCTGATAATCATCAGCATATTTTAAATATTGACTTGCTAGAAGGAGTGTATCTGGATGATCTGGGTCAAGGGAATCTGCTAGCTTTCTGTAGTAGGCTGGGACACTTGGTTGTTTTAGGTCGCGCTTCGACATTAAGGGGTATCAACCCACAACTCGTTAATCCAACAATCGTACATATAAGGTCCATTATCCCCAATCAAATAATTGATAAGCTCGTCCAAATATTCTTGTGCATCTTCTTTTGTTGTCCAGATATTTTTAGAATAGACAATATTAAATCCATGTGAGTCTGTTTGGTATACAGCTTGGTAGTATTTCATACTCTCTCCTATTTGTTTATGTTTAGTATACAATGCATAACTTGGTGTTTAATTAGAAATGCATTGTATTTAATATCAGTACTCAGCCCTACCACCAGATTTACAAGTTGGTCTCAATGTCATTACCCCATTCTTCAATAAGATCGTCTAACCGACAAGTATTATAACTATTTATACTGTCCCATGGAACAACAAAGTTAAGATAAGCGTCAATTAGAGTAATACCTTTTACATCTTCTAACCAATCAATAAAATCTACAATTGTATCTCGTTCAGAACTCATATCTTAAACATAATATAACCTTTCTCGATAGCGTCAGCAAGTTTCACAAGCTGCATATTTCGCTGTGGGAGGTATGTGTAGTATTCCCCATCTTTCTTAACAAGACTAAATACAGCATTCTCAACATCTGCAAAGCGAATAGATGAAATTGATTTCAATACAAATCCCTCTTGTGCTGTGTAGAATGATGTCACTCCATTAATTGTACGTACTTTGATGTGATTGCTCATTTACCCATCTCCATTCTGTTTTCCCAATCCCTTTTAATATTTTCCCAACCACCAAGAGCGTAAGACTTGTATCGAGGAATAATATTTTCTTTCTCTCCTGAGTTACTCCAATCAATACCGCACAGCAGAAATTGTGTAAGAAGCTCATTATTTACATAACGCCAGTCTGAGAAATCTCGGACAACGCGAGTAAATTCTATTAAATCTCCAATGCACATTCTCACATCTTTACACATTTCTTCCTTTCTACGCTCACGCATAATTTTAAAGGCTGCTTCATTACGCTCTTTAATACTAGTTTCCATAATAAATCCCCTTCTCTCGTCGTTCAGCATCTGTATCAAATACACCAGTCCAGTAAGCTTTTGTAAACATCATCCAGCTTGTTTGGGTATTCAAGTCTTGGAAATACTTATCCAATGTAGGGTGTAGCTCAACATCCATACCCCAAGACTTTGCAAGGGAGAGGAATGTCTGGAATTGTTCTTCGTGTGATTTAACCATTATCTTTGTCCTGCATCTTGTAAACTGAAAGAATTGCAAGAGGGACGCTGACAGGGAAGAACAAAGCTGCAATAAAGCTCCCTTTCAGATTAAATTTATGCTTGGCTGCATAGCAACACAGAGCATCGTTGTGGATTGTTAACAGAACACCTACAACATAGATTATAAATAACATATTCCTCTCCTAAAACAATCGGTAAAATTCATATAACAAATATAGTGTAGATGATTACCCTGTACGTGTCAAGCTTGTTTTACTTAACTCGTCTAGAATAGGGTAAAACTACGCCAACTTTACCACTTTCGTTTGATTTCTAAACACTATCTCGACCTAAGTAACAGACTAATCTTCAAAGAAGGGTAAAAAGCTTCTCCACTCCCTTCTTAGAGCCCGTGTCTTTGGTCAATGAGTTGTTAACCTCTTTAGACCAAACACAAATAAAATCATCAGGCATGTTGTATTCAGACACAAATACTTTATGGCCTTCGTTGTGACGATCACGACACCATTGATAAAAACGCTCGTGGTCAAAATCATCCTTATACTTTGTAGTCCCAGCATAAGGTGGATCACAGTAGATAGTTGCCTTCCCACAACGACTAAAATCAATATCAAATACAGACTTATTTTGGAAGTGTACACCTAAAAGATTCTTTTGCTGTTTTAGCAAACTTTCGTAAGACTTACGGCTTTGCTCATTCTCATTAAATTCTTTTAATTTTGGATCTTCTTTAGTACCTGCAATATCTCGTCGATACCCGCCAAACCATTTACCCCCAAATGACATTGCAAAACCTACATAACCAGTAAGTGCTTTATTCTGATCTTTGTTAGATCGTACATTTGAGTACATATCCTCTGTAATAAGTTGATTGGGCAACCAACCTTTACTCACAGATTGCCACAAAGCAATCAGATATTCATGTACATCACAGCCCAAACGCTTAGGGGCAATCAACGGATCAACCTTATCAATCATGTTAGCCCCGCCAACAAAAGGCTCTACATACCACATATCAGGAGTATGGTCTTTCAAGATAATTGGTAGCAACTCTTTTGCGTGACGTGCTTTCGATCCCATATATTTCATTAGTTGTTATCTCCTTTATTTTCTGAGAATTCAAGCACTAACCCCACCATAGCTACAGCCGTCCATGTAGAATTAGCATTTACAAGCTGATTTAGGTTACTAAAACCTGTTGACTCGATAAACGCATCCATGTCCACTCCAGTCTTCTTGCAAGCTCTTCGGATATACTTTGTAGCTGATGCTGGGATGTACCAATGGGGCATGGTTAGCCTATATTTTGATGCAATCTCTCGCCAGTATGGCTCGTCTGCATAATCTGTTTTCAGATTAGCCTTAGCGTACTCTTGGTCAGCTAGCCGTCTCTGTTTGATATCCTCTCGTTGTTGCTCAGTCATCGGAACTAGATGTGTCATTTTGTCCCCTCAAGAAATTCTAAGTAATCCATACAACCTTTTGTGAAGGCATCCCCGTTCAGATATTTAGCCACAGAGTGAAAAGCAATTGTGCCACCTTCTTTATGTTTAAACTCAACACGCAGGTGGTCGTGTGAATGAAGACACCACCCACCTTTGATAAGCTGCCCTGCTTCCAGTAACCCATTAAACCAATCAGACTTCTTATATTTACTCATAGCAATCCTCTTGCGCATTCTTTTGCACATCTTAGACGATTTTAGCCGAAGATATGCACTATATTTCACTTATATGGTTATTCCGATATTCATAGAACATTTCTTAACCAAATAGCTATGAATATCCTTAACCATTTCTTCTGTAAAGCTATACCCTTCCTTAGTCTTCTCAATCACAAGGTCTCGTGTAACATCCCAAGCTTTAGATTGACATTCTTTGAACACAGCATCGTGCCATCTGTTATACATTGGTGATGTGATAATAACATTCTGCTTTGGTGGAGCAATTGTACAGCCTGTTATGACAACAGTCAAGGATATTGTCAGGATAAGCTTTACAGAAGAAATATTCATTTTGGTTTGTCCTTGAGGTCCTTCCTCAGTGAGACTATGTTTTAGGTTTCCACAGTTTTGCAAATTTCAATACATTAGGTATGGCATCACTTTCTACAGGAAACACCACAAGACAACTCTTCTCTCCACTTAGTGTAGTATTCTCGTGACCTTCCCAGCAAATAAGTGCACTACGAATATTTTCAAATTCTTTACGATTTACTCGTAGTACCACCTTTCGAAAAGAATCTTTAAGCCATAGACGATAATCATCTTCATATTCCCAAAGCATATGGGCATTTAGAATGCTGTGAGCTACAAGAGTTGGCACCATAAAATCTGACACTTCGTCAAGTACAGCAATGTAAAGTTTACTATAGTTCATTTTCCTTCTCCTTTAGAGATTCAATGTAATCCAACACATCTTGAGTCTGTTGTACAGCGAAACTGATCAAATCATTTGGTGGAATATCACAAGCTTTGGCTATACGCTTGCAACGACGATCACATTTGTCAAGATCACGTTTTAGGAATTCAAGTTCTTTTGCTAATTTATCTTTAGTCACTCAAGATCCTCCTCGGTAATCTCTGGAAAATTATAACCTTCATCCTTAAGAATCTGTAGACGACTGAGTAAAGTTTCCTTGTCATCAACAAATCTTTCACCATCATATTTCAAACCAATCCTCTTGCGTTTACAAGATTCTAGGAAACTCATCTGGGCTTTGTGTTGTTCTGCCCAAAGCTCTCCTAACTCCTCTGTGTAAACATCCGGAAGAAAGATTGTATTATCTACTTTTGGTACTGGGCCAATAATACGATTGCTAGCAACATGTGTGTAATAAGTTCCTTCTCCCTCATAAATATAAAGATCACAAGACCAGTTCATACTGGACCATCTACACAGAGCCATAAAACCTCCTAATTAATTTATAAATCCATATTAACAAAAAGAGCAGCCAATCACAAGGACTAGCTGCTCCATAAATTTCTATTCATCTTCAAAAGTTGATAGATTCTCTTCATGATAACTCTGAAGCATTCTACTAACCTCATTATCATTCCAACCCTGACCTAAGACAATCTCTTGATACTTCTGTCCAGCATATCGAGCATGAGAATATTCATCACACCAGCACCAATTACCATCTTGGAATAAATAAACTCTGTCACGATTCATATAAAGTACCTCCTCACAGATATTTGGAATAAAGCATGTATTCATAAGCTGGGTCTACAAAGCTTACAAGATTACTTGTAGTTCGAATGTGTCCAGTTTTCTTGTTTAGTTGGATATTCACAATATTCACAATCTTAGCGGCCTTAGCTTTACGGATTTTATAGTGGCTGAAGTCAAATGGTGCTTTAAAGTCTTTACCATGCCAATCACTGTAAACATTATTGTGTAAGAGGCAAGCAGTGTGTACAGAAATACTTTTACGAGCTTTGTTCTCGTAGTCATCACTTACAAAGTGTGGTGAACCAAATAGACGACCTTCGTATTCATAATTAAGTCCACGCATGAACTCTGTTAAGGATTTAAATTGAAGCTTATATGTGTCAATGATTTCTTCTGGTAGAAGGGTGTTCTCTGTAGCTGTCATTTAGGTTCTCCTTTAAATTGTTCTGTCTTAACGTTGTATTTGTTTAGATAATCAATCCCATCAAGTTTACGATAACTTTCTAAGTAAACTACTCGATTTACTTTTGCCCTCACTAGAAGCTTTGCGCACTCGATGCAGCAGCTCAATGTTACGTAGACCGTAGATCCTTTTGCGCTAACTCCTTGTTCAAGCATTTTGCCTAAGCAGTTCAGTTCTGCATGTATCACTTCCTGATTTCCTTCCTTTGAGTAATCCCATATATTCGGACCTCCACTCGCCATACCGTTGAATCCCACAGAAAGCATGCCTGACTCTGGTACAATGACACAACCTACAGCTTTACGTGGACACTTACTCTCTTGCGACACACGTATAGCTAAATCCATGTAGAGATTATCATACTTCATAAGTCAACTCACGAATATCACCAACACTTAAGTCTTTTCGTTGACTACCACACACCACTTCTTGATACATATCTCCAACTGTGTTTCGGAGTTCTTTAAAGGTTTCTCCCCAAGGACCAGTAATGAGAAGTGTAACACAACCTTTACTTCGTGTGATTCTATGATAAGAATTCTTTGGGATAAACAAAGCTTTTGAACGACTACGAAGACACTTTATAATTTTATTACCTTGCAATACTTCTTCTGTGTAATCACCTTTCAGAAGAAAGCTATAAGCATTGAAAGCGTGAGTATGGAAACGATCTTGCACACCTTTTGATTTGTGGAAGTTAAATAATTTAATACTGAACCACTTTTTATATTCCAGAATAGTTAATTCAGTAACTGATTGATCACCTAAGTCAATCTTTTTCTTCTTGAAAAATACAACTTTCATATTCTCTCCTATTTCTTTCTAGTGGCAGTTCCACGACAACTCAATTCACCACTCTCAGATTTACTCACTGTCTTCTGTAGCTTACTGGCTACGACAGTGTAACGTGATTTACCGTATACAGAGTCAATGTATTCCTGAGCTACTTGTCGTGAAGCTGTATGGACAAAGACATACTCTCCCATAGCATTCTGTATGTAGAATGTAGACGGCGGATTGAACTCGTAATCTGTGAAAGTGTTGTAGTCAATGATGGTTACTTTAGGCTCTTTGACTTTACTTTCACTCATTGCCAATCTCCCTGAGCGTATTCTAGATCAGGCTCATACCTCCATGAGCTATCTACTTCAAAGTCATGATCATTCAGTGCCAAATAATCATCAAACTCATCCCCGAGTTCGTTCACCATATCGTTTAGGGTCATTTTAGTCTCCTTTGTGTTAATCTGTCGCTATTGTAAGCCGACAGATTGTTAGAGTCAAGCTTATTTTGTAGTAATGTCAAAACCTTCGGGTTGCATAGCTGGTTGCACAGTTTTAGCTTTAGATTTACGGGCTAATTTCTTAGCAGCTTCATCTTTTTGTTTGTCGTATGCAATTAGAGCTTTTGTGACAGCTTGTTCAACAATTTCCTCAATTGAAGGCATGTCATCAAAATCTTCTTCTTGCTCAAGAGGCCCTTCTTGTCCACATGCAGGATTACCACATTGGCAAGGTAGGTTTGCCCGGTACTCCTGAAGATTATCCAAACGATCAGCAATTGTTTCTGCATCAAAATAAAACGGTGTGCCTTTAATCACATCGGATAGCTCTTCATTAGACAAGAACCCACTATACACATTTTCATAAAGGCGTTTAAGTTGCTGACGACTAAAGTTCGCATGTTCAAAAATATCAGTGTCCTTTGCCATGATTCCGTAAGAACTCGTGTGAATCATTAGACTAGAAGTGTCATCTAAGATCCACTCCCGGCAGGAAAGCCCAATGATAGACCCCGCTGAAGCAACTTCAGGCCCTAGAATAGCAATTGTATGTGCAGCACAACTATTCAAACTCCGAACAAACAACATTGCAGTGTAGAGGTCGCCGCCTGCTGTACACAAATCCAGCACTACGGTATCTTGTTCAGACGCCCCATTAATCAAATCAAATTCATCACTAAAGTTTGATGGTTCTGTAATATCCTCATGAATCCGAATAACGTGAGTCATACCGCCATTATGACTAGATGAGATTCGGGACTTCTGTGGCAACAGCATTAGTTCTTCGTGTTTCATATTTCACCCCTTCTCAAAATAAAATGCTTTAACAAGCGCCTTCGTCAACTTACTACGCCGACCGCTATCCTCAAACGTGAAGTTTACAAAACCAATGTTGTTTTCCAATTCATAAATATCTTCTTTATCTAGAAACTTTGGCGGGTTCTCTTTGATACTCTCCAAAAGTTGACTGAGATACAACAGTCCAGTTTCTTTCTTGATGTCTTTTTGACGCCAGTCCCCCGTCAGGCAAAGTTGCGCGCCATCCCCAACCCGAGTAGTCATCATTTGCATAAGGTCAGTATCAAAGCCTTGCGACTCTTCACACAAGACCATAACACCATCCTCAAAAGAGTATCCACGCAGCCATTCGACGCTTTTGAACTCTACAACTTTCTTCTCAAGCATATATGCAAGTTGTGCTTTACCGAGAAACTTACTCAAATGTTCCAAAATACTTGTAAAGATCATTGACAATTTTTCTGTTTCAGTGCCAGGAACTGCACCGATTGTACGACCGCAAGACTCATAAGGACGAACTAGGAAAAGTTTATGGATAGCTTTATCCCGCAATTGGTTTGCTGCGTGCCAAGCTGCCAGAATTGACTTACCACCACCTGCTGGGCCTTGTAGTGCTACAATTTTGCGACCTTCTTGTAGATAATAAGCTCCAAGCTTCTGTGCATCCCCAATTGGAGTAAAAGGCATTGCATTGAAAACTTTTTCCTCAGCAAATTTGTCACGATTTACAGCAGAGCCTCCTGTCTTAGTTTTACGAGTACGAGTTCTGGGAACTGCCACTTCTAGGCCGTCCACCTCCATCATGATCTGTCTTTGCTTCGCGCCCAAGATACCACCTCACTACGTTAATTAATATTACCAACCATTCCTACTTCACCACAAACACAACCTCACCACTTTCCTCTACACTTTTCTTCCAACTCTGCCTTTCCCTAAGCTTCTCATCCATATTAATCTTATTCTCAACCAATTGCAATACTTTTTCAACAATCTCTTCAGGATAGAAATAGTTCTTATCTCCAAGATCATCACAAACTTCATCTACCCAAGCTAAGTATTGACTTAGTATAAGTTCCTTATCTTCTTTTGTAAAGATCATGTTAGATATTCTGAAGGGATGTCACTAAAGCTTTGTGGAAAACTTCCACCCTCCTCAAGCCAATCTCCATCAACCTCAAGATTTTGTGTTTTAAAAATACTTTGATTTTCAACAATATCTAACCACTCATGTACAGGAATAGAATGACCCTCTGTTAAAAGATTATTGTCAATATAAATACCACACCAGTCACCATTACTACTTGATACATATGATAAATCGCTCACTGTATTCTCCTGTGTACACCTATAAGCTAACATTCTACACTACATCGTAAGCCTATACACTTACAAATCCTTAATCTCTGTCTCAATCGTCGCAATAGCCTTCTCAAAAGATACATCACCTTCCACTAGTGTAGCAACTGTTGCAAGGATATTCAAGAGATATTCTTTACCATCACCGACATAATACACTAAACCAGATTCTGATGTGTACACTCCGTTTGATAGTGTTCCTCGTGTTGTGTTCATTACTTGTTCTCCTTGCTTTTGTATGATTCTGCAAAAGCCAACCAACCTTTCTTATCACATCGCTCTAGAAAAGGTTTTGCTAAATATAAAATCGCTCGTGCATTTGCATAATAGTCAACACCCTCTCCTCGACTACCCCATAGACTACCTTTGCGCAGACAATTAAATAAAGATTGTAAAGAGTAGCCACTGGGATTGCTTGCTACATCCAAACCATTTTTAAAAATCCAGTCAATATTACTCTCAATATCTCCTTTGTTCTTTAAATAGTCTTCCCATTCATTCAACTCTTCATAACAGGATTTTTCAATAAGCTCCATCTGGTGTTCATGATACCAAGAAATTTCTCCTCGACCTTGGATATGGATGGTGTAGGAGTGTATATCTGAACCTCCGTATTTGTCCTTGTATGAACCAATTACAATAGCCTCCATACCACCTTGGAAATGACTCATGTGTGGACCAAGGTCATCTGCAACTTTTACTTTATCCCCTTTATTAAACTTTTGCATTGCGCTCTCCTTAAAAGTCTTCAACGATCTGCTGATAGCTAGCAGCACTCTTCAACACAGATTCTAGCACTTTCCCTTGATAAGTCAAGCCATTATGAATGATCACTAAAAATTCTTTTTCAAATGGCACTTGCAAACAGTTATTAGTGTACTTTAGTTTCTTCAAAGGCAGCCCTTCAGTATTCCCATACTTTGCATCAAAGGCTATGACGCCAGATACACTTCGGATATTACCAGAGAAGAAATGTAAAAACCCACTCTTGCAGCGAAAGACAAGGGATGTACGTTCATCGTTAATGATCAGGCTGTCTAGTGTTTCTTGTTTAAGTTCTTTGAAATCTGTCATTGACCCTCCTTCTTGATATATTTCACACTTCCACTTATGCCATTACCACCAAACCCACCTGTTGCACAATCATCGGAATTTCCACTCTTAGGGTAAAATCCTGCTGCACGTTCAGCTTTGATGAAAGCTTCTTTACTAACTTCTTTCTCTCCAAATTCTTCATGTTTTAGGTAGTACTTAATATCATAATCAGTCATCCTATTTCTCCTCATAATTTGGTAGGACATTATCCCGAGTGTAAAGGTTGTTCGCTTTCAAGACAGAGGATAGCACATGATTCTCTTCTGTCAAAGCTTTCTTTTCCTCAAGAGTCTGTTTCACCAAATACTCCAGTGCCTTGTGATAAGGCATATTCAGGATATTTGGGCGCATAAGTAGTTCCTGCACAGTTCCCGATAAGCGATCTGGATCAAGAGAAATTAGAAAATTTATTTGATCTGGCTTCATTACGCTTCTCCTATACCTAAGTGTGAATTCACTTCCATATTCTTTAAGTTAAAATAAACTCGTGGATCAATTTTATCTTTCCATTCATCCGCAAGAGCTTTTAGATAGTTCTCTTTTTCTGATTTATAGCAAAGCATTGCTTGAGACTTATCTGCGAAACGCCCCAAGCTTCTAAGTTTCCCTTTAGTAGAAATTTTAGCCTGCCATGTTGACCTGTCACTGTCAAATGTAACCCCTATGTCCTTACCTGTCCCCGTTACATCACAGTTAAGAATGCAACTGTTTATCTCACTAGGGACAAATGAACAGGTTTCTGGTCCATATATCTTATTACCAATAACACAAAGGTCTTTATCTAATTGCCAACCCTTCACAAAATTATTTTCATACCACTCAGAGAAATTCTGAAAATTATGCCATACCTCATCTACGGAACAACCTTTATACGTAGAATAGTTTAGTTTGTTTTCAGAGTAAACTCTGTCTATCATCCCAGTCCAAACAGGAAAAGCTTTTGAATATGAATCGTACTTGCCAACCCCCATGAATCCTACCCCTTGATATATAGGATGGAAAGGGTTCATAGGATATCCTGATCGTATTCCTTGTGCCCGTACTATACACTCGTGGGCTGTTTTATCTAAAAACTTTATATGGATCGTACAGGAATCGTAATATTCAATAACCTCATATTTGCAACCTTTAGTATTTGTATAAATATCTCCTTTGTTAATAGATGGTTTTCTACTACCGACCCTTTTAATCAATGAAGCTGTTACGTCTCTAGATTGCAAATTAATTCTCCTTTAAATTTAACCAACGTATCTCGTTTTCTTTCATGTGTTTTCCCACCCAAGTTGTGGGATTGGCTCTGTTGAAAACCAGTAACCTTCTTGTACCGTGAATAAATGAAAACTACCAACAGTAAATAAATCATGTGCGTAAACCGCCCCAGCTTCGCAGTCAATCCACACAACTCTAGGGATATCTTCGTAATCTTCAGAAAACCAATAGTACCCCGATTTTCTTGGTAATTTTTGTGTCCACTTCATCAAGCCCTCCAGCAGGTATTCATATTGTAAGGTGGTACCAAATAGATTTCAGCAAATGCGTTTGCAGATTCTCTTGTGGAAAACTCAGCTAGTTTCTCACGTTTGTAGAATATTGCAAAGCGTTTCTTGCCATAGGGTTTTTCTATTAGCTTGAGTTTGGTCACGAAATCAACTCCAATTCCTTAATGAATATATCGTGCGGATATCCTTCTAGGTCATTCTCAGAAATCTTCAGTAATGTAGAGTATGCGTCATCATATTTTTCATAAACTCGACTAAGATAGACTTTCTCAAAACCTTCATCTGACACTTGGTATACAATCTGATAAATTTTCATTCGTTCTCTCCTTGTGTATTTGATAGAAGAATCATAGCATAGTGATCCATGGATTGCAAGAGTATTTTTGAGTAATTTATGGGTGGTTAGATTTTATTGGAATAGGTGGTTGACATGGGGATATTTTAGGAGTAGTCTTGTTTATATAAATTAGGTAGAAAACAGAGAAAGTACCGAGTAGAATGAGGAGAAACCCTTATAAACCGTGGGCTGTAGAGCATTTAGTGTACTACAATACATCTATCTACTAACACCATACTATCTCTCTACTCTTACTAATCAGTCATAAGGAGGATAATTGATTGATCTATGAATTAAGTCATATGACAGAATATGATGTATATGCAGTTAACCTACAGTGTGTTAGAAGCTATATCTATTACCATGAATCTAAATACTATAAGAAGATAGTAGACGATATCATGGAACATACTAGGTACAAGTGGGAAGATGCAGTTAGGTGGTGGGTTTCTAACTCCGCTCGTGCAATCAAGAAGAAAGCTAATGGATTTGTCTTTAGCTTGGATAGGAATGCATACAGTAAGACAAAGCAACGTATTAATTATAGAAAGGTTAAATCTCTTGTTGATTTTCTGGAACAAAAAGGTTATATTGACATTTATAAAGGCTATGTTAAGTCTTGGAAGATGGAGAAAGGAAAGCTCATTCCGGATGAAGCTATTGCTTCTTGCATGATCTTCAGAAAGCGTACAAAAGAGATGTGGGAGAATGTAAATACCTCATACAATCTGTGGAAAGAATTGGAAGAGAATGATCTGGCGATCATTCGTGATCGGGAGACTAAAGAACAAATGCCTACTCGTGGACACAAAGGTTTTAAAGAAATTAAAAATGAGGTAAGAGATATGAACGATACACTGCAAGGCAGCTCAATTACATTTGATGGTGTTCCTATTGCTGACGTATCTTATCGCCGCATCTTCAGTGGAGATATGGATAGCGGAGGTCGTCTGTATACTCTCGGTGGAGGTGTTCAGTTATTACCTCAACATGTGCGGGCATCATCCTTAATGATTGATGGTGAATCATCTGTGGAGCTGGATTACTCCGCAATTCATCCCTCAATCTGTTATCAATTGATGTACAAAACAAATGGGTTTAACATTTATGATGTAATGGGTAAGGACTTTTCACCATATGATGCAGATCTATCATTCCTTAAGGTTGATGGCAGGTTGAAAGAAGAATGGGAGAAGAAAACAGGCAAGAAACACAACCCTATTCGTCAATTAGCCAAGTTAGCTATCTTGATTGGCATGAACTCCAATGATAAGAATAGCGCAGCTTGGACACTCGGAAATAAAGTCAAACAAGACCGAGCGAAGGCAATTAAAGATCAAGACTTCTATGCCCTGATAGGAGAAACAGACTATTGCGCTGTCCTTGAGGCTGTTCAAAGCCACAACGATTTCATTAAGGATCATTTCTTTTCTGATTCAGGCATTGTTCTTCAAAACATAGACAGTAAGATCATGATGCGTATTGTTGGTGCAATGGGGACAAAGGGTCATACAGTGCTGGCTTATCATGACAGTTGTTTGGTAAAAGCTTCTGCTGAAGATGACTTGCGTGAAGCTATGTATTCGGCATGGGAGACAGTATTGGGAGACACAACATTTTGTAAGGTAGACAAGAAATGAAAATTGAAAAGTTTGATAAAAGTGTTTCCACAGTAAAATATAAGTTCGGCAGACTAGGATGGACGTTTCATTGGGTACATGAGCATTGCGATTCATTTACACTAATTGATTCTCATGGGATTTGGAGAGGTTTGTTCGGAAAATTAATCTGGTTAGAGAAGAAGTCTAACTATAAATAATTATTTTCACAAACACTTGACTTTGAGAAATCTATAGAGTAGTATGTTTCTTATAGAACTTAAATAACTTTGTGTTGGAGGTGTAATATCAGATGCCGATGCTGTAATTTACCTCTTTCGTGGAGGAATTTTAAAATGAAACAAGACGATGGAAGTGAAGAAGACTTCTGTACAAACTGCTTAAACATTGTCTATAACATAGATCAGTACGAACCAAGACAGTATACGTTTGAGCAAGAGTGTGATCCTTTCCATATTCCAGAAACATATATAGAATAAATAATGCTTGCTATTGTCATGTAATAATGTTACAATGTTGTATGGATGATATGTTTTATCTGAAAGCAAGCCTTGGTGATATGGCACAACTCTAGCCATTTCCATATGTTCGTCGGTAGGGTGAGAGTAAGGCTAAAAAGATTTATGAGAAGCCAGATAACCCTTCATTTGGTTATTGAAAGGTCAGACTACCACTGACGGCAGCTACTGGGATACTTTGATATTCTGGTCTGACGCTGACACAGCTTCTCACTTAACACATTCAATCTTGACGGAGATTGTCTAATTCCCTTTAAGGGGCTTGAAGAATTCTGACGAGAGTTTAAAGTCTTCCATTGTGTAACTGGGAGCAATGAATCAGCTGAAAGGCAAAAAGAGCATGCAGTTCAATTCTGCTCGGTAGCTGAGGGTTGGTACGCAACCGTTCGATTCGGTTCTGGTCTATCTGGTGATAGAAGCTTGACTGATGGAAAGACATCACAAATTTCGGATGAGTAGTCCCAGGATTCTTCTAAAGTCCTACGGGTAATTGGAACTGTAAATGTGGGATCGTACCCCATCTCATCCTCCAAAGTTTCACCCACAATCACTAAGATTAAGTCTAAAAAGATTGTGGTATTCACGCTGTCATCTCCTCTCCTAAGACAGCACTTAAAGATATTTCAAGTCTCCTCTCACTCCTCATTCTTGAAATATCTTTGGCCTTGGATAGATTATAAGAGTTCTCTCCTTCTCGTATAATCTTCGCTAACAGGGCCATTTCTTAAGCGTTCTTCTTCATTATGAATACTACAGGGCATAGCCGGTAAGTTCGCTTAAGAAATCACTTATTCATAGGAATATACATTATGACTACCAAGAATAAAAACCCTAGTCTGGCAACAAGATTTGACGGTCCAAAGTCAAATCGTAAAACCACTGGCGGAAATAGCAAACGAATCACTAAAAGCAAGCTTCGCATCCTAGAAGAACAGTTGCTTGAGATGAAAGATAAAGCTCTTGAGAACATCAAGAAGAGTATCAACGGCGAGCAGATTGATACTGAACAGCTTGGCTCAAGTAAGTGGTTGGTTAACAGCATCGTAACAGTCAGTAAATCGGCTAATGCTGAAGAAATCTCTTACAACAAGCTTAAGTTTGAAGTGAAGGATTCTCTGGAAGCTGGTGAACAGACTCCTTCTGAAATCAAAGCAGAATTGAAACCTCGTTTGAGTCTAGTTTATACAGAACCTGATCAAGACGAGTAACTAACACGGCCACGGCCTGTGTATCGGACTGCCTAGTCTAAACCCGTACTTCTGGCGAAGTACATCTGTTAGTGAAAGGGATGGCCGTCCTTGTCTTGCCACATCAAGACTAGCTAGCACTTATTTAATCTATGTGGAGATATATGGAACAGACGCCAGTATTAGTTTGCTGGCATCCACCTCATAAGTGGAAGTCTTTTGACCGTTGCGAGTGCAATTCTCGCCTGTTCCCCCAAATTCTATGAAATACACTAAAGAAATACTTAAACAGAAACTGCTGGATTTTGTTGAAATATATAATAGGAATCCCACTGGCAGAGACTGTAAAAAGTACCCAGAAATATTAGTCGGTAAAAATACTTTCGTCAGATATTTTGGCTCATTTAATTCAGCCATTTTATATGCAGGACTAATTCCCTATACGAGAGATTTAAGAGACTATAAAACTATTTCTTGTGAATTCTGCAATATTGAGTTTATAGATAAAACTTGTGAAGCTAAGTTTTGTTCGAAGTCTTGTTATAATTCTTCAAGGAAAGATCAAGCTAAAAATAGCAAACCCGACATAGTTATAAAGGTTTGCTTAGAGTGTAATTGTTCATTTGAATCTGACAAAAAGAGCAGAAAGGGAAATTTCTGTAATTTTATTTGTAGGTCTACCAATCAGATGAAGAACACTTCAATTGGTGAGATGTCTAGATATACTGAACAAAATAAATACCGAGCTATTAGAGATAAAGCACATAATTTCTATAACACTTTTGGTAAAAGTTGTTCTTGTGCAAATTGCGGTTACTCAAAGCATGTTGAGCTTTGTCATATAAAGGCAATTACTGATTTTGATAAATCAGAAAGTGTTTGGGAATGCAATAAACCCGAAAACATTATATTCTTATGTCCTAACTGTCACTGGGAGCTAGACTATGGCGACCTTTCAGTAGAAGATATAAGGGTTTGTAATTTGTCGTAAGTTCAAGTCTTACTGGACCCACCCTACATTATAGTCAATTATATTCTTTGGTATAATTGATTCATGTGAAAGCAGACAAGGGCTGTCCAACTAAAAGCCTATGTTGTCTGTCTATAGGCTATAATACCCTTAAAACAAGACACCTAAAATAAATACAATATAAGGTGTTGCAATGTCAGATACGATTGCAGATGTTATCTTAGATAACGTTAATTATCAGAATGTGAATGCTCTTTCAGGAATTCCTGTAGGAACTAAAGTTCTTCTCCAGTTCAAGGGTAGCGGTAACGTAAGGGTACAACTTAAACCATTTCAACCAGCCAGCTCTTCTGCCGACGGTCTTCAGTTGATCTCCTTTGAGATGTACATGATTGATCAAGGAGAGTCAATCATTTGGGCAAAGGGCACAGGCCGCCTTTGCGTACAGGTGGCTTGATATGCCAGTACGTCCAGTTTTTCCCGGAGAGGGTGGTGGTAATGGTACAGGTGCTGTAAATTCTGTGAATGGTGAGCAAGGTGATGTGATAATCACTGCTCAAGATTTGAATGCACAGCCCGCGTCTACAGTGCTTACAGATATTGCTGCTATTACAATGCCAGACAATAGTTTCCTACATACAGATGGTTCAGGAAGTTTTACACCATCCTTATGTATGCCTGCTGGTGTTGCTTGGTTGTCCTATACAACTGTAGATCAGCAAAAAGAACACCTCGCATTGGCTGAAGTAGCAAGCTCTGGTGACTATAATGATTTAATCAACAAACCTACTTTGTTTGATGGAACTTACGCATCACTTATAGGTAAACCGACAAGCTTCACACCAGCAGCCCACACACATAGTATAAGTGACGTGACGGGTTTGCAAACAAACCTTGACTCAAAGCTCGGTATTGGCTCCAGTATTCCTTACAGTAGTTTGACAGGAACTCCTAGTATACCTGCCGCTCAAGTTAACAGTGACTGGACAGCAGTTAGCGGTATTTCTCAGGTCTTAAACAAGCCTAACCTAGCAACCGTGGCTACCAGTGGAAGTTATGCTGATCTAACGAATAAGCCTGTAATTCCTTCGGTCAATTATCCAGTTACATCGGTAAATACTAAAACTGGTGTAGTAGTATTGACCAACGCTGATGTTGGAGCAGCAGCTTCTGTTCACACTCATACAATCAGTGACGTTACTGGTCTACAAAGTTCTCTTGACAGTAAAGCTAGTACAGCCTCTCTGTCAGTGTATGTGACCACGGGTTCGTTGAGTACAAGTCTAAGTGGTTATGCAACAACATCTGCATTGACTTCAGGTCTTTCTTCAAAGTTTAATGCCCCAACAGGAACCGCATTACAATATGTACGTGGAGATGGTACACTAGCTCCTACTCCTATAATACCTACAATTGTGAGTGCATTTAGCAATGATGCTGGATATCTTACAAATGCTGTTTTGCCAGTTTATAGGAGAGTTGATAACTCTATTGTAACTGCTCCTATAAAGGTAAAGTATTACACAGTGACAAGTGATAGCAGCTCTGTTTGGACTGTAGCTTTAGGAACTGATTTTACTGAAGTTTTGGATGTTCAAGTACAACCAGTAAGCGTTTCTAATACGATTGCTGGAGTAAGGACTGCCAGTTTAAATGCTTACACAACTACAGCAACATCTATCTCTGGTATAACTTATGGTAATAATGTATTGACAACTGTATTAGTTGGAGTAGGAGCTAACACCCTTGCACTGCTACCTTCTACGGTTGTTAGGGTTAGGGTTGAAGGAAAGTAGTTTTACAAAGCTGTCTTGAAATATAGACAGCTTCAATAAGGCTATTGAAAATAGTTAAAATAAATTAGAGAAATACTTGACAAACACTCTATCTATCATGTAATATCTCTTTTATGAATTGAACATAACGGAGAAACTAAATGGCAACTCAACAAATTGTAGTGAGTTCAGCAAATCCTGTAGAATTTATTAAGCGTGTCATTGAGCTTAGTAAACAAGGCGCTGTCCTTAAAGATAATACTTGTCCTCGACTTCGTACACTTCCTTTTATTGCTGAGTTTACTTTCGAGCTTAGTGGCACAGAAGAGTTGAAGACTAGCCCTGGTGTGAATGCTATCCCTGTAGCGCTTAGTGACAAGGTTTACACTAAAGAGCAGCTTGAAGCTATGCCTATCGAGGATATGCGCCCTGTTGTAGCTAGTCGGGGTGTTAAGGGCAGGGACAAGCTTAAAATGATTAAGCAATATCTTGCTGCTGTAGAAAGTGGTAAGGATGCAGATGAGTCTTCGGGAGAAGACGAATAAAGAGTTTGCTGTTTGCAGCAACATGAGGCCCGTCGGGATGACGCCCTCACCTATTCAGGACACGTTGTGAAACGCTCCTATACTCATGTCTTGCCGAGAGGCACACAGTTATCTTAGTTTGATAAGAGGCTAATACATGAATGAAGTATTACTTACCCACGAGTATTTAAAAGAAGCTTTAACTTATAATCCAGAAACTGGAAAGTTTACTTGGAGGTTGGATAGACCAGATTCACACTTCAAAGATTGGAGAGGTAAGAATGGCTTCTATAGTAATATTAGTCCTTCCTTAGAGGCGGGATCAGTATCAAGAGTGACCAAGAGAAATCCTTCATCATATATTGTAATCGGCCTTTGTGGAAAGCTTTATAAAGCCCACCGCCTTGCCTGGTTTTATGTAAACGGTGAATGGCCGTCCGAAGATATTGATCATATTGATTTAAATACTCAAAATAACGCAATATCTAATTTACAACTTAGTATTGATAAACTTAACCACAGAAACCGTTCCAAATACAGTAATAATTCTTCTGGAGTTGTTGGTGTATCTTTCCATAAAAAGACTGGTAAATGGCAAGCTGAAGGTCAAGAAATTGTTGACGGTAAGAGAGTCAGACACTATTTAGGTCTATTTAAAAATCTAGAAGATGCAGCAAATGCTCGAAGAGATTGGGAAGTCGCGTACGGATATTCTGAAAATCATGGTAAAGAAATTTCCAGATGACAGATATGGATTATAGTTTCCAGCCAGCTTCGCGAAAGCAAAGCTGGTTCTTGGCTAGCAATAGTAATATCATTGTATATGGTGGTGAACTTAGCGCCTCCATTTAAAACCCCTCTAATTCGGTGAAACCCAAACGTAAAGACGTGGGTAATACCGAGCGAAGACTTATTTATAAGTAACGTGTAGAGACTAACGCTGATGAATGTAAGCGAGTAGGTTGCAAGTGCAATCGAAACGGGGGGCTACGAAAGTAGAAGATATAGTCCGATCCTTTGCGAAAGCGAAGAGAGTTTAACGAACTCTATAACTAAAAGGCTATGGGTGGTGGCAAGTCCTATTGTGGTTTGCTACGACATCTCCGCTGGGTTGACGATCCTCAGTATCGTGGATTCATTATCCGTAAAAACCAAACAACTTTGATGAAAGCTTCTGGTTTGTTTGACGAAGCTACCAGCTTATATAAAGCGTTTGATCCTAAAGTAAAAATTAACAAAAAGGCTATGACCTTTACGTTCCCAAGTGGTGCCATTATTGCCATGTCTCACTTGGAAACTGACGAAGATGCAGAGAAATTTCGTGGCCTCCAAATTTCCGGGGCGATGATAGATGAAGCCACTCAGATAACCGAAGACCATACTCTGGTTGTATTATCTCGGCTGCGTTCTAAAGCAAAGATGGTTCCCAATCTTTTCCTGACTTGTAACCCTTCACCTGATTCTTTTTTGAGACGTTGGATTGATTGGTGGATTATTCCAAAAGGAGAAGAAAACGAAGGTCGGCCCGACCCCGAACGGGATGGTAAAGTTCGTTGGTTTATTCGAATCGCTGGTGACATGATTTGGGCAGACACAAAAGAGGAACTCCTGGAGATATACGGCAACAGAGACGGTGAAGGTAATATTTTACCGGACACAGATGAAAAACAACATTGTCGTCCACTGTCCCTACAGTTTATTTCAGCCACAATCTACGATAATCCGCCACTTATTAAATCCAACCCCGGATATCTTGCAAACCTTCAAGGTCTCAAGCGCGTAAAAAAGGAGCGCGACCTTTACGGGAACTGGGATATTCGTGAGGATGCCGCAGGATTTTGGAAAGCGGAGTGGCTGGGTGAGCCCGTAAATGAATATGATTTAAATATTGTTCAATATTGTCGTGCATGGGATATTGCCGGAAGTTTACCTTGTGAAGCGTTGCCAAATCCTGATTGGACTGCTGGCGTTTTAATGGGTAAAACAAAAGAAGGTCTATATATCATTCTAGATGTTGTTCGATTTAGGGCAAGATTTGGAGAGGTGATGCAGCGCATTGTAGAGACGGGCTTAGATGACCCCGATGGTACTCAAATCATTATTCCACAAGAGCCGGGCCAGGCAGGTAAAGCTGCTGGACAAATGATGATTAAAGAACTTATTTCTGAAGGTCTTTTCGCAAGAATGCGCCCGTCTAATAAGTCTAAGGTTGTACGGTTTCAACCAGTAGTTTCGGCATCGGAAGCGGGTCTTGTTCGTTATGTTCGCGGTGCATGGAATGATGCTTATTTCTCAGAGATGGAAGGCTTCGATGGAACCCGCGCTGTGAAGGATGACCAAGTTGATGCAACTAGTGACTCATTCATTACATTAGCACAGAAAATCCATATTGGTAATTTTCTTGGTGGTTTAGTAACTGCTGACCTCTCAACTAAAAATCCATTTAATCGCTAAGGAGCCTTCATGGCTGAAGAAAATACAGAAACCCTTAGTATGGGTGAAAATACACCCATTAGATTGAAGTTGGGGGAGACAGGTTACAACGCACTCAAAGTTGCCGGAGGCGTCCTGTTTGAAGAGTGCGCATGGGAACTGCGATGGCCTCATGCCGTACAAACGTTTAAGAAAATGTCAAAAGATGGCACTATCTCTCCAGCATTAAATCTAGTTGAGATGATGATTGCTCGTGTCCCTTGGACTGTAAAAATCCCCGAAGGTTATGAGGAAGAATTAAAATCAAAAGCAAATTTCCTCTCCCAATGTAAAGAGGACATGGACCATTCTTGGAATCAGTTTATAAAGGAAGTTGTAAGCTTTAATAGATATGGTTTTGATATTCAAGAAAAAGTCTACCGCCGCAGATTTAAATCAAACGGATCTAAGTATGATGATGGTTTAATTGGTATCAAAAAGCTTCCTCAACGTTCTCAAGATTCCGTAGTTGGATGGGAATGGGAAAATGATGGCCGTGATCTTTCTGCTGTCTGGCAAGCAGTTGTAAAACCAACAGGACTTGAACAATCAACTTATTTTGGCCAAGACTCTATTTATGGAGACAAGGTAAAAATTCCTCGCAAGAAGTTTTTATTGTTTCGTGCGGGCAGTCAGAAAGATGATCCAACAGGCCAAAGCCCCTTAGTAGGTGCATGGGAGTCTTGGAAGTATAAGAAGGCTTTTGAAGAGTCTGAGGCGATTGGTGTATCACAAGATATGCAAGGTTTCAAGGTATTGTACCTACCTCCTCGTTATATGGACCCTAACGCTTCTCCTGAAGACAAGGCTGTATACGAATACTACAAGAAAATGATGCGAAATGCTGCTGTAGCGGAGCAATCAGGTTTTATTCTCCCGATGGTACAGAATGCAGACGGTAATAAAGAGTTTTCGTTTGAGATTGTTTCTGTCACAGGACAAAAAGCTTTTGACACCAGTGCAATAATTTCCCGGTATGCACAAGAGATTTTGACATGTTTGTTTGCTGATTTCTTGAGTCTAGGTAATAACGGATCAGGCTCGTTCTCTCTTGCAGAGAGCAAAGTTTCTGTTGCAGAGATGGCTATTGAAGCAAAGCTAATTGAGATTAAAGATCAATTGAACCACGATCTAATTCCTCAGTTGTTTTCTTTAAACGGCTGGGACACAACAGTTACTCCATACTTTGACTTTGGTAAGTTAGCTCAACAAGATCTAGATGTTCTTTCCAAGTTCATCCAACGCGTAGCCTCTGTTGGTCTAATGTCTCAAGACGCTGACACTATCAACTGGATTGCTGATCAGGCTGGGATGCCAACACCATTCTATGGAACAGAGGATATGGAAGAAGTAAGAGAAAAACTTACAACGTATTCTTCTGGTGCTGGAGAAGGAATGACAACAGCCGGTGAAGGGACATCAACTAGCCCAATAGGAGGAGATGATGCCTCTGTTGGTAATAATGAAAATACATAGGGAGTCCGTTAATGGCTGAAGTTTATTGGCTGAGACTCCCGGAACATACAGATATGTTTTCTGAAGGTTATGTTGGAATTACCAGAAAGACTACTCAAATTAGGTTCGATCACCATTGTAGGGCTGTGAATTCTAAAAAAGCTAAAAATTCAATTATCTCACGAGCTATTAAGAAGTATGGCAAAGATGGTCTAGTAGCTGAAACTTTAGTAATCTGTGAAATAGATTATGCAGTAGATATTGAAAAGAAGCTCAGACCTTCAGACGGCATAGGCTGGAACATCACAAAAGGTGGTGGTCTTCCTCCCCTTGCTAATAGGCTAGGTCACAAGATGCCTGACTATGTCAAAGAAAAACTTATAGAAGCTAATACAGGTAAGAAGGATTCTGAAGAGACTAGATTGAAGAAATCTAGATCAGGAATTGGTCGTAAGCATTCAGAAGAATCTATTAATCTAATGAAAGCCAGTAAAGCAATGGTTAAACTTTGGGAAAGACCTTTTGTTAGATTAGACATTTGGAAAGACGCTGATTTTTATTATAGTCGTTTTCTTGATGGCATGAGTTCTTACCACACCGAGAAGAAATTTGAACTTGTTAGAGGATCTTTAACTAGTCTTTATAAGCACTTCAAAAGCGGTTGGAATCCTTTACAAGACCTTTTGTGGCTAGAAGATTTTAAACAACAGGAGGCCATGAATGGCTCACAATCTATTCCGTCTCCGTGAGAAGACTTTAAATACTCCGCAACTCATGTCCATTCAAGGTTTTGATGCAATTGCTAAATACCTTGATGATCGTTGTTCACAAGACTTTAAACTTGAAGTTGGTGAAGACTTTAGAAATGAAGCTAATGAGCGTTATTCATTTAATGCTGACCTTGGCGTAGCAACACTTTCTATTGATGGTCCTCTTAGCTACCGTCCTATCACCATGTTTGGTATGGATTGTGGGGGTACAAGTTACCAACAACTCAAAGAAGATTTCACATATCTTGTAGAGAGTGGTGCAAAGACTGTTGCTCTTACCGTAGACTCACCCGGCGGTGAAGCACACGGTTTGTTCCCAACCGCACAATATATGCGTGATCTTGCTAATGAGAACGGTGTAAAGATTTTGGCGTTCGTAGACGGTATGTCCGCGAGCGCTGGATATGGTCTTACTTCTATTGCTGATGAAATTATTATTTCTCCCGGCTCTGAGGTTGGATCGATTGGTGTAGTTGTTCGTTTAATGAATGACTCGAAAGCTCTGGAAAAAGAAGGGTATGAACGTTCCTTTGTGTATGCAGGTGGCTCTAAGGTGCCATATGCAGAAGATGGTTCTTTTCGCCCTGACTTTATCAATGATATTCAATCGAAGGTTGATTCCTTGTATGTAGAGTTCACAGAGTTTGTTGCAAATCAACGTAACCTTTCTGTTGATAGTGTCAAGTCAACCGAAGCTCGTACTTTCCTTTCAAAAGAAGCTGCTGAACTCGGTTTGATCGACCAAGTAATGACTGTCGAGTCATTTTACAATTACCTTGCCGATACGGCTCAGAAACCCCAAGAGAATGGAATGATTAAAAGTCGTCTATTTAATATGAAAAACAATACTGAGGAAACTCTTGAAATGACCCAACTTGCTGAATTGCAATCGCAACTCACTGCTGCAAATGAGCAACTTGCAGAGTTCTCCTCTGTAAAACAAGCTCTCGCTACGTTGCAAACTAACTTCACCGATCAGACTACAAAATTGAGCGAAGCTCTTGAAAAAGTAGCTCAGATGGAATCTGAAAAAGTTGAAGCTAAACTATCAGCCCGGAAAGAAAAATTGTCTGCTGTTAAACAAGAAGCTTTGCTGACATCGTTGTCTGCTTTGGATGATGCATCATTTGAAGCTGTTGTAGCTGGCTTTAAAGCACAAGCTGAAGTAATCGACCACTCCGCTTTGATGTCAGAAGTTGGTGGTCAGGGTAAAGAAGTAGTGCCAGAAAAACCTCAAGGTGAAAACCTCACCGCTCAACTCCTGAAAAATCAATTCCAAAAAGGTGCTAAATAATGCCCATCGTAGTTCGTGGTTTTACCCAACTGTCCGACCTTGTAGTTCACGAACGTGATCCTAGTGTTGGTTATGCCCGGGAAGTTGTCTTTGTTGACGTAGCTGCTGATACTCCTGTTGTAATGGGTATGGTTGCTTATCGTGCAAAAGCCGCAACTGACACTGCTTACACTCTTCTGTCTGCTGCTGCACAGCTTGTTGCTACTAACGAATTCATCGTTCTGTTTGGTGACGAATATTGCGCTAAGCCACAAGGCTTCACTTTGCTGGCTGCTGAAACTACCGACAACGCTGTTGGTTATGTCCGTGACAACGTAATCCTGAAAGATTACCCAGTACGTCAGGCCACTTCCGGTTTCCTGAACGCCACTCAATTCGAAGGTCTGCGTCACTTGCTCAAAGAGCAGGGCGTCATTCTTGAACTTACTGTTTAATCTGGAGCTTAAATAACTATGCCACTTTCTTATAATCCTACGGACTTCAACCGCGTAGTAGACCTGTCCGAAGATATCATGATCGTCCCCAACTCTTGGGGTCTGTTCAATCAATTAGGTATCTTCGACGTAGAACGTAAAACCCAAAAGACTGTTCTGGTTCCTCGCACTACTTGGAACGAAGGTTTGATTCCAGACCGTAACTGGGATGAACGTAACAACGCATCCCGTGGTCCAGCTCGTAGCTATCTGACTGCTTCTATTCCTCACTTCCCTTTGGATGATGCAATTACTCCAAATGATGTTGACGGTGTTGTTGCTTGGGATAACGTTTTCGCCGGTATCCAAACTGAAACTGTTGCCGGTACTCGTGCCCGTAAAATGCAACAAATGCGTATGAACCACGCTGTGACTCTTGAAGCTGCTCGTGCTCAACTGATCACCACTGGTTCCGTATATGCTCCAAGTGGTACTCTGCGTCAATCCTACGGTGCTACCATTAACTGGTACAACGAGTTTGGTGTTACCCGTACTGAACTGACCATGCCTTTGAACAGCCTTGCTACTGATCCTCTGGAAAGTGTTGAGCCTATCATTGCTGGTGTTCAAGATGGTATTCAGTCTGGTCAAGTTGTTGAGGGCATGATTGCTGTTTGCTCACCTTCTTTCTTCAACGCACTGATCACCCACCCTTTCGTGGTAGATGCTTACAAATACTACGCTCGTGATCGTGGTGCTGACGTTCTGACTGGTCGTCTAACTGCTAATGCCTATGGTCTGGATGCTCGTTATCGCACCTTCAGCTATGGTGGTATTCTGTGGATCGAATATCGTGGTAGCTACACCGACCGTGTAACTGGAGCAACTGTTCCTTACATCCCAGCCGGTGATGCGTACGTGTTCCCACAAGTGGCTGCTGCTGCACTGTTCAAAACTTACTTTGCTCCGGCAAACCGTTTTGCAACTGTTAACCAAACTGCCCAAGAAGCATACTGGTTTGAATACATGAACGAGAAAGACGATTTCATCGAAATTATGTCCGAATCTAACTTCATGAACGCCGTACTGCGTCCTCAAGCTCTGGTTCGCGTAAGTATCGCTGCCTAAATCTGAATGGGGCTGAAAAGCCCCTTCTTTGGAGATATAAATATGGCTGTTACCCCAACAGTTGGCGCAGGTTATATTGAGGCAGTCAATTCTGTTGCTGCTCAAGTGAACTCTGGTGCTGGTGTTCCTGTTGCAACTACTACTGTCAATGGCACTGTAAAGAAAGCTGCAACTCAAGCTAACTTCGCAGGTGCAGATACAGCAGCCCTCATCGTTGAGTTGAATGCTTTTCTGGCTAAACTCAAAGCTGCTGGTATTGTCGCTTAAAAATTGGGCAGCTAGTCTGCCCTCCTTACTTTTAAAGGAGTGGCTATGGCCTTAACGCCCATTCAACAAGTTAGAATTTTGATCGGTGATGTTCCAACATCCCCTTTCTATCAGCTATTCACTGATGATGAAATACAATTCTTTCTTGATCAGAATAATGGAAATGTTCAACTAGCTGCAAGGATGGCTGCAATTTCTGCAAGCTTTCAATTGGCTGGTTGGAGTACAAGAGAGCGCACTGGAGACATTGAAGTGTGGTCTTCTCTTTCTACTCAATATTTAAAAGCTCTTGGTAATCTAATTGACAACCCAATTGTTAATTTACCTAATGGAATGATGCCTTGGGCTGGCGGGATTAGTTGGGCAGATGTTTGTGACAATAATCATAATCCAGATAATGTTCGTCCTAAACTTTCACAAATTAAAACTTGTGATTGTGATGATAGATGTAGTTGCGAGTGTTCAGATACTTTTGGTGTTGAATTTATTGTGATTCCTTAAGGAGTTGATATGTTAAAACCTCAATTCCTTTTGACCCATAAAATTCCACTAACAATCTTTCGTAAATCTGAAGGGTCTTATGTTAATGGTAGGTGGGTAGAAGGTACAACTTCTGAAATTGTTCTCCAAGTCAATATTCAGCCCTTAAAGCCTTACGAAATTCTAATGCTTCCAGAAGCTGATAGAACAAGAGCTTGGGTGAAATTCTACTCTGCGGATTATGCTCGTACTCTCAAGGAAGGGGTTGGTGGTTGGTCTGCCGATGAATTCATTTGGAAGAATGATCGTTATAAAATCATGAAGGTTGATGATTGGACGAACGGAATGGGGATATTGGAGCATGTAAAAATTCAGGCTGCAAGAATTGAGCTGACACCAAATTAGGGAGTATCTATGGCATCAAAATTAAAAGTAGATACTTCTGTATGGGATAAGATAAAGAGGAATATCTTGGTTGGTAACAACCTTGAGGTTTCTACTGGATTCTTTGAAGATGCTATTTATGATGAAGAGAATAACAACGCTCAAGTTGCTCAGATTGCTAGGGACAACGAAGAGGGAACTGTAAAGAATCCAACGCGTCCTTTTATGCGTGTAGGGTTTGGTGGCAAGGTAGCCAAGCAGCTTCCAGACTTATTCAAAGATAACATGAAACGCATTGCCGAAGGTAAGTCTACCTTTGTTCAAGAATACACAAAGTTAGGCTCAATTCTCACTGCTGAAATGAAACAATCTATTATCGAATGGTCCACACCACCCAACAGCCCTAGAACGATTGCAGACAAGGGTTTTAATGATCCTTTGATCAAGACAGGGAAGATGTTGGAGTCTGTAGAATCAAAAGTTGAGGCTAAACCATGAGTATTTATTCTCAACTAGAAGATGGGTTGTACAATGTTGCTTTGGTGGCTCTTTCAAAGTTCACTAACCCACAGGTTATTTTTAGTCATCTTAATGGTACAGAACCTGCTGAAAGTTTTGTGATAATCAATATCCTAAGCAACACACAGCAAGGGCATCACACAACTTCCACACTTACAGATACTCAAGAAATATTAGCCACGCAAGCATCTTATGAAGTGTTTGTACAATTTAGTTTCTGTGGTAGTAAGTCTGGAGAAATGTCTTCAAGCTTCAATCAAAGAATTAATAACAATCACAAAGTGTTTGAAGAATTAGCTAAAAACAATATGGGTGTTATGCGTAAAAGTCCTATGCGTAGAGCCCCACAGAAAAGAGACACTAAGTGGGTTGAATACCACAATTTAGATGTCACCTTTTCCTATACAGTCGTTACACAAGAGCTTGTAGATGTTATTGAGGTTGTAATTCTTCAAGATGTTATTACAGGCGATGTATTCACTGTCCCCCCAGATATCGTTACACCATAAGGCATTCGTATGCCAAACAACAATTAAAGGATATTCGAATGTCAGAACTCGACCAAATCGTACAGCTCCAGCTGACCCGTGGCTCTACTCCGGTGGAGACGGCTAGCTTCCAAATCCCCGGTATCTTAGCCACATTTACTAATTTCTCGGAACGTACTCGCACCTACACTGATATTGATGGTGTTGGCGAAGACTTCCGTACAACTGATCTAGTTTATATGATCGCAAGTAAACTGTTTGGTCAGTCTACTGTTGGCGCTGTTCCTCCAAGTATTGTAGTAGGTCGTCGTCAAGTTAACACTGTAAACGGCTCTGTAACCGTACAGAACTCTACTCCTTACACAGTAACTATCAACGGCACCACTTACAGCTTTACTAGTGATGCTTCAGCCACTGCAATTGAAATCATTGCAGGTTTGGACACAGCAGTAGGTACAAGCCCAGTAGGTGTAACTTTCACCGATAACTTGGATGGTACTTTCACTGTAGGTCCAACTGTCGCAGGTACTCCATGGTCTTTCCGTGCATCTACTAACATTACTCTTGCAAATGCTACACCTACCGAGAGTTATGCAGATGCTGAAGTAGCCATGAACGAGGACAACGGTACTTGGTATGCTCTGTTTACCGATACCCATGTTCAAGCTGATGTAGTTGCTCTAAGTAATGTCATTGTAGCACAACGTAAGATCTTCGGTACTTCCTCACAAGATGCTGCTGTAATCACCACCGGTACTACTGACGTGGCTGCTGTGCTGAGTGCTGCAAGTGCTGGCCGTACTTATGGTGTATATCTTCCTACTGCTGATACCGAGTACCCAGAAGCAGCTTGGGCTGGTAGTCAGCTGGCTTATACCCCAGGCTCTAATGATTGGGACTTCAAGCGTGCTGTAGGTGTTACTGTCAGCAAACTTAGTGATACTGCCCGTGTTAACCTTCGCAATAAGAACATGAACATGTACACTCGTGTTGGTGGCGTTAACATTTTCCAAGATGGTAATATGTTTGATGCTTCTCCGATTGATGAGGTTATCGGCATTGACTGGCTGTATGCTCGTTTGCAAGAAGGTATCTACTTCCGTCTGATCAACTCTCTGAAAATCCCTATGACCAACCCAGGTCTGGTTATTGTAGAGAACGAAATCCGTTCTGTACTTTCTCAAGCAGAAGCTAACGGCTTGATTGATCGCGGATGGTCATGCACCACCCCTGATGTACTCGACATCCCTGAAAACATGAGGGCTGCCCGCACCGCTGGGGTGTTTAAATTCAATGCCCGCCTCGCCGGGTCAATCAGAAAGATCCAGATCACCGGATTCCTTAGCGTATAATTCTAAAAGTCTTCAATTCTCTTTTGAGACGTGGTATAATATCCACTAATTTTAAATGGAGGTTTATATTGAAGTCTTATTATCTTTACAAAATAGTAAATACGGTAAATGAAAAAGTATACATTGGTATAACTTATAGGCCGAAAGATCGTCTAAGAGAACATTTTTCTAAGTCTTCTACTTGTAGGAAGCTTAACCGCGCGATTAAAAAGTACGGCAAAGATAAATTTTCTATGATTATTCTTTGTGAAGGTTTAGAAGATTATATTATTGATTTAGAAGAAAAAGCAATTTCTATTTATGACTCTATAGAAAATGGATACAACCTAATGAGTGGGCACCCCAATAAAAATGGGGCCTCTCACTCAACAGAGTCTAAGTTAAGAATTTCTGAAGCATTATTTAAATATTATTCACAAAATGTTTGTGTTAATCTTGGGGCAACTCGCCTTAGTAAGCGTGATCTTCAACCTTACTATGTCAAAGGTTTTTGGTTTCCTACGAAAGTAGTTGCCTTAAAATCTCTTAATATGAACGAAAAAAGTTTTTATAAATGGAGAAAAGAGGGGACATTAGGCGAAGTTTGTCACCCTGCCAGCAACTCTAAGTCTCATACTCCTGTTTATTTACTTGGCTTTTGGTTCAATGACTTACTTGAAGCAAGTGTTACCTTACAGAAAGATAAAGATTTTCTGTTGCTTCTTTTAAGGTCAGACCAGTTTGAAGAAGACCTTGGTAAAATTGGAACAAAACCAAGGAAGAAACCTAAGAACATAAACATAGGTGTGAATCAGAGGGACAACGGAACATACAGAGCAATTTTAACAGTAAATAAACACAAGGTTCTAAATAAAACTTTCAGTAATTTGCAAGCTGCTCTCTTAGCTTACGACGATGCATCAGAAGAACATTATGGTGATCGACCGAACAAAACTCAAAAGGGAGCGATCCCATAATTAAAAGGTATATTTAAATGGCCGATGGCGTATTGGGCTCATACAGCCCTGAAGCAATGGTTGTAATCATTAGTAAGGGTGACTTTGTTCATCGTATTGGTGGTTACGCCGATGGTACTTTTCTAAATATTTCGCGTATCACTCCAGCATCAGAACTGTATGTAGCTTCTGATCTACAAGCTGGCCGTGTTAAGCGTCGTAATAAAGCAAGCACTATCACCCTAACCCTGTTCCAACAAAGTTCAAGCAATGCTATTTTGCAAGAGCTGCAACGTGCTGACGAAGAAGACGATAGAAACTCTTGGGTTTTCTCTATCACCATCAAGGATACTTCTGGTACTAGCGTATTCTCATCTAACCAAGCATTTATCTCCACTGTTCCAGATATTGGTTATTCAAATACCACTGAAACTCGTGATTGGATGATCAGTGCAGTTAGTGTTGATTCTCACGTTGGCAGCAACATGGAATTTGATGCTGCTGAAGTTGCAGCAATGGCAGCGGTTGGGGTTCAAGTTCCAGCCCGGTGGCAGCTCTAATAGGTAAGGAAGTATAATGGCCCAATTAGCTACTTATATGCCAGAGGAAGTAACCATCCTTCTTGCTGGTATTCCAGTCTCAGGCTTTATCCAAGGGTCATTTATTTCTGTTGACAAGGATGTCAAACCTTTTACATCTAAACGTACTGCTGATGGAACAGTTAGTCGGATGTATAATAATGACCAAACCTATACAATTAATTTGACTCTTTACAGTGGTAGTGATTCTAACCAACTTCTAACTAGACTTTGGCAACTAGATGAAATTACACAAAGAGGTAAATTTCCTCTGATGATCAAGGATGGTAGTGGATCAGATTTATTCTTCTCCACAACTACTTGGATTGAGGGTATTCCTTCTTTAGTGAAGAGTAACCAATATGAACCTCGTGCATGGACATTACGTTCAAGCTCAGCAATAATAAACATTGGTGGTAATGGTGATGCTGAATCTATCTTAAATGATATTGTCAGTATTGCTACCTCTGCTCTCCCTGCTCTAAAAGGATTAATTTAAATGACTAATTCTTTTAGTGTAGAGACATATTCAGCTTCAGATGTTAAGTTATCTATCGGTGGCTATATTATTACTGGTTGGGATAACTTAACAATTAACAGACGTGTTAAAGCTTTCACTCCAGTTTATGGCATTCGTGGTAAGAATACTAGGGTTAAGAATGTTGACACGTCAGCTACAATTATCATTACTCTGATTCAAACTTCTCAGAGTAATGATGTACTTTCCTACATACATGAATTAGATATTGACGAAGGTACTGCTAGGATAACACTAACTCTTAAGGATAACTCAGGAAGAAGTGTTTTCTCTAGCAACGAAGCTTATATCTCATCCTATCCTACAAAATCTTTCTCAGGTGATTTTACCTATAATACTTGGGAGATTATTTTACAATCAACACAATCATACACTGTTGGTGGCAATGGCAGGCCAAGCACTGGCCTCCTAGACAATATCATCAGTGATGCAACTGACTTTGTTAGTGATTTATTTTAAAGCTAACTACAATCTGAGATAAAATAAATGGCAGCTCCACAAATTAAAGCCCTCCCCCAAGAAACCATTGAAGTTGGTGGAGAGGAATACGTAGTAACAGCTATGTCAGCTACTGACGGTCTCGCTTTCATGGAAAAGTATCAAGCTGACATGGATACGGGCAAGAGCGATCTTAAAGTTATGAAGGGTGTTATTAAAGCCTATGTAACTAAAGATAATAAAATTATCGACGATAAAACTTTTGATATTATCTTTGCTCGTAAATATATGCACCTACAACAACTCTATGCAGAAGTTATCAAGTATAATTTCTCTGATGTTTTTCAAGCGCCCGGTACAGAAGAATAAGCAACAATCCTTCTGTATCCGGGCCTATAGAAAAAGAGATTGAAAGCAAATACTCTCAGAGATGGGAGATTTACAGAATAGCAACTCATGAGAAAGGTGGGTTGGATATAGCTGCTGATATGAGTACAAAGTATAGTACTAAGCAGCTTTATGAAATGCTAGAAACGCTAGATGTCTATGACACACTTAAGAAGCTAGCTCATGATAGGGCAATAGCTGAATCTAAGCCTAAGAAATAAGGAGCTTCCTGTTGGAGATTGCAAAGTATACGATAGGAACTTCAATTGTCTTTCCTAAGTCTGAGATGACAAGGTTTGATGCTCAACTTAAGATTTTAGAAAATAAAATGAAAGCATCTGGTGAACGGATGCGGCAATTTTTCAATCTTAATTTAACTAGGTTTAGTGTAAACCAGACTGCAATGAACAGGGTGATTGGTGGGGCATTAGATGTAGCCAGTCAGGCAACAGTATTCCGAATTGAAAGGTTTGTTGTAGACCAATCTCGTTTAAATGCTGCACTTGGCAGTGCTATGGCTAAAACCAATGCTGTTACTAATGTTCGTCAAAATGGTTCCCCAGTTGGAACCAGACGGGCAGCCGCAGCAGGGGGTTTAATCGGTGGAGGTTTGTCTAGGTTCTATGGTCCAGCACTTGCCCTGGGCTTAGGTGGTTACGGTCTTGGAGCCTTAAACAAGAGAAACCAAGAAGTTGTATCTGCTCAACTTCAGTCTTCCGCTGTGGTTCAACAAGCTGGTGGTACAGCCGCACAGGGCTCAGAGTCTTTCCAATACTTAAGAAGTGAAGGTCAAAGAATTGGTTTTAACTACCTTGATGCATCTGGTGATTACAATAAGTTAATCTCTGGTCTAACTGGTTCAGGTATTGGACTTAAGGAAAGTCAAAAAGTATTTTCTGGATTTGCTGAGCTTGCCCGTGTTAACAAACTAGACAAAACAACTCAGAACAGACTTTTCCGGGCGCTTTCACAAGTAGCTGGTAAAGGTAAGCTGATGAGTGAAGAACTTACAGGGCAGATAGCCGAAGCTCTTCCAGGAGGCACAGCTCTTTTTGCCCAAGCTTATCAGGCTAAGCTTGGCGGTAACAAAACTGGTGCCGATGCAATACAACAACTTCTTGCTGATATGAAGAAGGGTAAAGTTACAAGCGATATCCTGACTTATGCTGGCGCTGCTGCGTCACAAAGGGCAAACCAAGGGGGTGCATTAGGAACTGCATCTCAGGCATCGCAGGCCGAACAAGCTAGATATCAAAACTCTGTAAATGATATGGCTGTCTTGGCTTCAAACTCAGGCGTAGAAGAAGGTTTTGCGCGTATTTTCCGCACCCTTAACGCTGGTTTGAGTGAGAGTGGTGGGCTAGTGAGGAGTCTATCAGAAGGCTTCAATGAGGCTACTAAATGGGCCGATGATTTACTTCTTTTCCCTCAATCTTTTGTAAGAGCCCTTGAAGGCAAGGATAGTCTTGTAGCAGATTGGCTAGGTATTGATAAGTCTGCTCAACTGTTGAAAGATTGGCAAGATATCAAAACCCTTTGGGAACAAATGTCAGCCTTAAATCCAACTAAGCTATTTGGGGATTTCCTTCCAACGCTTGAAGCAACTACAAGAGAACTTGCTGCGATCTTGAATGCGATAGGGGAGTTTCAGAGATGGAAAAGTGGAAATCTGCCAACTGAGAATAGCAATAGAAGTGATACAGAAAAAGTTAATCTCTTTGGTCTAGAATACACCAGCCCAGCTGCTGTTGTAGGGGATCTTATAAACAACACTATGGCAGGCTTTGCAAGAGCTAGGGATAGAGGTCGTTCTGTTTATGATGATCCGAACTCTTTCTATTATCAAAACCCAGCCCTATATGATGAAAACCAAAAGAACATGGCTATGGATCAAGCAGCAGCAGCCAACGACTACCAGCTAACCGGTTCAGGTGCAGTCACAAATCAATTTGATATCAGTATCAGTATAGACCCAGCAACTATGGGCGCCGTTGATATTAAAGCTCAGGCAGAAAATCTGATGGACGCTTTCAGAATTGAACTATCCAACGCTTCCGTTAATTTTCCGGTTAAAGAGTAAGGAGCTACACTTATGACGCTAGCCGTTAGATGGGGTGAAGACCTTACAGATGACCTTGGTGGGTTTATTTACTTTGACTGCGTTACTGCATACACTCAAAACTTTAAAGGTCAGGTTACAAAGCATCCCATTGCTAATGGTGGGAACGTCTCTGACCACTTCATTAGGGATAATCCTGTAATAACATTATCGGGTGTTATTACAGGAGTTGATATTTCTACTGGTGTCTACCTAATCCAAGACACAAATGGGATTGAACCTTCCAATACATTTCCAGCACCAAGTGCTGTATCTGTAAACTCAACTGACCAAAGCGTGTTGCAAAAGTTTATACCAGACAGCATCGGTCAGTTCTTGGCAGATGGAACACCAGAAGTTACAGTAGATGCAAGACGTGCTGATCTTATTGAACAGATCAGACAAGCATTGATGAATCTTGCAACTGGTGATGTTTATAATTCAAATACAGGTCAATTTAGGCCCCAAATTCAATTGGTAAGACTGTTTGAGTTTGATAAGAATCTTATCAGAAGAATTATAAACAGACTAGTCATTACAAATGTCACTTTTAAAGAAGATTCAAACTCTGGTTACGCACTGTATTGTGATATAACTTTTGAGCAGGTTACTTTCGCAAATCTTAAGAAGACGACTATTCCAAAAGATGTTGTTAATTCACTTAAGAAGAAAGGATCAACAAAAGCTGACAAAGGTAAACAAGACAGCACACCACAAGATGTAGGCGCTAGTGAAGGACCAAAAGATACAGATCCTCTAAGAAAAGCTAGGGAGAACTAATGTAATGGCTACTAAATATATTTCACTCCCTCTTTACTCTGATGCTTACTATACCTATGCCGTGGCTTTACAAGATGTTTCTTACAATCTTGAGTTCATCTACAATGAACGTACACAGCTTTATTCATTATCTTTGTACGACCAAGATAATAACGCTATTGTGTTAGACGAAGCTTTAGTACCTAATTACCCGATATTCAAAGACTATGCAATCTTCCCACTTACTGGATTCTTTTGGATGGAAGAGAAAGCTGATATTATCTCTGAGCCATACAAGGTTTACCCTGACTCCATTGATCAGTATTACTCATTGTATTATATTTATGATGAGGTGTAGTCATGGATTTGATTCAAAAGAATCGTGAATATAAGTTAATTATTGGTAACTATCAAACTACAAATGCTTTAGAGATTGATGCTCTTCAAATTACATTTGATATTTCAAAGTCAATGAACAATAAGAAGAAAACAAACTCCGCATCTATTGAGGTTTATAATCTTACTGACGACCAACTTAAGATATTGGATACAGATTATCCAGCAGCGGTATTTTCAGCAGGGTATGAAGATACGGGTGGAGCTAAGAGATTATTTTCTGGTCAAGTTAACAACGTCACCACTCGTAAATCTGGTGCGGATAGAGTCACACAGATACAGATGGGTAGCGGCTATGTTGAACTAAACCATGAAGTTTTGAGTCAAGTTGTACCTCCGGGAAAGAATGTACAAGATGCTATTGAAGAGTTACGTAAGGCTATTGGCGCCAACCGTGGAGTCTATAATGGAACCAATCTTAGTAACCAGATTATATATGGATATCCTCTTTCCGGTACTCCTAAAGAAATGCTGGATGAGCTGGCTGAAAAGTATAACTTAAACTGGCAGCTTGATGGTGAAGTTCTTTATGTGAATAACAATGATAGGGCCAACACTGAGAATTTCAATCAAGCTTACATTATATCTGAGTTTACAGGAATGGTGGATATCCCTTATCGCACTACCTTGAACAAAGGTAGATCCAAAAAAGATAAAGTTAAGAAGCCTGGTGTTCAGTTTAAGATTCTACTTAACCCAGCTATTACTGCTGGAGATATTATTAGACTTGAAGATACTCTTATCACAGGTTGGTATAAAGTCGAAGACATCAGGCATACTGGCAGTTGGCGCGGGAATCCGTGGTACACAGAAATCAAGGCAACAACACTAGAGAAAGTAGACAGGAAGTAGATTATGGTTCCAGAATTACAAGAATTTGTTATGAGTGCAATCGAATCAGAGAACAATAACAAATACACTTGTATTCCTTGTATTGTTGTTGCTGTCAGAGATGATTTGAACACTCAGATGGTGGATATTCAACCAAGTGTGAACCAGATGTTCAAGGATGGCACTGTTAAAGAACGTCCTGTAATTCAAGGTGTTCCTGTCTCTTTTCAAGTGTCTAAGACTTCTGGGTTCACCTTTCCCATTAATGTAGGCGATACTGGCACAGCTATTTTCTCTATGCGTAGTATTGAAGCATGGAAAGGTGGTAATGGTAGACCATCAGCACCCACTAACTTCTCTAAGATGGATAAGAGTGATGCTATCTTCATTCCCGGTATCCAGCCTCCGGGTAATGCTGTAAACAACCCAGCAAAGCATGTACTTACTCATAGTACTAAAGATGTCGTCATTTTTGGCAACATTGGTGCTGCCGAGGCTGAAGTTAGGATTCGTGCTGATGGTAGTATTGGAATTACAACTAGCAATATGCCCATCATTGTTGAAGGTAGTGATGTTACAATTAATGCAGCTTCAAGTATTAATCTCAACTCCCCTACAATGATTGTTGATGTTCCAACTACAACTTGGATTGGTAATATCACACATCAGGGTGACTATGCCCAAACTGGTAATTATACTCTTGTTGGTGGGCAAGCTACGTTCAACGGCGTAATTTTCAATACCCACAGACATGCACCATCCACAGTACCACCAAGTAATTAAGGAGGTGTGTCATAGATTTTCTACTGAATGAGCAACACGATATCGTTTGGCACAACGGGCCTCTTTTGAAGTCTGACACTACACAGCCTCTAATTGATACTGTTAGACAGAGATTACTTATCCTCTTGAAGACATTCCAAGGCGAGTGGTTCCTCGATACCACATATGGTATTCCGTATTATCAAAGTATCCTTGGGCGTAAGACCACAAAAGATGGTGTAGATCTAATCTTCCAAACAGCTATCTTATCAGAAAATGGAGTTAAGGAAATTACATCCTTCTCATCCACATTTGTTAAAAGACAATATTCCATGACTTTTTCTGTGAGAGTCAATGATGGTCAGATTACAGATCCCATCACTATTTAATTAAATTAAGGAAATAAAATGGCGGGTATTTCTGACCAAGGCTTTACAATTAAAAGAATGACAGAGATACTTTCAGACTTACGAGCTGAAGCTACCTCTTTATTTCAAGATTTAGTGGAACCTGGTGATCAGGTCGATACATCTGATAGTTCAGCTTTAGGTAGATTGATATCCCTTGTTAGCCCAAGCTTAGCAGATTTATGGGAAGTAGCACAAGCTGATTATCAAGCATTTGATCCTAATTCTGCAACTGGTATTGCTCTAGATAACCTTGTAGCTCTTGGTGGTATCACTAGACAGGAGCAGACATTTACAACAGCATCTATCCTAGTTTCTGGTGATAATGGTACATTGATCCCTATTGGTAATACAGTCTCAAGTACTACAAGCGCTAATCAATTTAAGACTACTTCACCAATAGCATTATCACCTAGTTCGGCTAGTGGTATAACGTTATCCGTGATCGCTGTACAAAACTCAAGCCTATATTCAATAAGCTATTCAAATACCACAACTACTAATACTGTTAACTTCACATCAGATGCTTCAGCAACACTTGCTGAAATCCTCACAGGATTGCTTACTATAATTAACAGTGCACACCCAAGCTTGGATGCTTCAGTTGTTGGTAATAATTTAGTAATAGACAGGGATGATATTTTTCAAACCGTTTCATTTTCTGTTAGTGCTAACTTATCCTTCACCAAAATTAGGACAGTTAGTGAAGTTGTATCGGACACCCCTGGGATATCTGAACAAGAGGTTGGAACTATCAATACTATTCTAACTCCTGTATTGGGGTGGGATAGCGTAACTAATCCTCTACCTGCAATATCGGGGCAAGAAAGAGAAACTGATGAGCAGCTTAGGCTTAGGTTTAGAAACGGTAAATTTGAAAAAGCTACCAATACAATTGATTCTATCTACTCCGCATTAATTAATCTAACCGGAGTTACAGAAGTAACTATTTACGAGAATGATAATGGTACAGTAGACGCTAATGGCGTTCCTGGGCACAGCTTTTTGCCAATTGTAGTAGGTGGATTATCAACAGATATTGCTAACGCAATTTGGCAAAACAAGCCTATAGGTATTCTAAGTTATGGCAACACTACCGTAACTATAAATGACAACCAAAGCCCCCCTTTTCCTCACGCAGTTAGCTTTTCTCGACCGACACCCATTGTAATTTACATTACAATGAATATCACGACAGATGGTAATTTCCCAGCTAACGGAGAGGATCAAATAAGGACAGCTTTAATTGATTATTTCTCTCAGAATTTTGGTACCGGAGATGATGTAATTTATAGCAGGTTGTATACAGCTATTAACTCGGTGCCAGGACACTATGTTGAAAGTTTATCAGTTGGTACTTCACCCTCTCCAACCGGCACAACAAATATACCTATTGCTTTTGATTCTGTAGCAAGTCTGAGTTCTATAAATATAGTCATAACGTAAGGAGTATAAAAATGGCTGAAACAAACCCGTTTCAAATTGCTCCTTATTTAGAAGAAGCTAGATCAAGAGTTACTGAGCAATTTAAAGATAAAGAAATCTTCGATAAATATCTACAACTACTTTTAAATGGAATGGTAGATATTCAGGAAGTATTTCGTCAGCTCATGCAATTAAGATCTGTTGACACAGCTACAGGTGCTCAATTAGATATTATTGGAAATATTGTAGGTCAGCCCAGAGAGCTTATTGATACAGATCTTCTTACATTCTTTGCTTTTCAGGGATATCCTGAAGCACAGTCCTATGGGGATCTTAGCAATCCATCTGTAGGGGGTTACTATTATGATATTAAAAACCCTTTAGCTGGTAATACATTACTTACAGATGAACAATATAGGTTGTTCATTAAAGCGAAGATTATAAAAAATAATACATCCGCCACACCAAATCAAGTCATAGACTTCGTTAAATTTGTATTTGGTGTAGAGTTAAGTCTTGTGGTTGGAGAGGGTAACGCTGAATTTACCCTAATGTTAGGTAAGAATCTGTCCTCCTTTGAAAGAGTTCTTCTTACTTATATTTCTAATTCCTCTGGTTACCCCTCCAATTTTATACCAAAACCTATCGGGGTGAAGATGAATTTTGGTCAATTTAATTCAGCCAATTATTTTGGTTTCCAAGGTGCACCTAATGCTAAAGGTTATGGTGATCTTAACAATCTTTCACTTGGCGGTATTTATGGTCAACTTCTTTAAAGGAAATAATTAAGATGGTAGCTGAAGTTACTAAGCCGGACTTTTCATATGTCTGGTCCTCTGGTGGTGCAAATGTGCTACCAAGTGCTGTAAAGATTCAAACTGGGTGGGTAGCAGAAGTACCCCCTTTCCAGTGGGAAAATGCCATTCAGAATAGGCAAGATAATGCTATTGTACATTTATTTCAAAAAGGTATTAGTGAGTGGGATGCTACCTCTAATTATTATTTTACAACAAGTGGTACTAGATCGTATGTCCAAGGTTCTGATGGTTTAATATATGTTGCTGTCCAAGACAGCGTTGGACAGAACCCTACAACCGACCTATCCGATACTTATTGGAAAGTCGCATGGGCGGCGGCTGACAGCGGATATTTAACCCAGACAACAGCTGATGCTAGATATCTACAAAGATCTAGCAATCTATCTGATTTAACTAATACCGCAACAGCAAGAACAAATCTTTCTGTATACTCAAAAGTTGAAACTGATGCTTTACTTCCTACGGGATATTTTTACGGCTTTGCTTTAAGTAATAATGTAACCTCGCCTAATACAACTTTGGACGTTGGTGCAGGCCAAGCTAAAACTTCTGATAATCTATTCTCAGTATCATTGTTATCGAGTTTGACTGGGGTTATCCAGTCGAGCGGCTCATGGGTGGCAGGTAACAATCAAAATAAACTTGATACAGGGGTGCGTGGGAATAACACCACCTACCACGTATTTGTTATTAGAAAAACGAGCGATGGTTCTGGAGATATCCTGTTCAGCCTGTCGGCCACTTCACCAACAATGCCAACTGGTTACTCAGGCTCTCGTTGGATTCATGCTATCAGGACAGACTCTTCTGGCAACATTATTGGATTCCTGAGCCGGGGTGATAGAATGTATTACAAATCGCCAATCCGAGATATTAATCTGTCGGGCCAGACCCCTGGCAGTGTAAGCACTTTCAGTATCAGTACCCCTTCTGGGATTGTAGTAGAGGCATCCCTCTATGCTGAAATTGGTGGGGATAATACTGCTATGTATGTCTCTAGCCCCGATGCTACAGATCTTACTCCTATAGGGTTTGGCTCTACATATGTAGGTGGTTTATCACTAAGTGCTGGTGGCGGGTCATCTTTAGAGTACACCGGGCAACAACTTAACGTTCTAACAAATACTAGTAATCAGGTACGTACTAGGTACACAGGTCAAAATGCTGTTGCAAATGAGATTCGTATTGTAGTTAATGGGTGGAGGGTATTTCGATGATGCATGTTATGCGCAATGACGAAGGCGATATAGTTGGTGTTTTTGTTTTAAGGCAAGAGGGGTTTGCAGAAGAACAGGTTGATGATGAAGATCCAGAGCTTATTGATTTTTTGACTCCCATAAATGAGGGAATCAACTAGTGAGTATTATTGCTAGGTATTTTAATGGTACAAACGTGTCAGATGTGTCACAACCCACCGGAACCTTCCCCGCAATGTCCAATCTAAACGTACCTTTCGGCCAACCGGGTATATACAATTTGGACGGGCATAACGTTGACTGTACATCGCCAGGCTTGTATAGGTTTAAATGTCCCTCTCGGCCTTACTGGATTAACAGGTTTATTGGTAAGAGTTTAAATGGTACAACTGACTTATATGCCTTAATGAGTGCAATAAGTTGGAACCAAGTGTATGGTTCTGCCCATGAATTATCTCCAGATCCAGTTAACATGACTGATACACAGTGCCAAACTATTAGTAATTCGGGGCATTATGGCAAATGGAGATTTCGTTGTGGTTATGTTGTACGGTTTCTTCTATGGCTTCTACCACAATATGGGGTAATTTGTCGTAGAGTTCAGTTTAACACCGGAGAGGCATTTAATGGGTACAGCGACGGGCACGTTGCTATTGAAACTTATACAAGTGGTAGGTGGGTTTTGTGGGACATGAGCAATGGCTTATATTTCACCAACGATTATGGTGAGCATTTAAGTACAAAGGCAGTCATGGAGATGTTTCGTTTAAGGGTTCCACCTGGTGTAGTTAGAATGGATGCCACAGACAAATGGTCCAGTGACGCCCCAGCTTATTTTGATATGAGCGTGTGGCGTGATGCAGAAGTGCTAACTCCTGATGAACTTATTGCGTGGCATAAGCGAGTCATGCAGATTCCTGAAATTTCAAATGTTGCATGGCTCCCCCCCGGAACCGAAAGTAAAGCTACTTGGCTAGCAAGTCGTGGGGTTCAGGTGGTATCTGAGGCAACTTTCAATGCTCAATTCTATCCATAACTTGTAGAAATTTAGGCAGCATAGGATGTGCATAAGATAAGAGAGTTTTTAAATCTATTTTTAGAATTTTACTAATATGACAAACTATTCAGAAGCTGGAAAGCTCTTGGGTGTAGAGGAGGCAGCCGTAAAGGCTGTCGCTTCTTTTTAGTAAAGAGGTTTATATGAACATCAGTCAAAAAGGTATTAGTCTTATTAAGAGTTTTGAGGGATTATCTCTTAAAGCTTACAAAGACTCTGTTGGTGTAACCACAATTGGGTATGGCTCAACTGGCCCAGATGTTTCAATGGGACAAACCATCACAGAAGCTCAAGCGGAATCTTTGTTGAAGAGTGACCTTTCAAGGTTTGAGAAAGGGGTCAGTGATCTAGTTACTGCTCCACTTAATCAAAACCAATTTGATGCTTTAGTTAGCTTTAGCTTCAACCTTGGCTTAGGTAATCTCAAATCCTCGACTCTACTGCGAAAACTGAACTCTCTGGATTATTCAGGTGCAGCTAGGGAGTTTGAAAGATGGAACAAAGCTGGCGGTAAAGTTCTTGCTGGACTAACTCGTAGACGCATTGCAGAGAGAGATTTGTTTCTTTCATAGGCATACATAATGACAGACGTAAAGAATGAAACAGTTCCACTAACAGTAGATACACAAACAGAAGCTACGATCACTTCTACAGTATCCTCAACCCCTAAGAAACTGGAGATAGTAAGTAACTGGCGTAAGGTTTTACTTACTTGGAGCTTTTGGCTTCATATGGGCTCTGTGATCTTAACCTTCGTTGATCAACTCTTGCCGTTTTTGGGTCTATTAGAACCAACGATGACAACTCAAACCTACGCCTTACTAATGTTCACGTTCAACGGACTAGGCTTGTTTGCAAGGTTTATCAAGCAACGTAAGTTGTGGGAATACAAACCAGAGGATAAGGACAATGTTCAGTAACCTATTCTCTGGTGCTACTCTGTATATCATACTAGCTCTGTTGGCTTCGACAGCAGGATTTGGCTACCTTTCTTATAGTTTGAGCAACGATAAGGCTGTAGCAGTAGCTCAGCTTAAAGATGCTAATAAAGCGATTCTAGGCTATCAAAAGGCCGCTGAATTAAAGGATTCTTCTTGTAAATTAGACGACCAAGCAGTTGTTGAATCTTTAACAGAAAGAAAAGAAGTTAGGAATAAGATTGATAATTTAGTTGTTAAAATAAATAAACTCAAGACAGGAGTTGCAATAGCACCTTCCAATATAGAGACAAATAAAAATGCGAAAACTACTACAATTTATGGCTCTGAGTTGCTTTCTCTTGATTTGCGTCTCTTGCTCGACTCAGCCTATTGCATTGCAAGCCCCGAAGACAGTATATGTGGGACCACCGGACAGCCTTCTAGTGTACCCTTGCAAAGCAAGCCCATCAGGTGAAAGTGTAATGGATTTGGCTGTAGCATACAGCAAGAATACCGGCTGTATTGCTATGTGGCAAAAGCAAATGGACAAGATTAAACAGAACAAGAAAGCGCAGGAGGCTCTTTATAATGTCAAGCCCAAGTGATGCTAATACAAGGATGAACAACCTGATTGAGCGTGCATGTATTGCTCTGTTAGGTATTTGTGTCTCAGTGATGTTCATTAGCTATCAAAGTGTGACCAAGGACGTTAAGGACGCTAATGATAAGATCATCCTCTTGCAAATGGATAAGGTTGGAAAGTCTGACATGCGTGAATTTGAGGTTAGAACTAACTCTCGTATGGATGCGGGCTTTTCAAGTTTAGCACAGAGAGTTGATAGTAATCAGCAGGATATTCTCAGACAATTCCAGTTTTACTTTGATAAGGCTAAGAGTGGTCGATAGGGAGATTGCACATGGTCTGGGTGATTATAGAAAGATTTGTTCATCTCATGACCTTAGTTCTTTTGATATTGATGATTAGTATCATCTTCAATAATAATAAAACTGGGGATGAAAGGAATACTTTTAGCTTAAAACTAGAAGAGTTCAGGCAGGAAAGTAAGAAGGTTACGGCAAGTAATGTAACTTATATTGAAGGTAGGATTAATACTCTAGCTGAGATTCAAGATAGTTATCAGGTAAGTACAAGTAATAAAATGTATATCCTTGAGAAGCGTATGGATAAACTTGAACAGCAGAATAAGTTAGCACCTAAGATCATCAACAATAATAACTCTAATGCAGTGATAAACACCATGCTGCCTTGAGAGAAAGAATAAAAATAAGTACTGCCCTAGCAGACATTTGAGGTTACGCCATTAACCCTATCTTAGATAATTAAAAAGCTCCCTATCCAATCACGGAAGGGAGCTTTCTTTTTGCCTAAATTTTACCAACTACTGTAGTTAGTTACATCTTTATTGATAAACAGTTCTTCACAAACAAATGAAGTCTTTGTACCAAGACCAGTAGGAACTACTTTAAAATAGAATTCATACTCTTTTTCATTTAGTTCCTCAAGAGCTTTAATTTTCTTCCTAAGTTCGTCTACATTCTTATTTTCTACAATGTCCAAGCTTAGCCAGATATTCATATCATTCCTCCAAATTAGTCGTCTTAACGCTACTCTCGAAAGACTTTTCCAAATCCTTCAGACTCTTATTAATCACTTGTTGCTTCTGTTCAACTACACTCACACCATCTTCAATCTGAGACTTCTTCCAGTCAAGCCAGAGATAGCCGCCTAGTAGCACTGTGGCTAAGAGGAAGAGTGTAGCAGCAATGTCGATCAATGGTCCTTTCATATTATTCTCCTTATGGATAACGAATGATCTTAACTTTCTTCGATTTCTCTACAAGCTTTTGACGAAGTTTTTCTTGTTTATTATCTTCTTCAATTTTTAGAACAATGTCAATAATTTTCTTAGCCCTCTCTAGAGAGCCGTATGGTCCAAATTCTTTTGCAAAAGCTTCTTTGCTCATGCTGCTTGTGTAACCCATCCAATCAAGTTTAAGTCTTGCTGGATACCAAGACAAGGAGTCCTGCCATACGTGGACCTCTGCCAGATATTCTGTAACATCAACACCATCGTAGGTTTTGGTTGTCTGTTTAATGCGTGTTCTCATAATTCTTTCCTCAAGTCCACAATTAGTTTCCGAAATTTTCACCATAGTAGTGAAGTTCTGCTTGTTTCCTGATGGCAACAGCTTCGTCGTAATCTTTATATGCACCTAAACATAATCTCTTACCATTGGTGCTTATCCTTACCCTCCAGTTACTATTTGCAGCTTCCCAAGAGACCCCTGTTGTACCAGAAGTATTGGTTATGGGGGTGTTCTTGTTGATAGCTTGTAAATAGGTATCCACCCAACGGCAATTTTCTTTTGTATAGTTGCCGTTTGGATCAATCCTGTCCAGTGTAAGATTATCAGAGTATCCTTTGCTCATGTCCTCCCAAAACCCTTCAAAATTTTCCCACGCAGGATCGTATGAAACACCTCTCCCTCCATAACTTAGGTACGAATCATTTTTCTGGTTGTTACATCTAGCCTTCATCCCACTCCACGTTTGGTATTGCCGTGTTCCATGAAAACCATGTGTTGTGTTATTCTTACCGACCCTAACACTTGACTCTCTAAGAAGACAACCGCACGATTTTACATTTCCTTTTATAATTTGCCTTGTAAGTAACACAACGCTATTACCACAATCACAAAGACAATTCCAATAATCTGCTTGATAATGACTTTTATCCGATAAGGTCAAAGCAGTTAATCTATTAAATTTTGATTTTGAATATCTAACCCTTTATATTTTGCACTCATATTAACTCCACAAACTCCTATGAATTTTAATCAACCGAATAAGCATTTCTTCTTCTTGTTTAAGATAGTCTTCTTTGTTCTCAAAGTCAACATTTTTTCTGTCTTTATTGGCTTTCCACCAATTATAAATCTCGTTCTGTTCAATTGCTGCAAGAGCTTGTGGTGTGAGAGTGCCATATTTAGGACTGTCAGACTCAACTCCCCAATCCTCATCATAGGTGAGCTTCATTTCCCACTGATGTGTCTCAAGACCTTTCTCTTGCTCGATAAACTTTTCAAGCTCATAGAACAAGCAGACAGGGATACGATACACAAGGTCGTACCATTCACCTTTCTTCAAACCACCATCAAGGACGTGAGAGTTACCTTTAGAGTTCTTCAGATAAATCTTGACAGAATAGATCAAGTCTGAAGGGAACAGGATAATGTCTTGAAGTTTGTCAATGACGTGTTCAAGCTTAGGTGTCTTGTCTACACCAGTTGAAATACGTTCTGTAAGCATATCAAAAGTAAGCGGTTTCTTAGAATCCTCTGAAAGCATCCAAGAGAATACTTTTGAGTCAGACCAGTAAGACTTTCGGTATTGTTTATAGAATTTCATTTTATTTCTCCATAAAGAAAAAGGCTCACATCCCCGAAGAGACATGAGCCAAGGATAGCACATCAGATTATTGTGTCAAGTTTTTGTTAGGCAATTTTTACACATACAAACGTCATTCATTTCTAATCCTTTGCTCTGTACACTGAAACACCAGCAGACGTTCTTACCTAACATAATATCGCATCGAACTGGCATTTCACATCGAGGACAAGAGTGAGTCACGTTAGATTGTGTACCAACCTTTTCCATTAGTTCTACGTAGTCCATCTATACCTCAGTTGAAGACAATTTCACACACGCCACCACTACAGCCGACAGCTCCCATAGTATCTACATCTGTGTAGCTCTGTTGAGACAAGTCTTTAGAAAAATCTACATCAACAAAGTTTGTATTGATACTGACCCATTTATGAAGGTTATGACAATCCTTCAACATAAAAGTAAGTTTCATAACATCTCCGTCAAAGTTCTTTTCTGCAAACTTCTTAACTCGACGTACCCAATCCCGTTTCAGCAAATCACTAGAATCTTCTGGATCAAGCTTCAATCCAAACCCAAGCGCTGTATCACATGCCATCCACAAGTTGTTACCAAATGCTTGCAATGCACCAACAATCAAGCCAGATGCAAACATTGAGCTATCACCATACATATCCAGAATCTGCTGTGCTGTAAACACTTCAGTGAACGGAGCTTGAGCATATGCACGATCACCCATAGAGCTGAGAAGGGAAATACCAGCAAACCACTTACGGTTGTTGTAGATATATTCCTCAACCTCATCCCAATCATCAACTGTAATAGTATTACTTACATTGTGACGAAGATCAGGGTCAACACACAGTTCATAGTTTGTACCATGTTCAATCCAATATTGCTGAGCAGTCTTAACATAATCAAGCTGTTTCACGCCCATCAAATCTGATTTGTAGATACTTCCTTCTTTACTCTCAACAGGGAAGCTAACTACAACATCTGTCCCGTTACTACTCCAAACACTTGACTCAACCATTTTAGGGTTAGTCTTAGTAATGATGCGAGTAACCTCATCTCCAACATTCATCTGTACATTTCGTAGATATTTAGGGCTGTGTTCCCCATGAATACCTGAAGCCGTACCCAACACAACAGAGGCATTGCCACTTGGTTTTACTGCTGTAGTTCGTGCTGCTTGATTAATACCAAGAAGAATAGCAACAACAGAGTTGATATCTTTAACAACTGTTGCACCATCAATCATGTTTTGTGGATCAAACAGAACATCAGGATTATTCATCCAACCTGTAATACTCACACCAAGTAGAGCTTCTTTTTCTGTGATTCGACGTGTAGCATCAGACAGATATTTGAAATTAGAGTAACCAGCTTGCAGAGTACCAAGGATTGCACCAGCTTTACAAGCTCGGAAGAATGACTCTTTATCTACGCATCGACCGCCATTAATCTCCGTCAGATTACAAAATTGAAAGCCCGATTCACCATTCTCCGCAACTGGCAACATGCCAATTTCTACACAAGGGTTGAAACAGAACTCTTTATTCTCAGTAAAGATGAAACCGGGTTCACCAAAGTCTTTAACAGATTTCATAATATTAGCCCATTCTTCACGACTAAGTTCATCACGAACAAGCATTACAGAGTTATTGCTACGACCACGTTGAGGGTTATCAACAAACCAGTCACCAGTTTTGGCCTTCAACATCAACTCATCATCTTTATCAAACATACAGATGGTTGCTGATCGGCGAACACCACCACTTAAAACAGCGTCAGACATATGCATAACAAAGTCATAGGCTGTGATTGTAGGAACGCTAACACCCTCTGTTTTACCCTCAACTAATGCCTCTAGCAACGCTTCACACTTGACCAACGCACTACGCAACCCGTCTGGGCCAGGAGCTTTAAAACCGCCGCTAATCAAAGCTCCTTTAGGTCGAATCTTATTGAAATCAAAGTGTACTTGACAGCCTTTATAATCAGGGAATGTACCGCCATCTACAAAATAGCTGCTGAACAATACGCCAAAAGCATCTGCCCAACCTTCAATTGTGTCTGGAACCTGAAAAACTTTTACTTTCTTTTCATAACGCTTATGTACTTTTGGTAGCTTAGCAATGTGATGAGATTGTACAGAGAACCCAACACCACAACCACACAACAGAAGGTACATACACTCTTGGAAGAATGCTGCGCGGTCACAATGAGATACGGAGCAATTATACATACGAGCTTCGTGTTTAAACAGTTGCTCACCACCAAACTGTAATGCTCGTTGTGCCCCTAGCACAACTTTATCTTTATAGGCTTGTTCTGCAAAAGAGATATATTCTTCAAGCTCTGGTGTCATAACAGCAGCATATTTCTGCCGATGCATATTCATTACACGAGAGACTGATTCATCCCAAGTTTCATATCCACCCTTTACTTCGTCCCAACGAGAGTAGCCCATGTAAAACTTTGATTGACTCATCATATTTTTGCCAGCGGTATTCATACAACTCCTTATTTATAAATATTTAGTTTCTTTGTTCGTAGAGTGATATAACCTAAGATTCCAAACTCTAGATGTTAAAGCTTCAGCTACATCGCTTCTAAAACAGGGCTGTAATGCATACCAACTTACAGCTTTTTCAATTTGTATTGACTTCTCCCATTGCCAAGCCTTGTGAGCTACGAACGGATCAGATGTCATACCCAGATGTTTATACCCTCCACCAAAACAGTTGACTCTAGCAAAGAAAGGGTTAATCAAGTTCTTTCCTTTATACCTCCTTTTGTCATAAGCAACACCCACAGGTGTAGTTGTGTTTGTTGTAACTAGCCTAAGTAAGGTATTTATCTCGTGCGGTACAAAGACACAACTATCTTCGCAATAGTGCTTGTTACCCGGCGATAATATGTCTTTATCTAGATCCATTCCTTCCCATATGAATGTCTTCATCGATAACTTAAAACTTGAGAAGTATTTCCAGTTGTCTGTTACTGTGGCCTGTTTATAAGTAGGGAATTTCAACTTAAACTCTTCTGATTTTGTTCTCCGTAAAACATCTTTCCAACTTGCATATATGGGGCACATTGTCTGTTTACCATTGTCATCTGTAACGATCACATTATAGTCAGCATCATTGATACCCCAACCCCAAACTAACTTATTCCTTTTCCTAAGCTGCACCCTTGTGTTTCTCCATCTGCTCTAGAATCATCCCAGTGTTATTACTTTGTGCTCCCATGTTCAACAAGTCAATACGTAGGTTAAGCTCACAACTCTCTACAATAGCTTCCCAGCTCGCAGCCCCTTGAGTTAGCCATTCACCAGTACGCTCATGACCCTGATACATCAGACAGTCTACGATATTCCCACGAAGATTACGATGTTTGCAAACTACTTCATCTACTCCCATGGCCACATCCAATCCGTTATTAAAAAGAAATTTATTAATCTCTTCTTTATTGTCTTCCCCAAATGCTTGGGCGAACCCTTCACAGAGAAGTAAATCTGACAAACTCAAATTAAATCCTACGGCCATTTTATTCTTCCCCAACCAAAATACTACGAGCAGCTTCCATTACAGCATCGGAAACATCATTGAATGAATCTTTACTATCAATAGCATTCCTAAGCTTGTTTCGATCAACACCAGCTTCTTCAAAAACTGTAAGGAAAGCACCCCAAGCTTTATCTTCAAGGTAGCAAAGTTGTTCGTAATTCATTCTGTGTACTCCTCAAAAGCTTCTTGTGGTGAACTACCACCTTCATACAGCTCAATAAACTCTACAATGTTCTCTTGTACAACCAACCAAGCATCTTCTTTCTTCATCAGGAATCCACGCTTCTTTAGGATGTTGATCAAGTCTGCAATCCAAGATGATACGTTATAGTCATCACGTTCAATAATCATTTTATTTCTCCATAACTTCTTTAAGGAACGGGAAGTATTTTACCACTTCTTCTTTACATTTGATAGCTACATCTTGATGTTCTAGTTGTGTACCGTTGGCTTCTCGTAGGGAACAATAGTGTAGCCAACTACGAACAGTACCATTCATGTACATCTTACTCATTGTCAAACCTTCTGGAAGAATAACACGAGCAACTTCTTTAGCGATGCCTTTATCTAAAGCACTTTGATAAATATCTTTTGTACGAGCTAATAGGATTTCTTGTACTTCTTCCCACCACCCGATTGTTTCATCGTCCCAACACGCCAAGCTATTTTGTCGGTTCTTTGTATCTTGCAAACGGCATTCACGAGTAATAAAGTCTGTACTTTCTGCATAACGTTGGCTGAACTCTTGAAAGCTAAAACTACGGTGACGAAGAATCTGCCGTGCAATATCCCGTGGAGCCTCAATCTCCATTGTAATGTTACAGGTTTCAAACACTGAATAGTGGTGATGTTCTACGAAATATTTAAGAAGCTTTGCTGCTGTGTCGAAGTTACTTTGATTCTGTGGTGCTGAGACCCGTGCGGCGAACGAAATTATACCCTCGCTATCTGGGATGTCCTCCACTACTGGTTGGGTAACTCCAATCACACGACATTTAATGAAATCAAACATTTACCTCTCCTACTACCAGTTTATAAATATCTTTAAAGTTTGTACCTAAACAGATAGACTGGACCGTTACACGGTTGAAATCATACTTTTCTGCGATTCCTTTTACTAAACCCTTAGGTGCCCGAGGGCTATCTCCTTTCCCATCAAGGTATTCTATAAGAATATTCTTAGCAACCTCATCAGAAATCATTTGGTTAAAAGGTCTTAGTCCTTGAGCTTGTCTAGCCTTCACAGCAGCATTGGATCTAACTTTAGGATTCTTATCAAACTGATTATCCTGAGAAGTACCAAGAACAATATTCTCTTTGGATAAGTTTAAAGGATTATCATCTAAATGTCTAACATTAATACCGGGCTGAAAAGATTCTTCTCCGTACAATACATATCCAACAAATTTATGAAACGGGAAACTGCCGCGTGTCTTATCTCCCTTACGCAAACTTATACTAAAAGACGGGTATCTTTGCTTACCGTATAGCTGAGGTTTAATTCTGTTACCAAAAGGTGTTACGAATTCCTGCGTATCAAAATCAAACCAGTACCCCCTCTCAATTGCTAATTTAATGTAGCCGTGATAAGCCGCTAAATCCTCACTCAACTTGCTTCTCCTTATTCAAATACTCTTCAACTTCTTTCCAAGAAATATCTGGAAAGTACACATACATCGTGCCAGATTTAGCTAAGTTTGTATAGTCTTCTTTTGATTTAATAATGTCTTGCCATACAAGCTTTGGTCGTTGTGTTGGTACATGTGCGTGAATCATTTGCCGCTACTCCCAAACCCACCTTCTCCCCGAATAGTCTCACTCAAACTATCCACCTCTTCAAACATCACTTTCTTGTAAGGAATAACCATCCCCTGTGCAATCCTATCACCTGCATTAACTTCAAGTCCCCACCCTTGTTTGTCACAAGACAACTTGACTTTAAGCTCTCCACGGTAATCCGAATCAATCACACCAACACAGTTACTAAGCCGCACATCATTCTTAAATCCATGACCACTACGACTAAAGATTAGCATTACATGATCTTCTGGGATTTCAAATGCAAGACCAGTGGAATAAGTATGGGGTGCATTATAGTCTGTATCACCATTGAGCATTGTGTAGATATCAAAACAACCGCTGCCTTCTGTTGCGTAGGTTGGAAGCTTAGCGGATTCGTACAGACGTTTTACTTTGACTTTCAAGATTTACTCCTCGATTAATGTTTCAATAATACTTTTAATTTGCAGCAGCATTGCTTCCTCATAACTGAAATCAGAAGCAAATGAAATACCTTCTTGATATTGGTCTAATACTTCTTCAAGGCGACCGTCTAAATAGTCTTGTATTAGGTGAAGGCCATCCTTATTAAATTTATTCATAAACAGTTTCCCCTTGTAGCTTACTATTAAAGTGACGCCTTACAACATAACCCCTGCCCAAACTCCAAACAGTACAGAGAATAGTTGTGGAAGTGGCAATCCCAACAGGGGTTGTAAAGAACATCAAACAACCCATCGTAATTAACCAACTCCCTACCATGCCTATGGTAGTGTTTGTACAGGTTTCAATCAAGGATTGTTTCTTAGTTTGTTTCATTTAATCTTCCCTGTCAACACAAGCTCAAGCTCAGCCAATACGTTGAAAGCTGTATGAGCCAGATGAACAATATTACTTTCCTCATCAGTCCGCTCAATAGCCGGTACACCTTGAGCTTTCTGAATAAACCCCTTCACTCGATGGCGACTAGCAGCAGCAGAGAATTCAGTTTCAGCATTAGGGAGGTTCTTGAAGTCATTAGGTTTATAGCCTTTATTTTCTTCAGCCCAACCCATCACTTTAGCAATCTCTAGAATTGCATTAGGGAAACCTTCATCAAATAGTTGCATTTTTACCTTACCAACTTTACGTTCTTCTAGGGCAGGGCGTTGGATACTTGATTCTACTAAAGTTAGATCATCATAACCAAATTGGAACTCTTGACCAGTTTCATCTATAACTAAAGCATAATCACGGCTTAAATAACTCTTACCTTGATAGATAAACTCTCCTTTATAAGGCTCAAATGAACTGTAAACCTTATCCCCTACCTTAAATTTACTCATCAACCGTCTCCTCATTCTGTTTAGTAATATTCTTCAATTTCTGTATTTGGTCGAGCATGTTCTCTTGTTGCTGACGGAGATTATGAACCAATTTCATAGTGTTGTCAAGCTCTTGTTCAAGAGTTTTTACTCGGTTGTAAAGTCTGAAATCTTGGATTTTAATTCTCCTTATTTTCCGTGCCTTTCTGTAAAATCTCCTTGAGACTCTTGCCATTTTTCACGAGCAAGTTTAGCATCTTCTAGATTAATATACGAACCTAAATTAGTTTTCTTATATACACCAGCTTCTGTGTAATGGCCTTCGGCAACCCACTTGTTGTTAGCTTTGTTCCAGCATACACCATTTACGCCTGATTTGTTGTTGCTAGATAAACCACAATTACGCCCATTACTTATCGAGGTGGCTTGTCGTAAATTACTCCATTTGTTATTCAACCCATCACCATCTTCATGATCTATAAGCTGATCAGGCCACTCCCCATTCATGTAAAACCAAGCTAATCTATGGGCCAGGAACAATTTACCTTTAATTCGTATCTGAAGGTAGTACAAGTCTTTTTCACCGTACTTAGATGGATACCCTGCGACCTTACCAGCAAACCTTCCAAGATATGTATTTCTGGCATGTGTGTTCTTGAAATGTTCCAAAGGTCTGTCAACTTTCCATGTGAACAGACCAGTCTCTTTGTTATAATCTAATGCCTCATGCAAGATTTTATGTGTTAGTTCCAACCCACCGCCCCTCTGAATTTAACCGCATTGGCTCCAACACGGGCATAGAATCAATAATCAACCCCGTGCCAATGATTGGGCGCTTAATATTCACATTATTGTAGTTGAATGCAAGCTTATCATCGTCAATCAGACAACCACACTGCATACCCCAATAAAGTCCGGTGCTATTTCCCCAATAATCAATCTTGAACGTCTCATGATAGTGGCCTTGAGTTGCATTCATGCCCATCTGCTGGCTCAGTTGAATAATGTTGCTTGTCTTACCGTGGTGCATATAGCACTTCTGACCATTAGGAAGATCAACCGTCAGATCAAAGCTCCACTTCCAACCACTATCTACGCCCAATACTTCATTGTATGACTTGATATAATGTTTTGGAATACCAAACACCTTAGCCTTACGCCATACCAAGCTACCGTGATTACTTTCAAGAATGTCCATTTTAGGGAAAATCTTAAACAGCTCTGAAATCACAGGAAGAGCCTGACGAATTTCATCTCCAGCGCTTGGCAAGTCTGGGTCACTGTCATGGAAGCTCAAGGCGTGACCATCCACCTCATCACCCAGACAGATAACACGAGTTGGGTTGTATTTCTGTTTCAAATGCAGCAAGAAAGCAATAGCATCTTGGTGATGATATGGAATATGCAAATCACTGATCAACAAGATACGGCTGTTATCATGCTCCACACCATCATTCTTACGTACAGAGTAAGTTTCTGACGACTTACGATTATCTACTACAACTTGACTGAATTCTTTACGGAGATAATCAGATACGGTTGAACGTGGTTTGTCCAATAATTCTGAAATCTTCCTCCAGCTCTTACCTGTTTTTGCTAGCTCAACAGCTTCTTGTTTCCATTCTGCTTCACTCACTGAAACTTCTCCTCATATTCTTCTTCTGTTAGTTCAACGCGACTAACAGTATGTCCTACAAATCTCAAAAGGTTATAGATTGCGTTCTCTGGCTCCGTATCCAAATAGCTGAACACTTTACCATCAATATCACATACACAGTCTGTAGAATCTTCTAGTGTAAAGAATGTAATGTTCACTCAAAACCCTCCTTAGTAAAACATTCATGTAATTTGTTTGTATGGATAACCAGACAATCTTTAGGCGTACCACACCACTGAGAATACCACTCAACATACTCTGTAGCATCTTCTTCACTAGAAAAGCATTCTAGAATGCAATCCCAACCATGTTCGACATGTGTCACTGTATATACATTACTCACCAAGCCTCTCCTTCAATTTAATAACTAATCCGTAAAGCTCCAAGTTCATCTGAAGCACCGTCTCAAGAATCTCTTGTTTCTCGTAAGCATTGTATTTCATGAACTCATCGCTTATCACTTCATTACGCAATTTCCAATATGTGAGAGGATCTACTTCGATAGTTACAGCAGCCTGTACAGGCTTCTTAGGAAATAACTCTCTGACGTCTCCCATAGCTAAAACCCGAACACAGAGGTGTCAATACAAGTGAGCCACACATAGAAGAATGTATAGTATTGAACCAGAGCATTGATAACCAGATAATGTCCGTCAAAGTTATCAATCTGTGACATTGTGAGAGTAATGTTATCTTTAAGTGACATTATTTAAACTCCTCACGAAAGGTTCCATCATCGACAATACCAGTTGTCTGATATGGAGTGCGATTAGAAATGTGTAAATATACCCTTTCCGGATCAAATCCATCACCGATACCTACAAAATCATTATTGACAATGTAAGGCTTTTGTTGTTCAAGCAGCACTTGAAGGATTTTATCAACTTTGGCTTCTAATACACCAATTTGAATACTAAGCTCTGTGTAGACTTCATTCTTTTTCATGTCTCATACTCTCCTCGATTTGCTTTCTACGTTTCGCAGCACTGCTTGCAGGGATTATATCATGATCTTTTAGCCACTGCACGTCTTTTTTAGCTTTACAGATGGCGATAATTTCTTTTTGTATCACCGCATCTTGGAAGCTGATTCCCATACGTTCAGCATAGCTCTTGATTTTATGGGCCTCCTTGTTCACCAATGCCATTTCTTCCTTATCACAGCATAGATGAAGAATGAAAGGAAGTACATCTTCCCAGTCAGTAAATTTTACATTACCTATGCGGTGGTCCACCTCTAAAGCAGACTTCCCTGTCCACTCTCCAGTAAGCTCACAGTATGCTCCAGACTTAGCACGTCCTGTGTAGCCTTCTGGTGGTTTTGAACAACCTTCGTTCTTAAACTGCATCTTTGGTGGATAGAATTGCCAAATTGATTTTCTCAACGCACCCCGAAGCCATGTGAAGAAACTAGACTTTGTAGGCCAGACATCTGGAGACTGTTTCCATGGCTCTTTCATACATTTTGGTCTTCCATATATTTAACACAAGCTCCAGTCATTATGATTACATGCTTATTCAAACATGGCTTATTGGGTTTTACTCTCACCTCTGAACCTAGGTATTCATAACACCAGTTAATATACTGATAAGGTAGGTAGATACACTGGATACTACCTTCTGAGCATTCCTTAATCCAGAGTTCACTTGGTTTGATTATATTCTCAATCTTAGGTTCAGGTTTCTTTTTGTTAAAAGGCCACATTAGACAATCCCCATCTTTTGCATAACTTCACGCACATTCACAAAATCACCTTCAAACCTCAGCATATGAATACCATCCCAATACATTTGTGCAATTCCTAAATAATCCTTTGTCACTTCAAGTCCACATTGATCTGTGTACGTAACTTCTTCAGGATACCATTTCTTATAAAGATCATGAACAGCTTGCCAACATTCTTGATCTGTCTGTAAATCTTTTAAGAGTTTATAACCAGACTTCTCACCAAACTTAACACCAGCAAGGTAACAAGGATTAAGGCCATCAATCGTATCACCAACAATCCACTGAAGATACTTCCATTTACTTCCGTGACCTCTAACCTTTCCTTTTTCATCTAGAGTAAGCTCACCAAGACCTTTTACAAACATAGGCTCCGACATACGATCCCAGTTATAGACCCACCCATCGGTGCCCATGCTGTCCTTATCGGTGCTACAACCAATAATTTTAGTCTTAGATCTAATCCCATCATGTTGACGCATGGAAATTTTATCGTCTGCTTCCCCTTGAACTACAATAGCTCCGTGAACCCCTTTCAAATATTCCATAACTTCCTTAAGTTGCAGGGGTTTTAGTAGTCCAGAACGGTTTCCTTTATAGCGTTGAGGTAAGGGTAGCTCATCACGAAAGTTGTCCTTTCCACTAAGATAAATCTCGTACTTATCTGTACCACAAGCTTCGCAGATACTTTGTATCATTCGCTTAACTGTGAATAAAGCATGTGAAATATCTTCTGTCACTTGAGTGTCTGTAATTTCAAAGTCTTCAAATGGAAACCTATCCCCAATAGTTTCTTTAAGCTCAGTCCTGTGTTTGAAAGCTTTAGTGCGATTGCTAGGTTTGTGTATAGCAACAATACCACGAGTTTCATTAGCTGCTGAAGATTTGAAGGCTAGAAGGTCTCCGTCAATTACTGCGATTGGTTTTTTAGACATTATCACCTCTTAAACAAAAGCCCCGTTACCGAGGCAATGTTATTAAATCTTAATTGTACTGAGTAAGTTGCTTGTACTTATCAAATACAGCTAGAGCATCTTCTTCAACTTCTTCAAACTTGGCTGCTACATATAATTTGGCTGCCTTATCTACCAACTTGATATCATCCTTTGACAGACCTTTGCTATTTAGGTCGGCATCATATGTAAAGTCTTGCTTCACTTGTTTAATATCTTGTTTTACTGTTTCAAGATCAGTCAGCAGCTTAGTCAATCGTTGGAATAGAGCTTCTTCAGTGTAAATCGTTTGTTCGGTCATTTGTTTCTCCTAATTTAAATTATAGATAGCGTGTGCGAAGTGCTTCAGCTACTCGTTGATCAGTTTGTTGGTCAGCGTATAAACAAGAAAATTCATGTTTACGTTTCTTCCAAGCTCTATGTCCATCTTCTGGATTATCATAGTAACCAAGACCTTCACGTCTGTGAGTAAAAGGATTTCTAATCTCCGCTTTAAAAGCTTGGTCTCTTTTATTCCAACTAACACCAATAGGCCACGGGCCCCTAGTTGCAGCAGTATCCATAATAAATAGATTAAGCTTCTTATCAACAAAGGCACAAGTATCTGGGGAATAAACTTTATTACCGGGTAATATAATATCTTTATCCAGTTGTTTGCCTTGCCACTCTTGTGCCAACATCCACTTTTCAAAATCGCTCAAATGAATCCACCCATCTATAACAGAACAATCGATATATGAAGGGTGGCGTTTGTGAAATTCTGCATCATAAGAACGACCTAACATGTTTTGCCAAGTTCGGTAGATTGGACAAACAATCCTCTTTCCATCAACTGTCCAAGTTACATCTCTGTCTAAATCATTAATACCAACCCCGAATACAGGTTTATAATACTTCCCCATCATTACCTCTTTGAATGGGAGGGCTTTTACACCCTCCGTTTTCAATTACTAAAATGGCAGCGAGTCAGAGTCATCAAACTCAGGTTCCGGTTGTGGAGTAGGTGCTTGTTGCTTTGGTTCTTCTACCTTAGCTTCGACCTTCTTCACTTTGTAGCTACCAAGAATATCGTCATCAACGCTGTCCGATGCAGTACGACCTTCGAATGGAATGTGTTCAACCACTTGGACAGTATCCAAAGTAATTACAACTTGATTGTCTACGTTCTTATATCCGAACAGTTTCAAGTTGACCACACTGCCGTTGCCGATGTTATCAGTAAAAGCCTCACCTTTAGTATCAATAACGTTAACAGTCATAGGGTTATTCTTTTTGCTAAACTCTGGCTTAGCAACGTTGAAACCCCACAGACCTTTAACCACATCGTAGTTAACCTTACCCTCTTCAGCCTGCTCGGAGGTCATGTACTTGATCTTCCTAGGCGGCTTAGATGTTTTCGTTACACCAACCTCAGCAAAGGTTTTGTTAACCATAACTTCATCAAGCAGCTTGTCCTTAGCCTCTTCATCCACAAACACTTGAGCACTGAACTCTTTCGACTCACTCTGATACTTTTTCTTGGCCTCATGGACTGCTGCATAAAATACAACGGCGTTCTTGATGTAGATATTTACAGTTTCAAGGCCACCCGATTTAGGCAAGTCGCGTACAATTACTTCAGTTTTGTTAGTCATTTATTTCTCTCTATTAAGTTGTGTATTTTATATGTTCACAATATTGTGAGATATATTTGCAACATCCTATCACTAGGAATTCTATTTACTTACATCTATACCAATGATGCCCAGGATGTATAGCACAAACCCACCACCAAACATCTTAGCCCATACTACAAACCCTGCCCAAGCCAAGCTGCCGGACCAAATGTCAGTCCAACAACACCCAGCAAGTATAGACCATAGCCGATACCACTTACAACTGCCAAACCCATCAGAATAGCTCCAATGATTACCAAAGCAGCACATAGACCTGTTTTCATAATATTCCCCTTAATTAATGTTTAGTTGGCTCAGCTTTCTTCTTCCCAACAGAGATATCTACAATCTCTGCCTGCTGTTCTCCCTCTGCAACATCGCCAAATCCACCAAAGACATCCATCAGAGAATCTTTCAGTTGTTTACTTTGATGATCTTTCCAAGCTATGAAATCAGAACACTCCTCAAAGACATATTCTACAGTGCCGACAGAGCATTCACCAACCTTCTCTACAGTATCACGAATAGTTACTGAGCCCATGATTCAACGAACCTGCTTTTCAGACAGCAACACAAACTCTTGCTGATAAATCTTAGCAGTTGTTTTACCAAGTTCTTGCTTTACAGTTTTAAGATATGTGCGGGCATCCTTTCGAGTTGATGCGTTAGCGTACACGTTTTGTTCATCTGCTACTACGTATTGGATTAGTGTGTTCATTTTATTTCTCCTCGGGTTTATTTAAGTTCATTCTTCTTCAATGGTATCAAAAAACCATTCAGACTCAGTATTAATTTCTTCAGGATCATCCGGAACTGGTCCATACTCTGACTCACGCTCGACACAACGTTGCGCTTCAGATAGTGTCCTGAACCTACGAACAGCATTACTACCATCTCCACAGTCAATAATTACTTCATAATAAATCATTACCCTCTCCTTCATTCAGCTTCATATTTAATTTACACGTATATTATCGCATGATAAGGGTGTTGTGTAAAGGGCTATTTTTGAATTTCTTTAGTGGGTTTCCATCCATGATTTCCCCGTCTTTGCTTCCCCTGCCAAAGGTACTTTAAGTTTTAAATACTGTCCAGCTTTTTCGATTGCTTTCTCAATCATTTGACCAATCTCAGCGGCAACAGGCCCATCACACTCAAATTCTGCTTCGTCGTGCCAGAATCCGATACGGCGTACAATAAATCCTTTATAGATGTAATACGGTTTACGATCTTTCCAATACATTTGACCAAGCCACAAGTCCATAAAACATAAAGCATAATCCATGGCGATACCACCACAACTTTGAAAAATTGTATTGAGAAGTGCAGACTTTTTACGAGTACAAAGCATACGACCATCAATAGCTGGCAGGTATTTACTTCGTCCAGTCGTCTCCCAATACTTCTCAAGGTTCTCTTTCAAAGCTTTGGTCGCAGGATTCGCAGCCCAGAACGCCTCCAGTTTATCGTTCCCCATCTTCAATGGAAGACCAAGAGTAGATGCCAACTTTGGACCGGCGCAACCATACATACAGGCATAATATCCGTTTTTACTGCTATCTCGGTAAGGCTTAAATGTTGGATCATCCTTACTAAAATCCGTTGAACTAATATCAAACTTGCTAACAGCCGGAATATGATCATAGAAAGCAAAACGTGCATTCTTAGAGTGTACATCACCTTTCAACAATTCATCGGCTGTAGCTCCATTGTCATATTTATAGCAGTAATGTCCTTGTACACGCCCCTCTAACGCAGCGGCGTCCCCGGCAGCAATAAGCATCCCATCTTCTGAAATCCAGAGGGAACGGAATTCCTTACCAAGCAACACTTTTTCCGATGCTTTTGGTACGTTTACAACAGTTTTATGCTTTTGGCGATGAGTTGAAGCAATCCCTGTGCGCCCGGCGCCAATGCGCCCATCCATCTGTAAACGTTCATTTGTGAGCCAACCTTCCAACACTGATTGACGGTTACGTAGACTTAGCCACTTTACAACGAGTTTTACAATATCCCCTTCAAGTTTCATAAGGTTAGGACAAATCTTTCCAGCCTCCTGAATTTTAGGACTTGTCTGGATCAATTGACGGGTCTTAGGATCACGCATTGGCTTACCATCAGGTCCACGCTGAAAATTCCAGAGGGTCGGTTGCCAGTTGTTTTCTAAGAACCAATCTTTCATCTGGTCTTGGTTAGCCATTTCCATCGGCAACTTAATATTCAGCATAGCTCCTGCAACTACTGGATACTTTTCACCATAGAATTCCCACAAACCTGTGTTTATATCTAGAACGCCATTGTGCTTCTCAACAAACTTTTCCCATGCTGAAGAATAGTCACCTGATTTTTTCCAAGGCTTTGCTGGCATGCTGTAATACTTCTCTTCAGACTTCTTCAAAGCCCTCGGAGGAAGCTTAGGCTCTACCTCTGCGCGAATCTCCTCCATCATCAAACCAATACGTTCTTTGAGCTTCAAGCCACCTTCAACATCAAACTTGAAGCCTGTAAGCTCCTGGCAAGACATCAGATAGAAAGACTTCTGACCACACTTAAATGCATCAGCGATTGTGAAGTCTTTTCCGTAAACATCTTTCCATTCTCTTGCAAGATATTGATACAGCAAAACGTTCACGTCAGTATCTCGCTCACAATACACATCCATCTCTGGGTGCCACTGCATAAACTCAGCGCCCTTCGGTGCATTACGTTCAATTAATCCTAATTCGATTGCTTTTTCTCGCCAATCAATTTTAGGCAATCCGAGAACTTCACCAAATGCTTCAACGCTGTGTCCAACACGATCAGGGTTAAGGAACATGCTCAAATATAGGGAATCCACAAATTGTACTGGCTTCCCATCAATCGTGTCTTTGCCAACAGAGAAATTGATTCCAACAATATTCTGTAGCACGAACATATCGTAGCCAAGGATAAAGTGACCTACGACCACAGGATTAGGCTTTTTAAAGATGAATGAGATTAGCTGATCTTTGGCAGACTCATCTTTAAAAGGATTTATCTTAATCTTTTCTCCACTTTGGATATTGGTTGCACAAACTGTCCAAACCTTTGTGGACTCAAAAATAAATCCATCTGCCTCAATATCCAGCACAATCTCATTCTCACCTAACATTTGTTACTCCTAAATTATGTTCCGTGCCTTTCAGTGTATCCAGCATCCATCAAGTTTAACAGCTCCATCTGGTGAAGTCTATACTCAGTTGCCAGAAATTCAGCTAATTCTGCTCCATAGACATTCACAGAGAAACATTTTGTTTTCGCTTTTCCGTCTAGACCTCGCCAACCGGCGACATATCGGTCAACATAATTTCCATTTTTAGTCCTCACAGTCTGGAAACATACACCATGAATCCCGGATGTATTACTTTTGAGCATTGGTTTATTACGGGCATTCAAAATAGGGTCAACCAACCTCAGATTTTCGATCTTATTGTTGGAGGGATTTCCATCAATGTGATCAATATGTAGGCCGTCTTGATTTTCAAAGTTGTTATTTAAAGCCCAAACAATTTTATGGCCCTTGAGATGTCTACCTAAGGCATGTACGCGCCAATATCCATTGTCAAGTGACCCAACGATATCTCCAACTTTTGCTGTACTTCCCCGAGTATTGACCCTCTTCCACCTCAAACCACTCGGAGATGTTTCATCATAAATAAAGAACTCGCCTAAATACTCTCCATATTTATAATCTTTTTTATTTAAAACTATATTCAACTCCAGATTATCAATGTTACAATTCAAAGCATTCCCGTCTTTATTCATAACTTGCCTACCCTTGGGAATCTTACCATTGAACAGTTCCCACACAACTTGGTTGATTGAGTAGACTTTCCCTTGGTACGTAATTGCCAAACGGCCTTCACTTGTAATATTACCAGCTTGGCAATCATTTATTCGGCGTACAGGTTTACCACCACGGCCAATCCGAAATGGCTCTATCCACCTAATAAATGTTGGACTTGTTTCATCATATTTAAAAATTTCTGCAAAATTCAAATTAAAACTCCGTAATTTCTGGATGATCAATCAAATATTGGTCTAGATCATATAGTTTGCCAGTGTCCTTATCAAAATACACAATCCCAGCAGGGCCGGTCTCTGAGTGGTGACGATTCTTGTGTACAGTAACCTTGGTGCAGTTGCGCTCAAAATCACTGTCTGAGAGCTTATCGCGTTCTAGACTAAATGTTTGTGCAGCAGACTTCATGATTGTAGAAGTGCCAATAATATCACTTTCAGTTAGCTGTGAATTGTTATCTGTTTTTCTGGTATGACATACCAACAAGACACTAACTTGAGGATACTCTTTAATCAGCTTCTTAAACCATGCAACCAACTCTTCTTGAGCTTCAAGACTCAAACCCGCCATCAAGTCAGAATAAACGTCTGCAACAAGGATAGTAACTCCGAGTTGAATAATCATCTCAAGAATCTTTTCTTTCACAACTTCAATGGAAGCTCCCCGTTCATCACAGACCCAGAAACGAGGTGAACCATCCTCTTTCATTAGGAAGTGTTCAGCCTTGTCACGAATGTCATCACGAGATAGATACTCACGACGTGCTGCACCATCCATGTTAATCAGGCGTACGCCCAAATAATTGGAAAGAATGTTTGTAGCCCATTTGTCTTTGGTCGCCTCAAGAGACAACACGCCAACAATCTCAGTTGGTTCAGTCAGAACCCAATGCACGACCATGGAATCAACAAACAAGCTCTTACCGACAGAAGTTTTGGCAAAACAACAAGTTAGCTCATTCTTGACCAACCCGCCGCCAAACATAGTTTGAGCTTTAGCCATGAAAGGTGGGAGTGTAAGTTTACTCAAGTCAGAGTAGTCAATAGCAGCAGTCAACAAACCACTGGATGCGTGAACACCAGCCGGACTATAAGGTTTTGCTTGCCAGAAATCATTAATGAAATCTTGTTCACGACCTTCAGCGATATATTGGTTACAATCCTTGAGGCGCATATTCATAATGTAAACACGGCCACGAGGCAAAACTTTAGCAATCTTTTCGGCCGCTTCTTTACCAGCTTTATCACTGTCTGTTGCAATTACGATTTTCTTTGCTTGAGAGAAAAAGGCATATTGTTTCTGTACTTGCTTATGAGCCCCACTTTCACCAATTGTTGGACTAACGCAAGCTACAGGATCATATTGTTTATTCTTCTGTGCGTCAGACAGCATCTGGAAAGCCGCGAGGGAGTCATGCTCTCCGCCACAAATAACAACAGTGCCTGTCATCGTTTTGAACTTAAACTGACCAAAAAGTTCACAATCCTTACCAGTCTCACCTACTGGACTAGTAAAGTCTTTGGGGTGTTTCCTCAGTTTGTACCCTGAAATCTCATAACCCTGAGTAGTTGGATAATAAGTTGCTGCAACACTGCCATCAGCTTCATCATAACTATAACGCACACCAAAAGGCCGAGAAATATCACTACGAATCCCCCGATAACCCTTACTGTCTGTACCTGTCACTTTCTTAATCTTTTCATTTACTTCTAGATCGAAATAGCTTCCCACTACAAACTCCTCTTCATCATCTTTAATTTCACCATGTTCCTCAAGCCATTCATCACTAGGAATTGTGAATTCACAAGCCCAACAGAATGCCCCCTTTCCTTCACCATACACATGAAGATTGTTCCTAGACTTGTCTTGCCCCTTCCTGATACACCTCGGGCAACCTGTCTTATGCTCATGAGAGGTATCAATGCCATATTTGTTACTCAAATCATCTCTCCCATAATCTCTAATCCCACCTTAATTCAAATGCTTTCAAGAGTTACTATTGCTCGTATTCCTTCTCATACTCATCAGGAGCCATATACCAAGTCTGACCATTTTCACCGATAAATCCAACCAAATCTTTATGGTCATTGTCGTATTCTAAAGGGAAGCGTTTAACAATTTGACCATCCTGAAAATCATGTCCATATATACAAGTCACCACCCTTACTTTTGTTCCAATTTTCATTACAGACTCCCTCGCTTAGCTTTCATAAAATCAGAATAGTGTACTAACGAACCATTGAAGAACATTGACTGACCTTCAAACGTCCACTTCTTGTTATTGTAAAATAAACACTCATACACATTAGTGCGGTAAACAGACCACTCTTGTGGGGACATCTCATGGCCTGCACCAGTAGTTTTATTTTTCATTACAGATTCTCTCCTAATTCAACTCGGATTCACACTCTGAACACCAGTCAGAGCGCTCTCCACGTACTTCTTCCTCAGAATCCTCAACAGCCTTATCCAATTCCTCTTGACTATACATCCCCTTCATAATCTTCTGCACAAACTCAGTCAAATCCGTACCCCCACAAAACAGAATACCAGAATTAGAGAAACTTAGCAACTCATCTTTGGAATAGATGTTTAGGTTAATCTTTGAGATGTCAATCATCTTCGTTACTCAAAGCATCCCGAATAGCCTCTTCAATACTGTCACCATAACCTGACTGACAATAAGTGTCTTCATCACCATAAATATCTGCATGCCAGCCGCCTTCATATTCAGGAGTCAATGCAATACGTCGCTTTTCAATCAGTTCAATTAGGTTCATTACATCGTTCCTCCAGTTGCTTGAGCATGTCGTGCAGATGCTTCCCATGAAGCATTAATAACACGTTCTTCTAGTTGTTCAATATAGTCTTCAAGCTCTTTCCAAGAATTACTAATAGCATCTGCATCAGTTGACTTACCAACTGAATCAATTAGGGCTAAGATAAGTTTGTCTGCTTTTAAAGAAATCATCAATACACCTCATAATATTCTTTCAACGTTTCAAAGTCTTTCATCAACTCTTCATTAACCTTACCATAAAGCACAAAATAGTTGTACTCACAATCTCGAAAGATTCGCCCATCCTGCTCTTCAGATTCTAGCAATTCCTGAATACAAGTTTCAATCTCTTTATCTTCTTCTGTATCAACAGTGAATTTGGAGATAGCCCATTCTACAGGACCAAATCCATCATTCCAGTCATTACGTACAGCTTCCATTGAACGTGCAAGATTGAAGTATTTATCTTTACTGTCAAGTGCTTCAACAACATCTGACCAATCACTGTCTTCGTCCAAACCATATTTAACCTGCAAACGGGCTTTAGCCAATACTTCTTTCTTAGCTTTCTCGGTCTTTTCAGCCTCTTGTAGCTCTTTACGGATGTTACCCTTAAGAGTGTCAGTGTGGCGGTTGAACAAGTCTTCAGCACTCTTAATCAGTGTTAACATTCGGTCTTTCTCATCGCTTACGGGGATGTTTCGTTGTAGGTCTCCAATGTAACCGGCAGCATGAGTTGTTGTAGTCTTTGTACGTGAACGCTGAGTCTTAAATTCAGATGTGCTGTAATTATTTGGAATACCAATGTCTTTCATAATCTGTGTGATCTTCTCACGTACTTTCTGATTATTTTCGATAGCTGGGATATTCGATTGGTGTTCTTCCAACACATGAATGCGTTCACACTCAGCTTTTTCAAGGAGCTGGGCCAGACGTGTATCAACCTCCTCAATTGTATTTGGGTCACGTTGATAGTAACTGCTACCACACTTAAAAGCACTTTGTAGACCAATATTAGCTACAGATGGCATTGTAATTTTATTCAACTTCATCACTGAAGGAATATTACTTTCAGCTTTCTTTTCCAAAGCTGTCATCAAACCTTTTACAAAATCAAAAGCTTCGTCCGCTGTCTTTACGTATTTCATTGTCCTTCCTCCTCATACCAACTCATAGCCTGTTCAAACAATTTCTCTGCGTCGAAAAAGATGCTACCCGCTTGATCAACACTATCAATGCTTGAATAATAGCTATCACCATCGTGATTATAATCCCAACCAAGCTGATAACTGCAAACTTCACCTGTCTTGAAAGCAATATGGGCATTAAAATAACTGACATAACTGTGGCAATCAAAGTGTGGTTGATCCCACATTGTACCGTCTCGATTGAATCGTGCAAATGCTGGATGTTTAGGATAGACATAGAGGTATACACACCACTTGTTCTCCCCATCATATCCAATATGTTTAGTTACAGACACAAGAAAGTTCTTACCCTCTTTCTTCCATTCAAGCTTTGGTTTCCAGCCTTCTAGATTTGCCATTATTTAATTACCACCCAAGAATTATCGTAACTAACCACAACAGATTCATTACCATCATATTCTTCAATGATATAACGATCAGATTCTGTCTCGTAAACTCTTAATTTAGCACACCTACCGTTAGCCTTGTCACCAAGTATTTCAACAACTTTTACAAGCACTGGATCATGTCGGCTAAAATCACCTGAGTAAAGTGACTCCCGATTATCATCTACTTCTTTGTCTCCTGTTGGAGGTTCTATCCAGTAGTGAGTACACCAAGAGTTATTTTCAGGATAAATTTTGATTCCATTAATTTCGGCATATAGCTCATATGCTTCATCACTCAAATCAAATCCACCAAAACATGCATTATAGACAATCTTGTTCATCATATCTCTCCTCATCAATTAATTTCAATACGATCAATAATACTCGTAAAATTCTGTGCAGTCAAGGGTTGCGTGCAGGCCCGCTCACCTTTGGTGCTTCCACTGACGTTTCATCTGTGTTTCTTTCAAATCATGCCAAGGTTTCCATCCGTTAGGTTTCTTGACAGGGTTAAATTCTTTAGCGCCTGTGATTGTCGTAAATTCGTCGAACCAGAATGTAGTGTTAGGGTTGTATCTATTCTCATAGGTTTTAAAGGTGTCAATAAGCCCTCCTGGGAATATAACACCCTTCTGACGGACCTTAATGTCAATACCTACCAAATTAGACAGTTGGTTAGCTCTGAGAGACGCATGACCTTCATCATTTGCATTATCCAGATAACTTGTAAAGGCTTTCTTGATCAACTCTTTACAAGAGTCTGTCATCTGATAACCAAGCCTACGAAAGTATTTGATAGCCCATACCCATGCATTGTATTCACAATCAATCTGCCCATTACATGAGGAAAATCCACCCATAAAACCACCATTAGCTCTAGGAGGTTGCTTACTCTTATTATGACCTAGTTCGTGGAAATACACCAACAAATCCTCTATGCTTTCAGGGATTACCGATCTAATGTGAGAGCCTACGTGAGTGGATGCATCAAATTGTCTTTGGATAGAAACGAATCCAAGGTTATCCTTAAGCATTCTGTAGGAAAGATACTCCACAAATGAGCGACCAGCTACAGGCATTGCCTTGGAATAGGTGCGTTGCTTAGGAAGATCCACCTTTACACAGTTCCTGAAAAAGTCACCATCTGCCCAACCAGTGAGCGGAATAGATTTTGAACTAGATCCAGTACCAACAGTTATTTCGATAATATCACTAATCTTAGTCATCTGAGTTCCTCTAATCTGGTTGGTTTGTGATTAACGTAGACCAAGATTACACCCGATCCCCACACCTGTCAACACTCCTGTGCAAAATAATTTCTCTAAATTTCCTCTTGACTCCTGTGGATTTGTTGGGTAGTATGAGGGCTGTTGGATAAATTAGTGAGGAGAAAGATTATGAACAAGCAAGAAATTATCAATGAAATCAAGAAGTCTGTTACAACATCTGCTGAGAATGTCCGTATGGATGCTGGTTATGGTGGTCGTATGGATGATGGCGGTGCGGCTAATATGGAAGAACGTCTTAAATATTGGCTCGATGGTATAGCATTTGCTGAAACTGGTAAGACATTTGTGTATCAGTCAACTCTACAACGTATTGAGAAAGAATCTGATCCAGAGTTTGCTGAATTCAAGCGTCTTCAAGAAAAATTTGGGAAATGAAGATATTCAATTATATCCCTCACAAATGTTGGTGGAGAGTAACTGGTAATAACGGCTTGACTCATACACCTTGTGAAAAGACTTGCATTCTGTGTAAAGAATCTATTCACTTACCTTGGGAGGATTTCTTGAAGGATAGCGTTAAGTGGGTAGATGGTAAATTTCCTTGGAGGGTAAAATGAAACGAGAAATTGAATACTGGTACAACACTGTTGACCAAGGCTGTGGTTGCTGTCACATGAGCTTTTCTGAATACTCTATGTGGGAAGATGGCGTGTTGGTCACAGATGACTGTGGTGTTGACGTATGTGAGAATTAACAGGATTTGAGAAAATATCTGGCTCACCTAGAACCTTTCAGTGTTTCTCCTAATAGTCGGTGGTTTTGATGAACAACCTTAAAGCTTGGTACGTTACACATCTACATTCAGGAAAGAAATACTCTTCTATTGTATTGAGTAAATCTCGATACTTAGCCTCTACATACGTTGAAGGTGAAGTGTTGAATGTAGAGGAATCTTGGGGTAAGCCTATCCGAGAAGGTGGTATCATTAGTAGCAGTGGTTGGGCTATGTATTTCTTTGACAACCACACAAAGAAAGATTATGAAGTTAGTGAAGAGTGGAAACAGTATTTGATTCGTAGACATTTTGATGATGGGATTGAGGATTAAATTATGAAAAGATATGATTATGCGGAAGGTTGTATGGAGGAGAAGGTGGACGGTGAATATGTACTTTATTCAGAGGCTGAAGATTGGCGCAAACGTGCAGGTCGATTGACTAACAATCTTATTCAAATGGGACAAGAAAATCGTGACTTAAAAGATTACATTGAGAATATAAAAGGAGATGTACAGTGATCGAAGCAATCATAGAAGTGTGGTGTTCACCTCTTCTCCAAGAGGATTATTCCGTAAAGATTATCCCTCTGTGTGCTGGAGATTTATTCAACGTAGAGGATGATATCAGGGATTACCTCAATTGGGATTTCTACCTGAATACATTTGGTGTTGACTATGAAGAAGTTAAAGGTTTGTGGAAGGTTGTGTTCAAGATTTCTGTAGAATACAGCACATACTACACATATGATGGACCAGATGATGACGTGGATATTGGGCAAGAAGTTTTGTTCAAAGGTCAATGTCAAGAGTGGTCTGAGATGAAATATATCTGGCTTGAGTTGAATGGGAAGATTGATGAGTATTTTAGTAAGCCTTGGAAGAAGAACTTAGGCTTATATCAAGATGATTTGTTAGTTAGTGATTGACAATCTCGGAAGAGTAGTGTCCGAAAAAATTCCGAAAAGTTTTCTACAGGCCACGATTTACAAGGGCTGTAGAGATTTGCCCTTAGGACTAGGTACTATCTAAATAACACAGAAAAAGAGAAGAAAATATGGCAACTAAAATTGAAGTTTTAGATAAGATTATGGGTAGTGGTAAGACTACAGCTATCTTAAAATGGTGCGAAGAAAACCCCACTACTGCGTTTCTGTATGTGACACCTTTGTTAAGTGAAAGTGAAAAACGTGTAGTTGATGCTTGTATAGAAGCTAAATTCATTGCACCTAATACAGAAGAATTTGAAACTAAAGGGGAACATCTTTTAGATTTGTTACAATCTGGTGTTAACATCTCCATTACTCATGCGCTTTACTCTAGTTTGAAAGAAACACATTTACAGTGGATCACACTAAATAAATATACTATCATTCTTGATGAAGAAGTTAGTTTTATTGAACCATTTACAAGCAGCTATAAAAAACAAGATTTTGATTATCTCCGTTCTTTGAAACAAATTGAAGTTGCAGAAGATGGTAAACTTGTATGGTTGAATGATGATATTGATAATGGTGCTAAGTACTCAAAACTTGCTAATATGTGCCGGCTAGGTATGATTTATCAGGCTAAACGTAGTGAGAATATGTTTGTAACCCAATTACCTATGGGGTTGATTCATTCTGCTAATCGTGTAATCTTGTTAACTTATTTGTTTAAGGGAAGCATTCTTTCTTCTTTCTTACAACTAAAAGGAATTCATGTTGTTGATTTTAAAGGTGTAGAAGTAAAAGAGGTTTCTAAGAAGTCTTTAATTCCTTTGATTGAGTATGTAGGAGAAAAGCAAGTTAAAGACTGGGCTGGTGAATCACTGTCATCTTCATGGTATTCTAAGAAGAATCAGAAAGATTTAACACAGTTATCCAATTCAATCCGCTATATTGGAGATGCAAATAAAGCTAAAAGTACAGACTTAGTTTGGTGTGTACCCTCTACACTTGTTAACCCTACAAAGAAGGGAGCTAACAAAATTAGTCCTAAAGGTTACAGTGCAGGTACTGGCGAGATTGATGAAGGTGGTATTGCTCATGGTTGTTTCTTAGCCTGCACAGCTCGTGCTACTAACGCTTATCGTGATCGTTCTGTATTAGTACACGCTTATAACCGTTTCCCTCATGTTTCTGTTTCTTCATTCCTACAAGATTATGGTGTGGATGTTGACAATAATCAATTTGCGTTGTCTGAGCTAGTCCAGTTTGTGTGGCGATCACAAATCCGTGATGGAAAACCAATTAAGATTTGCATTTTGTCCAAAAGGATGAGAAGCTTGTTTCAGAACTGGTTAACGAGTGAAGACTAATGACAACAGTAGTCAACAAATATAAAGTAAACATGTCTGATTCTGATATAATCTACATAGGCAGAGGAAGCCCTTTTGGTAATCCTTTTGTTATGAAAAACAAATCAGATGATGAACGTATGAGAGTGATTGAATCCTACAAGAAATATTTGTGGGAAGCTATCTGTAAAGGATTAGTTACAAAAGAAATGCTTTTATCTCTTGACGGTAAGAGGCTAGCCTGCTATTGTTCACCTAAAGCATGTCATGGTGATGTGTTGGCTAAAGCTATTGAATGGGCTAAAGGGGAGTTTAAATGATATATAATAAAGAGGAACAAGATGCATGGAGTAGCTGGGCAACAGAACGGCGACTTTCTGGTATTAAACCAAGCACAAATATGGAAGCTTTTATTAGTGGTTATCGTATGGGTGGGGACTACTCAATGAAACGACAATGGTTTGAAGAATACATTGGAGCATCTATCACTAATATTCGACAAGGTAAGAATGAACATGTTCTTACAACATACGCGGAGATTAGGAATGCTGAAGGTCAACTTCTTTTATCCGCATCGTTTGACCACTGTATTCAGCGTATGTACGAGGTAGCTAAAGCTATATCAGGAGTTGAAACTAAAAAATGAACACACAAGAACTAAAACAATTTGACGAATCTTACAAGTGGTGGGGAGATTTCCTTGAAGCTCGTAAGGAAGCACTTCATGCGATGAAGCGTCTAGGGTTTTCTTATAAAGATATGCACGATCAGCTTAATTTCAATTGGGAAGGACAGGCCGAAATGATCTTGTCTTGTGATAAATCTAAATATGAGGAGACTGAATAATGTGGGTTAACATCAGAACAGTTCTTATTGTTCTATTCTTCCCTGTAGCTTTAACAGCCTTATCCGTGTGGCTGTGTCCTATTCTTTGGGTGCAAGGGAGTAGTGCAGCCTTCAATTTTGGTGGATTTCTTTGTGTAATTACACTTGCTGCATGGTGGTTTGCTATTTGGGCTTTGAAAGGTTGGTATCAAGAGAATAAAACAAAATGATAAATCAATTCGGACACACAAACGATGTAAAATACTTTGAAGCAGCTAATGCTTTCATCAAAGCTGCTGTAGATGATGGTTGGGAACTATCTCAGACCTATCCAAGTGAGCCAACTATGCGAGCTTGTCGTCTTACACGAGATGGATTTGTAATCTCTGCAATCACTCGTAAAGATGTTGGTAAATGGAAGTATGAAGTAAGTCTAAATGCTTGGGCACCAGATGGATTAGCTATTAATCTTCCAACAGTATACAATCCAGAGACACTCTTAAAAGCAGAAAATACATGCGGTATTTGTAAGAAAGAAGTTGAGAAGACTTTTCGCTATAGTTTCGCAGGTAGGGCTTGTGCAGATTGTATTCCAGAAGCTCGTAAGAAACATGAGCAACCTGGGTGGTGTGATTAATGCACAACCTAACCAACTTCACAGAATACACCTCCCAAAACATCATTGACAAAATATTGCTTGTATGGAGTAAAGAATCAGGCTATCATTTCTTACCTTATGATGAATGGCAAGCGAATAAATTTAAACTGAGAATTGTGGGAGTGGAACTATGAACAGCTGGTATGACAAAGCCTCAGAACAAATTCAACAAGATCGTACTGATGGACTAATTTCTGACAAAGAATACTATCAGCAAATGCGTGACCTTGATGCAGAATATCAAGAATATGTACAGCAGGAAGTTGATAGTTATCGTGACAGTTTTTATTGAGGAGAACCAACATGAATGATTATGAAGCTTATCGAGAATCTTATTGCCATTTACCTAACTATTGCACATGCTTGCAATGTCAATATTGGGAAGATAATAACTGTGATCTGTCTCGTACACCGGATTGGCAATTACCTAAAGAGGATGATGAAGAATGAAAGCACCAGAAAATCTATACGTAGTTGTCTGTGATGAATGGACAGGAAGCCGTTATGCTCGTTCAAACGTAGCAATCTATTCTACTCAAGACACAGCTAAAATGGCTGCAAAGAGTATGCAAGGGAGCTACCAGACATGTGATATTGAATATTGGGTTGATGAGGTTGAATTTTGTGAGGTGTGGAAATGAACATCAAAGCAGAGTGGATTGACAAGTTTCAAGAACGGCTATGGGGACATCACACATGTGACTGGGATGCAGGTAATCGATATCCAAATTACCCTTATCAACTTGCTGTAGCTTACTTTGATTGGAATGGTGATAAACCTGAATACACAGTTGAAGAAGCTTTTCAACGTTACTTGGACAGCGATAAATGATCACAATCTTATGGACAATCGGGCTCGTCCTATTCATATTATCACTAATCCTTACACAAATTAGTGATCTACCAAGCTCTTTCAGATCATACCACAAATGGGAAGCTAGAGCATTGACAAGCATGATTCTTGCTGTATTATGCTTTGGTGTTGCAATGTACTTGACAGGTAGCCCATAAAGCAAAATTATTCTAGGATTTATGCGGTAAAATGCACCCTAGAAACCTTGTAAAGAAAGCCCGAGAGGGCTACACTGTGTTGGTCAATTAAACGTATTTGGGAGGTGTGAAATGCTGGTTAAAGATTTTATCAAATGGCTTGAGACACAAGATCAGGAAGCTATTGTAGAGGTGCTTGTCCATTCTTCTGGAACTGGTTACTATGATCAAGGCGGAACTGTGTCTGTAGAACAGTTTGATGTATCAAAAGATTTGTACAAAGATTTTGGGAAGCATTGGGACTATACGGACTTTCGTGGCAATCAATATACACCAGAAGATGCTCACTACTATAATAAACGATATCTACAAATTGGAAGTAAGGATAATTAATATGTCTTTGTCAATGTGCGAAGGAACATCCTGCCCCGTAAAACACAAATGTCAACGCTACCTACAAACTCCTCTTGTGAAATATCAGAGTTACTTATGCATGATTGTAGCTTGTAAGGATATGAATGAGAATGGGTGTAAATTCTTTATAGAATCTGAAGAAAATCTCTTGACACACCCCTAAAAACCACCTAAGCTATCCCTACACACAGAATATTGAGGAGAGATGTTATGAGTACGTTTGGTGATGGCACGTTCAAGCAAGGCGTGTATGAGGAAATTCAGTGGCGTATGAAGGATGCTAATCTATACACAGGCGTCGCCGTGCAAGAAGTTCTTGAGATTGCTTCCTATATGTTAGCCGGTATTGGTCATGATGAACTACATGAACAGATTAGGGAACAAGTGAAAACTGAATTACTGGAGAAACTGAAATGAAACAGCCAAAGAAATCAGCCACTGTATCCGTCAAAGTATCTCAACAACAAATCCTAGACGCACAGAAATGGCTACAGTTTGTAGCCCATTGCCAAATCGCATGGGAAGAGCTTTCACCAGATTGGCAAGAGTTTTACTTTGCTATGGGAACGACAGAATGTACTTCTGATGAACTGAACAGCCTTATTACAATTGCTATTGAAGGAGAGGAGGAATGAATTTTAATGACTGGTGGCTATCCTTATCAGAAGGTAGACGATCCGTGTTAGTTCAAGACAAATGGATGCTTGCCAACGCAGCTTTTGAGGCAGCCATACACTTAGCTAAACCCTTGGCTGAGATTAAATTTGTTGATTACCCCTCTCAAGCTGGAACTAACTACTGGACAGTTTGCAATACAGGAGCTACAGTTATCTTAAAAACAAAAGAAGAAGCTGTGGAATGGGCTATCAAATCGGGTATGAGGGTTGAATAGATGATCATGTCAAATTCACTTACAGATATGGAAGAAATGGATATAGCAGCCCATGCTCTGGAATGTAAAACTAAGAACTGGCAAAAAGCGTTACCTTCTTACAGAGTCAAAAGGATTATCGATGCATTGAGTAATTCAGGAATCAAAATTGAGTTATATACTGCTGATTTTAACTGTCTTATTGATTATCTTGAGGATTAACCATGAACATCCTACAATTACGTGACACACTCCGCCAAGCAGAGAAAGCTTACACTAAAGCTAAAACTAGCTTGGACGGGAGTATAGAACTAATCCAAGCAAAGTCAGCTTTGAAAGATGCAAGGTTTAATTATGCGGAGGCTGCTATGGATTATGTTGAGGAGATGATAGTGATGGGAGAATTGAAATGAGTAAAGCTAAACCTACATCGGTTTATGTGATTCGCCAGCTCTCAACAGGAACTCTTGTTAAGTTTGGTACAAAGTGTGGCTCGAGTTCACAAGGTGCCGCTAAAGCAGCATTTTGTCTACATATGAAGTACCTCTACCGAGATGTTATTTATGATACTGGAGTTGGTGTGTTTGATGAACAAAATGAATTTGTAATTGAAGAAATCTCCTAGAGAATAAAACCATGAAACTCCTAAAAGATATAACAACAATATTCATTATTCTATTCACATCTATCATAGCCTTGGGAGCAATTGTTGTTCTCTTTAAGGCTATCTTCGTTTCAATAGCTAATTTATTTGTGTGTATTGTGCTTGTGTTGGTGGTGAGTGTGGTGTATTCTCTTGGAAGGTTGATTGTTAAGGAATATAAATAGGAGTTTGTGATGAGCTTAGAATATTGTGTGGAGAAAGCGTGTGAGATGCCTTTTATTCGTGACCAAAAGAGGTTATTTGCGGCAGTTTTAGATAAGAGAAACCGCGTAGTCTCAGAAGGCAGCAATAGCTACACGAAAACTTCTAGTCGTCAATACCATGCTGCAAAACGCGTAGGTATGCCTCAGAAGGTTTGTCTTCATGCCGAAGCTGTAGCATTGTTTAAATCAAAAGGTAAGGGTTGTAAATTAATTGTTGCCAGAGTCGATAGCAAGGGCGTACCATGTATGTCAAAGCCGTGTGATGTCTGTATGGAATTGATTAGGTTGCATGGTGGGATCAGGTCTATTGAATTTACAGCTTAAGGAGAGATAGAATGAACACTTGCACAAAAGAATTCTTATTGGAGTTTTCAAAGCTTATGGAAAAGTATTCAGTTAAAATTCAACTTGAAGGCGATTCCTACTATGGTGGTGAATACATGGACCTATCCGTTGAAAATCCAGTCACTTTTGACGAACATTTTGTGCAATGGGTTATCGATAACCCAGAAAAAGAATATCCTTGGGAAGAAAACTTGTATTCTTCGCTTGACCTTATTAATATGGGCTCTTACCTAGACAAAGAAAAAGTAATTGGGTTAATCAAATGACTCCCCTACAATCCTTAAAACAAATCCTCCAAGAACATCTAGAAGTGTGTCAAGAGAACGACGCTTATAGCGCTGCTATTGAAGATGCCATGTATGGAACTGATCTTAGTGAGATTGGTATTGTAGAGTGGTGTAGTCACTGGCTAACCGAGGTAAGAACTATTTCAGATACTGATGTTGATTACCTTCGTGGTGTTCAGTTTGTGAATTATCAGTGGAATATTATTAAGGAGAAAGAAGATGAATACTGAATTGAGTATGATGGTTGATTTGGATAATCTCGCAGTGGCTCTGTCTCGATTGCCGAATGAAGATATCATCAACCTATTTAAAGCTGTAGACGATATGGTTTGTGATTATGATTTTACAGATCAATTGGCAAAGACATTTCAGGCTGTAATTAATAATGAGGATTTACCCCGTTGAAGCACACATTCGCTAGCTCCATCCTATCCAAACTAAAAGACAGCGGCTTCACTGTCCACAAAGATTTGAAAGAGAATCAGTGGGGAATCTATGATACGAATGTTTGTCAACATTCTCCAGATAGCAATTCTCTATTGATTCGTTCACGTTCATTAGGGGATCTTATGCGACAGTCGGCTAAAGAGTTTGGATTAAAGTGAAAATAAAAAGGTAGGTATTATGGAAAAGAAGCTTATATATGGTTGTTGTATAAACGACTCTGTTGGTGAGGTTTCTCACAGAGTAAACGGTAAACAAATTACAGACAGGATTTTTGCTACATGGCGTAGTATGATTCAAAGAGCTTACGATCCAAAACTACACGAGAAATTTCCAACTTATGTGGGATGTAGTGTTCATGAACATTGGAGACGCTTCTCAAAATTCAAGCTATGGATGGAAAATCAAAATTATGTAAACCT
>Ga0163162_10000078_pt1 | contig 89842 bp, 78 predicted proteins | sample S55metaG_FD_115310 | JGI IMG/M metagenome (GOLD analysis project Ga0163162, IMG submission 115310) | Switchgrass rhizosphere microbial communities from Kellogg Biological Station, Michigan, USA - S5-5 metaG | ecosystem: Host-associated > Plants > Roots > Rhizosphere > Soil | place: USA...
GTATAAAAACCTTGACGACATATTAATGTGCCGCTACCGTTTTAGGTAATCTGATTTATAATTTAAGCAAAGTAGATATTTCTTATTCTTAAATAAAATATCAAAACAAAGCTAAAGGACGATTTTGCGTGACGATTAACCGATTTAAACAGTTAACCTTCCTTCCAGTTAATGCTATTTCAAATCCTTCAAAATCTCAGCTACTGCTTTCTCCAGTTGCGGATCTTTATTTGCCAGTCGGTCTTCGAAAGTATTTTTAACGAAGATATCAGGCTTAACACCTTCCTTTTCGATATTTTTACCATCCATGGTATAACAACCCCACGACGGTAAACGATAAGAAGAACCATCAACCAGACTTTTAGCCGAAGTAAAAATAATCCATCGATAGGTTTCTGTACCAACAATCTTACCCAATTTCAGTTGCTTAAAACCTGCAGCCGTCATTTCAGCATCACTTAGAGATTGTTCGTTAATTAGCAATACGATAGGCTTCGCCGCCGGACCAAAATTACTTTGCGGGGCCATTTTACCTCCGCGGTATTTCCACTTCAGGTAAGGACGCTGTGAGAGGAATTTCAACACATCATCGTGCACGTTTCCACCAGTATTGTATCGCAGATCCAGAATAATGGCCTCCTTGTTTTCTTCTTGTGCAACCATGTCCAACAGAAAGGTTTCCAACTCGCTGCCCCCCATATTTTTCATGTAAGAATAAGCAATGCGGTTGTTGCTCCATTTGTCTACATTTTTGTGGTTTTGGCTAATCCATTCATCATAAAGGTTTCCGCGCAATGCACCTGAACTTTCAGGATGTATATTGACATAAACATCCTTACCATTGCGTTTAAAGGTTAATGTCATTTCCCGATCCAATGATGGCTTACTAAAATAATAATCGCGGTCTATTTTTTCATCTACTTTAACCCCGTTAACTTCTGTTAAAATATCACCGGCTAAAATGTTGTTTCCAGTTCGGGCAGCATTACTTTTAGCAGCAATACGTTCTACCTTTAAAGGGTTTTCATTGTCGAAGATAATTCCTGTCTCATTGGTAATGTAATTCAGGTTTTTGCGTTCTTCTGCACCTGCGCTATTAAAGCCCATGTGCGAAGAATTCAATTCGCCCAGCATATCATTTAATAAAATCCTTAAATCACTTCGGTTATTCACATAAGGCAAATATGCGGCATAACGTGTTCTCATTTTATCCCAATCTACGCCATGAAATTTTTCGTCGTAAAAATTTTCATCTAAACCTACCCAGGTTTCATAAAACATCTGGTTAAACTCGGCATTTAGATTTCTGGTAAATTTATAACCATGATCTACCCGATCGAGCTTATTACCTTCTAAGCTATACTTATTTATTGTACCTCTTGATAAGACGAAAAATTTATCCCCTGCTGAAATGATGGAGTAATCACCACCATCGGCAACTTTTTCCGTTTTATTGGCTTCAAAGGGTTCGATAGTGGTACGATATAGGCCTGGCGCACCACCTTCGTGGTTAGACGAATAAAACACATAAGTTTTATCGCCCTTGGCATAAACATCTGTTCCGTACTGGCCGCCGAACGAAGGACCAACCAGTTCTATTCTATCCAGTAGGTCTTCAGTATTAAGAGTAATGACATTGGCTGGCTTAGGTGTAGGTTTAACTTCGGTTATCTTCTTAGCCGTATCGGTTTTGGCCTTTTTATCATTTTTATTTTGGGGTGCAGGCTTAACGTCCGCTGGCGCTGGCTTGCTTTCTTTAAACAGGTCATCGAATTTATCAGAACGATAAGGCTCGTCGTAGTTATTTAAAGCCATGCGGTAAATATGTGCATTTTGCATCCCTGATGGATAAGAAGGCTTTGTTCGGGCACTGGTAAAAAAAATATACTTTCCATCTGGCGACCATGCCGGACTAGTTTCGGTAACACCCGTGTTGGTTAAGTTGATGGTTTTATTGTTTTTGATGTGATGCACCATAATATCCTGTTCAAAATTCCGATACACCGTGAAAAGAACATATTCATCATTTGGCGAAAAACTTGGTGTTGCATTCTGTATAGCCCAAAACTCGTCGGTTACCAAAGTCTTGGCATCAAAAGTTTTTAGGTCCATCAGTTTAAGCTCGTTCCTGCCGCTTAAATACACGGCCATGGTTTTACTTTTATTCAAAGTGATATCGCGGACGTTTGCTTTATCTTTTGTAAGCTGTTTTACGGTACCCTTTCCATCGCCTGTAATGGTAAACCAGTTTTGGTAACCATTAGTGGTTTGACTAAACAAAATAGTTTTATTATCAGCCAGCCATTTACATTCCAGGGCACGTTCACCACTATTGATAATTTGCCGGATAAACTTTCCATCGGCATCGCTCACAAACACCTCACCACGCGAAATGAATGCCATTTTTTTCCCATCTGTTGAAACATCAAATGCAGAAATATTTCCACGCACATCATACTCCTGTTCTTTGCTTAATACCTGATTGCGCGAGGTAGCAATATTTATTTTCTCTGTTTTCTTCGAAGCCACATCATAAGTGTACAATTGATAATCTTTCTCAAACACAACGGTAGTTCCATTGGCCGAAACGAACGGACGTTTAATGGAAGTATCGAAGTTGGTTAAACCAATTTTTTTGCCATTGATAAAAGTATATAGGTTATATTCATCGTTACTTTCATCAGATACAAAAAAGATATTACCTTTTTGATCAACACTTGTCCAGAAATCTTTCCCAATGTAATCGGTATAGCGTTTATAACTTTTTGTTTTTGGGTTGTATGATTGGATATCGGGATTATAAGCTCCTTTATAATGTTTACGGTTGGCGAAGCGCATACTTTCCCAGGTATCGTTAAAAAACAACTCTCCGGTTGGCGATTCGGCAATATGATGTGTGGTATTGAAATAATTATTAAATAAACGCACCGCTGTACCGCCATTTACATTTACTTTATAACTCGAAAAAGAATTATAGCGGCCCGAGGTAAAATAAATGGTTTTAGAATCCCAGCTCCAGTTGTCTACTTCATCACTCGCATCATTAAACGTTAACTGTTTAATATCACCTCCTGTTAAAGGCATTACATAAATATCATAATTACCAAACTGGTTAGAAGAAAAAGCCAGCCATTTCCCGTCAGGAGATAATTTAGGGTTAATTTCTTCGCCCTGCATGGCCGTAATACGCGATGCGACGCCACCTTTTACCGGAACTTTCCAAATATCGCCATCGTAGCTAAATACTATTGTTTGTGCATCGGGCGTTAAAGCTGGATATGCCGCGAAATAAGTTTGATTTTGGGCAAATGAATGTACAGGCCATAAAAAAGCCAGTGCCACAAGTGATTTTACTAAAGACTTGATCATAATTAAGTTAGTTTGGCTCCGGAAAGGCAGTTCTTTTTGATAAAAACAGCTTGACCTTAAGAACGATAAAATTTATGGATGAAATTACGCAACAGATTTTATATTCGTAAACAATAAAATGTATTTTTGATTGATTTGAAAGTAGTACACCTAAATACCTATGATGGAAATGGCGGAGCAGGGAGAGCCTGTTTACGCTTAAGCGATGCTTTAAAGGCCGTTGGAATAGATTCAAAAGTATTGGTTTATTATAAATTTGGTCAAAATCCTGAAATAGATACGTTCAGCAAGTCACCTTTACAGAAAGCCAAAGCCGTTTATAACATCTTATCAGAGAGATATTTTGCCAAGTGGTTAAGCAAATCAGTAAAAACACCTTTCAGTCTGCAATGGTTCGGCCGTTCGGTTATCAACCATCCTGATGTTAAAAACGCAGATATCATCCATTTACATTGGGTAAATCATGGTTTTCTCAATCCTAAGTTCCTTGCGCAGCTGGATGAGCTGGAAAAACCAATTGTATGGACTTTTCATGATAGCAATGCTTTTACCGGTGGCTGTCATGTACGCTATGGCTGTGAACATTTTCATCAGCAATGTGGCCATTGCCCAATTTTGAAAATCAGCGGTAAAAACGATATTTCGCACAAAACCTGGGTACGCAAACAAAAAGCTTATACGGAATTGAATTTCCATATTGTGGCACCAAGCCAATGGATGGCTGCTTCGATAAAATTTAGCAGTTTGTTGGGCACCAGGAAAACTACCGTTATTCCGAATACGATCGAAACCAAAATTTTTAAGCCTTATGTTAAATCGGAAGCAAAGAAAGTCTTGAAGATCGATCCTGATAAATTTGTATTGATGAGTGGATTTATGCCCTCAAAAAACGACAAACATAAAGGAACTCCCTATTTAGTTGAAGCTTTGGAAATCCTTTCGCGCAGGAGTGGAATTCAAAATAAAAACATTGAATTGGTTATTTTTGGCAATAAGGAAAATGCAGAAATGCCAGAATTTCCTTTCAAAACCACATTCCTGGGCACCATTAATAAAGATGATCATTTAGCAAAGTGTTATTCTGCCGCCGATGCATTTATTACACCTTCTTTAGAGGATAACCTGCCCAATACGGTGATGGAAAGTTTATCATGTGCCACACCCGTTATTGCTTTTACCACTGGAGGCATTCCGGATATGGTCAAACACATGCAAAACGGCTATCTGGCCGAATATCAAAATGCGGAAGATTTAGCAAATGGTATTGAATGGTTATATCACCGCCCTAATAAGGAGGAAATCCAAAAAGCAGCAAGATTAAGTATTTTAACCAATTTTTCGGAGGAAGTTATTGCTGCAGAACACATCCATCTTTACGAAACGTTGATTGATCTACAGCCAAAATAACGCTATACTTTAACAAAACCATACGGCTCTATCTATAATTCGGTTTGCAAAATCTCATTTTCTTTTCTACAAATAAAAATTTTGTCAATCTTTATTAAATTTATACCAACCGAAACTGTTAAATGGAAAGCATTGCAAACTATTCTGAAAGTATTAAAGCATTAAAATCGGCTATTTTATCAAGCCGGTATAAAGCAGCTACTTTTGTAAACAAAGAGCTTTTGTTGCTATATTTTACGGTAGGTAAATTTATTTCCGAAAAGATAAAAAAGGAGAAATGGGGTGCAAAAGTTATTGATAACCTTTCTTCGGATTTGCAGGCAGAACTACCTGGTTTAAGAGGCTTTTCAGCAACAGGAATTAAAAGGATGAGATTTTTTTTTGAATCCTGGGAAGAACATATTTATATTAAACCATCAGTAACAGAGCAGCTATCTGTCATCTATACTGACGAAATCACAATTAGTCCAACAGTGTTGGACCAAATACAACCTATTGATATAGAGGATGTTGAATTTAATCCAACAGTGTTGGACCAAATAGGACGCTATTTTTTCAAGTTAAGTTTTTCGCATCATATTGAACTCATTCTCGCTACGGAAACGCTAGCTGAAAAGATGTATTATATTCAGAAAACAGCTACAGAATTTTGGAGTTTAACCACTTTAAAACATCATCTCAAAAATAAGTTGTATCGCAACTCTGGCAGTTTACAAAATAATTTTTCGAAGACAATTTCTAATGAAGAATTAAGGGACAAAGCGTTGCAGTCTTTTAAAGATGAATACCTTTTGAATTTTATTAATCTAGAAGATACTGATGAGCAAGATGAACGGGTTTTAGAAAGTGGAATCGTAAATAACATTAAGAAGTTTTTAATGTCATTGGGAACTGATTTTGCTTTTATTAGCAACCAATACCGATTGATTGTTGAAGATGAGGAATACTTTATAGATCTTTTATTTTTTAACCGCCGTTTACAATGTTTGGTAGTTTTCGAACTAAAAACAGGAAAATTCAAACCCGAGTATCTGGGCAAAATGAATTTCTATCTATCCGCTCTTGATGAATATGTTAAACAGCCACACGAACAACCTTCAATAGGAATAATACTTTGCAAAGAAAAGAAAAATAAAGTTGTAGAGTTTTCATTCCGTGATTTTAACAAAGCAATGGGTGTTTCTACCTACAAAACCAGTACAACATTACCAAAAGCATTTAAAGATTTAATCCCTGATGCCGAAACCTTTAAAAAATTAATGGATTAACATGCCCAAATTAACCGTTATCACCATTGTATATAATAACGTTCGTGATATTGAACGTACGATAAAATCTGTTTTAAATCAGACTTATCAGAACATTGAATATATCGTAATTGATGGTGGCTCATCTGATGGGACGCTTCAAGTAGTTCAACAGTATAAAAATCAGATTTCGAAAATTGTATCAGAACCCGACAAGGGCATTTATGATGCCATGAACAAAGGTTTGGCATTGGCAACAGGCGATTATGTTTTATTTATGAACTCAGGGGATGAGATTTATGATGAGCAAACGGTAGAAGATGTCTTTGCAACTGCTCCAGGTGCCGATATTTATTACGGAGAAACCGAAATGTATAATGATAACTGGGAAAATTTAGGCCGCAGAAGGCACGAAGCACCAGATGAATTCAACTGGACAAGTTTTAAATACGGCATGAACATTAGCCATCAGGCTATTTATATCCGCCGCAGCATTATCACCCCTTACGATTTAACTTATAAGTACAGTGCCGATATCGATTGGATTATCAAAGCAGCAAAAAAGGCATCTAATATCATTAATGTTCACCGATACGTAGCCAAATACCTGGTTGGTGGCATGAGCAAGAAAAAACACCGTGAGAGCTTAAAAGAGCGGTTTAAAATCTTCACCAAATATTATGGTTTAGTACCGAATATCTTTAATCATATTATCATTGCAGGTAATTTAGCCCTATATTTTGTAAAACACCGTAGGACAAATGACTAGGTATCTAGACTAATATGTTAGTATCGAAGTATAGTCATTTCGAGCGCAGTCGAGAAATCTATGTAAATCAATTTAGTCCAAAGATCTCTCCATTTCGTTGCACTCCATCCGATAGCTATCGGATCGAGATGACGCCTCCTATTGGACACTGTTAAATGGTTCGGACGATACAAGATGCCAGCCTAAATCTTAAATTTCTAAAAACAATAATTTTCCTCAACTGTCTTTAATACATCACCTATTAAAAACATTAAAGATTATGGGACAATTAAGTAACCGCACCATTGCTGTACTTTCAGAAAGCGGATTTGAAGAAGTAGAATTAACCGAACCAGTTAAAAGGTTAAAAGAAGAAGGAGCAACCGTTCACATTATCTCCTCAAAAAGCGGAAAAATAAAAGCCTGGGATCAGGACCACTGGTCGATAGAAGTTGATGTAGATAAAACCATTGTAGAAGCAAATGCTGATGATTATAATGGATTACTCTTACCAGGCGGCGTAATCAATCCTGATCAGTTACGTGTTAATGAAGATGCATTAGCTTTTGTAAAATCTTTTTTCGCTGATGGAAAACCTGTAGCAGCCATTTGCCACGGACCTCAGACATTAATTAATGCAGATGTAGTACAGGGTAGAAAATTAACCTCAGTACAAAACATTTCAAAGGATTTAATTAATGCTGGAGCCATCTGGTCTGATGAAGAAGTGGTGGTAGATCAAGGTTTGGTAACGAGCCGTACACCTAAAGATTTACCTGCATTTAACGATAAAATTGTGGAGGAATTTGCCGAAGGTGTTCATGAAGGGCAACATGCCTAAAAACTTTGGACGCTCTTTCTAGATTCACTCAAAAACGGTTGGCAAATTGCCAGCCGTTTTTATTTTAACCTGCACTTTTGTGCCGTCAGATGTTACCATCTGATGGAGCCTTGTTCTCTATAAGTGGAATTACCCAACAGAACCGTTTTCAATGTTGGATGGTAACATCCAACACCACTAAAAAGATCAGTGCGGATTAAACAATCTGGTAATTACCCTTTATATTTTGGATCGTTTTTCCTGAAACGTTCAGCTATTTTTGCTAATTCTGCATCATTTAATTTAGACGTCTTTTTGAGCGCATCTGTAAAGGCCTTTACCTCCTCCTTAGAAGCAGGGCAACCAATGATATTTTGACCTTTTACTTCCAATCCTGTTCCCTTGGGACGGAGATGTGAATCAACAATTAATTTGCCATTGGTATCAAAAATAAACCACACCGGAATACCGAAACCATCACTTTTATACTTCTTCAACAATTCGGCAGCACCAGGATTTTCAAGGTTTTCTTTTCCTTTCGATTCCAATACCGTTAAATGCTCAATTATGTAACTTTTCTCAAAATAAGCTTTAATTTCTGGATCGTTCATACTATCGTCCATTTTATGGCACCAGCCACACCAGGAAGCATGAAATAATACAAAAACATATTTCTTCTCTTTTTTCGCCTTGGCAATTGCGTGGGTTAATATCACATCGGCACTTGCAGGTGGTGTATCCGGTTTAAAAGCACTACTGATAAATAAAATAAAAAAACTGTAAAGAATTATATTTTTCATAAAGACTTGATTTTGAGATGTTAATTTAATTAATTATTTCTTAAAGCTTAACTTGCCTGATAATATTTTTAATATTCAGTTCAATAATATCGGTCATGGTTTTGCAGCGCAGGTAATTCGTATCCTTAAAATAATCGCTCATGCCCTGTTTTAACAAAGCGATATTTTCTGGTGTGGTGAGTTCTTCTTTGTTAGAAACGTCCCGGAGATCAGTTAATCGGTGTCGCTCACTCCTCACCCGGTGTACAATAGACGAGCGTTCTTCCTGCTGGTATTGGAGTACCGTTTTCTCTGTCAATTGCTCCATACTCATTTTTACATAAGGCAAATTCTCTTTAAAAAACTGGGGCAGGTATACTTTTAAATTCCCCTCATAAAACTGCTGGTCAAAATCTATTGCCCGGATACGGAATTGGATATCATCAAAATCAGGTGTAATCTGAACCACAAAATTGTACGCACGCATATCGCCCAAAAGCATAATCAAACAACGCTCATTAAACTTTACAAACTCTTTTGCTATACGCGTAGGATTAAACTCAGGAGTATACAATTGTCCTTTCGTAAAAACATCACCAGGAATCCCGGCGATGTGTTCTTCTACCAAGGTATTGCCATCTACCAGGTAATTTACCTGATTGGGAGAAAGTATTTCTTCCATTTCAAGGCCATAAATACGCGAAGCATCAGCCTTTTTTATATAGAAGTAATCATATACATCATTTAAACGGTTCACAATGCGGATACGGAAAGGATGGGTATTGCCGAAGGTGCAATACTCTATTTTATCGATGTACTTATGCTCAACTATGCGCAGGTTACCCGATGCCTTTAGATTGGCATAAATTTCCTTTAAACCATCATGCAATCTTTCAATTAAATCCTGTGCATATATCGGGCCTTCCCAAAGTGAATCTTTACCAAACTTATCCATTAATGGAAAAGCCTCGTTAAACTGCATCAGGTCGTTATAACCAATGGGCAATTTCGCTTCACGCTGGTAGGTTCGCAAATATTTTTGCAAAGCAGGCGTTACGGGAAAAATCGGCTTCTTTTTTGAAATTTTTACGTCGTTGTTTTCCATTTAATGACAAGTTACTATTTTAAAAAATTAACCGCAAAGGCCACAGAGTTTTACGCAAAGGAATGCAAAGTTGAAATTTATTGGTGTACTTTGCGACCCCATAGCGTTCTTTGCATTTAAGGCTTCGGATAACTAAATGGCAATCCAGCGAGATACCTGCTGATTTTCCGGTAAGGATAATTCCCTGCGCCGTGATCGGCAAACTGTACAATGATGGTATTTGTTTTTGGATCAACATATAACCTTTGTCCAAGCATACCTTCTGCCGCATAATCGCCATGGTCCCCTTCTTGCGGAATCCACCAGAGATAATGATGTGCCGATTTTTGCCAGCCTTTCGCAGAGGCGGGCTTTTCCGTGCCAATATGTGTTGATTGATTTACCCAACTTTCCGGAACGATCTCCTTTCCATTATATTTACCTTTATTTAAATATAAACGGCCGATTTTCGCAAAATCAATGGCCGTAACCTGAAAACGGCTTGCGGTATTGGTGAGGCCATTAGCCTGGTCTAAACCCCAGGTTGCATGGTATGCTGTCCCTATCTTTTTCCATATATTGGCTTCAAAATATTGAGCTACCGATTTACCTGTTGCCTTTTTTAAAACCCAGCCCAACAAAATAGGATCGATACTTTTATATACCCAAACCGTACCAGGTTTATTAACCAATTTAACTTTCATTAGCTGCGCTTTCATATCATTGGTATAATAATATTTAGCCTCGTCAGAAAAAAATGCTTTTACTACTCCACCTAATGCATCCTGAAACTCAAGACCTGATTTCATATCCAACAAATTTTTTAAGGTAATCTGTGCAAAAGCAGGGTTTGGTTTTAATTCAGGAATGTACCGTGTGACTTTATCATCCAAGCTTTTAATACTTCTATCTGCCAATGCCTGACCAATTGCAATAGAAATCATGCTTTTAGCGCCTGAAAATATACTCGTTAAGGTACTATCGCTATAACCTTTAACATATCTTTCATACAAGACACTATCGTTCCTGATCACGATAAAAGCATTAATCTGTCCATTTTTCAAATATTCTATCAAAGGAATAGATTGATTATTCCCATCCAAAACCTTCATGGTATCTAAGTCATTCCGTTGTTTTACCGATCTGATGAAATGAAAAACCGAATCACTTTTATGCGAAACTTCCTGTGGAAAAATTTTATAGGTTTCGGCATTCGGTGTTCTGTATTTTAATACCTTCAACAAATATGGTTTCCAAAGAAATAAGGCCAGCAACGATAAAAAAACCGAATAAATCAGGATTAATAGTATTTTTTTGAAGGTTCTCATGGGTAGGCGTATGTAATAGCAAATATAAAATATTTAGGAAACTATACCTGCTTTCGCGCATCCCTTTCAAAAAAGTAGTTAATGTTGAGGTTTATATTTCCAGCGCTTATGGCTCCATAACCAATATTCGGGCTGTGCATTGATAATTTCTTCCAGAAAGCGGGTATGCAGCTCAGTAATTTCGAAAGTAGCGGTTTCAGCCGGATTTAAACAGAGCGGCACACAATCAACTTCATAAAAACCACGCCTTATCACTTTCACTTTGAGATAAAAAATAGGCTGATTGGTACGTCTGGCTATTTTTTCAATCCCTAACTGTATAGAACTGGGCTGGTGCATAAAATTAGTCCAATAATGCGATTCGTCTTTAGCGGGTGCCTGATCGTTCCCAAAACTAAACATGCTTGGCTTACCTTTACTAGCCTGCAATGCACGCATGGTTTGCCGCATGGCAACTAATTTATTACCAAATTTACTTCGTACTTTTTTAAACCAATGATCAAATGTTGGATTGCTTAAGGGTTTGTAAATTGGGTAATGATCTGCAGAAAAGTTAAGTCCTAAACCCAAAGTGCCCCACTCCCAGTTGCCATAATGTGCTGAACAGATTAATATACTCTGGCCGTGGTCTAAGTATCCCTGAATACGCTCTTTGTTTGTAAATACAAAACGTCTTTCGATCTCCTGTTTAGAGATATTACTCATTTTAACAACTTCAAAAATCAGAGAGGCCAAATAACGGTAAAATCGCTTTTCGATAACTAAAATCTCTTGTAATGCCCTATCGGGAAGTGCATTTAACAGATTGTCCCTCACCACTTTCCTACGGTACCGAAATACAAAATAAAGTAATAGATAAGCTCCATCAGCCATAATGTACAATACAGATAATGGAAGCAGGGATAATACGCTTAAAAGAAATATTCCCAAACGGGAAATCCACGTTTTAATCACATTAGGGTGAGTTGAAATGCTAATTTAAACAGCAGGTTATGAAATTATGCCACGAAAATGTTAGATTTAATAATTCTATAAATGGCTCTGGTTAAGCCAGTTCATCTATTAAAACACAATCCTTTTCAACGATAGCTGAAACCTTTGGTTCCGGTTTATATTTCCACCTGCGATGGCTCCATAGCCAGTAAGCAGGCGTTTCTTTAATCATATCCTCTAAAAAATGGGTATGCATTTCGGTAATTTCAAACTCGGCTGTTTCGGATGGATTTAAACAGATCGGAACGCAGTCAACTTCGTAATATCCTCTTTTCAGGTAATTGATTTTAAGATAAAAGACCGGACGGTTGGTTTTCTTTGCGATTTTCTCTATTCCTAGTTGTATAGAAGATTCCTGATTTAAAAAAGTTGTCCAATAGTTCGATTCGTCTTTTGAAGGCGCCTGATCGCTACCAAAAGTAAACATGGTTGGCCTATGTTTATTGGCTTGGATAGCCCTTAAAGTTTGGCGCATCGATACCATGTGGTTACCAAATTTACTTCTCATCGTCAGGAACCAGTTATCGAAAGCGTCGCTGCTTAAAGGTTTATAAATCGGAAGATGTGTGCCCGAAAAGTTTAAACCAATAGCCATGCACACCCATTCATAATTACCATAATGTGAAGAACAGAAAAGTACGCTCTCATTATTTTTCAGATAGGCTTCTACCAGATCGGTATTTTTAAATTTTACCCGCTTGTTTAATTCTCTTTTAGAAATGCTTTTCATTTTGATCACTTCGATAAAAAGTGAAGCCAAAAATTTGTAGAACCGTTTTTCTATTGCATAAATTTCAGTAGAGGTTTTTTCCGGAAAAGCGTTAATCAGGTTTTCTTTAACCACTTTTCTGCGGTAACCGAAAATATAAAAGATTATTACATAAAAAGCATCTGCCAACCTATACAATACAAAGAGCGGCAATAGAGAGAGCATATTTAATAAAAATATCCCCACCTTGGATAATCCTTTATTAATCACAATTATGACGATTAGTTTGTTTGATAAAACACAAAATTAAAAGCCATAAGAAAATTGATTGCCATCCGATTGTTAACTTTTTATTCTCACAGGTTTTATGAAAAACTGCTGACAGAAAAATGCCCTACTGATTAATAATTAGATTGTAACTTATTACAACAGCCTTAACGATCATAAACCTTATTGGAGCGGTATCACCCGATTTTTCATCGGGTATTTAGCGGAAAAAAGGACTAACCATAGAAATGTACTGAAACTGCTTTCCATATCATTTTTATCAATACCTAATAACCTGATTTCGACTAATATTTATGCATTTTGATTAGTTTTAACCTCCTTTTTCTAAAGCTATCGTCATGCTGAATTTATTTTATTAGCAGTTTTTATTGTTTTAAAAGCCTAATAGCTACTTCGTGGTCAGCATCTTTTCTGCTATTAAGACCCTGAAATAAATTCAGGGTGACGACTTTGAAGTAAAAATCAGCAGAACATCTTTCAAACAGATATTAATAATAGAACTCAAGTTAATAATCTAACTCCCGGAGATTAACAAATCAGGGCTTATTTACGATTAAAGTTGCACCCAAATAAAACCCTTTTAAACGCAAAAAAGCCCCGATCAACATCGAGGCTTTGGTAATGTATATATTTTAAGTCCCCTTTAGGGGAGTTAGGAGTCTAAGCGAATTGCTTTCCTTTAACTTTACGTTCTTGCTCAGTTAAGAAGATTTTACGTAAACGCATGCTTACCGGAGTAACTTCGATGTACTCATCAGCCTGGATGTATTCCATTGCCTCTTCTAACGAGAATTTAATTGCCGGTGCGATACGTGCATTATCATCTGTACCGGAAGCACGCATATTGGTTAATGCTTTTCCTTTAACGATGTTGATTACTAAATCGTTATCGCGAATGTGCTCTCCTAAAATCTGACCTTCATAAATATCAACTCCCGGATCTACAAAGAAACGACCTCTATCCTGTAATTTATCAATTGAATATGCAGTAGTAGTACCTTTATCCATCGAAATTAATACACCATTTAAACGGCCTGGGATAGTACCTTTCCAAGGCTCGTAAGCTTTGAAACGGTGTGCCATAATTGCCTCACCAGCAGTAGCTGTTAAAACGTTATTACGTAAACCGATGATACCACGAGATGGAATTTCGAATTCTAAGTGTTGCAAATCGCCTTTTGGTTCCATGATCAATAACTCACCTTTACGTTGGGTTACCAATTCGATTACTTTACCAGAAACTTCAGCAGGTACATCTACAATTAAAGTTTCAATTGGCTCATGTTTTTTACCGTCGATTTCTTTTACAATTACCTGTGGCTGACCAACTTGCAACTCATAACCTTCACGACGCATCGTTTCGATCAATACAGATAAGTGAAGAATACCACGGCCATAAACCAACCATGAATCTGCACCTTGAGTTTCAACAACTTTTAATGCTAAGTTTTTCTCCATTTCCTTCATCAAACGGTCTTTAATCCGTTGAGAAGTAACCAATTTACCTTCTTTACCGAAGAATGGTGAGTTATTGATGGTGAACAACATGTTCATTGTTGGCTCGTCAATGCTAATTACTGGTAATTGCTCTGGTGCCTCGAAATCAGCGATAGTATCACCAATATCAAAACCATCAATACCTACAACTGCACAAATATCTCCAGAACCTACTTCTGTGGTACGGATTTTTCCTAAACCTTCGAAAGTGTAAAGTTCTTTTACTCTTGTTTTAACAATTTTACCATCGCGTTTAATTAAAGTAACCGGTTGGTTTTCTTTAATAGTACCGCGGTGAACACGACCGATTGCAATACGACCTACGAAAGATGAATAATCTAAAGAGGTAATCTGCATCTGCAAAGTACCATCGTTAATTGGTGCTGGCGGAATGTTAGCTACAACAGCATCCAATAAAGCGAAAATATCAGTAGTTGGTTTCTGCCAGTCAGTACTCATCCATCCTTGTTTAGATGAACCGTAAATAACCGGGAAATCCAATTGCTCTTCAGTAGCTTCAAGGTTAAAGAACAATTCGAAAATTTGCTCATAAACCTCTTCTGGGCGACAGTTTTCTTTATCTACTTTGTTTACTACCACAATTGGTTTTAAACCAAGTGCCAAAGCTTTTTGTGTTACGAAACGCGTTTGAGGCATTGCACCTTCAAAAGCATCACAAAGTAAAAGTACACCATCGGCCATTTTCAAAACACGCTCTACCTCACCGCCAAAATCCGCGTGACCAGGTGTATCGATAATGTTAATTTTTACATCTTTGTATTGAACTGATACGTTTTTAGATACGATTGTGATACCACGTTCGCGCTCTAAATCGTTATTATCCAATATCAACTCTCCTGTTTGTTCGTTGTCACGAAAAATAGAACAAGAGTGTAAAATCTTATCAACCAACGTGGTTTTACCGTGGTCAACGTGTGCTATAATAGCTATATTTCTAATCTTTTGCATAAAATGCGCCTCAAATTTGGCGCAAAGATAGTGTTTAGAAATGGATTTTCTACTATATCGCTCACTATTTAATGCTTTAATAATGCTGCAATGGTCTCATTTTTAGTTAGAAAAGCAATTGTAGTAGCATTTCGGTTTAACCGGTCCTGCTGTACACTTTAGCCCTCATGAAAAATTCGGGGCTGCCGTTTCCATCAGGTTTAGAAACTAAAGCCTGTTTTAAAAAAATCCTTCAGGTTCAAATGAACAAAACAAATGAATAATTTTGAGGGTATTATGTAAATGGAAAAATCAATACAAGAATTATTCGATAATTATGAAGAAAAGTCGCTCGAAGTAGAAGCGGCAAAAATAGCTATGGATGCGGCTGAAGTACCAGATTTATCAAAGGAAGCCTACATTACTTCCACACAGGCCGACGAACACCTTATTGCCTGTATAGAAAAGGAACGCAAAGAAAAGGAACTGGAAACCCTTAGCCAGGAGTGGGCTGAAATTCAGGATGAACTGGCAGAAAAACTTTGTAAAATCAATACCAAGGTTCTGGTAAAAGATAGACGGGATGAATGCACCGTGTTGATTCATTGCGAAGGTGGTGGCATTATGATTGAAGATAAAGAAATTAATTAACACCTTAACTATTAATAAGTCATAAAATTATACCTGTTAATTTGAACCATTAAGGCGTTAAGATAGCATTCATAAATGCCAGTTATAAGTTTACCTTTAACCAATCCGGATAAGAAATCACGCCTAATTCTGGTCTCGCTTCTCCTTCCAAAATGGCAATAAACTCCAAAGCATGTCCATCAGGATCATTAAAATAAATAGCCAAAGCAGGCATCCAGGCAAAAACCATGGGCTCACGATTGTCACGCTTAAGAAAATTATACTGCTGAAGGTTTTTAGATTCTAGAAACTGAACTGATTTATTCAGTACATCATCTACCTCACAGCGGAATGCAAAATGCCTCACATCAATTTCTGCTTTTGGCTTTTCCCAAATCCCCAACATGGCTTCCTGCGGCTTGCCAATCCAGAAAAATGCAATTCTGCGTTCCGCTTCATAATGGCATTGCGTTAAACCTAAAACATTGCTGTAAAAATCAATCGATCTTTCCAGATCCTCAACATAAATATGCGTCTCAAATAATCCTTTTATCATGTGGTCAAGGTAGGGATAACTTCTACACGCAAAAAATCATGTTTTTCGATATCAATATCAATAAAATCGATTAGCATAATTTTCTATAAATTGGGTTACCAAAAATGCAGTTGATGTATTAACTGAAACAATAAAGCTGGGATGAACAAAAGGATTCTAAAGTATACGGGCAGATTTTTAATTGTTTTTATGGCATTGATCGGGATTTACTTCCTTACTGCATTTTGCTGCTCGCGCATTACCATAAATGCCAATCCAACCAACACTAAAGAAGTTACCATATACATTATGACCAATGGCGTGCACACGGATATTGTGGTTCCGGCTGTTAGCACAGAAATAAACTGGACAAAAGAAATCCGTTACCAGAACACTTTAGAAGCAGATAGCAGTTACCAATACCTGGCCATGGGCTGGGGAGATAAAAAATTTTACCTGGAAACCCCAGAATTTTCAGACCTTAAACTCAGTAACGGATTGCGGGCAATCTCTGGCCTGAGTACATCGGCCATGCACACTACTTATTATAAAAATATAAGGGAAGATGCGAACTGTATAAAAATCACGATCAGCAAAACACAATATCAGCAGCTGATTCACTATATTTTAAATAGTTTTCAAAAAGATGAGGCAGGACATTTAATCCCTGTTAAATCAAACATTCATTATGATATTGGCGATGCCTTTTACGAAGCAAAGGGCAGTTACAGTATTTTCAAAACCTGCAATACCTGGGCTAATGCCGCATTAAAAAGCTGCGGACAACGCAGTTGTTTGTGGACGATATTTGATACCGGTATTTTTTTGAAGTATGAGTAAATAACTTTTTTATAACAGGCGTCATCTTGACTGAAACGCAGTGGAATGGAGAGATCTATCTCTAGATAGATTTAGCTTCGCTGAGCCTTCGGGTTCTCGACTTCGTTGCACTCCGCTCAAAATGACGACTTCTTGGGATTTGACGAAGTTCTAACTAAACCTCAAATGCCCAATCTAAAAAGGCGGGCATTACATTTTCCCAGGTTGGCACATCATGTTTACCACCAACTTTTTCATAGTAAAAAATATGATCAGGCCTTTTGTATCCTTTATTCAGAAGGATCTTAACAAGATCTATAGTATCGTCTATAGAATCGATAATCATATTTTTATTACGATCAGCCTTTTCATCTTCTGTTCCGGTCATCAACCAGAATTTCATATCCGGCTTGCTAAAGCTGTTCTCCAATTGCTGATGCATAATGCGGTCAGTATCGGTATAGCCATCATTCAAATCTTTTTTTCTCCACCAAAATGCACCTGAAAAAACACCTACAACATCAAATGCAGCAGGATTATTCCATGCAATATCAAAAGCAGACAAACCTCCCAAAGAAAATCCTGCAAAACCAACTTTACCGGTAATGGGCATCGCAATTTTCTTTTTAACAAAAGGCAAAAGCTCTTTGATCACAAAATCGGTATATAGGTTAGCTTTTGCTCCACGTCCTTTAAAATCGGGCGTACATGCAACACCGTATTCCATTAAGCGATCTTCTGAGGCTTTAATGGCTACAACAATTAACCTATGGTTTCTTTTGGCGTGGTGGGCATCTTCCAAAATCCGGCTAAAATCCATTTTGGCCACATCTTGACCGTCATTTAATAAAAGAAGTTCTATTTTCTCATTTCCTAAAATACCTTCGGGTGTATAAATATCTATCTCTACCTCACGTTTTAAATAATTTGAAGATATTTTAAAGTTGCTGGTATTAACTTTTACAGATAAAATTGTGGTGTACATCATAATCAAGATCCCTATCACATGGCTATCGCCTCAGAATTAGGCTGCAAAGTTACAAATCTCCATAAATTATTAATTATCATAGGTTAATTTTTACAAAAGCCTCCTCATTTGATTCATTTTTACCATTTATACTATTCTTATTATAAATTTTAATTTATACCTTAAACATTCAATTTGTATTATGGTTAAAGAAGAACATAAGAAATGGTACAGCCCGAATTTAAGTGGCGAAATCGACATGCTCATCTTTGGTCACGGTGGTATCCCGATCCTACTGTTCCCAACAAGCATGGGTCGATATTTTGAGAACAAGGATTTTAAATTGATAGATTCTGTTGAGGGATTTATCAACGAAGGAAAAATCAAAATTTATTGCCCGGATGGCGTTGACAAACAAAGCTGGTACAACAAAAGCATTCATCCTGCCGACAGGGTTAAAAATCACATCTGGTACGATAAATATTTATTAGAAGAGGTGGCCCCGCTGGCCAGACAAGAAACCGGGCACAGTAAAATTATTACTGCCGGCTGCAGTTTTGGTGGTTATCACGCTGCAAATTTTGCATTCAGGCATCCATGGCTGGTTAGTCATATGTTCAGCATGAGTGGCGCTTTCGATATTTCTGGTCAACTAGATGGCTTTTACAATGATGATGTTTATTTCAACAACCCGGTTGATTACCTGTTAAACAACAGCAACCCCGAGCTGCATTATATGAAAATGGTTTTGGGCACAACAGACCGCGATATGTGCAGACCGGATAATGAACGATTATCGAATATTTTAAACAAAAAGGGGATTAACCACTGGCTTGATATCAGACAAAATGCAGACCACGATTGGCCAATCTGGAGAGAAATGTTTCCGGATTATATTGCACAGCTATAGATTAGTCCGGAGTGCTAAGTCTGTGGTCAATTTAAGTCCCAAGCATCAAACAATTAGCCGATTAACCAGTTAACAATTAAACAAAATTACCAATGTAACCTTCATGAGCAAACAAGTATAACCACAAAGGGCTCATGATCGCTTCATCACCATTGAAAGACAATTAAAACTATGAAAAAAATAGGGATTTTATTTGGACAAGAACGCTCTTTTCCTGAAGCCGTAATCGAAAGGATTAATCAAAAAGCAGAAAAAGGCATTACTGCCGAAGCTGTTAAAATAGATAAGATATTCCAAAATGTGCCACTGGATTATTCGGTAATTATCGACCGGATTTCGCAGGATGTGCCATTCTACCGCGCATCCTTAAAAAATGCTGCCATTACCGGAACTGCCGTAATCAATAATCCATTTTGGTGGAGTGCCGATGAGAAGTTTTTTAACAATGCCCTGGCTGAGCAAATTGGTGTTCCCGTTCCCAAAACAGCTCTGATCCCTTCCAGAGAACATCCAACAGGAACAACATCAGAATCATTTTCTAATCTCGAAATGCCATTAAATTGGGATGCTATTTTTGAATACGTGGGTTTTCCGGCCTATATGAAACCTTACGATGGCGGTGGCTGGAGAGATGTTTATAAACTTCATGATAAAGAAGACTTTTTTGATAAACACAGCGGCACCCAACAACTGGTAATGCTTTTGCAGGAAGAAATTATTTTCGAAGAATATTTTAGGTGTTATTGTATCGGTGGCAAACATGTACGCATTATGCAGTACGATCCACGCAATCCACATCATTTACGCTATGCAACAGAAGGTAAATCGCCAGATCCAAAATTGCTTAAAACAGTAGAAGAGTACACCTTAAAATTATGTAATTATTTAGGATACGATTTTAATACGGTTGAGTTCGCTGTTCGTAATGGAGTACCTATTGCTATCGACTTTTGTAACCCAGCCCCTGATGCCGATATTAAAAGTGTTGGTCAGGAGAATTTTGACTGGGTAGTAGAAACCACCGCAAATTATGCTATAGAACGGGCTAAAACGCAAAAAGACGGACAAGATAATTTGACTTGGGGAGAATACATTAAATCGTCAGTTGGTGGTAAACCTTTAATCGCTCAGACTGGAACAACAGCAGCCAAAACAGCCGCCCCGAAAAAAGTTAACGCTACCGAAAAGGCTAAAACAGCAACAACAGAAAAAACACCTGCAAAACCTAAAAAAGCTGCAGCAAAAAAATAGTGGGGATTTAATTTTTAATCAATAGAAGGATGAATGAGTTTACGCTGGGCATAGAAGAAGAATACATGGTAATTGATCCCGTTACCAGAGAACTTACTTCTCACGAACAAAAAATTGTCGAGGCCGCACAAAAAATACACAAAGACCAGGTTAAGGCAGAAATGCACCAGGCCGTGGTAGAGGTTGGTACAGGTATTTGCCGCACCACTACCGAAGCCCGTCAAGAAATTGCTCAATTGCGCTATACGGTTTCTCAACTGGCCGGAGAGCAAGGTTTAAGAATTGGCGCTGCAGGCACACACCCTTTTTCACACTGGGAAAAGCAGTTGATTACCGAACATCCACGTTACAACGAAATTGTGAACGAGCTACAGGAAGCTGCACGTTCTAATCTTATTTTTGGTCTGCACGTACACGTAGGTTTCCAATCGCGCGAACTGGCTATCCACATTGCCAATCAGGTGCGGTATTTCTTACCACACGTTTTTGCTTTATCAACCAATTCTCCATTCTGGGAATCGCGCAATACCGGTTACAAATCTTTCCGTACTAAAATTTTCGACAAATTTCCACGTACGGGAATTCCTGATATTTTTAACAGCATTGAAGATTATGACAATTATGTAAAACTGCTCATCAAAACCAATTGCATGGATAACGCCAAAAAAATCTGGTGGGATATTCGTGTGCATCCTTTCTTTGATACGGTAGAATTCCGCATTTGTGACTGCCCGATGCTGATTGATGAAACGATGGCACTTACCGCCTTATTTCAATCTTTGTGTGCCAAACTTTACAAATTGCGCCTACAGAACATGGAGTTCATCAGCTATTCCAGGGCATTGATTAACGAAAACAAATGGCGGGCTGCACGTTACGGAATTGATGGAAACCTAATTGATTTTGGAAAAGAAATGGAAGTAAACTGCCGTAACCTGGTTTTAGAATTATTGGATTTTGTGGATGATGTAGTGGATGATTTAGGCTGTCGCGATGATATCAATTACGTGCATAAAATATTAGAACACGGCACCGGTGCAGACCGGCAGTTGGCCGTTTACCAACAAACCGGTAACTTTGAGGCGGTGGTGGATTATATTACTAATCAAACACTTATAGGCGCAAAGTAATTTTAGAAATGGATAAAAGAAGCTTAAAGGTAGCTGTTATTGACATGAATAACGGTGCACCTAACCAGGGCATGCGGGGAATTCAGGAAATTTTATCCCGCTTTAAAAACGAAAACAATATCGATTTAAGTTTTGATATTTTTGATTTAAGGCAAAAAGGAGAAATACCAGGCATTGATTATGATGCTTATATTTCAAGCGGTGGCCCGGGTAGCCCAATTGAAAGTAAAGGTGAGCAATGGGAAAATGTTTTCTTTAACCTTTTAGATCAGATAGAAGATTTTAACCATCAAAACAACGAAAGAAAAAAGTATGCTTTTTTGATCTGCCACTCCTTTCAATTGGCTTGTAGAAAATATGATCTGGGCAATGTTACAGAAAGACGGTCGAACGCTTTTGGTATTTTCCCGATAACCTTGACTGAAGATGGAGAAAAAGACGAAATTTTTAATGGCATTACGAACCCTTTCTTTTCGGTCGACAGCAGAGACTGGCAGGTTATAGAACCAGATTTTGCTGCTTTTGAAAAAAAAGGTGCAAAATTATTGGCCATTGAAAAAGAGCGTAAACATGTCGATTTAGAACGTTGTATGATGTCAATCCGATTTTCTGATGAAATCATCGGTACACAATTCCACCCAGAGGCTGATCCGGTAGGCATGAAAATGTACTTACTTCAGGAAGAAAAGAAAAAAGCAATCGTTGACATGCATGGCGAACAAAAGTACCTCGATATGCTGAACAGTTTAGATGATCCGGCAAGGATTGTATTAACGCAAAGTGTTATCTTACCAAATTTCTTACAGAAAGCAATTGGGAATTTGCAAAAAACAGTCGTCATTGCGAACTGAAGAAATGGATTGAGCGAATGAGTGAAGCAATCTTTCTCGTATATATTCGTCATTTCGACTGGAGCGCAGCGGAATGGAGAAATCTATTAAAAAAGTATATGATAATCGTCGATAGATTTCTCCACTACGGTCGAAAGGACGATCACTCTTTTGTAATGACGAATTCGGCAACAGAAATAAGACACAAAAACCTATGATACCTGCCCAACGCCAAAAATATAACCAGCAGTTTACCGAAGAGAAGTATCAAAACTTCCTTATCGAATTGCAAAATGGCTATCCCCCAATCCCTTTTAGGGTTGCAGAAACGCCTGTTTTTATTCCAAAAGCTTTAAAAGAAAAACTAATCGCAGCAGGAGAAGAAATTATAAACCTCATTAAGCAACCTAACTTTAAGGCACTCACCCAAAAATCGATTCCAACAAATTGGAACGTGCCCAATGAAAATAAACAACCACACTTTTTAACTTTCGATTTCGGCATATGTAAAAACCAAGCCGGAGAACTTACGCCGATGTTAATCGAAATGCAGGGATTTCCTTCCCTTTATGGCTTTCAACATCATCTGGGTAAAACTTTTAAAAGCAGTTTCGGCATAGATGATTCCGTAAATTATTTTTTAAACGGCTTTACCGAAGAAAAGTACACTAAGCTGCTTAAAGAAGTTATTATTGGCCAGCATGAAGCTGAAGAAGTGGCACTAATGGATGTAGATGCCCCCAACCAGAAAACTGCCATAGATTTTTTCGTTACACAGAAAATGCTGGGAATCAAAATTCTGGCATTGGAAGAGATTAAAAAAGTAGGCAAACAATTGTTTTACGAAGAAAACGGCAGAAAGGTTCAACTTAAAAGAATTTATAACCGCCTGATCTTTGATGAGGTGGCTAATAAAACCGAAATCTTTCAAAACAGCTTCGATCCTCGTGAAGAACTTGACGTGGAATGGGTAACGCATCCCAACTGGTTTTATCGGATCAGTAAGTTTACCATGCCTTTCCTGAAAAGTGAATTTGTACCCGAAACACGTTTTTTAAACGAGATAGAAAAACTTCCTGCCGATTTAGAAAACTATGTGCTTAAACCCTTATTTTCTTTCGCCGGCATGGGCGTTATTATTGATGTAAATGAAGAAGATATTGCCGATATAAAGGATCCTGAAAACTGGATTTTACAACGTAAAGTAAATTATGAGCCTGCAGTACAGTCGCCCGATGGTGGTGTAAAAGCCGAAATCAGGATAATGTATTTATGGCCTGATGGTGGCGAACCCCAACTGTGCATTAATCTTGCCCGACTAAGCCGCGGCAAAATGATTGGTGTACGGTACAATGCCGATTTTGATTGGGTTGGCGGTACTATAGGCTTTATGGAATAGTTCTCCGTTATAACCGCAAAGACCGCCAAGGGAAGACGCAAAGATCATTTTATTTAACCACCGAGCGTACGCAGAAAAGGCACAGAGGATCATAGAGATAAATCTTTCTTAAGCCAAGGTTCGTGTCTCCACGAACATAAACAATTATTAACTCAATAATCATTCAGGCACGGAGACACGGATGGCACGGAAAACTATGCTAAGTATCCCAGTATAAAAATTCGCTTTCTGTTGTGGTAAAAATCTACTAAAGAAAAAAGGATACTACACAGCTAGACAATCCTTATGTGTTTTCTGTGAATCCGTGGCAAAATATCTCAAAACCCGCTCTGTAAACTCCGTGTAAAACTCAGTTATCTCTGTGGTAAAAACGCATTCTACTTAGCGTTTCTTTGCGAAATGCTTTGTGCACTTTGCGGTTAATTATAATAGCACTCCAATATATTTACATTCATCTGAACACCAAAATACTAAAAGCACTTATATTTGTATTATGGATATTCAAACGATTTTAGTCTTTTTACTTTTTGCGGTCGCATTGGTATATGTTGGCCGTTTGGTTTTTAAATCTTTACAGGTAAAAAAAGATGGATGTGGTGGCAATTGTAAATGTGGCGTAGATTTTTCCGATATTAAGCCCGTAAAAAAATAATATTCTACCTTTTATGATTCATCAGTTTCAAAAATACTTACAGGAAAAAATAGAGATAACTGATGAACAGTTCGAAAGCATATCGTCTGTTTTAAAGATTAAAAAGTTCGAGAAAAGCGAAATAGTTCAGTATACAGGCGATAATTTCAAACACGGATATTTTGTAGGTAAAGGTTTGTTACGTGCCTATTCAATTGATGCAAAAGGTAAAGAACACATCCTTCAGTTCGCCCCAGAAAACTGGCTGGTTTCTGATCGTAACAACATGAACAATGAGCCTTCAATATTCTTTATCGACGCCATAGAAACAACCGAGGCGGTTTTAATGCCCAACAATTTCATGGAAGAAGCAGCAAGGAAAGTACCATGCTTACAGCCCATGCAAATTAAACTACTCAACAATTCGATCCGCTTTATGCAGAAAAGAATTAACATGTTATTAAGCGCAACAGCCGAAGAAAGATACCTGGACTTTATTAAACTGTACCCTAACCTTACACTCCGTGTACCACAGTGGATGATTGCCTCCTATCTTGGCATCACGCCCGAATCGTTAAGCCGTGTAAGGAAAGAACTGGCAAACAAACACTTCAGACCTTAACTGAATGAGTGAATTTTGAATGAGTGAATACTTTAATTAAATTTAACTTTTCAACCGTTAATATTTCAATATTCTCTCATCCAATTCAATCTATCATTCAATCATTTCCAATTACTTACCATACATCAATAGGTAGTAAAAACCTGCGCTGTACTTTTGTGTTGTAAATATTAAACATCTCAAAAACAAAAGATATGGCAACTACAAAATGGACATTAGATCCAACCCACAGCGAATTACAATTTAAAGTAAAACACTTAATGATTACTACTGTAACAGGTAGTTTAAAATCGTTCTCAGCAGAACTATTGTCTGAAGGTGATGAATTTGAAAATGCAGAGATTTCCTTTAAAGGTGATATCGGTTCGCTTGATACCGGAAATACTGACCGCGATAACCATTTAAAAGGTGGTGATTTTTTCGATGCTGAAAAATTTGCACACATTGAATTTAAATCCAGTTCAGTAGAAAAAGATGGCAGCGATTATATCGTTAAAGGTGATTTAACTATTAAGGGTGAAACTAAACCCGTAAAATTAACTGCAGAATTTGGCGGTATTGCTACCGATCCTTGGGGAAATACCAAAGCAGGATTTACTTTAAGTGGAAAAATTAACCGCTCCGATTTTGGTTTAACCTGGAATGCGGCACTAGAAACTGGTGGTGTAATGGTAAGTGAAGAAGTTCGCATTTTAGGCGAATTACAGTTTGTGAAACAAGCGTAGCGCGTATAAGCGATAGGCGTTTGGCGATTAGCGTAATGTACGCCATACGCCAAACGCATAACAGAAAGGTTCCAATCATGGAAACAAAACAAATAGAAAAAGTACTAAAAGCTCCCGCGCCACATATGGTTGGCGATGGCTTTAGAGTACATAATTTTTTTCCAAGCGGATATCAACTCAATATGAGCCCTTTTTTCTTAATGGATTATGGCTCAAAGATTGAATTTTCTGCAAGGAAAGAACCAAGGGGCGTTGGCATTCATCCCCACCGGGGCTTCGAAACAGTAACGCTTGCCTATCACGGTGCGGTTGCACATCACGATAGCTCTGGAAACAGCGGAGTGATTTATCCGGGTGATGTTCAATGGATGACTGCAGCAAGTGGTATACTGCACAAAGAGTATCATGAAGCGAACTACAGTTTGGCTGGAGGTCCTTTTCAAATGGTACAGCTATGGGTTAATTTACCTGCCAAATATAAAATGGGTAAACCTGGCTATCAAGCTATTGAACAAGCTGATATGGCCCGTTTTGATATTCCAGAAAATGGAGGAAAAATTGAAATTATAGCAGGCAATTATGAAGGCATAAAAGGCAATGCAAAGACTTTTAGCCCAATCGAACTCTATAATGCCCGGCTTAATACAGGTGGCCAAGCTACTTTTAACTTTCCTGAGCATTTTAACACCGGATTGATGGTGATTGAAGGTTCAATTAATATAAATGGATCGGAAACCACTGTTGCAGATAATTTTATCTATTTCAGCAACAAAGGCACAGCTATTAAAATTGAAGCCTTAGAAAATAGTGTGATTTTAGTGTTGAGCGGAGAACCAATCGACGAACCGATTGCACAATATGGGCCATTTTTAATGAATACCGAGGCCGAGATTCATCAGGCCATTGAAGATTACAATCAAGGCAGATTTGGTTATTTAGAAGAGTAAACGTAAAATCATGCTGATCCGATAGTTATCGGAATGTTTTCAGCATCCATCATACTGAATAGATAAAATTAGCCGGCATTTTTGTAATTGTCGGCTTTTTTTGTGACTTTATATTAAAACAGTGTCCAATCATTGCGTTATGATAAGCTGTAATCCTCCACAAGCGTAGAACGCTACATTTCCTAAAAACTTTTTATCCGATTGGCGCGGAAAGTTATGTGGCTAATTAAATTATTTTCTGTGAAAATGGTTTTAGGAGCGCAAGTACCGTGCAAGAAACATCGTTTATTCCTTCGCTGCGCTTGTACGCTTCGGCCATCGTACCTCCTGGCCTGCAGGGTACCGCTTCGCCAAGGGCTAAATAGGTTGGGCCTATGGTAAGGAAAACCCCTCATAGTGGCAAGAACAGTAGTCATCTAAACCCGAGAGTACGAATGCCGATTTTTTCAATCGGCAGTAGGGATAGCGGGGCTGTAATCCTCCACAAGCACAGAACTGTTCATTTCCAAAAAGCCACTTATCCGATTGGCGAGGGAAGTTATCTCGCTAATTAAATTATTTTCTGCGAAAATGGTTTTAGGAGCGCAAGTACCGTGCAAGAAACATCGTTTATTCCTTCGCTGCGCTTGTACGCTTCGGCAAGGGCTAAATAGGTTGGGCCTATGGCAAGGAAAACCCCTCATATTGGCAGGACCCGGAATAATTTAAACCCGTACCAATGTCTATTTGTCATCTGCTCGAATGAATAGTTGGACCATCCTAGCCTATGCTTGTTTTACTATGATTGCTTTTTAATTCACATTATAAAATCCTTAATTTATTAATGACAAAGAGTATCCAAAAATTCATTCTTCAATCAATAAAATAGTATCTTAGAGTACAACTAACGATCTAAATTTACGTTGCTTAATTTCTAAATCATTCATCCAATCTTCATATTCGTTAGTGACATTTGATCAATAAATCAGAAAAGAAAAATGTCCGGAAAACAAATATTTCAAACTGAGACTAAAGCACGCTGGCATACATTTACATGGGTAAGCCGTACGTTTTTTGTAGTCTTCATTATCGCAATCATTTGTGTAGTGTACACACTGTCTTCAGTGCAGGCACCTAATTTGCCTTTTATCAACACGAATACACCTTTAACGCAAAAACAGTTAGAGAAGTTAAAAAAATCGCAACGGTATAAGGATTTCACTATCGAAAAATCAAAGTTGCAAAAGATCAAAAAAGATCGCGAGCACCGCATTTTAACCCATCACGGCAATAATAAGCGCATCAACCTGGCATTTTATGTGAGTTGGTCAGGAAGCAAAGAATCATCAATATCGGATTTAAAACGCAACATCAGCCATTTGGATATGGTGGCTACAGAATCTTTCTTTTTAAATGGAGATTCTATTGTAGATAAGGCAGATACTGCGGCCTTAAAGGTGATACATGCCGGCAAAAAATCGGCTCTTGCAGTGGTTTCAAATTATAATAAAGACCATTGGGATGGTGCAGCAGTAAGAAGATTATTAGATGATCAACCCGCTCAGCAAAAATTGATCTACGAACTGATAGCCATAACCAAAAAATACGGATATAGGGGAATCAATATCGATTTCGAAGACCTAAACCTAAAAAACAGCGATAGTTTTAACGCTTTTATGAAGAATATGTATACGCAGTTTCACGCTGAAAAACTGATTGTATCTCAGGATATTTCTCCAGAAAATGACGATTATAAGCCAGAAATTCTTCAAAAGTATAACGACTACCTAATATTAATGGCTTATGATCAGCACACCGAAGTAAGTAATGCTGGCGATATTTCACATCAGGAATGGGTTGAAGAAAAGCTTGATGATATCTGCAATAAAGTTGATGCTGAAAAAGTAATCCTGGCTTTGGCCTGCTATGGTTACGATTGGCCAAAAAATAGCGTTGGAGAACCTGTTACCTACGAGCAGGCGATGACAAGGGCTGTTACTTATAAAAGCAAAATAAACTACGATCCCGCTTCTGCCAATTTAAACTATACTTACAATGATGGCAGCGGAATTAAACACGAAGTTTATTTTACAGATGCATCTACCTATTTTAATTTAATCCGCAAGGCTGATGACTGGGATATTGCCGGCGTAGCTTTATGGCGTTTAGGTTCGGAAGATAAACGTTTATGGTCTTTTATTTCTAACGACCTAAGTTTGGATACGTTAAAGAAAAAACCATTCGATTTACGCAAAATTGCTTCGTTAAATATGGGAGGAATCTCCTATTTGGGCGATGGTGAAATATTAGACCTGATTTCTACTCCCAAACCAGGCAGCGTAAAATTCACTTTAAATAAAGAAGACTTCTCCATTGCCGATCAAAAGTACATCAGGCTTCCAGAGCAATATGTAATTAAAAGGTTTGGAGAGGCCGATAAAAAAATTGCTTTAACTTTTGATGATGGCCCCGATCCTGTTTATACACCGCAGGTACTGGAGATTTTGAAACGGGAAAAAGTACCTGGCTGTTTCTTTGTAGTTGGTGTTATGGCCGAAAAGAATATGGAGTTATTAAGGCAGGAATATAATGATGGTTACGAAATTGGAAACCATACCTTTTTTCATCCAGATATGTCAGCCATTGGCCCTAAAAGAGTAAAGTTTGAGCTGAATGCAACGCGAAGGTTAATTGAAGCCGTTACCGGACACAGTACTATTTTGTTCCGCGCGCCATTTAATGCCGATGCCGAGCCACAAAACATTTCCGAAATTTTACCGGTTGCACAAAGCCGTAAAGAGAACTACATCAACATTGGAGAATATATCGATCCGGAGGATTGGGAACCCGGGAAAACAGCTGATCAGATTTTTAACGAGGTGGTAAAACAACAAGACAATGGCAATATCCTTTTACTGCACGATGCCGGCGGAAACCGCGAAGCTACTGTTGCAGCTCTACCCCGGATTATAAAATTCTTTAAAGACAAAGGCTACACCTTTACCACTGTCGGCGATTTGATGGGCAAAAAAAGATCGGAGCTCATGCCTGCCGTAAAATCTACGGCAAACAGTGGCTTTTCAGGTTCTGGTGATTACTTTTTCATCAATTTCTTCTATTACGGCAACATGATTTTAAACATCATATTTTCTGTTGCAATTGTACTTGCGATCTTAAGGACCATATTTATCGCTTATTTAGCCATTAGACAGCGCAAAAGAGCAAAACGTAACGTGGGTAAATTAGTACAGCATCCTTCAGAAAAAGTAAGTATTATCATTCCGGCCTACAATGAAGAAGTTACTGCAGTTCAAACCATTAATAGTCTTTTAAAAACTACCTATCCTGATTTTGAATTGATTTTTGTTGATGATGGTTCAAAGGATAAAACCTTTCAAATCGTTACTGAACATTTTGGTAACCATCCTCAGGTAAAAGTTTTCCGTAAAGAAAATGGTGGCAAAGCATCTGCATTAAATTATGGTATTTCAAAAGCTACCGCCGAATTTGTAGTCTGTATAGATGCGGATACGCAGTTAAAAAACGATGCAGTAACCGAACTGATGCGCTATTTCTACAAAGATAAGGTAGCAGCTGTAGCGGGAACCGTGAAAGTTGGAAATGCCAACAATATCATTACCAAATGGCAGTCGATAGAATACATCACTGCTCAAAACATGGATAGAAGGGCTTTCGATTTACTAAATACGATTACTGTGGTACCAGGAGCAATAGGTGCCTTTAGAAAAAATGTAATTCTTGAAATTGGTGGTTTCACTATCGATACCCTTGCAGAAGATTGTGACTTAACGATGCGAATTTTAAGAGCTGGTTATAAAGTTAAAAACTGTGATGGCGCAATTGCCTATACAGAAGCACCAGAAACAGTAAATATGCTGCTCAAACAGCGGTTCCGCTGGAGTTTTGGGGTAATGCAAAGTTTTTGGAAAAACAGGAAAACGTTGCTAAACAAGAAATATGGCTATTTTGGAATGGTAGGCATGCCAAATATCTTAATTTATCAGATTATTTTACCGTTGTTTTCTCCGCTTGCTGATCTTTTTATGCTCATTTCTTTAATTAGCGGCCTCTTTTCATTAAGTGCTATTAATAATTTAACACTAACCGGATTCTCAGGAATTTTAAGCCTCCACAATGGTTTTGGCCAAGTACTCTTTTACTACATTATCTTCATCATTGTTGATATGATCTTTGCGGCAATTGCTTTCCGGATGGAGAAAGAAAAGTACACCAATTTACTTTACATTTTTCCTCAGCGCTTTTTCTGGAGACAATTGATGTATGTAGTGTTATTCCGTTCGTTCAGGAAAGCGATTAAAGGAGAACTGGAAACCTGGGGAACGATAAAAAGAACGGGAAATGTTAAGGAACAAGTAGCCTAATGTAACCCCAGTTTAAAAAAGAAGTCAAGCTTTAATAGCCAGTGTGCTATAAAAAACTTGACTTCTTTGATTACAATTAAAAAAATCTTTTACTTTTCGATTAAGCAAACGGCATAAGAAACAACGCCCTCTTCTCTACCAATAAACCCCATCTGTTCGTTAGTTGTTGCCTTAATAGAGATATCTTCAGTAGAAATTCCAGTTGCTTTAGCAATGTTTTGCTGCATAGCAGGAATATGAGGGTTAATTTTTGGCGCTTCTAAACAAAGCATGGCATCGATATTTCCGATCCGCCACCCTTTTTCAGCCAATAATTTAACAGTTTCTTTCAGCAGGATTAAACTACTAATGCCTTTCCACCTATCATCTGTATTCTTAAAATGGAAGCCAATATCGCGAAGGTTAGCTGCACCTAAAAGCGCATCACAAATGGCATGAAGTAAAACATCAGCATCCGAATGCCCAAAAGCTCCTTTATGGTGCTCTAAGATAACACCGCCAACAACAAAAGGATGTTGATCTTTTAACTGATGTACATCAAATCCGAAACCTACTCTAATTTTCATGTTTATTTGCTTTAATCTTATTTATCTTTTTGCTTTATTTTCGCCAAAGTTAAACAATAGACTAAAACGGAGGGTATTTGCAAGTGGACTAGTCTGTGCATTTGCAATTAAATAAGAGAAATCGATATTAAAAACATTGTATTTTAAGCCAAGTCCTAAGGTAAAATACCGGCTATCGCCTTTCATCGGGCTCTGATAGTTGTAACCTGCCCGAACCGCAAACTGCTGATTGTACCAGTATTCGAGACCAGTTGAAATTCCTACTTCTTTCAATTCTTCGCTAAAACCACCCGGCGCATCGCTAAATGAACCAAAAATTCCGGCAGGTACCGAACGGTTTGGGTTTTTCCCGCTTACAATGCTATTGTTCGAATCGTATATAGGTTGTGTTGGTACCAGCAATTTATTAAAATCAAGCGCAAAGGTTAAAGTGCTAAAATCATCTAAGGTAAATGTAGATGCCCCTCCGATTTTAAAATTCGTTGGTAAAAAGAAATTCTCTCCACCATCAGAATAGCTCATTTTTGTTCCAATGTTAGATATATTGGCACCAGCAGAAAGAACAGTCTGCCTTCCGAACATGGTAGTTGTTGTTTTGTATAACCCTGAAACATCAACTGCGACAGCATTGCCACTGTGCACCTGGCCTGAAGAAGAAAATTGACCGGAAGCCAAATTCGAATAAATATACCTTAATGAAGTTCCCAGCGAAAATTCCTCACCAAAATTACGGGCAAAAGAAACATCAAAAGCAAGTTCATTAGGATTGGCAATCCCAAGATCCTGCTGATTAATATCTGTAAGCTGAATAGACCCCAAAGAAAAATATCGTAAAGACGCACCAATGGTATTGCGGTCGTCAAGCTTATAAAACCCGCTTAAATAAGCAAGATTAATGTCAGGCACCAAACTTTTTAACCATGGACTATAAGACACAGCAAATCCGTAAGGTTTATTTAAAAAAGCAAGCTTAGCAGCATTAATGCTGGCTGAGTTTACATCACCCGCTACGGCTACACCTGCATCACCCATTGCACCTGCGCGGGCATCGGGAGTAATGAGCAGAAATGGAACCGCTGTTACAATATTGTTTGCCTCGCTACCGTTTGTTTGGGTATTACCTATGGTTACCTGTGCGTTTGTTTTACCAAACACCAATGCCATTGAGAGTGCAGAAAAAGCAAGTTTACTGATGTACTTGAAATTCATCCTTTTAAAGGTACGTAATTTTAGATTTTGGTATTTAGTAATCACTGCAGAATATATCAGTAACGTAAAACCAAAACTTATATTTCACCAAAATACGAATTCTATGATTATTTACTAATTAAACATACGATTTTTACATATGGGTGTTGGTACCTGAAATGTAAGTATAAAGCTAATAGCCATTTAGCTTAAAAAAGTAACACATATATTTTTATCCCATATATAAACCAATTTAACTGTTAAAAAGCTCAAAACGAAATGTGGTTAATCCCCTGATATATTACAAACTAGGTATTATTTTTGCCGTTTCTTAACAAAAATACGAACCGCGAGCCATATGCCAGGCCAGATTATCCATCAATTTTAATCAAACTACACAAGCATAAACTTCATTTATACAAATTGTAATTGATTACCGATATACTGTACAATCATGAATTAATTATTTTATCTAGCTTATTTATAATTATTTAGCAATAATTTCGTTTAAAAATCAAAGAGACGAAATACGCTTTAGAATAATACACTATCAATCAAAAATATATTAGATATTTATTGCCCCATAATTTATATATTCATTTAAAATTTGTTTAATTTTATCGGTTGAAAGGCCATTAGGTTATATCCATTTGCTTCATATGAAAAAACTATTACTCTATTCTTTTACTTGTTTATCATTAGCCGCCCTGCTTTCGAGCTGTAGCTCAAAAAGTGCGAGTTCCAGCAAAACAGGTATTCCTTATGCCGATAGGAAAAGCAAAAACAACCAATCAGGTGCTTTTGCGGTGGCTACCAAGTATAAAAGAGCGCCGGGACCTGGTTTAATTCCAATTGAAGGTGGGGTTTTAGTTGTTGGTGGTAGCGCCATCGAAGTACCAGGTGTTGAGCCCAATATTTACAATTACAAAAGACAGGTAACAGTTCCATCTTTTTATATGGATGAAACTGAGGTATCAAATACCGATTGGTTAGAATACCTGCACTGGATCAGATACAATTATCCGGAAGACCAAGAATTTTACTACAATGAGCTCCCTGATACTTTGGTTTGGCGCCAGGCATTATCTTATAATGAACCTTACGTAGACAACTACCTAAGACACCCTGCTTACCGTGATTATCCTGTGGTAGGTGTTTCCTGGGAACAAGCTTCACGTTATTGTGAGTGGAGAACTTCAAGAGCAAATGAATTTATTTTACGTGAAAAAGGAATTTTAACTGATTATAAAACGCTTGCCGGTAATGGAAAAGGTAAAGCTGGTGCGACAACTGCTGCTGCAACGCCTAAACCAGATAAACCTTTCAATACAGATGCTTATTTAAATGGTCAGTATGATGATAAAGGTAAAAATGCATTTGTTGATTATAACACTAAAGCAGGTGCCGCTACCACAACAGCAGGCGGAACAGGTGGTGCAGGCAAAAACAATCAGCCAAGAAGAACAGCTACCTTAGAAGATGGCGTAATTATGCAACCATACCGCCTACCAACGGAGGCAGAATGGGAATATGCTGCTTTGGGTTTAATTGGCAATACGGAATACGAAAATATTAATCAGAATAAAATTTACCCTTGGAATGGCTTAGGTGTTAGTTCTGCTAAAAAGAAAACCAGAGGTATGATTCAGGCCAACTTTAAAAGGGCTCCTGGAGATTATATGGGTGTTGCTGGTTCATTGAACGATAAAGGAGATTTAACGGTCCCGGTTATTCAATATGCACCGAATGATTTTGGTTTGTATAACATGGCTGGAAACGTAAATGAATGGGTGAATGATGTTTACAGAACAGCTACATTTACTGATGCAGATGCATTTAACCCTTACCGTGGTAACTATTTTACCAATAAAAAATTAGCAGATCCTCAAAGCGGAAAGATTGCATTGGATAAATATGGTAATCCGATTAAGGAAAACGCTTACGCCGGAAGAAAACAAACCTGGGCAGAAAAACAGGCACAAGCGAAACGTACTGATTCTATTTCAAAATCGACAGATCCACAATCGCCTGTGGCATCAACCAGCTATCAAGCCGATCAGAGGGGTTACCGTGATAGACAAAATATTTTATTAAATGAAGAAGGTGTAACGCTTGTAAACGATAAATCAAGGGTTTATAAAGGTGGTTCATGGAATGATATGGCTTACTGGTTAAACCCAGCAACCCGCCGCTTTATGCAACAGGATGAATCATCAGCTGAAGTAGGTTTCCGTTGTGCCATGACCATGCTTGGTGCTCCAGAAATTAGTACTGCTGGCAAAAGAAGTTTTAAAAATCCTCCACAAAGGCCTTACAGGGTGAGTAGAGGTAAATAAAAAAAGAAAAGTCCCGAATTAAATCGGGACTTTTTTATGCGTTATGTTTTGGTAATCTAACTTGAAAAATTCAAACGAAACTCGTCATCTCGACTGAAACGCAGTGGAATGGAGAGATCTATTCAGACAGATTTAGCTTCGCTGAGCACTTTGTGGTTCTCAATTGCTTTGCACTCCACTACTTTTATTTAGACGGATCGTCATGCTGAATTTATTTTATTAGCAGTTTTCATTGTTTTAAAGGTCTAATAGCTACTTTCGTGGTCAGCATCTTTCCTGTTAAAAGGCCCTGAAATAAATTCAGGGTGACGACACTAATTAATACCTTCATGATAAAAACACATAGCTACTTAAACTGAACTAGGATCTGGTTTTTTTCTACCTTATCTCCCTGCTTAATCAAGATCTTTTTAACTACTCCATCTGTTGATGATTTTAGGACATTTTCCATTTTCATCGCCTCCAGTACCAAAAGGTTATCACCTTTTTTTACCTCAGCATTTTCTTCAATCAAAACCTTTAGCACTAAACCAGGCATAGGTGCTTTTATTTCTAAAACTTTATTAGCAGACATATTATCAAGACCGAGTTGTTTTAATAAAACATCAAACTGATCTTCGATACTGATATGATAAATATTACCATTTACCTTTATTTTGCAGGTTTTTTCCGCCTTATTGATGTCAACAAGTTCAGTATTAAAAGACTTGTTTTGGTATAGCACATGCGTATTTGCATGTCCAATGGTACTTAGATCGAGTTGAACCTGCCCGCCATTCACCAAAAAAGCTGAATCCTTATTCTCCACTTCGAATAAAAACTGATCATTTACTTTTACTTTATACATAGCTTATTGTGTTAAAGCATACTGAACTAAATTTGCACCCATTTTTAGCGCTTTGGTTCGTGTTTCTTGTGTATCTTCAGGGTAAGTACCAAAATCTTCCCAGCCGTTCCCTAAATCGCACTCATAAGTATAATAACAAACCACCCTACCCTTGTAAATTAAAGCAAATCCTTGCGGACGTTTATTATCATGCTCATGAATTTTTGGCAAACCGCCGGGAAACTTAAACTTTTGATTATAAATGGCATGGTTAGCTGGCAGTTCTACAAAACTCAGTTCAGGAAATACTTTCTTCATCTGCGGCCTGATAAATTTATCTAAGCCGTAGTTATCATCTATATGAAGAAAGCCACCACCTGTAAGGTATTGCCGTAAATTTTTGATTTCCTGGTCGCTAAACACCACGTTTCCATGTCCCGTCATATAAACAAAGGGATAATTGAAAATTTCTTTTGAGCCAACCTCTACAATGCTTTCTTCGGCATAAAAATTTGTCTTCAGATTGGCATTGCAATAGGCAATTAAATTTGGCAAAGCTGTTCTGTCTGCATACCAATCGCCACCACCACTATACTTTAATTTGGCCATGCGATAGGTTGGCGGAGTGAAAGCGAAAAGCATAAAGCTAAAGACTAAAACAGCAAAGCTAAAAGCCAGTGTCAAAAATTTCGGAACCTGAAAACTGAAAACGGAAAACTTCAAACTGATTATCGGTTAAGGTAATTGACTTCAAAACAAACAGATAAAGCCGCAGTTTCTGTGCGCAACCTGTTATCACCTAAAGTTAATGCTTTAAAGCCTTTGTTCAAAGCTAAATTAACTTCATCAGGTGTGAAATCTCCTTCGGGACCAATAAGAATTAAATATTTTTGATGTGGAGCTACCAATTCGGATATAAAATGTTTTTCTCCGTTATCAATACAATGCGCAATTAACTTATTGCCGTCAAATGGTTCTTTTAAGAAAGCATCAAAAGCGATAGCGTCATTTAATTTGGGGTGGTAGGCTTTAATAGATTGTTTTACAGCAGAAGTAATTACTTTATTAAGGCGGTCTTCTTTAACCACCCTCCGCTCCGATCTGTCGGTAATAATTGGTGTAATCTCATCAATGCCCAATTCTGTAGCTTTTTCTAAAAACCACTCCATACGGTCGATATTCTTAGTTGGCGCAACTGCAATGTGCAGGTAATGATTTCTTTTATGAAACTCCGTTTCTACCTTTAAAATGGATAAAGAAACTTTTTTAGGATTATCGGCAGTAATTTCAGCGGTATAAAAACCACCTTTCCCATCAACCAGGTTTACGATTGAACCTATGGTTAGACGAAGTACCCTAACGCAATGTTTACTCTCTTCTTCGTTAAGGGTGTAAGTATTTTGGGTTATATCTGGTGTATAAAAAATATGCATGGTTGAAATTAATGATTATCAACCATATCTTCTTTATTGATTACCAGTTCTAATTTGATGGTTTCGATATTTTGTTCCGTCTTTTTCAAGATGGTAAACAAGTAACCATATGATTCGTTGCTTTCTCCTACCTCTGGAATACGTTCAAAAATGTGTGAAACCAATCCCCCCACGGTATCAAAATCTTCATCCTCTGGCAAATCGTGAGGCAGGTGTTCGTTCACATCATATACTGTAGCAAATGCATTTACGATAAACTCGTTATCAGAAACCTTTTCTACCAACGGTTTTTCTTCATCGTATTCGTCTTGTATTTCACCTACAAGCTCTTCTACAATATCTTCTAAGGTAACCATACCTGCTGTACCACCAAATTCATCCAATACAATAGCAATCTGTATGCGGTTACTTTGCAGTTCGCTCATCAGATCGTTAATTTTTTTGGTTTCTGTTACGAAATATGGTTTTCTGATGATATCGTTTAATGTCCAGTGCTGGTTACCTGCCGCAACCAATGGTAAAATGTCTTTTGCATGGATAATCCCTACAATTTTATCCATAATCTCATCGTAAACCGGCAAACGGGAATATCCTTCCTTAATAATGGTATCAATTACTTCTTCTTTTGGAGAAGTTAACTCAATACCCGAAATCTTGGTTCTAGGCACCATGATATTTTTCACCACGCGCTCATTAAAATCAAACACATTTTTAATCAGCTCATGTTCGTTATTATCCAATGCACCACTTTCTTTACCCTGATCGAGCAAGTACTGCAATTCTTCGGTACTATGGATAGATTCATGGCCAGCAGAGGCATCAATGCCAAATGGTTTAAGAATAATGGCAGCTAAACTATTTAGTGTCCAAATGAATGGTTTAAACACCACATAGAATAATTGAAGCGGTACAGAAACAAAAAGGGTTGTGGCTACAGGTCTTTGAATAGCGAAAGATTTTGGGGCCAGTTCACCAAACACAATATGCATGATCGTGATGAGCGAAAAGGCAACGACTGTAGATGCCGTATGGATAGATGCATCGCTTAAACCCCACTGTAAACTATCGAAAAGATTTTTGAAAATAGTATGCATAACGCCTTCACCTACCCAACCTAAGCCAAGTGATGCAAGCGTTATACCGAGCTGTGTGGCGGCCAAATATCCGTCGAGATTATGAATAATCCCTTTGGCCATTTTGCCAACACGACTGCCTGTTTTTGCTTTAATTTCAATTTGTGATGCCCTAACTTTTACAATTGCAAATTCTGCTGCAACAAAAAACCCGTTAAGTAACACCAAAAATAATGCAAGGAATAATCTCCATCCAACAGAAGTGGTATCAGTTTCCTGTACTGCAGCCAAAACTACGTTTGTGGGCAGAATTGCACTTAGCTGTAAATTTAAAAACAAACAGACCGTGGGTAAATCCATTAAGCTAATTCTCTAAATGTTGTGTTATAAAGTTCTATGCTTTCTTTGATTACTTTATGCGCATAGCGAACACCAAGTAAATGTTCGATAGTCACATTTTTATCTTCTAATGCTTTATAATCCTGAAAGAAACGAACAATCTCTTTCATTTGGTGCGGAGGCAACTCATCTAAATCGTTGATATAGTTTACCGACATATCGTGAGCAGCAACAGCGATGATTTTATCATCCTGTTCACCATTATCTACCATATGCATTACACCAACTACTTTTGCTTCAATCAATGTCATTGGATAAACATCTACTGAACAAAGTACTAAAATATCTAATGGATCTTTATCATCGCAATAAGTTTGCGGAATAAAGCCATAGTTTGCAGGATACATTACAGATGAAAAAAGAACCCTGTCTAACTTAATTAACCCAGATTCTTTATCTATTTCGTATTTTGCTTTTGAGCCTTTAGGAATTTCAATAATTGCGTTTACAATTTCTGGAACGTTGTCTCCAGGAGATACGCTATGCCATGCGTGATGATCGTCTTTTGCCATTTTTAATTTAAATCTGTTTTATCCTCTTCAGGACTACTCACTACTTTACTTTTTACAAAGGTAATTAATAATGGAATAGTTGTAATAAGGATAAAGCCAATAATAATATATAATAAATAATCGTTTATTTCTTTTTCAAATCTTCTGCCTAAAAAATAACCAAGCAAAGTTAAGGAACAGATCCAAAGTACTCCACCTAAGATGTTATATAAAGCAAATTTCTTAAAGTCTAGTTTTACAACTCCCGCAAAAATCGGTGCAAAAGTTCTAACGATGGGTACAAATCTGCCCATTATTAATGCAAAAGCACCCTGTTTCTGATAATATTCCTTTGCAGCGGTTAAATATCTCTTCTTAAAAAAGAAACTGTCTTTTCTGGTGTACAACACCGGGCCAGTTTTCCGGCCGAACCAATAACCTGTAAAATTTCCAGAAATGGCCGCTACACATAAACCAGCCAAGAGTACCGCAATGTTTACATCAAGTTTGCCTGTGGCCACAAACATTCCCGCTAAAAACAATAAATAATCACCAGGAAGGAAGAAGCCAAAAAACAGGCCTGTTTCTGCATAGATAACGAATACGACTAAATAGAATCCGCCCTCCCTCAATAATTTCTCGGGATCAAGTAGCTGATGCAGGTTATTCCAAAAATCGTGCATATTCAATTATTCGTAAAACTACAAATAATTATTAAACAACAGCATACCTATATTAGGTTTAAAATAATTGCCGGATAAATACCCAATACCAATGTAATTGCAACAGAAACCAACAAAACCACTTTATACTGTGCAGGCGCAGAAAGCTCTGTTTCTGCCCCCTCTTTAAACCACATGGCAACAATCACCTTAAAATAATAATAGAAGCCTACCAGTGCATTTAAAATCGCGAATGCAACCAGCAGGGTTTTATATTCGGTCATTACATTCAGGAACATTAAATATTTACCAATAAAGCCAGCGGTAAGTGGAATACCAGCCAACGAAAGCATTGCTACGGTTAAACATATTGCAATGAATGGATTCCGCTTAGCCAAACCATTAAAGCTTTCGAAGCTATCGCTACCTGTTTTTTGTTTTACCAAAATTAATACAGCAAAAGCGATAATTGATGCGAAAGTATAAGCTGCTGCATAAACCAGTACATTGTTTCCAGAGTTTTTGGTCAGTACAATTAACGAGAACAAAAGGTAACCTGCATGTGAAATACTGGAGTATGCCAACATACGCTTGAAGTTCTTCTGGAACAGCGCCGTTACATTGCCTATAAATAAAGTTAAACAAACAATCACCATCAGTGGTGCAACCCAAAAATCGTGGAGTGGTGCAAATGCATCAGCAAATAATCTTAAAAATGCAGCAAAACCTGCAGTTTTAACTACCGTACTCATAAAAGTAGTGATCAAAGATGGCGAACCTTCATATACATCTGGTGTCCAGAAGTGGAATGGGGCAGCACCAACTTTAAAGCTTAAACCAATCATCATCAGGATCACTCCAGGATAAAATATTGGAGAAATTGTTTGACTATTTACCAGATAAGCTTGTATTTTATCTAAATCAAATGAGCCTGTAGCACCATAAATTAGGGTAATTCCAAATAACAGGAAACCGGTTGAAAAGGCTCCCATCAAGAAATACTTTAGTGAAGCTTCATTAGATGCAAAATCCTTTTTACGGATACCCGCCAAAATGTATAAACTCACCGACATAATTTCCAAGCCTACAAACAACATGGCCATATTTTTATATGATACCATCATGATCATGCCCGCTAATGCGAAAAGAATCAAGGTATAATACTCGGCTATGTTATCGCTTTTAGCGTGGAAGTAGTTCTGTGTTAATAAAAAGATTAAAAGTGTACCAACAATACATATTCCTGAAAATGCCAGTGCGAAGTTATCTGTCTGCATCATCCCGAAATGAACAGCATTACCATTCCATGCAGAAAAAGTAAATCCTAGTGCAGTAAGTAAGCCAACAACGGTAAGTGGTAGTAATGCTTTATTTGCCTTAAACAAACCTGCATAAAGCACTATAAAAGCTGTTATACTAATGGTTATAATAATATTCATTGCTTAATTTACTGTGTTTAATTTTTGATTTACCTGTTCTAATAAATGTTGTACAGACGCCTCTGTTAAATGCAAAACCGGTTTCGGATAAACACCCAAAACAATAATCAATGCACATATGGTATAAAGAACCAGTTTTTCAGTTCCTTTGATATCCGTGAAAGTGATAGTTAAACTATTGGTTTCGCCCAGCATCACGTTCTGGTACATGCGCAACATGTAAACTGCCCCGAAGATAATGGTTAGACCGGCAATGGCTGCAGCCCAGATACCGTAGTTATAAACGCCCATCAGCAATAAGAATTCACCAATAAATCCGTTTGTTCCCGGTAAAGCTACGGTGCCTAAAACAATAATCAGAAAAGTAAGCGCCAACTGTGGTGCTACTTTTGCAATGCCTCCCAACTCTTCAATCTTATTGGTTTTAACGCGAGAGAAGATGATATCTAAAACAAAGAATAAACCCACTACATTAATACCATGGCTCAACATCTGCACCATTGCGCCTTGCATACCTTGCTGATTAAAAGCAAAGATACCAGCAGATATTAATCCAACGTGAGCGATAGATGAATAAGCAACTAGACGTTTTGCATCCTTTTGGGTAAAAGCAATCAGCGAAGCATAAACAATACCAATGATTGATAAAATAATAGCAACCTGGCCCCAATCGTGAACGCCAGCTGGAACAATTGGTAACAACCACCTAATTACACCATAAATACCCATTTTTAGCATAATACCTGACAACAGCATGGTTCCTTGTGCAGGTGCTGCAGTATAAGTATCAGGTTGCCAGGTATGGAAAGGAAAAATCGGCATCTTGATGGCAAAAGCAATAAAAAATGCCCAGAAAATCCATCCCTGTTGAGCACTATCTAAGTTTAAAGCATAAAAAGCTTGAATATTAAAATTGTGTGCCGGGTTTTGAAGATATAAGTAAATAATCCCCATCAACATAAACAATGAACCTGCAATGGTATACACAAAAAATTTCATGTTGATCCGGATACGGTCTTTTCCACCCCAAATGGCACAGATAAAATAGATTGGAATTAATGCTGCTTCCCATCCAATATAGAACAAGAAAGCATCCAATGCGGTAAATACCAATAATAAGCCTGTTTGCATGAATAAAATCAGTGCATAAAATGCAGCCGGATTTTTATATTCATGGTTGTAGCTTGATAAAATGATAATTGGTACCAGTAAATTAGTAAGCAATACCACCAGAAGGCTAATGCCATCAATACCTGCGTGGAAATTAATACCCAGATCAGCAATCCATGGCAGGTTAACCTCAAACTGGGTACTTGCATCTGGAATGAAATTACCGGCGACAACCAAAGCCAAAACCAAAGAAGCCACCGAAAACACGGTAGAAACGATTTTAGCCGACTTACCAGTAAATGCAGTAATAATTGCACCTACAAGCGGTAGAAATATAAGTAGTAAAAGTTGTTCCATTATTTATTTTGAACCCTTTTTATATGTAGAAAAATGTATACAATAGCAATGCGACGATACCGAATACCATCATAAATATATAGAAACCTACGTTTCCACTTTGCAATAAACGAATACCCTTACTGGCCTCATTAGTGCTCCATCCCAATCCATTTACAATTCCATCAATAAATTTATTATCGATAATCCTATAAAAGAATTTTGATAATGCATCTAAAGGTTTTGTGATGATGAAATCATAAAGCTCATCTAAATAGAATTTGTTATAAGATAGTTTTGCCAATGGTGAACGTGGTGCTTCATCAGCAACAGGAACCCGTGCGCCTTTAACATATCTGGTGTAAGCATACAATAAAGCGATTACAGCTGCCGCTACAGAAACACCCATTAACGAGTATTCAGTTGAGTGGCTCAACTCCAATTCATGCTGCGCAACACCTGCACCTGATAACCAATGCGCCAACCATTCGTTGCCACCAAAAACATGAGGAAGATTAATTAATCCACCAATTGCAGCAAGAATAGCTAAAATGATTAAAGGGAAGGTCATCGCTGTTGGCGATTCGTGTACATGACTTTCTCCATGATGCGTTCCGCGGTATTTTCCAGAGAAAGTCAAAAACATCATCCTGAACATATAGAATGCCGTTAAAAATGCAGTTAAAACCCCAACTCCCCAAAGTATCGGACTAGCCTGGAAAGCATGTGCCAAAATTTCATCTTTAGAGAAGAAACCCGAGAATGGTGGTAAACCTGCAATAGCGATGGTGCCAATCAGCATAGTTAAAAAAGTAACTGGAAGTTTCTTTCTCAATCCGCCCATATGGCGCATATCTTGTTCATGGTGCATGGCATGAATTACAGAACCTGCACCCAAAAATAACAATGCTTTAAAGAATGCGTGGGTTAATACATGGAAGAATGAACCGGTATAAGCTCCAACACCCAAACCTAAAAACATATATCCCAATTGCGATACGGTAGAGTAAGCCAATACCTTTTTAATATCAGTCTGCGTTAAAGCAATAATGGCAGCCACTAAAGCTGTTGCTGCGCCTACAATGGCAATAATATGCTGAGTAAGCGGTGCTAGATCGAACAATATACTGGAACGTGCAATCATATAAATACCTGCCGTTACCATCGTTGCAGCGTGGATTAAAGCTGAAACTGGTGTTGGTCCGGCCATTGCATCAGGTAACCAGGTAAACAAAGGTAATTGAGCCGATTTACCACAAGCGCCGATAAACAGCAAAATGGTAATTAAAACCAATGTATCCTTGCCTGGCAACATATTAGCTGCCTGAGGGAAAACTTTAGCAAATTCTACACTGCCAAAAGTGGTGAAAATTAAAAACACGCCTAGTAGAAAACCCAAATCGCCGATACGGTTCATTACAAAAGCTTTTTTAGCTGCTGATGCATAAGCACTGTTGGTATACCAAAACCCGATTAGCAGGTAAGAGCATAAACCTACACCTTCCCAACCGATGAACATGACGATATAGTTTGAACCCAATACTAATAAAAGCATGAAGAACACAAACAAATTCAGGTAAGAGAAAAATTTACCAAACCCTGCATCATCATGCATATAGCTGGTGGAATATAAATGGATCAGGAAGCCAATTCCGGTAATGATCAAAAGCATGATCGAGCTTAGAGGATCAACCAAGAAAGATAGCGGAATGTGTAATGCACCCGCGCTGATCCAATCGAATAAAAATACTTCGTGAGATTTTTGTGTGTCGCCTTGTAAACTAAAGAAAATAACTACACTGATAACAAAGGAGGCTAGAATTACGCCGCTCCCGATGATACCAACAAGTCCTTTAGATAAAGAGTTTCTGCCCAGTCCATTAATTACAAACCCTAAGAAAGGAAGTAACGGAACCAACCAAATCAATTGTTCTATTGTCATTCTTATTATATATTTACCACTTAAGGCGATTTAAAACATTAATATCTATCGATTTCGTATTTCTGTAAACCATTACGATGATGGCTAAACCTACAGCAACCTCTGCAGCGGCCAAGGCCATAATGAAGAATACAAAAACCTGTCCGGATGGATCGTTACTATGCACAGAGAAGGCGGTTAACAGCAAGTTAACAGCATTAAGCATCAGCTCAACCGACATAAAGATTACGATGGCATTTCTGCGGGTAAGTACACCAATTACACCAATAGAAAAAATAATGGCACTTAAATAGATGTAGTGATTTAGCGGAACGCCCTGAAGTTGTGATGTTAAATTTTCCATTATGCTTCTACCTCATCTCTTTTAGATAATAAAACGGCTCCTACCATTGCTGCCAACAGTAATAGAGATGACAATTCGAATGGCAATAAGAATGGGCCAAAAAGTTCCTTACCCAGATTTTCTACCAATCCCAATCCTGGATTTTTCAGAATCAAAGGGCTGGTAATACTTGCTGATTTTAAAGAACCAATTAAAGTTACTACCAAACACCCACCGGCAATTACGCCTACAATTTTGATCAATGGAGATTTACTTGGTTCGGTTTCGTTGTTCAGGTTAAGCAGCATCAGTACAAAAAGGAAGAGTACCATAATTGCGCCCATGTAAACAATAAAGTTTACTACTGCCAAAAACTGTGCGTTTAAAAGCACATAGTGAACAGTGAAAGTAAAAAAGGTAAGGATTAAGTACAATACACTGTGGATCGGATTTTTTGCAAAAATCACCAGCAGCGAAAAGATGATACTTAATGTGGCTACGAAATAGAATACTTGTGTACTCATTAATTGTTTATTTATTTATGTTCCATGGTTTGTGTCTCCACAAACCATTAATTATCTTTCGTTTCGTGAAGACACGAACCGAGGCCTAATGGCTTTTCTTGTTTAGTCCTTCGACATGCTCAGGATGACAATAATTATTTTTTCATTTCCAATGGTGCTTCTACCAGCTTATCTTTTCCGTAAATAAAATCTTTACGTAAATAATCAGCAGGTACAATAGGTCCATCTAAGTAAATTGCTTCTTTAGGGCAAGCTTCTTCACATAATCCACAGAAAATGCAACGTAACATATTGATTTCGTAAGTTGCTGCATATTTTTCTTCGCGGTATAAATCTTTCTCCTCAGGTTTGCGTTCAGCAGCAATCATGGTAATGGCCTCTGCCGGACAAGATAAAGCACATAAACCACAAGCGGTACAACGTTCTTTACCATTCTCATCGCGTTTTAGCGAGTGCATCCCCCTAAAGTTTGTAGAGAATTCGCGTTCTACTTCAGGATATCTTACGGTAGCCTCTTTTTTAAATAAGTGACTGATGGTAATGCCCATACCCTTGGCAATTGCCGGCAGGTACATACGTTCCATAAAGCTCAATGGCTTTTGTTCCAGTACTTTTTTCTTATTACTTAATGATTCCATAATTAAAACTTCTCAATAATCGCAATCACAACACCTGTTATTATAATATTGGCAATGGCCAAAGGTATTAAACCTTTCCAACCCAAATTCATCAATTGATCGTAACGGAAACGAGGGATTGTCCAACGTACCCACATGAAGAAAAAGATGAACATGACTATTTTTCCGAAGAAAACAGCCGTACCAATAAGCGGAGCCCAGGTTGGGCCTAAATGTGCAGCAACGTAATCCATACCTGGATAGTTGTAACCACCCCAATATAAGGCTGCCATTACTGCCGATGATACGAACATGTTGATATATTCTGCAAAAAGGTAAAAACCTAATTTCATTGATGAATATTCGGTATGGTAACCACCAATCAGCTCGGTTTCACACTCAGGTAAATCGAAAGGTGCACGGTTGGTTTCAGCAAAAGAACAAACCATAAAGATTAAAAATCCTAGTGGTTGGTACCAAACATTCCAGTTTAATCCATGCTGCTGACCAACAATTTCTTTTAAGCTTAAGGTATTGGTCATTAAAAGCAAAGCGATAATCGATAATCCCATTGCAATTTCATAACTGATATTCTGTGATGCGGCACGAATGGCACTTAATAAAGAATATTTGTTATTGGATGCCCAGCCGCCAATCATTACACCATAAACACCTAAAGAAACTACGCCAAAGATGTATAAAACACCAACGTTGATATCTGAAACCTGTAATGAAACAGTTTTACCCGCAATTAAAACTGGACTACCCCATGGAATAACGGCAGTACCAATACAGGCACAAAGCAATGCTAAACCAGGACCAGCGATAAACAAGAATCTGTTTGATGATGTAGGAATAATCTCCTCTTTCATAAACATCTTAATACCATCTGCCAATGGCTGTAAAATACCAAATGGGCCAGCTCTATCCGGTCCTAAACGATCTTGTAAATATGCAGCAACTTTACGTTCTGCATAAGTAGAATACATGGCAATAACTAAACTGATGCCGAAAATGACAGCTACCAGGATAAATTTTTCTATAACAAAAGCGCTATCCATTAGTATTTAACTGTTTTATGTAATTCAATTTCATTTGCAGCCTGTAAAGCCTCGTTTGGCTGAATTACGTGCAAAGGTTTTAATGTTTCGTAGTGGTTAGATGCAATTACCGAAGTATCATCAATATGTGTTGGATGTTCAATTACCCAATCAGCTGTAGCTTTTTTATCGAAGCGGCAAGTATTGCAAATAAAATCTTTTACTTCTCCAAACTGATCTTTACGGGCAGTAACACGTAAAACATCTGCTCCTTTATACCAAAGGGTTACTTTGCCATTGCATTTCTCATGATCGCAATCGCGATGCGCATCAACAGGTTTAGTAAACCAAACCCGGTTTTTAAAACGGAAAGTTTTATCGGTTAAAGCACCCACCGGGCAAACATCGATTACATTTCCTGAGAAATCGTTATCAACAGCCTGTTGGATATAAGTAGAAATTTCGGAGTGATCGCCACGGTTTAAAATACCGTGAACACGTTTATTGGTAATTTGATCTGCAGTAAAAACACAACGATAGCACAAAATACAACGGTTCATGTGCAACTGGATCTTATCGCCAATATCAATACGCTCAAAAGTACGGCGTTCAAACTCATAACGGGTTTTTTGCAAACCATGTTCATAACCTAAATTCTGAAGATCGCATTCACCTGCCTGATCACAAACAGGGCAATCTAAAGGATGGTTAATCAATAAGATCTCTACCACACCTGCACGTGCTTCCAAAACTTCTGGTGAAGTAATATTAAGTACCTCCATTCCATCCATTACCGTAGTACGGCAGGAAGCCACCAATTTAGGCATGGGGCGAGGATCTTTCTCCGAACCTTTAGTCACTTTTACAATACAGGTACGGCATTTACCACCACTGCCTTGTAATTTAGAATAATAGCACATTGCTGGCGGAACAATATCCCCTCCTATTTGCCTTGCAGCATTCAGAATGGTAGTTCCGTTATCAACCTCTACTGTTATCCCATCTATCGTAACCTTAACTTTTTCACTCATGGTTAATGATATTCTTTTTATTTCTTTATCTCGCCCTGGTTCGTGTCTCCACGAACCAGTTCATTTCGCTTTCGTTTCGTGGGGACACGAACCAAGGCGCTTTTTATAAATTCTTATTTTTATAAGTCGCAAATTGCGGCCGGTTGTTATCCAAGGTATAACATTTTGTGGTACCTTTTTATTTCTCTTCCGCTACCGGAGCTTTTTCAATCGGTGTTGCATAATTTGCGATACCGTAATTTTGGCTCTGACTTTTTACCGGTTCTTTAATGTGCCATTCAAATTCATCCCTGAAATGACGGATTGCACTGGCAACTGGCCAGGCTGCTGCATCACCCAACGGACAAATGGTATTTCCTTCAATTTTACGTTGGATGTCCCACAATAGATCAACATCTTCCATGGTTCCATGGCCATGTTCAATTTTGTGCAATACTTTTTCCATCCATCCTGTACCTTCACGACAAGGAGAACACTGGCCACAACTTTCATGGTGGTAAAAACGAGAGAAGTTCCAGGTATTACGCACAATACACTGATCTTCATCAAAAGCGATAAAGCCACCTGAACCTAACATGGTTCCAGTTGCAAATCCCCCTTCTGACAAGGATTCATAACTCATTAAACGAGGCTCACCGTTAGCTAATTTTAAAGTGAGGTTAGCCGGCAAAACAGGTACAGATGAACCACCTGCAACTGTTGCTTTTAAGCGTTTGCCATTGGCAATACCGCCACAATATTCATCAGAGTAGATAAATTCTTCTACAGGTAAACCTAATTCTATTTCATAAACACCTGGTTTTACCAAGTTACCAGATGCTGATATTAATTTTGTACCTGTACTTCTACCGATACCGATTTTGGCATATTCATCGCCACCGTCATTAATAATCGGCACTACAGCAGCAATAGATTCAACATTATTTACCACAGTAGGGCAACCATATAAACCCGCAATGGCCGGAAATGGCGGTTTAATACGTGGATTACCTCTTTTGCCTTCTAGTGATTCTAACAAAGCAGTTTCTTCACCACAAATGTAAGCGCCACCGCCCGGTTGAACATATAATTCTAAATCGTAACCTGTTCCTAAAATGTTTTTACCCAACCATCCGGCAGCTTTAGCTTCAGCAATTGCTTTTTCTAAAATGCGGATCTGAGGCATCATCTCGCCACGTACATAGATATAAGAAACCTTTGCACCTAATGCGAAACTTGATACAATCATTCCCTCAATTAGAGCATGAGGAATATAGGTCATCAAATAACGGTCTTTAAAAGTTCCTGGCTCAGATTCATCAGCATTACACACCAAATAACGTGCAACACCTTCTGGTTTAGCCAAAAAGCTCCACTTCATCCCGGTTGGGAAACCCGCACCTCCGCGACCGCGTAGTCCTGATTTTTTAACCTCTTCAACAATTTCTTCTGGTGTTAAGGTTTTCAGGGCTTTTTCCACAGCACGGTACCCGCCCTTCTGGCGATAGACTTCAAGTGTATTGATGCCCGGTACGTTTATATGCTCAAGTAACAGTTTTCGAGACATTTTAATTAGTCTATAGTCTGTAGTCCATAGGTCCTTAGTCCTGAATCAAAATGACTCATGACTTAAGACTTTCGACTTAGGACTTATTTTTCAAATCTTCAATCAATTTATCTACACTTTCGGTAGTTAAGTTTTCGTAGAAAGTATATTCCGGGCTAATTTGCAATACCGGTCCATAACCACAGGCGGCTAAACATTCAACCCCTCTAAAGCTGAATAAACCATCGGCAGTAACTTCACCTTCTTTAACACCCAACTTATTTTCCAGGTGACTTAATATTTTTTCGGCACCAACCAGGCAACATGGGCCAGTACGGCAAACCTCTAAGGCATACTTACCTTGTGGTTTTAAAAAGTACATGGTATAAAACGTGGCCACCTCGTAAACTTCAATCGGCTGAATGTTTAAATATTCAGCAACCTGGTCCATAGCTGAAGTAGGCACCCAAAGAAACTCAGCCTGTACCAAATGCAAAAGTGGTAGCAAAGCTGATTTGCTCTTATCTGCCGGATAACGGCTTTTTATATCATCAAACTTGGCCAGCAATTCTGATGAAAACACTACAGGTGTTTGTTCTTCTACTTTAAGCATCTAATTCTCCTGCAATAATATTCATACTACTCATGTTGATAATGGCGTCAGACAATAACATGCCTTCGCTCATCGGTGCAAACATCTGGTAGTTTATAAAACTTGGTCTGCGGAAGTGTAAACGGTATGGTGTGCGGCCTCCATCGTTAATCAGATAAAATCCCAATTCACCATTTCCGCCTTCTACAGCGTGATAAACTTCTGCTTTTGGCGCATCAATCTCACCCATCACAATTTTGAAGTGATAAATTAATGCTTCCATATTGTTGTAAACTTCTTGCTTCGGAGGAAGGTAAAATTCAGGAACATCGGCATGGAAAATACCTTTTGGCTCAGTTTTTAGCTTCACAATTGCCTGCTCGATAATGCGGACACTTTGCCACATCTCTTCATTGCGTACCAGATACCTGTCATAAATATCGCCACTGGTACCAACTGGTACTTCAAAGTCAAAATCCTGATATGAAGAATATGGATCGCTTATACGCACATCATAATCTACGCCGGTTGCACGCAATAATGGACCAGTCCAACTGTATTCTAGAGCAGTTTCTTTAGTTACTTCTGCAACGCCTGCCGTTCTATCAATAAAAATACGGTTACGTGTTAACAGATTTTCGAACTCTTTTAGTGCTTTAGGAAATTCTTTTAAAAACTTATCGATTTTGGCAAAGGCGATATCATTGAAATCTCTTTCAAAACCACCTATGCGTCCAATGTTTGTGGTTAAACGTGCACCACATACTTCTTCAAAGATTTCGTAGATATGCTCACGAAACTGAAAAAGATATAGGAAAGTAGTGGTAGCTCCTGTATCCTGACCAATAATTGTATTACAAATAATGTGATCGGCAATACGCGAAAGCTCCATAATGATTACCCGAAGATAATCTACACGTTTCGGCATCTGAATATTTAGCAACTTTTCCACCGTCATGTGCCAGCCCATGTTATTGATAGGCGAAGAACAGTAGTTTAAACGATCGGTAAGTGGTGTAATCTGATAAAATGGGCGATGCTCGGCAATCTTTTCGAAAGCACGGTGTATATACCCAATAGTAGAAACGCCGCTTACAATACGTTCGCCGTCTAACTGCAAAACATTTTGAAAAACGCCGTGGGTTGCAGGGTGTGTTGGCCCTAAGTTTAGGGTTACCAGCTCACTTTGCGGGTCGTTATCTGTAAATACCGGATGGTTATGATTCATAGTTTACCTTCCAAAAAATTCATCTTTTTTATCTACCCTATTCGGATCTTCTAATGGATATTGCTTCAGCATCGGGTGAACACCTAAATCATCCATATTTAAAATACGGCGTAAATCAGGGTGGCCTTCAAATTTAACCCCGAACAGATCGTAAGTTTCACGCTCCATCCAATTTGCACCTTTCCAAACGGTTGTTGCTGTAGGGATAGTTGGATTTTGTTCTGAAATAAATACTTTAATCCTGACCCTCACTTTTTCTACCATGTTATGCAAGTGGTAAACCACTGCTATACCATGATCTTTACCAGGGTAATGAACTGCAGTAATATCTGTTAGAAAATTGAATTTTAATTCTTCTTTAAGATGCGAAAGCACATTTACGATCACATCTTTATAAGTTACAAAAGTTAATAAACCATAAGGCTCAGAAACAGCAGTAACTTTTTCGCCAAACTTTTCAGTCAGCTTAACGTGGATATCGTTATTTAGTGTCGTTTCTTCCATTATTTAATGCCGTATTGACCTAAAAGTTCTTTGTAATAATCAGAATTTCTTCTTCTTCCTGATTCGTTCTTCACTAAATCCTGAATACGCTGGAAACCATCTAAAATAGCTTCTGGTCTTGGCGGGCATCCCGGAACGTAAACATCTACCGGAATCACTTCATCAATACCCTGCAACACGGAATAAGTATCGAAAATACCACCACTACTGGCGCAGGCACCAACTGCCATTACCCAGCGGGGCTCTGCCATCTGGATATAAACCTGCTTTAATACTGGGGCCATCTTTTTAGCAATGGTACCCATAACCATTAAAACATCTGCCTGGCGGGGAGAAAAGCTTAAGCGTTCGGCACCAAAACGACCTAGATCGTAATGAGAACCCATGGTTGCCATAAACTCGATTCCACAACAAGAAGTTGCGAAAGGTAAAGGCCATAATGAATTTGAGCGGGCCAAACCAATCACTTTATCAATAGAAGTGGCAAAAAAGCCAGATCCTTCTATTCCTGGAGGCGCATCAACTATATTAATTTCACTCATGTTTATAAACAAAAAATGCTCATCCCTTTGCAGAATGAGCAACAAATTTACAATATTTTAAAGGCAAACAAGCGAGCTTTACTTGATTTAGAACCTTTCTAAATAAAAAAGCTGCCATGAGTTAGTGTACGCGATACACATCCAGTTTTAAGTGTACAATTTATAGTTTACAGTTTATACCATGTAGCATTAACTGCCAATTGCGAACTAAAAACTGTAAACTGAATTAGTTCCAGTCTAACACTTTTTTCTTGATGACGTAAATGAAACCTAGCAATAATGTACCCATGAAAATGAACATTTCAATCATTCCATCCATCCTCAATGCACGGAAATTAACCGCCCAAGGATACATAAAAATAACCTCTACATCGAATAATACAAAGAGTATGGCCACTACGAAATATTTGATAGAGAAAGGCTGGCGGGCATTACCCACTGATTTTATACCTGCTTCGAAAGTTTCTAATTTATCACTCGTTTTGCGTTTTGGACCTAAAAAGTGGGTAGCAACCAATGTGGTTACCACAAAACCTAAAGCAACAATTACCTGAAATATAATTGGTAAAAAATCTATTGCCGAACTTTGCGCTTGCATAATTTCTATTTTTGTGATGCAAAAGTAAAAGAAAAAGGCAGAGTAACCAAACTCTGCCTTTTCTAAATTATTTAACTGATTAATTATTTGCCTTTACCTTTTGCTTTTGAAGCACTTGCAGGCGACTGCAATTCTTTAAGTTTGGCAGCAGCAAAAGGACCTTGAGGATCTAACGCTATACTTTTGTTTAAAAAGTCGATAGCTTTTGCCTTATCCTTATCAGCATAATAAGCACCTAAGTAATCGTAAGATTCAACAAGATTTGTTTTATTAGCGGCTTGTTCTTCTGGCTTAACTAAGCTGATATATTTTTCGAAGAATGGAATAGAAGCATATTTAGGATTTGCTTTATCTTCTAAAAGGTTAGCAATCCTTGCTCTTGTAAAATAACCTAATGCAAATTCAGGAGAAACTTTATTTAAGTGACTCAATGCTGAATCGGCTTCAACTAATGCAGCAGTATTTAAAGGCTTTTTATCTTTTTGTGCAAAATATCCTTCCAAGAATCTGGTTTGGCCAATATAATAGTAATTGGTTAATGAACCTTTACCATTTGGATTATATTTAGTCGCTAAAGTATAAATTTCAGCTGCCTTACCATATTTCTTCGCTTTGTACAAAGCTAAACCAGCCTCAGCTAACGCATCAGCATTGGTTGAATCAATTTTAGCTGCTTCAATAATGTTGTTTACACCTAAACTATCTTGACCAGCTTTTAACTGAGCTTTACCTAAATAAAGGTAATCATTACCTAAAATTTTAGATTTATCTTTTTCTTTGGCAAAAAATTCAGTTAAGCTGGTTAATGCCTGAGGATAGTTGCCATTTTCATAAGCCGCCCAACCTTTCATCCTTGCAACAACGTTACCCTTAGGATCATTAGCCGGAACCTGTAAAGAAGATGCCACTTGCTCTAGTGTTTTAAAATCTTTTGCATAAAACAAGAATTGAGCATAACGCAATTGAGACTCTAAAGATTTATCGGTTAAATCCATGTATTTTTTATAATTCTCGATTGCCTTAGCTGCTTTTTCTTTATCAACACCAAAGCTACTCCATTGTAAGTATAATTCACCTAACTCACGGTAAGCCGGACCATAATTTGGATCAGCTGTAATTACATCTTGCAACTCTTTTTCTCCTTCAGGAAAAGCCCTTGATTCTTTATACATTTTACCGATTTGCGTTTTAGCTCTTCTGTTGTTCGGATCAACATCATTTACACGCATGTATGGGCCCAACGCTTCAGAATTCTTCTTTTGCAAAGCATAAGCATCGCCTTGTGCCAAGAAAACTTCTGCATCCTTATCTTTAGCATCCAACTCATCAGCTTTGTTAATATTAGCTAAAGCATTGGTAAAGTCAGGCTTTGATACATCATCACTTGGTTTATCCTGTGCTAAATAAGCTTTACCGATATACAAATAAGTTTTGTAATCTTTAGAAGCTAATGCTATAGCCTTGTCAAAATTAGTTTTTGCAGATGTTGCATCATTAGATAATAGATCCGCTTCTCCTAAACCAATTAAGTTTAAGTTATTTTTAGGATCAGCAGTAACACCTTTATTAAATACGGCTCTAGCTGAATCGATATAACCCGTTTTTAAGTAAACTAAACCAAGATTATAATAATTCTCACCATCTGAAGCTTTTGAACTCACCAGCGATTTAAGCATTGATGATGCTTTTTGATACTGCTCCGCGTCGATGGCTTTTTTCGCGTCATTTAAATTTTGAGCAAAAACTGCAGAACCCATCAACACCAAACCTACATTTAAGGTTATTGCTTTCTTTAAAATTTTCATAGTTCTTTATTGTTTTTTAATGGTAATGAAACTTACATAATCATGCGGGCTTCATCTGATATTCTGTTTTTTATTTAATAAAAATGAAGTGTTCCTTTTGGGTTTACTTCGTGGTTCAATTTATAATTTTTAATTTAATTTCCTTTGGTCAGGTTGATTTGTCTTGGCATTAATTTATGTGGGCCAAGTCCAGATTTAAGTACAATCAATTGTCCCCTCTGACTTCTTAACCACGTTGCAAATCCTGTGCCTAAACCATCTCTTCCTTCGCAATCAATAATATTTATATTTCTCAAGAAAGGATAGACACCATTAATTAAGTTATCCTGAGTTGGTTTATAGAACTGATCATCACCCACCTTACCTTCTACGTTCTTTACACCCAATACCTTTATTTGAGAAAGGTATCCGCTCATTTCTGCATCTTTGCCCGTGATCCAATTCACGCCCAAAATACCAATAAAATTTTTATCTTCTGCAATAAGCTTAATTACTTCTTTGCTAGAATTTTTTGAGTAAACACCTGTAGCAGGAAATTGTTTAATATTGGCCAACGCTTTAAAATACTGAAAGGTACTTGAATAAGCATTATCAAAGACCAATTTTTTGTCTGATTTCTTCCCCTGTAAGATGTTGATTACCTCTTTAACGTTAATGGTACTATCTATATTGCTCTTATTGGTAATTAAAGCAATGCCATCAACAGCGAAACGCGAAGTATTGATTTTAATACCGCGTTGATTGTAATACTTTTCTTCTGCTTTGGTTAATAACCTTGGCAAAACAATTACCCTTACGCTATCATTCAGGAATGCAGGTAATAACTTTTCTTCAGGTTTAACTGTAGTCTGAAACTTGGCATCGGGATAATCTAAACTAAAAATATCGATCTGATCCTGAACAATCGGTCCAACACTTTCATCAACCAATATTTTCAAGGTACCACTCGTTCTGGTCTCTTTAACAACAACTGCTTTGTTTTTACGCTTGCAGGATAAGAGTAAAGCGAGCACACAAAATATTAAAAGGAAATTTTTCATTTAAATGATTAGTCGCGCCTACCAAGGCTTAAAAGTCTTACAAAAGCATAAATAATGAGAAAAATACCAATTGTAATACGTCCCCATTGCGGGATAGCACTTAAACGAAGTGCAATAGGTTTATAAAATATAAATGCGCAACCCAGTATCACATAAAAGACAAACATGATTAGGCCTAAAATGAGCAAAAACCGCTGTTTAGGCGATTTTTGCTTAAAGATATCGAAATTTAACATTTACGATTAGTTCAATGTAAAGTTAACGTTGATGTTATATTTTACCCTTACCGGCTTACCATTCTGGATACCTGGGTTCCAGCGTGGACTAGCTTTCAATACACGGATGGCTTCTTCATCAGTTCCACTACCCAAACCACGGGTAACAGTAATATCAGTTAATTTACCATCTTTTTCCACAACGAAAGATAAAAATACTTTACCCTGAACGTTGTTTTCCTGTGCCATTGGCGGGTATTTTATGGCTTTACCTAAGTAGCCATAAAATTTAGCGATACCTCCTGGGAACTCTGGTTGTTTCTCGATACTCACAAAGTCATAAACTTTATTGTCATCAACCGCAACAGCAGCTTCTCTTTTTGGTCCTTCCCCTACCGGTTCAGCGATATTAATCTCTGCCGTTGGATCACCTTTGATATCCCTCTGACCTGGATCAGCTTCCTTTAGTTTTTCAACTGTAGGTGGTTCATCTCTAACCTCGATATCAGGTTTTACAATTGGAGGTGGCATTTTCACCTGGTCAACCTTTGGTGGCGGTGGCTCTACCGGTGGCGGTGGAGGTGTTTCCGGGTTTACCGGTGGTGGTGGAGCTAAAATAACTTCCTGTGCTTTTACCTGTTCTTCCTGTTGATCCATTGAGCCTTTGATCAGACTAAAGATCTTTGGAGAGAAAAATAAAATAAGGAAGATAACAGATCCAATAATTAAGGCTCTTGTGGTATTGGCACCATTGGTTTTACGCAATTGGTACGCACCGTAGCTTTTGTTTTTATCAGCAAAAACCACTTCAAGCCATTCTTTTCTGAATATATCTAACTTCGACATAAAATTGGTTTTATTGATTATAAAATTCCCTTTTCTTTCATGAACTGCTTCTCATTTTCAAGGATGTTATCATCATCAATCTGACGAACCTTTACTTTAAGAATTTCCAACTCGTCCATAATATCAACGAAGTTCTGAAAGGTAGAACCTGCTGTTGGTTTTACAAGTACAACGAAGTCACCTGCAACACCTGAGGCATCGGCTGCTTTTCTATTTTTAACAATAGCATCTTCGATCTGTGAAGCTGATTCGATTGTTGGTGCGCTTGCGCCAGCTACTCCCATGTACCAAGCTACTTTATTGTTTTTACCCAATAAAATGGTCATCGTTTTACTCGCTTTCAGCTCTAATCTATTTTCAGGTAACTTCTCGTTTTTATCTGGTTTTGCAATATCCATCGCCTGTGGCGTAGAGATTACTGTTGTTAAGATAAAGAAAGTTACCAAAAGAAACATTAGATCCACCATCGGGGTCATATCAACCCTTGGCGTGGCTTTCTTCCCGCCCGTGTTTAATTCTGCCATTTCTTATTTCTTCTTTTTAGCTTCAGAATTAGTTACCAACAAAAATTTGTTTACACTTTGTTTCTGAAGTACATCAATAATCTTTTTCACAACTGGATACTCTTCTTTAGCATCGCCTTTGATACTGATACGCATATCCTGATTGTTGATCTCTTTTGTAGCCTTACGTGCATTCAGCACCCAAGCATTTAATTGATTGTCGGTTGAATCAGAAGGAATACCTGGCTGAATACCTGGCTTCATACGGTCGCCCGCATTCATCGCAATTAACTGCTTTAAGCTTTGAATAGGAACACCGAAGCTTCCGATTCCTGAGAATCTAACCACTTCTTCAGGTGTAAATTTTACACCATATTGTTCGCCCATCAGCTGCAATGTTTTTTCTCTCACTTTATTACCTGCTACCTCGAAGAATACCTTTCCTTGTCCGATTGTTAAAATCGCATTGTTTTCTACCGGCACCTTAAACTCATATGTAGATGAGGGTGTAGAAACAGCTAGGGGTTCTGGTTGTCTTGCCGTAGCGGTTAAAATGAAGAACGTAAGTAACAATGCCGCCACATCGCACATTGCGGTCATGTCTGTTACTGTACTTGTCCTTTTTACTTTAATTCTAGGCATAATTTTTTTTACTAGTTTTAATAATGATGATCTTTTTTCCGGTTTTCCATAAAGCCGGTAAAAATTTTTTCAAAATTCTTATTTATGCGAACTAGCGTATGTTTGAACGATGCTGAAACCAGCCTCATCGATTGCGTAAGTTAACTTATCGATTTTAGATGTTAAGATATTGTACATAATGATCGCCAAAGTTGATACCGAGATACCTGTCATGGTGTTGATCAAGGCCTCAGAGATACCTACCGCTAATGCTGCCTGATCTGGAGCACCAGAGTTTGCTAAACCGGCGAATGCACGGATCATACCTGTTACTGTACCCAATAAACCGATCAAAGTACCGATTGATACCAAAGTAGCAATAATAGTTAAGTTTTGCTCTAACATTGGCATTTCTAAAGCTGTAGCTTCTTCAACCTCTTTTTGGATAGCAACGATAGATTGCTCAACATCCATGTTGGTATCAGCTTCAACTTCGCTGTATTTTTTCAAACCAGATTTAATTACATTAGCAACTGAACCTTGTTGTTTATCACATTCTGCTTTAGCTGCTTCGATATTACCTGAGTTTAATAAACCTTTTACTTTAATAATAAAAGAATCTAAGCTTGATTTACCACTTGCTTTACCAATAACAATTAAACGCTCGATAGAGAAAACGATTGTTGTTAATAATAAACCGATCAAAACGGCAACAATAGGACCTCCTTTGTAAGCTGTACCTGGGTAATTGTTAGGTAATGGTAAGTTTTCGTTGTTGTTATCGATAAAGTTTGACGGATCTCCCAATACATATTTCCAAATCACGAATCCGATAACGATACAAATAGGAATAACTAATGTTGCGAAAACATTTGAAGCACTAGAAGAGCTCTCTTTTTTAACAGTTGCTGGTTTTGGTGCGTTTGCCATTTTTTTTGAATTTTTAGTTTTAGTTCTTGTTTTTAATTTTAGCTGTTTTTTCTTTTTGTAATACACTCAACGTTTCTTATCCGAAATTGTTGCGAAAAACAAATTTATAAATTGATTTTAAATTACAAATTAATAAATCAATAAACTATTAAATCGTTACTTAAAATTTAGTTTCGGTAACCACCTGGGGTGTATAACAAAAAAATTGCCCCAGCCGAGGCAATTCTTTCACAATAAAAACTAAAAAAAACTCCAATTGCAAATTTTTCGTTCAAAAAATGCATTTTAAAGCACATTTAACATAATTTTAACGCCTCGTGTCTGCTTTTTGGCACTTTTGTCAGTTCGAACTGCCTGAAATTCTCTGTAAAAGCATTAGACAGTTCATATGCTTTTAAAAAATATTCTTCCTGGTTGCTCCATGTTTTAGAAGGGTCTAAAATTTCATCAGGCACGCCGGGGCAAGTTAATGGCATCATTAATTTAAACACGTGGTGCTGTTTATATTTATTATGATCTAAATCTCCGTTTAATGTTGCTGAAATCATTGCTCTGGTATAACTTAATTTCATCCTTTTACCTACACCATAAGCACCTCCGCTCCAACCTGTATTCACTAACCACACATTTACCTGGTGTTTTTCCATCTTCTCTCCCAACAACGCAGCATATTTAGATGGGTGTAGCGGTAAAAAAGCCTTCCCAAAGCAAGCTGAAAAAGTTAATTGAGGCTCTGTTATCCCGGTTTCTGTTCCTGCAACTTTTGCAGTATAACCGCTCATAAAGTGGAACATGGCCTGTTCTACATTTAACTTCGAAATAGGAGGTAATACGCCAAACGCATCTGCAGTTAAGAAAAAGATGTTTTTCGGAACAGCCCCTATTGATGGTAGAATAGCATTATCAATATAATCTATTGGATAAGCTACACGTGTATTTTCTGTTTTGCTGATATTACTATAATCTACCTCTCGCGTACCCGGAAAAAAATTAACGTTCTCTAATAGTGAACCAAATTTAACTGCTTTAAAAATCTGAGGTTCTTTTTCTTCGGTTAAATCTACACATTTAGCATAGCAACCGCCTTCAAAATTAAATACCGAATCTTCTCCCCAGCCATGTTCATCATCGCCAATTAATGCTCTTTCCGGATCGGCTGACAAAGTGGTTTTTCCGGTTCCAGACAATCCGAAGAATATAGCGGTGTCTCCATTTTTACCCATATTGGCTGAGCAATGCATGGATAAAGTATGATGATATACGGGCAAAATAAAATTTAAAACAGAAAAAATTCCTTTTTTTATTTCGCCTGTATAGCCTGTTCCGCCAATCAAAATCATCTTTTTGGTGAAATTGATAATGGAAAAGTTTTGTTGCCTGGTTCCATCTACCGCTGGCTCAGCCAAAAAACCTGGCGCAGCAAGAATGGTCCATTCTGGTGTTAAAGCCAAGTGATCTTCAGCAGGGCGAATAAACAAATGATGAGCAAAAAGATTCTGATAAGCGGTTTCGGTAATGACCCTGATGGACACGGAGTAATCCGGGTGGGCACAGGCGGAAGAATCGCGGACATAGATTTTCTTATCTTCAAGGTAATTGGTTAGCTTGTAAAATAACTGATCGAATTTTTCAGAAGAGATTTTAATGTTCACATCCCCCCACCAAACCTGATCTTCGGTGATGGTGTCGCATACAATAAAACGATCTTTTGGAGAACGTCCGGTAAACTTTCCGGTATCAACCGCAAGCGCACCTGAAGCGGCCAACGTACCTTCTTTATTTAATAATGCTTCATCAATCAACTCTTTTGGAGACAACTGGTACTTTACAGCAATGTTCTCGCCTAGATTTAAATAGCTTAAATCTGGCGTTTGCAGTTTCTTTTTGCTCATAACAATAAGTTAGTTAGTGGAGCAAAGGTAAAGACTTATGTTGCACAAAAACGAGTTTTAAAACATAATTTTTTACATATTGTAGCAAATACACTATGACTTAAACAACTGATATTAAACAAATTAAACTATATTTTTAAATATAAAAAAAATCAAAAATATACACTAAGTAAAATATAATAAATGGTTTTAGTGCACTTATTATTTTAAGAGATAAGACTTTAAGTACTCATAAATATTTAATAATAGAGTTAAAAAATTAACACACCATACAGAAATGAATTAAACATTATACTTTTATCTTGCAATGTGATCAACAATGACCTGGGAAATACTTAGAAAAAAGATATATTATATTGATGGCTCTTTAAGGGATATCTATGTTAAAGATACTAGCATGGAAGATTGGGAGAAATGGATAGATCTTGTAAATACTGGTTACAAAGTGAAATTTTACAATGGGCTTTCGGGTGAAATTGAAAGCCAGATTGATAAAAGCATGGTATTCGATTATTGGAATGGAAAAACAGACTTATTGAGCAATGTTACCATACATTTGAAAGATATCCTAGTCAAGTGCTACTTTTTTGGTGGCGATGAAATTGAAAATGATATTACCCCTTCAGAAATTAATTCGATCGAAGACCATAATAGGCTGGTGGATTATTTAAAAGATGTTTCTGCCTGCTTAGGTAAGGAAGTGATGCTAACGCCTGAAAATTATTCGGAATGCGACAAGAAATTAATTATTGTTAATGAAAACGAAATTAAGCTTGATTTACAAGATTATCCAATTCATAATCATCTAAATCAAGATAAAATTAAAGACGATAGCGTAAAGAATTTATCCATCATCGCCTTAACAATTTTATTGTTTCTTTTAATTTGGAACATCGTTCCAATCGTACAGGTTAAAATGCAGTTGGTTAGCGATTTCATTACGAATAGCCTTATTTATAATATAGCCAAGCCTTTTATATACATTAGTTCTATTCTGTTTTTGGTTAATATAATTGCTTATATATTATTCTTCAAAAGGAAATATATAACTGTAGTTATTTTAGGTGGGATTTCCTTTTGTCTACATGGATTGTATTTGCTTTTAAATTAACCACCCCGCCTTGCAGGCACCCTCCGAAAAGAATCGGAGCAGGCTCTCCAAAAGAGAGGAATTAGACGCGCTGGAAAGGTAACCCACTTAAATAGTAGCACCAACCCGCATTAAATAAACCTGATAAAAGCGGCAGCTCCCGATCGCACAAACAACAAAACCGCACTACCACGGGACTATAGCGGTTAGCAGGGCTGCAATTTCCAAAGAACTACTAAAGCATCTTTTCTAATAATTAAAATTTACCGATCAACCACCCCGCCCTACGGGCATCCTTCGAAAAGATCGGAGCAGACTTTCCAAAGGAGGGGAATAATACGGCTATTTCATTTACTTAAACGTTTTAATAGAAATTTCGAAATAAAATTGAAAAAACATTTGCATTTTAAAAAAATAATCTTCTACTTTACGGTGTACAAAGTACACGAAGACAAGATGAATTTTAACACTTCAATTATTACAACGATTATTATTACCACCGGTATAAACCAGCGGGGCTAATTTGTTGTAAATTGAAAAAACATAAAACACAGAGCGCGTCCCGATGAAAATCGGGACGCTTTTTTTTTAAACCCATGCTGAATGAAACCTGCACAAGCGAGCATTTTAAACTACAGAGCGGTACAGGAACGAACAGTTAAACCTCATATAAATAAATGAAAGTACTCAAATTCGGCGGCACATCCGTAGGTTCGGCCGAGAACATTAAAACGCTCTTACGCCTGGTTGGCGAAGAAAAACAGAAGAATAGCCCGGTAGTTGTATTATCGGCAATGAGTGGTGTAACCAATTTGCTCACCGATATGGCTGAAATGGCTGAACGGGGTGAAGATTACGATGCCCATTTAAAAGAAATCGAAGCAAAACATTTTGCGGTAATCCGCTCGCTCTTACCTGCGGCGGCACAGAACCCTGTATTTACGCGCTTAAAAATCTTTTTTAACGAGTTAGAAGATCTGCTACAGGCTGTAACCAATCTGCGCGAGCTAAGTTTACAAACCAAAGATCAGATTTTGAGTTATGGTGAGCGCTGTTCTACCTTTATGATCAGCCATATTGCCTCAAAAAACATTGGCGATTCGCTTTATGTAAATGGATCTGACCTGATTAAAACCGACAGCAATTTCGGACAGGCAAAGGTTGATACTGAACTGACCGAGCTACTGATCAACAATTTCTATCAGGAGAATAAAGACAAAGTACTTTTTGTAACTGGCTTTATAGCCAGCAATGCTGCTGGTAGGATGACTACTTTGGGCCGTGGTGGTTCTGATTATACCGCAGCGGTTTGGGGTGCTGCATTGAACGCAGAAGAAATAGAGATATGGACGGATGTAAACGGTATGATGACCGCTGATCCCCGTATGGTTAAAAAGGCTTTCTCGTTACCTGAATTAAGCTATACTGAAGCTATGGAACTGAGTTATTTTGGGGCGAAAGTCATCTACCCGCCAACAATGATTCCTGCTTTCATGAAAAAGATTCCGATTGTAATTAAAAACACTTTCGAGCCTGATTTCGCGGGAACTTATATCAAAAGCGATGTAAAAACTTCAAATTTACCCATCAAAGGAATTTCTTCTATTGATCACATCAGCATTATCAACCTTACCGGAAGTGGTATGGTGGGTAAAGCAGGCTTTAGCGGAAGGCTATTTTCACTGCTTTCGCGCGAACAGATCAATGTGGTATTGATTACGCAATCTTCATCAGAACACAGCATTACTTTCGCCGTTAAACCAACAGACGCTTCGCAGGCCATTTCCCTGATTAAAAAAGAATTCGAGCTGGAACTGGATGCTAAAAAACTGGAATTACCGGAAGTTGAAAATAATCTTGCCGTTTTGGCCATTGTTGGCGAAAACATGAAACGCACCCCAGGCATGAGTGGACGCTTGTTCAGCGCATTAGGCCGTAATGGTATCAACGTAAGGGCAATCGCCCAAGGTTCTTCAGAATACAACATCTCGGTAATCATCAGCAAGGATGATTTGTCGAAAGCAGTAAATGCAGTGCACGATGCTTTTTTTACCGACCTGAAAAGAACATTGAATGTTTTCTGTTTGGGTACGGGAAACATCGGCAAAACCTTATTTAACCAGTTAAAAGAGCAGATGCCTTTCCTCGCAGCCAATAACGATCTGCAAGTGAAAGTAACAGGCATTAGCAATACACGCAAAATGATATTCAATGCCGATGGACTTTCTTTAGAAAATTGGGAAACAGAATTGAATACAGCTGGCGAACAAGCAGATTTAGCAGGTTTTGTTGCCAAAATGAAAGCCCTAAACTTACCAAACTGTGTTTTTGTAGATAACACAGCAGCTGAACAGCCTATTGAATTTTACCAGGGCATATTTGAAAGTAGCATTTCGGTGGTAACCTGTAACAAAAAAGGGAACTCGGCAGATTATGCACAGTATAAATCATTCAAAGATACTGCCCGTAAATTCGGAGTTGATTTTTATTACGAAACCAATGTTGGTGCAGGCCTACCGATTATCCGTACACTACGCGAGCTGATGATGAGTGGCGATAAGGTAGCCAGGATTGAAGCCATTTTATCAGGAACCATCTCTTACATCTTCAATAACTTTAAAGGCGATGCTGGCTTTTACGAAACAGTAAAGGAAGCACAGGAACTGGGCTATACTGAACCAGATCCTCGCGACGACTTAAATGGAAAAGATTTTATGCGTAAGATGTTGATCCTTGCCCGCGATGCCGGCTACCCATTAGAAGCCATTGATGTGAAAATCGACAATATTTTGCCCGATGCCTGCTTAAACGCCACATCTGTTGAAGACTTTTATTCGGAATTACAGGCGAATGCGGCTTATTTCGAAAATTTAAAAAACACCGCAGCGAGCGAAGGAAAGGTTTTACGTTATATCGGTAAACTGGAAGATGGCAACGTAGAAATCAGCCTGCAGATGGTAGATGACAGTCACCCTTTTTATATGCTATCGGGAAGCGATAACATTATCTCTTTTACAACAGATCGTTACAAAACCCGCCCATTGGTAGTTAAAGGGCCAGGAGCTGGTGCTGAAGTTACCGCTGCCGGAGTTTTTGCCGATATCATTAACGTAGGTACATTGAGCAGATAGATTAAAGCCAAAAGATTTAAGCAGTTAAACTAAAAAGAAAGCCATTAGATACAAGGTTTTATTCTTGATATTGTAGGCACTTGATAAGAAATAATGAAAAATAGTATAAAAGTTTTCGCTCCGGCAACCGTTGCAAACGTAGTTTGTGGTTTCGATGTACTGGGTTTCGCCGTAAACGAACCTGGTGATGAAGTTGAAATGCGATTCACCGATACGCCTGGCGTTGTGATCAAAAAAATTACCGGCGATGATGGCCGTCTGCCTTTGGATGCTGCAAAAAATACCGTAAGTGCCAGTGTTCAGCATTATTTAAAACACATCAACCGTTTAGATGTAGGCGTAGAAATAGAACTGCACAAAAAAATGCCTATAGGTAGTGGCTTGGGATCAAGCTCTGCCAGTACCGTTGCTGGTTTATTTGCCATTAACAAATTAATGGGCGATTTATTAACGGCTAAGGAGCTCGTTCCTTTTGCAATGAAAGGCGAAGAACTGGCCTGCGGTTACGGCCATGCGGATAATGTTGCGCCAGCTTTGTTAGGTGGTTTTGTATTGGTAAGAAGTTACGAACCATTGGATGTAATTTCTTTACCTACTCCCGCAGGCATGTATGCTGCAATTGTTTACCCAGAGGTAGATGTACCTACCAAAGATGCCCGCCAAATGATTCGCAGTAAAGTGGCATTAAAAGATGCGGTTACGCAATGGGGAAATGTTGCAGGTTTGGTAAGTGGCCTATTTATGAACGATTTCGACCTGATTGGTAGAAGTATGCAAGATGTTCTGGTGGAACCAACGCGTTCGATCCTGATTCCTGGTTTTGAAGAAATGAGAAAACTGGCGATGGAAAGTGGTGCAATCGGCTTCGGAATATCAGGTTCTGGCCCATCTGTTTTCGCATTGACCAAAGACGAAGAAACAGCCAGAATAATCACCAAATCGCAACAACAACATTTACATAAAATAAATATTAACAGCAAAGCTTTTGTTTCTCCGGTGAACGCCGAAGGACCTAGAGTAATTTAAAGAAGGTGTAAGGTAAAAGGTTTAGGGCGTAGGGTTGTACTCAGCGCCATAACCCTAAACCTTACACCATAAACCCTACACCCTAAACCCTACACCTTAAAATGAAACTATACTCAACCAACAATAAAGATTTACGTGTTTCTTTTAAAGAAGCCGTTTTTAACAGCATGCCGCAGGATAAGGGCTTATATATGCCTGTTGAAATACCACAGCTTGATGCCGAATTCATTCAAAATATTGAGCAATATTCTTTACCAGAAATTGCTTATAAAGTAGCTTCAACACTACTAAAGGATGAAATTCCGGCTGAAGATTTAAAGGCTTTAATTGATGATGCGATTAATTTTGATGCACCAGCTGTTAAATTGGATGACAAAACCTTTGTTTTAGAACTCTTCCATGGCCCCTCTTTGGCTTTTAAAGATTTTGGCGCCCGTTTTATGAGCCGCGTAATGGCTTATTTTTTAAAAGATGGCGAGCAGCTGCTGGATGTTCTGGTGGCAACTTCGGGCGATACCGGGGGTGCAGTAGCATTAGGTTTTTTAGGCGTGCCCAATACGAGAGTAACCATCCTTTATCCGGAAGGAAAAGTAAGTCCGATACAAGAATTACAGTTAACAACCAACGGTGAAAACATTAGGGCTATTGAAGTAAAAGGAACATTTGATGATTGCCAGACCTTGGTAAAACAGGCTTTTGCTGATGATGAACTGAATGCGAAATTCAGGTTAACTTCTGCAAATTCGATCAATATCTCCCGATTGATTCCACAAACATTTTACTATTTTAACACTTATGCCCAACTTAAAAAGCAAGGGTTTAAGGATGTGGTATTTTCTGTTCCGAGTGGAAATTTTGGAAATATTGGTGCAGGCTTATTGGCTTACAAACTCGGATTAACGGTTAAACAGTTTATAGCCGCTACCAATGTTAATGATACCGTACCACGCTTTTTAGAAAGTGGTGTTTATGAAACCAGGCCTTCAACCCAAACCTATTCTAATGCCATGGATGTTGGCGCACCAAGCAACTGGATCCGCATTATGGATCTTTTTGATCAGGACATAGCAGCGGTTAAAAAAGTGGTTACTTCTTACCGTTTTACAGATGAAGAGACATTAGAAGGCATTAAAGAACTTGACAATAAACTGAACTACGTAGCCTGTCCGCATACAGCGATTGCATATTTAGCAGTTGAAAAATACAGAAATGAAAACCCATCTGATGAAAGCGCAGCTGTTTTCTTATCTACCGCACATGCCTGTAAATTTCCAGATATTTTCCCTGCGCGTATTGCCGCTAAAATCGAGATCCCTGAACAGGTTAAAACTTTAGAAAGCAGACCTAAACATGCAGACCAATTAGGTGTTGATTTTGACGGGTTTAAGGCTTATTTGCTTAAAGGATAGTGTTAGTCGGGATTTGTAATCCCGACTTTTGAACTAAGGATTTGTAATCCTTTAACCAGATTCCAAATTTGGAATACACTAGGTTCGGATTATAAATCCAGTCCAATACAAAACTTGGACTAAAGATTTGTAATCCTTATCATTACAGGCAAATAGGTATTGATAATGGCTTTCAAATATTCCATAACTGATCAAAACGACATTTACTTCATCACTACGACAGTAGTTGGATGGATTGATGTTTTTACACGGAAAGAACTTGCAGAAGTTATTATTGAAAGTCTTAAATACTGTCAATCTAATAAGGGATTAATTATTTATGCATGGTGTTTAATGCCAAGCCACTTACATATGATAGTTAGTGCTGAAGAAAATTATAACCTTTCGGACATTATCAGGGATTTCAAAAAATTCACCTCTAAAAAGATAATAAAAACGATTGGAGAAATTAATGAAAGTAGAGAATGGCTCTTAGATAAGTTTTCATTTGCTGCCCGAATTAATATCAAAAACAAAGAATATAAATTTTGGCAGGATGGCTTCCATCCAATTGCTTTGTATTCAAATGAATTTAAAGATCAAAAATTAGATTACATTCATAATAATCCCATTGAGTCGGGAATTGTTTCGGAAGCAGAACATTACAAGTATAGTTCGGCTATAAGCTATGCTGGTGGTTTAGGATTATTGGTGGTTGTTTATTTATGATTAGAAATTATATGGCCGGATTACAAATCTGAAAAAACACCGGAAGTTAGTCTGGATTTGCAATCTCGTCCTTTGAACTAAGGATTCTCTCAAATTACCTTAAACCAGATTACAAATCTGAAGTACAACCGATCAGGATTACAAATCCTGACCAACAAAAAGCAATTTAAAAGCTATTTGTTCAAAGGGTAATATATTAGATTGATCGTCATTTCGAGCGGAGTGCAACGAAGCCGAGAACCACAAAGTGCTCAGCGAAGCTAAATCTGTCTAGAGATAGATCTCTCCGTTCCGCTGCGCTACAGTCGAGATGACGATTTATAAAAATGCAAATCCATTCCAACTTCTGACCTATCTCTAAAGTTAGCCGGGATTTGTAATCCTTAATCAAAAAAGTCATACAACACAAAGGTCCGGACTATAAATCCGGACCAACTTGAAAATATTTATTTAATTAACAGAAGCGAAAGCTGTAGAAGTAATGCTAACATTATTAAATGTTGCGCTTCCTGAACTGGTGGTGATCGCCTGTCCATTGAATCTAAAAGTGCGTGAGCCTGGGGCCGCAGTATAAATAATAATAGTATAAGTGCCAGCCGTCAGCGGACCATATGACCCGCCACTTGATCCAAAATAAGCACTAATAGGCGTAGGTCCGTATAAGTAAATGGATCCGTTATCACCAGTTCCATTACCTAAATTTAAACCAATGCTAAAAAATTTACCGGCGTTAATTTCAGCCCTGGTATTTTGCAAAGGTAATACAGCCAGCACTGTACAAAACAGGAATAATAGAATAAGCTTTTTCATAAGAATTGTGTTTTAATGTAGATTTATATTGGTTAGTTATATAAAAATAAAAAATTAAGCATTAAGTAGGATCATATTTGTAAAAATAAAATAATCAGGGTATTACATCCGTTAGTACAATCCAAACTAGATTTTTTTAGGAATTAAGCTAAACCAGATTATAGGTCTGGAGAACTGTAGGAAAAGATAGGTCCGGATTACAAATCCGGACCAACTAAGATTTTCATCGGGATCTGTTGTTATTTAGCACCTTGCGATTTTAGCATTTTTAGCTCATGCTTTAAAGCTTCGATCTGTTGCTGTTGCTCTTTTATGCTGGCTACCAAAAGCGGAACTAAACGCTCATAATCCACCTTGGTAATGGTAGCACTTCTAAAAGCATTTTTACCTGAGCTGTAATCTTTGGATTGTACCGAAACAATATTTGGAACGGCTGCTTTTGCATCAGTACCTACAAAACCATATTGCGGCCCTGCAGATAATTTTAATTTTTCGGCCCAGGTTTTGTCGTAATTAAAACTTACAGGCGCTAATTTAGTAACCTGGCTTAAAGCGTTTTCTACTGGTTTAACATTATGCTGCACTACTTCTTGTGCACTGATTTTTAAAGATGCAGCCATTAAAAGCACTGCGAATGAAATTGCTCGTTTCATATCTATTAATTATTTTGTAATTTTTGAAATAGAAAATTTGATTCTGCTTCTTGGAAACAGGAAATAAACCTAAAAAGATGTATTATATGGATGGCGGAGGCGTTAAAACCTCTGGAAAGTATGCCAGTTGAAAAGAATGATCAGGGATAATCACCTTTTTTGTACTCTGAAATGGAAAATATAACGTCGCATTAAATAAGACTTCATATACTGCAAATTCGCTTTCTATCTTCTTTTCTTCCTTTTCTGTTGCATCATCATTTGTAGACAAAAGCTCAACATTATGATCAGAATAGCTTAAATACGAAACCACATGACTTACTTTTAAGAAAAAAGCAAGTGCAATGCAGGCAATTAATATATATTTAAAACCATTAAATTTCATTGCTACAAATATAAATGCTATTCTACTAAAACAACAATTTAAGCTTAATGTTCTGTAAGAATTTGAAATATTGGGCAGATGCTATCCGCAAATTAATGAAAGCAAGAAGCTTTTTCCAATAATAGTTTGAATCAGGACCTCGAGGTTTTAAATACCTGCGAGGTCTTTTTACTAAAATATAGCCTTCGCAATCTGCTTGGTCTGCTCAGGGCGTCCCATGGTATAAAAATGCAATACAGGCGCACCAAAATCGATCAGTTCTTTACATTGTTTGATCATCGCTTCAGTACCAATTTCCTTTGCCTCATTATTATTTTTAGCATGAGATAGTGCGTCCGTTAACTCATCAGGTAAATCAATGTGGAATATCTTGGGCAATACATTTAACTGCGACAAGGTGCTGATGGGCTTCAAACCTGGTATAATTGGAATATTGATATCGTTTTCCCTACACTTCTTTACAAAATCGAAATACTTTTGGTTATCGAAGAACATCTGCGTAACAATAAACTCCGCACCTGCTTCAACCTTCTTTTTCAGATATTTAAAATCTGTACTCATATTGGGTGCTTCGAAGTGCTTTTCCGGATAACCTGCAACGCCAATACAGAAATCACTTTTAAAAGTTTCTACATCTTCGTGCAGAAATTTACCTTCGTTATGGTTCTTGATATGTTCGATTAAATCTGTAGCATAACAGTGTCCGCCGGGAGTTGGCACAAAATTCCCATCTGCCTTACGGGCATCGCCACGCAAAGCCAAAACATTATCAATCCCCAAAAACTGTAGGTCGATCAATGCATTTTCAGTTTCTTCTTTGGTAAATCCGCCGCAAATGAGGTGTGGAACGGCATCAACTTTATATTTATGAATAATAGCTGCACAAATGGCAATGGTACCCGGACGCTTACGGTAAGATACCTTTTGAAGCAAACCATTAGCCTGTTCTTTATAAATATAATCCTCGCGGAGTGAAGTTACATCAATAAAAGGCGGGTTAAATTCTAGCAACGGCTCTATAGCATCATAAATCCATTGTATACTTTGCCCCTTAATAGGTGGTAATAATTCAAAAGAGAATAGGGTTTTACCCTTTGCGTTTTTTATATGGTCTGTAATCTTCATACCTTGTTTAATTGTCCATGCTGAATGCTAATGGAGCATCTCATACATAATGGCAGTTTCTATTTTTTAACTGCAAGTCATATTCATACTTCACTTAAAGATCCTTCGTTGCTCTCAGGATGACAAAAGTGAAGGGTTAATAAGCTAAATTTGGACTTAACCACCGCTCTACTTCTTCAATCGGCATATTTTTTCTGATGGCGTAATCTTCAATCTGGTCTTTGGTAATTTTTCCCAATCCAAAATATCTTGAATCTGGATGTGCGAAGTAAAAACCACTTACCGCAGCTGTTGGATACATGGCATAACTTTCTGTTAAGTGTAATCCTATTTTGTTCTCTGCATCAAGCAATTGGAATAAAGTTCCTTTTTCGGTGTGCTCAGGGCATGCAGGATAACCTGGCGCCGGCCGGATACCTGCATATTCTTCTTTAATCAGTTCCTGGTTACTTAGATTTTCATCCTGAGCATAACCCCAATACTCTTTACGTACACGCTCATGCATGCGCTCGGCAAAGGCTTCTGCCAAACGATCGGCCAATGCTTTGGCCATAATACTGTTGTAATCATCGTAATTGGACTCAAACTCATTCACCAGTTCATCAATCCCAATACCTGCAGTTACAGCAAAACCACCAAAATAATCCTGAATACCGCTTTCTTTCGGTGCAATAAAATCAGATAGAGCATAGTAAGGCTGCCCATCTACTTTTTCGGCCTGTTGGCGAAGAGTGTGAATAGTGACAAGTCTGGAGTCCTGAGCCTTAAGTCCTGAGTCAATAGTCGGACTTCCGACTTCGGACTCCGAACTTGGGACTTCTAAAATAATATCGTCTCCAACTGCATTCGCTGGCCAGAAACCGATTACAGCTCTTGCTGTTAATAATTTTTCGTCGAGGATGCGTTTTAACAAAACCTGTGCATCATCAAACAGTTTCTTCGCTTCATCGCCTACATTTTTATCGTCGAAAATTTTCGGATAACTTCCGCGGAGCTCCCAGGTATGGAAAAACGGCGTCCAATCGATATAGGGAACGAGTTCTTCTAAGGGATAGTTATCGAAAACCCTGGTACCTGTAAATTCCGGAACAGGCAAGTTTGGCTGAAAATCAATCTTAAATTTGTTTCTACGTGCTTCTTCCAAAGTTTTAAAGCGTTTATCTGAACGTTTGTTCAAATGAGCTTCACGTGCTTTATCATATTCAGCTCTGATTCCAGCTATATATTCATCTCTGGTTTCGGGGTTCATCAAAGTACTGCAAACGGTAACACTTCTGGAAGCATCTAACACATGGATAGCAGGGCCCGAATAATTTGGGGCTACTTTTACCGCCGCATGGATACGTGAGGTAGTTGCCCCACCGATAATTAACGGAATGGTAAACCCTTCGCGCTCCATTTCTTTAGCAAAGTGAACCATTTCATCCAATGATGGCGTGATCAATCCACTCAAACCAATAATATCAGCATTAATTTCTTTGGCTTTTTTGATGATATCCTGTGCCGGAACCATCACACCCATATCTATAATTTCGAAGTTATTACAAGCCAGTACCACGCCCACAATATTTTTACCAATATCGTGTACGTCTCCTTTCACGGTAGCCATCAATACTTTTCCGGCAGAAGAATTTTGGTTCTGATCGGGATTATCCAGTTTCTCCTGCTCAATAAAAGGTAACAGGTAAGCTACGGCTTTTTTCATTACCCGGGCAGATTTTACCACTTGGGGCAAAAACATCTTTCCGGCACCAAAAAGGTCACCAACAATATTCATCCCATCCATTAATGGTCCTTCGATTACCTGAATCGGGCGGGCATATTTTTGTCTGGCTTCTTCCACATCATCATCCAGGTATTCTACAATTCCCTTCACTAAAGAATGAGACAGCCTTTCTTCAACAGAACCTTTTCTCCACTCTTCATCTTTAACTACCTCTTTACCTTTTGATTTTACAGTATCTGCATATTCTACCAATCGCTCCGTGGCATCTTCTCTTCTGTTTAAAAGTACATCTTCCACTCTTTCCAATAATTCGGGTGGAATTTCCTGATAAACCTCTAACATCCCTGCATTTACAATGCCCATATCTAAACCGGCCTGAATGGCATGATACAGGAAGGCTGAGTGCATGGCTTCGCGCACCACATTATTTCCCCTGAAAGAGAACGAAATATTAGAAACCCCACCACTCACTTTAGCATGAGGTAGGTTTTCTTTAATCCAACGGGTAGCATTAATAAAATCGACCGCGTAATTGTTGTGCTCTTCCAGTCCGGTGGCCACAGTTAAAATATTCGGGTCGAAAATAATATCTTCTGCCGGGAAGCCGATTTCGTTTACCAGGATATCGTAACTTCTTTTACAGATTTCTTTTCTACGTTCGTAATTATCGGCCTGCCCCTGCTCATCAAAAGCCATTACCACTACGGCAGCACCATATTGCATAATTTTACGGGCACTTTCGCGGAATTTATCTTCACCCTCTTTTAAGGAAATGGAGTTTACAATTCCTTTTCCCTGTAGGCATTTTAAGCCATTTTCAATTACAGACCATTTAGATGAATCGACCATGATCGGCAATTTGGCAATATCTGGCTCGGAGGCAATGAGGTTTAAGAATTTTGTCATGGCTGCTTCTGAATCCAACATCCCTTCATCCATGTTCACATCAATTACCTGTGCACCACCTTCAACCTGTTGCAGGGCAACGGCTAATGCGGCTTCGTAATCGCCACCCAAAATCAGTTTGGAGAATTTTGGAGATCCGGTAATATTGGTCCGCTCGCCAATATTTACAAAAATACTTTCGGGTGTAATGGTTACCGGTTCTAACCCGCTTAAACGCATGTAAGGCGGAAGTTCAGGTAATTTTCGGGGTTTGGCTTTTCGTGCATTTTTTGCAATACAGCCAATATGTTCAGGTGTAGTACCACAACAGCCCCCAACAATATTCACAAAACCTGAGGCAATAAAATCATCAACCAGATGGGCCGTTTCGTGTGGTTGCTCATCATAAGCACCAAATTCGTTCGGCAAACCTGCGTTTGGATAAGCAGAAACATAACAACCTGCTTTTGTGGCCAGCTCCTCGATATGCGGGCGCATTTCTTTTGCACCCAAAGCACAGTTAAAACCAATACTTAATGGTTTTGCATGCATTACCGAATTTAAGAAAGCTTCGGCAGTTTGTCCGGAAAGTGTTCGTCCGGAAGCATCGGTAATGGTCCCAGAAATCATAATCTCCAGTTTACGACCTATTACCTCTTCATATTTTTTAATGGCCACGATAGCCACCTTGGCATTTAAAGTGTCGAAAATGGTTTCAATCAACAATACATCAGAACCACCATCTACCAATCCACGTACCTGCTCGTAATAAGCTTCTTCCAACTCATCGAAATAAACTGCCCTAAAACCAGGGTCGTTTACATTTGGCGACATGGAAAGGGTACGGTTGGTTGGGCCAATAGCACCGGCAACAAAACATTTACGATCAGGATTTGCAGCCATAAATTCATTTACAGCCTCCTTTGCCACCCGCGCACCTTCGAAACTCATTTCATACGAAAGATCTTCCATTTGATAATCGGCCATAGAAATGCGCTGTGTACTGAAAGTATTGGTTTCGATAATATCGGCACCAGCTGCCAGGTACTCCAGGTGTATTGTTTTGATAATATCCGGGCGCGTGATGTTAAGCAAGTCGTTATTGCCTTTTACATCACAAGGATGGTTTTTAAATCGCTCCCCTCTAAAATCTTCTTCACTTAAGTTATATCGCTGAATCATGGTACCCATCGCGCCATCAATCACCAAAATACGTTTTTCTAATTCTTCTCTTATACCCATTTGTTGTTGTAAGATTTGAGATATGAGATATGAGATATGAGAGGGAATAAGACGCAATGTCTCAAATCTCAAATCTATGGTCTCAAGTCTCTAAAAGGCTTATTTAAAAAGTTGGTACGTGAATCGTAATCCTAAACTTATCTGTTTCTGCTATTTGCAGAATAGAATTTAGCACCTTGTATGGTTACAGGTTGCTAAGACTTCGTTGGGTCTAATCCCTCCGTCTTTCTTAATAAGCATACAAAAATGCAACAAAGCAACATCAATTCCAAAATTTATCGCCTTGCTGCCAAATAAAATTACAAAGGCCACGCAAAACTGCGCAGCCTTAAGAATATTGTTCTGTTAGTGATTACTTTCTGCTTCCGAAAATACGAAGTAAGAAAAGGAAGATATTTAAGAAATCCAGGTATAAAGACAACGCTGCTACAATTGCCATTTTTTTACTTTCAACCTGAAGAACCTGTTCGCCGCTTGCCTCAATTCCTTCGCCAATTCTTTTGATTTTTTGCACATCATAGGCTGTTAATGCTGTAAATATTGCAATACCAATGAATGCCATAAATAAACTAAACTGTTCGCTTTGAATAAACATATTAATTACGCTGGCAATTACTAAACCAATAACACCAACCATTAGAATTGGTCCAAATTTGCTTAGATCGATATTGGTTGTGTAACCCATAAATGCCATAATTCCAAATATTCCGGCAGCGCCTGCAAAACAGCTCACGATTGAACCTGAGGTATAAGTTAACAAGATAAAACTTAAACTCACTCCAGTTAGTACTGAATAGAGAACGAAAACGCCAATTAATGCAGGTAATGATAATCTACTTAAACCAAATCCCATTAAAAGAACTAATCCCAGCGGTGCAAACATCGCTATGTAGCCAAAAATTGACATGCTCACTTTTCCAGTTGCAGGATTAATATTTAAAAGGTATTGCATCAATTGCTCATTAGTTCCAAATAAATAGGCGGCTACTGTTGATAAACTTAACGCCACAAACATCCATAAGAAAACGTTGGCAAAGAATTTTTTAGAAACAGATCGTTCCTGAACGAAAACACTGTTGTCTTGATATTGATAATTTTGTTGTTCCATTTTTTAATTTGTTTTAGCAATTATTTTTTAAATGAAGAAAATCCCTCGAAACTTAAATCTTCATCTATTTTTTCCCAATGTATACCAAAAGGAGAAATATTATAATCTTCTCTCTCTTCAGCACTAGTATTCAATAGTTTCGGAAACCAGCTTAATGGGTGGCTTTTACTTTCACCTGTTGATGTTCTAACGAAGATGTGGTTATTTTCAAACCACGCTTTTATTTTATTTTCCATGATATTCATACCATTTTGCAATGATAATTTCTTTATTTTCTTCTATCAAAGATTGTGCAAGATTAACATCTTTATTCTTTAATCCTTTATTACTGACAAGTTTTACCTCTTCTACTTCAAATTTGGCCTCTCCATCTGCATTTCTGACATGAACATGTATTGGTAAATGCTCATTGGAGTAGAAAAAGAAACTAGTCCAAAAATTATAAATAATGTAGGCATCTCAGTTTAAAAATAAACATTTAGTTCAATCTTTTTGTCAGTTGTTCTTCAACTTTTTTAAAGAACTGTAATGGTTTCAATGTACGCCAGGGCAGATTATCAAAAGCGCCACCAAAGTTAATGTAATAATCAATGTTGTTATCACGAAACTCAGTGATGACGTGTTCCTGAAAATTCACCCCAACAATCCAGCCATCTTCTACTTCCTGAAACCATTCTTCGTAATAACTATCATCAGAAGCATGAAAATTAAGTACGTTTTCACCGATCAGGATAAATTTATTAATGCCTTCATCCATCATCAACTCTAAAATATCGCGCTTCATCAGCATAATGTCGTTGTTAATGGCATCATTCCACTCGCCGATAAATTCGATAATGGCATAACTGCGATCATAATCAGCATATAACACCTTCATGTATAACGTATTCGAACCAAACTCGTCCCATTGTGGGTGCAGTAAAAAATTGTAAATCTGCTTATCGAAGTAAAGTTCTGAATATTCGGTATTGTAAAATGGCGAACGCTCATCTTCTGCCGAAATATAATCATCTCTCCACTGGTAATAAGGCTCAATTTCGTGCATAATTTTATAATTATTGAATGAGCGAGTTCTTGAATGCGTGAATGTTAAGGTCATTTCTACATCACATCAATTTTCATTCCCTCATTCTATCCTTTTCTCATTTCTTAATGTCCTGCTTCAACAGCTTTTCGCACACTTCCATAACGGTTTAACAATTGGGCAGCTTCATCGTAGCCAATATTCAGTTCGTCGGCCACCATTTGCGTGCCACGATCTACCAGTTTATGATTCGTTAACTGCATGTCGACCATTTTATTGCCCACTACACGCCCCAGCTGAACCATAACCGTGGTACTCAACATATTTAATACCATTTTTTGCGCCGTACCAGATTTCATGCGGGTAGAGCCGGTAATAAACTCAGGTCCAACCACCACTTCAACCGGAAAATCAGATGCTGCAGCAACAGGCCCACCGGCATTACAAACAATGCAGCCCGTTAAAACACCATGTTTACGTGCCATGTTTAATCCACCAATTACATAAGGCGTAGTACCTGAGGCGGCGAGGCCAACCAAACAATCTTTTTCATTAATTTTAAATTCCTGAAGATCTTTCCAGGCTTGTTCGGCATTATCTTCAGCAAATTCTACTGCTCTTCTAATGGCAGTATCTCCGCCAGCAATAATTCCCACAACCCAATCAAACGGCACACCATAAGTTGGCGGGCATTCTGAAGCATCTACCACACCTAAACGACCGCTGGTGCCTGCACCTATATAAAAGAGTCGACCACCTTTTTTCATCCGCTCGGCCACTGCCGATGTTAATTTTTCGATTTGAGGCAAAGATTTTTCAACCGCAAATGCTACAGTTTTATCTTCGTTATTAATGCCCTGCAAAACCTCTAATACCGACATTTGATCGATGTGGTTATAATTAGATTCTTGCTCGGTAACTCTATTCATAAATTTAATTTTGATAAAATTCGGTAAATTCTTTCTAAAAACTAGGCTAAAAATTCAAAAATATCTGTGTTAATTTTTACCATTTACCTTATGGCGTTAATTAATGTTAAATATTATAAACAAAAGACATGAAAATGCGGTTAAAAAATATATCAACCCGCTAATTTTCATAAATTTGCATTAACGCCAATGAAAAAAAATACCAAAAACAACATACTCATCGCTTTAAGCTATTCTGTAATCTTAATAGCAGGGATGTTTTTGGGCATAAAATTCATTAAGGATCAAGGCTTTGGCGTTAAAAAAAGTCCTCAACTGGCTCAAAATAGCGACGAAAAATTAAACGAAATCTTACACATCATCAATGGTAATTATGTTGATGATATCAATACCGATTCGCTTCAAAACTTACCTATAGATAGTGTTTTGCACCAGCTTGATCCACATAGTGTTTACCTGCCGCCAACTGATGCACAGGATATGACTGATAACCTGGAGGGAAATTTTGAAGGTGTAGGCATAGAATATTATATGCTTAACGATACCATGATGGTTACTGGCGTGGTTAAGGATGGACCGGCTTACCAAGCGGGAATTAAATTAGGCGATAAGATATTGAGTATTGATACTGCAGTAGTAAGTGGACGAAACCTACCTAAAGATCAACTTAGCGGCCGTTTTAAAGGCAAGTCTGGAACTGGTGTAAGCGTAGTGCTTTTGCACCCGGGAGCTCCACAGAGCAACCGCATTATGGTTACCCGTGGTAAAGTAAACATCAGCAGTATTGACGCAGCATACATGATTAACAATGAAACCGGCTATGTGCGGATCAGTAAATTTGGCGCCAATACGGATAATGATTTCGCTGCTGCAGCCAACAACCTGAAAGCAAAGGGCATGAAAAAACTGATTCTAGATCTGCGCGATAACGGAGGTGGTTATTTTACAGCAGCCACCGGCCTGGCTGATCAGTTTTTGGGCGAGAACAAACTCATCGTGTATACCCAGGGCAAGCATGAGCCACGTACCGATTATTTTTCTACCGGTACCGGATCCTTTCAAAATGGTAAGCTGGCTGTACTGATTAATGAAAATACAGCCTCGGCCAGCGAAATTGTAGCTGGGGCCATCCAGGATTTAGGCCGTGGGATTATTGTTGGCCGCCGCTCTTTTGGTAAAGGTTTGGTACAAGAGCAATTTGCCTTTGGCGATGGCTCTGCATTGAATTTAACCATCGCTAGATATTATACACCATCCGGCAGAAGTATCCAGAAATCGTACAAAAAAGGTTATGATGCTTATAAACATGAATTAGATGAACGGATGACGGATGGAGAACTTACAGGAGACCATACTTCTTTCCAGGATTCTATTGAGAAAAATGAAGGTGTAAATATCCAACCGAATAAAAAAGTTAAGCCAATTGGCGGTATCCAACCAGATATATTTGTGAAATTGGATACCAATGGCTACAATAAGTTTTATAGTAATCTAGTGAGTAAGAAAATACTTTCTGATTATGTATTTAATGTACTTACCAATAAGTACAGTGCCAGTTTTGTAGAACAGAACATCAATATCTTTACCATAAACGATAATGACTTTAAGGACTTTATCGGGTTTCTTCAACGCAAAAATGTAGCGATAGATCGTTTTCAATTGTATAATTCGAAAAATGTGATCTTAAATGATCTTAAAGCTTTACTTTGTCGCTATTATCTGGGCGATGTAGGCTACTATAAGGCCGCCAACCAAACCGACAATGCGGTGAGGCAAGCACTCCTTAACCTTCAATAGCCATATTTTATATGTTTAGGAAGCAAATTCAATTTGTATTTTTGAAATTATATTTCACTTAAAAACATAAAAACAATATAATATTCTAATTTAAAAACAATTATTAATACTATATTTTGTTTCAGTAAATTTGCCTGCAAATCATATCTTTTATGGAAGCGAGCAGATTAGCAGCAAAAGACCAACAAGTTTTGGAAGCTCTTTTGGAAAAGGTTAAGGAACAAACCAATTTATTTTTAGGTTATCCGGTAGCTAAAGATTTTGATTACCAGGCGCTTTCTGACTTTTTAAAATACCCGATGAATAACCTTGGTGATCCTTTTGTTACCTCAACTTATGGTGTCGGATCTCGAGAATTGGAAAAAGAAGTAGTACAATTTTTTGCTGAACTTTTTCGCGCACCAGCTGATAATTGGTGGGGTTATGTTACCAATGGAGGCTCAGAGGGCAATCTTTATGGCTTATACCTCGGCCGCGAATTACATCCGAAAGGCATGGTTTATTACTCGGAAGCTACACATTACAGCGTGCAAAAAAACCTGCATTTACTGAATATGCCAAATATTGTTATCCGTACCCAGGAAAACGGAGAAATCGATTATGAAGATCTGGAGTATACCATTCGGATGAACCGCCACATGCCTGTTATTATTATGGCCAATATTGGTACTACCATGACCGAAGCACGTGATGATGTGGCTAAAATTAAAGCCATCTTGAAACAACTGGCTATCCAACATTATTATATCCATGCTGATGCTGCACTCTCTGGCACCTACAGCGCACTCATTGAACCAAGACCAGCATTTGATTTTGAAGATGGTGCAGACAGCATCGCCATTAGCGGCCATAAATTTTTAGGCTCCCCCATGCCTTGTGGGGTGGTAGTGGCAAAAAAATCGAACAGAGATAGAATTGCCCGTTCGGTAGCTTATATAGGCAGTGTTGATACGACCATTACAGGATCGAGAAATGGCCATAGCCCCTTGTTTTTATGGTATACTATTAAACATTTAGGCATATCAGGTTTAAAGAGCAGGGCTGTTCACAGCTTAGCAACCGCAGCTTATACTGAGCAAAAACTTAAAGCACTAGGAATTGCTGCCTGGCGAAATGAAAATGCCATTACCGTAAACTTCCCCACCCCATCTGCAAGGATCTGTAAAAAATGGCAACTGGCAGCAGAGCAGGGAAATTCGCATATCATCTGCATGCCAAATGTAACGCAATCGCATATCGACCTTCTGATTACCGACCTTAAAGCTGAAACGGTATTGCAAGATTGACCCCTATACAAACATTTCAAATCAGCCGGTGTTTAATGATGACCATAGACATAAACAGATTTAAATGAAAATAATCATTGTAGGCGCAACAGGCACACTGGGCAAAAAAGTAGCTGAAGCATTTGCATCAAAACACGAGATCATCCGTGTAGGAAATACTAAAGGCGATGTTCAGGTAGACATTACCAATGAAACATCGATCAAAAATATGTTTGAGCAGATCGGTGCTTTCGATGCCATGATCAGCACAAGCGGAAAAGGTCCTTTTGCACCTGTAAATCAGCTAACGGGCGAGGTATTTAAAAGTGGCTTGCTGGATAAATTATTGGGACAGGTTAATCTGGTGCTTATTGGTCAGCATTACATTAACAAAGGTGGATCATTTACATTAACATCGGGTATATTGGCCGAAAATCCTGTTGCTGCTGGTTCAGCATTGAGTACCATAAATGGAGGTTTAAATGCATTTGTTTTGGCAGCTGCTCCGGAACTTGGAAACGGGATTCGTATAAATGCTGTAAGCCCTAACGTAGTTGAAGATTCTCCTGCTTATTTCGAATCTTTCCCTGGAGAAATTCCCGTTACTATGGAGAAGGTAGTTAAAGCCTATGAAAAAAGTGTATTGGGTATTTTAACGGGCCAGGTCATTAAAGTTTATTAAAAAGATTCGGCGATTTGAGAAAGTCCAGCACATCATGATTTAATCAAAGCTTATCGTAAAATTTCACTTATTCAAAACCCAAAGTTTTATATTAGTCGATATAACAAAACGAATATGATAGAAACAGAACGCCTCATTTTAAAACCCTTAACACACGATCAGCTTTTAAAATACATTAAAGATGATCATTCTTTAGAAAAAGAGTTTGGCCTTCTACCAACTAAGAAAAATATCTCGCCTTCACTTCAAGAGGCATTGGAACAAACGATTTTACCAAACGTTTTTGACAAAGATAAAGATTACCTATATCATACCTTGTGGACGATTATATCCAAACCGGACAATAGAATGGTAGGTGATATTTGTTTTGTTGGTGAGCCTGACCAGAATGGCGAAATCGAGGTAGGTTATGGCACTTATAAAGAATTCAGAGGCAAAGGCTTTATGACTGAAGCGGTAGGCCGGTTAATAGATTGGGCAAGGGAACAGCCCAAAGTAAAATCAATTTTTGCAGCTACTACAAAAGATAATGTGGCCTCTTATTCTATTTTAGAAAAAAATAACTTTATCCATATTGGAGAAGTTGATGATATGTTAAGCTGGAAAATTGAATTGAAGTAATGTGTTGTAGGGACAGATTAATTTTGCCACGGAAACACGGAAAACCATGCAATAGGATAAGATTTACTGAAAGGACAGATAGCCAATATAGAAATCATGCTCTTATGATCGTCATCCTGAAAGGTTAGTTTTAGAAAAAGCAAAGGAGGAGTGATGTAGGCCAATAGAATCGTCCTTTCGACTGATTTTCTAAACCTATCCTCTAGCCTTCGTCTCGCTAAGATATTGACGATTTATCGCAGAATAAATTTCGTTACGAGCCACCTTGATGAACCTTTGCAATACTCTACAGCACGATCTCAAACAAACTTAAACTGATTCCTTCATAGTGTTTCGGCAGTCCATCAGTTTTTTCCATGCATACTACCCCAACATAATCAAAGCCACAACCCGTGTAATATTTGAGCAGTTTTTCATTATCAGCCCAGGTATCCATTCTGATAAATTTAATGTTATTCTTTGCGGCGTAATCCTTCGCCCATTTAATAATTTCCTTCACGAAAGAATGGCCGCGAAATTCGGGATGGGTTACAATCCTATGGATATAAATTGCGTCCTGATCACGCGCACCCCAAATTAAAGGATCGTTGAATGTAACGGCAAATACACAGGCCACTACCCCATCTACAAGAATTTTATATTGGCGGTTTTCATCGATCTCGGTTTGTACCATTTCCCTACTAAAGCCTTGCCAGTGTTTGTTAAACACTTTCTTTTGATGGGCGATTGCGAGATCATAAAATCCAAAAATGATATCGATATCAGCTGCCTGGCTATTTAAAACTTGTAACTGCATGCAGCAAAGGTAAGGGTATTTAATAAATATCGTCATTTCGAGCGGAGCTCAGCGAAGTCGAGAACCCGAAGGCTCATCGAAGCTAAATCTGCCTCGAGATAGATCTCTCCGTTTCGCTGCACTTCAGTCGAGATGACGCCGTACTGTTATTAACTAAAAATAAAAACAGGACTGCTTCTTTAAGAAACAACCCTGTCTAATTAATATTATTTTACGCCCTCCACCTTTAAACCTTCTACCTCCTCAACCCTATTTCTGTCTGAAATAAATCTGGATCGGGGCACCGGAAAAATCGAAGTTTTCCCTTAGTTTATTTTCGATGAAACGTTTATACGGATCTTTAATGTACTGTGGCAAGTTGCAGAAAAATGCAAACATTGGTGAAGTAGCGTTAATCTGCGTGATGTATTTAATCTTGATATGTTTCCCTTTCAAAGCCGGTGGCGGGAATTTTTCGATCAGCGGCAACATTACATCATTCAATTTAGATGTAGGGATTTTCTTGCTACGGTTTTTATAAACTTCTAAAGCTGCTTCAATTGCTTTAAAAATACGCTGTTTATTTAATACAGAGGTAAAAATGATCGGCACATCTGTAAATGGACGGATCCGCTCGTGAATCTGCTCTTCAAAAGCTTTCATCGTTTGCGTGTTTTTTTCGATCAAATCCCATTTGTTTATCAGAATTACGATACCTTTTTTGTTCTTCTCGGCCAAATGGAAAATATTGATATCCTGACTTTCAATTCCTTCTACGGCATCAATCATTAATACCACCACATCAGCCTCTTCTAAAGCTTTAATGGTACGCATTACCGAATAAAACTCTAAGTTTTCTTTAACCTTGGTTTTTTTACGTAATCCGGCAGTATCGATCAGCATAAACTCATGACCGAATTGATTATAATGGATTTTAATTGAATCGCGGGTTGTACCTGCATTTGCAGTCACAATATTACGCTCTTTACCAATCAGTGCATTAACCAAAGAAGATTTACCCACATTCGGGCGACCGGCAATGGTAATCTTAGGTAACTGATTTTCTTCTTCCGGAATATCTTCGAAATTTTTAACAACCTCATCCAATAACTCTCCTGTTCCAGAACCAGTCATTGATGATAATGCATATACTTCGCCCAATCCGAAACCATAAAAAGTATGGATTTCGTTATACAAAGCAGTATTATCTACTTTATTCGCACAAACATAAACGGGTTTATTACTTCTGCGCAGTACCTGGGCAATATCATCATCTAAATCGGTAATGCCTGTTGTTACATCCACCATAAAGATTAAAACACTGGCCTCTTCGATGGCAATCATTACCTGCTCGCGGATAGCAGCTTCGTAAACATCTTCTGAGTTGGCTACATAACCACCAGTATCGATTACTGTAAATTGTCTGTCTGTCCACTCGCCCACTCCATAGTGCCTATCGCGGGTTACACCGCTGACATCGTCTACAATTGCCTTACGGCTTTCGGTTAATCTATTAAAAAGTGTGCTTTTGCCTACGTTTGGCCTGCCTACGATGGCTATAATGTTACTCATGGGTGTTCTTTTGATAGTTAATGGCTTATAGTTAATGGTCTTGGTGTTTTAAGCAAGCTGCCCAAACGATTTGGCTATCAGCCATTGACTATCAACTACTAACCGATTTATTTCGGGCTGCAAAGGTACGGTTAATTATCGTAACCAAAGCTTTTTAAGTAATTCTTTTTACTTCTCCAGTCTGGAATTACTTTTACAAACATTTCCAGAAAAACCTTGCTGTCTAAAAATTTTTCGATTTCTAAGCGTGCTTCTGTCCCTACCTTTTTCAACATGTTTCCGCCGGTACCAATTAAAATGTTTTTTTGTGAATCTCTTTCAACTACAATTTCTGCAGTAATTCGGATCATGGAACCTTTGCCATTTTTCATTTCCTCTTCTTTAAAACTCTTTACAATTACCTCGGTACTGTAAGGGATTTCTTTCTGATAGTTGAGGAAGATTTTTTCGCGGATCATCTCCGAAACAAAGAAACGTTCTGAACGATCTGTTAGATCTTCTTTGTCATAATATGGCGGATGTTCTGGCAACATTTCGAGCACACGATCCAATAATCCGTCTACATTGTGCTTATGTAAAGCCGAAATGGCGTAAATAGCTACAGGACTTAACTTTTCCTGCCAGTAGGCAATCTTTTCATCAACCTGCTCCTGTAATGCTTTATCAATTTTATTGATGAGCACAATAGTTGGGATATTGCGGTTCAGGATTTTTTCCAGAACGTCATCTTCATCGTATTCTTCGTTAATATCTGTTACAAATAAAAGTACGTCGGCATCAGTTAAAGACCCATTAACAAAGCTCATCATACTCTCTTGCAAGCTATACTTTGGCTTAATTATACCTGGTGTATCAGAGAAAACGATCTGATATTCTTCTTCATTTACAATACCTAAAATGCGATGCCTTGTAGTTTGTGCCTTAGGAGTGATAATGCTAAGTCGCTCGCCTACAAGCACATTCATGAGGGTAGATTTACCTACATTTGGTTTACCTATTATACTAACAAAACCTGCTTTATGCGCCATTAAAATATTTTTAAAAAAAAATTTGCAGCACAAAGAAACGAATTATATCTTTGCATTCCAATTCGGAAACAGAGTTAAGGATTTAATTCACTAAAAAACGAATTGTATATAGAGTGCGGGGTGGAGCAGTTGGTAGCTCGTCGGGCTCATAACCCGAAGGTCGCACGTTCGAGTCGTGTCCCCGCTACCAATTCAGTTGGTAGTTCTCAGTTGGCAATTTTAATTGCACACTGAAAATTGGAAATTTAAAAACTGAAAAATGGCCCGTTCGTCTAGGGGTGAGGACGCCAGATTTTCATTCTGGAAACAGGGGTTCGATTCCCCTACGGGCTACGAAGCCGCTTCTTTCCGAAGCGGCTTTTTTATTTTCTTCTGTAAGCGTAGATTTATTTTGGATAGCTGGAAAAGCTAGTGAAGGGGGATTGCGATCAACCAGTCTGCTTTAAATTAAGAAAGAAGTTTACCTGACGTCTTTCAGGTTCACCTTTAATTGCTCACCATTTTCTTTAATGGTAACCACGGTTTCTATATTTGCATTAGCTCCCGTAGAGGCACTGGCTGTGTTATAGACAGGTGAAGAAGAAAGTACCGCACCGCTAGGATGCATTAAATAAGAAGTGCCTGCGTAATAACTGTAAGTATAGGAATGTGTATAGCCGAAGGAGGTCATTAAGAGATATTCTCCCGGCATCAAGTTCGTAAATTCGAAGTGACCCTGATTATCGTACACTTTGGTGGTCTTAATACATGCTGACACATTCGGATCAATAGGCACTTCAGGCAGTTTTTTACCTTTCTTTATTTTCTTGTTCACTTCTTTCCACTCTTGAATATAGGGAGAATTAAGAAGGATGGATACTACAGTTCCTTTTGGCGGATACTGAGCTTTATTGATGTTGACGATTGCAATGCCTCTTGAAGAATGATCTCTCGCGAACGCTGTACCGAGGATCACACTATTTCCTTTTTCTACCTTGGCCAGTGCCTCCTCCTTATTGAATTTGTTTTTGATAGGTTGATAGTCCAGTTCATCGTTTACACAAATTTCCCACATACCTTTGCCCATAGACATTTCCCGTTGCCAGATAGCATGGTTTTGCTTATCAATTACATAATTATAAATGGCACCCGAACTTTCTTCCAGTACAGTTACCAGCCAGCACTCATGATTGCCCGTTTTAGGTGAGCGGTGCACATAGCTTTTTACTTCTTTAATGGTACAATAGGTTATTACTTTGTCTGATTTACCATCATAATAAAATTCTGGTACTCTGGCCGTGTAACCCGTTTTGAGTGGAAGGGTTGTGAAAAGATGTTCAGACAGGTTATAATCTACATATTTCTCTTTTGGACTAAAACTTACGGATTGATCTTTTCTATTGTCGAAATAATCAAGTTTACCGTTTACCGTTGCGCCGAAAGTTAACTTAAACGTATTTTTTGGGCCTTCAAACTGGTAAGAAATTGGCGCCATCGTTTTCCCATCAGCCACTGATATTGTTTTTTTATACCATTTATTCGCTTCATCCTTGTAATCCGCAACCAGTTTAATTTCGCTGCCTGATACCGAAAGCTCATGGGTAAATGATCCTTTTTTAGTCCACGAAGTATCTTTAACATAATAAATGATATATAAGGATTTGCCCGGAATTAATTTGGAGGTGTTGACCTCTCCGCTTCCCGGAAATACGAGTTTCTGGGCATACACATTAACCGAAAATAAAACAGAGAGCATAAAATAAAACGGAAGTTTCATAGACTTATAATAAAGTGAAAATAAGTTTTTCTCAAAAATAATATTTAAGCAATTGTTTACCAAAAATTTAGCCAGATCCATGACATATTCTTAAAGGAATTTAAAAACAGCCTGCCTTGATTGCTGCCTCATATTTACAGGAAATGTAATATTGATGCGCGTGGTACCAGACAGTTATTTTATTTGAAGAAAATCGCTGACTTTAGCTCTTCCAACGGAGTTAATTTGCGCTTATAATTTATTTAATAAGCTCAAAGGGTTGTTAATAAATCTTATTTGCTTTTGAAAAGCTCGCCCGGGCATTACTCATTTCTTTGGCCGCCTTAATTATGCGATCATTAATATTCAGTCGTTTATCTGTTAGGCTGTATAATATTTCTGTCGCTTTTTGTGCATTGGCTTTGTCATTACTTGCTATGTCCATCAAAAGCTTTGCCTCCATTATATCTATATCTTTAAGTGTTAGAAATAATTTATAATAATTTAAATTGGCATTTTTAAAAGATTCAGCTTCAGGTACGTTATTGATATCCATTTCTCCAATCTTATTGCACAGCTCTTGCATGAGCGCCCTTTGCTCCTTGGCTATTTTAAGTGCGGCTTCAGGTTTTTTTCCCTGTATAGCCCTTAAACGCGTACCCTCCAGACTATCAGCTACTAATATTTTGAAAGCTTGTTTTTCTATGGAATCTGTTTCATTTCTAAATTTTACAGCATTTTGCGATCTGCACGAAGCAAATAACAAAACGAGTGATATGGCTATTAAATTATTCATAAATATTTAACCGTATTAATAAATATATACAATTATATTATTTAAAAATGGCTATTTATCATGGATATATATATATTCTACATCATTTTTATAAGTACCCCTATAGCCCTAGAATAATCTATAAAAAGATAGCTGCTTAAAATGAGAAAGTACACTAAAGCCTCATCAATCGTCATTGTTTTCTCTAGTTTAATTTCAGGAGGGCTTATGCCTTCTAGACAAGAGAGATATAGATCTAGATATTACCAGCCAACTTTTATATCATTATAAGTTTGCGCAACCGCACAATAACTGTATCCAAGTATTGCTAACAGTACTAAAAAACAATTGCGGATAAGCTTCATAAACATATTAAGATAGAAAATCCACTGCATATACCTTTAGAAATAGAAATTTGCTTTTTCTTGGAATCTTATTCGCGAACGATCAGAGGCATGCAACAATATGCTACATGCCTCTGGAGGTAATATCTGGCATTTTTTATTGCTTAATACAACAAAATGTACTGCCGCCTAAAACTGGTGAAAGGTTGTAATACTTTTTGCAGGAAGCGTATACGTAAATGCATTACCTGAAACAGCGACTGATCCTATTGAAGACATGTTTTCATTACTCGATGTGCGATGAATATTCAACGAAGCAACACCACTAACATTAGCCACCGAAAAAGACTGGCTTACGGCAGAAGTGCCTGTATTAACAGCTACAATTACCAATCCACCTCCCCGATAGGCTGTTAAATAAACATTAGGGGTAGGATTATAGGTGCAGGCAATTCTTTGTTTTCCTGGTCTTATCCATTTGGCAAACTGGCCGCCGGTGTAGCCGGCTTTGTAAATTGTACCACTTTGATTAACCAGGTTAACGCTTGCATCATTGTCATTAACCCACCAAAAGTAGTAAGCACTAAACTGGTTGTTCATACAATCATTAATGTTTTTAGCTAAAACTAAACAGTTATCCATATTGTCGCGGCTATTTTCAACATAGTATTCTGTCATCCAAATGCGTTTTCCTTTATTAAGTGCATTTTGGTGCACATAATTACCACCACCGTAAAGATGCCCGGAAACATAAGAAATTTTAGCCACAGCGGTTGCATCGTTCAGTGTTGGGTCAGTATAGGTATCGTTAAAATTAATAGCATCA